>Ga0335075_10016889_pt1 | contig 10877 bp, 9 predicted proteins | sample Lox_Sample_24_FD_206723 | JGI IMG/M metagenome (GOLD analysis project Ga0335075, IMG submission 206723) | Soil microbial communities from Loxahatchee National Wildlife Refuge, Florida, United States - Lox_Sample_2.4 | ecosystem: Environmental > Terrestrial > Soil > Wetlands | place: USA: Florida... | reverse complement strand
ACGAGTATGTCTGTTCAACCGCAGGACGTGACAACATGCATGACCTTTTCCGCATATGGCTGGTTCTCATAGAATGAAAAGTAGTTACGACGGTCAATTATAACATCAGAAAAGTGCAAGCCACAGTAGTTACATGTACGGAGGTGTATTCGAGCCTCAGAAGTCAGGCATAAAGGCTTTGAACCTGCACCTCCTAATTAATAGAGTAGAGTAACTGTTTTGGAGGAGCACTGGAAGCACGCCAAGGCCCGCTGGTGGCACAGCGAGGCAAGAGTTTGAAAGCGGATATGAAGCGATCTGCAGTTTGTGGCCAGTATTATTTAGCGTTCAGTCGAGTATTCGACGTTCCCTGTAATTTCGACCATGATGGAAACAGAGCGACGTTCTATCGTATCGATACCGACGGCTTTAACTCGAATTCTCCGACCCTGGAAGCTCAACAACATCACATTCTACAAAGACCTCTCTTGAACATCCATATACGCTTTCGAGCTCTTGCATAACAACTTCTGCGCATATGAGCTGTGCAAGCTTTATTACTCAATTAGAGCTGTCCCATTCCACTAGCAGCTGACGCCCGGGGCGGTTGCCTCATTTGGCGCGAACCAACACGGCGAGCACCCATCCCACTCCCGCCACATCAACTCATCCAGGCAGATACACTCCTACCCGCCTGAGGATTCTAAAAAGATCTTCACCGAAGGAGTTAAGAACAGGCCTTGGTCCTCCGAACCTTATTATCCTAGCATCTCCTCGTTCTCACCTTCGACATCACTCGATTATGTTTCAGACCTTCAGCGGTACCTCTCGGCGCCCGCGCCAGGTAAATCTTTCCGGAAGGACAACGAATCCTTTTGCAACATCTGGTCAAGGACACTCGGCGGTAATCACTGCCCAGCAAGAGCGAGAGAAGCGCCAACGGGACAGAGATCGTGTCAACGCCGCCAAGCTCATCCAAAAGACATGGAGAGGTTCGACATGCCGCCGCGGAGTTAAAAGGAAGTGGAGAGAGGACTGGGATCGAGAGGAAGAGGTAGATAGTGGTGCCGAGCTCATCGATATCAGGAGCGCTCCCACTTCCTACCCATCCGAACAGAAAGCGTCATCACAACTCTCGAGGCTGCTGCAGTTTGTTAATATACGTGACGAGAGAGATGTGGCCCGACTTCTTCGACTCACCAGACGTCTGAGGCTGGGCTTACAGAGCGGGAACTTCACAACTTCTGGTGGTCCTTGGCCATTGTCGTACCTCCGCCTACAAAAGAAAGCTCTGGTCGCCTTGGATAGATGGATATATTCCAACGAAAATCCATACTTCGGTCCGTCACTCTTGGATGCTGTTGCATTCACGACTCTCGAAATTCCAGAGCTTACAGCACGCAATGCATCCCAACTCTTCCACACGCTCGCCGAGTTCACGCATGCGCAGCTCTCCCGGCGACTTCTCGACGATCATCAAGGCCAACGAATTCTTGACATCATCAGATTCTCCCTACGATCCCAAACCACCGGGGATCTTTCCACATATGCTGCACTAGCCAGTAAGATACTCACCACTTCCGATCTTCATACGCCACCATTGTTTCCAGTGTGGCTTGATGCTTTAGCTCAGAGCATCAATTTTCAAGCCTTGTCTAGCGCGCTGTCCAAGATTCTCTCCCTGCCAATTTATGGTGGCCATCCAGAGTTAAATATCAGCGAGAATCGCCTCACACTACTAGGCAACTTTGTCTACTTGCACCGACGTTCACACGTTGTTCAAGGATCTCAGGCTTCTATCACTCACAAGGACTTCGTTCACGTAATCTCCATCCTGCTCTCCTCTGTTGCTGATGAAATCAATTTGGACAATCTCCAGCGCACCGACTACAACCGTGAGAAGGATGATGAGGACGAGCAAGGTTCAGTGAAGGTATCCGATTTTGTCCAAGAGCAAATAATGTCGTTAGTGAATCAAGAGAGTGTTGCCAATCTACTCTCAGGAGCTCAAAATTCTCAACGCGGCGCATTAAGAGCCGGTGGGTTGAATGAAGAAGCCAAGCAGCTCGCAAGCTATGCTTTGACGCTCCTACGATTCTTTCCTCGAAGGGGAGACGAAATTCGAATGTGGATTTATCTCGGGGCTACTACAGGATCAGGTACAGCTGGAGATCGTCTTCCTGCTATCAAGTACTTCTGGCAGGCAGCTCGATCATCTACTACTTTTGATACTATCAGTCGCGATTCCCGAGCAGCTATTGAGCTGCTGAAGCCTCATAAAGAAATGTCGAATTCGTGGCAAGCTCCGAGCATTTCCAAAGTGGATCAAGAGAAGATGGACTCCGTCCAGGATGATTGGCGAGTCATCTTAGTTTTCCTAGAGCTGTATACATTTGTGTTGAAGCTTATGGATGACGAGGAGTTCTTCACAGGCTCTTCTGTACCTAGAAATATGCTGGAGGGCGCTTCAACTTGGGCAGGCCATAATGCGTTGCCCTTACTCGATGTCCAATCTCTCACCACTTTCCTTAAAAACCTCGGTTTTACGATGTACTTCAATTCAGCCGAGATCATAGACATGGGTGAACGAGACAGCAATATTGGAAGTATTAGCAGCTACTTCCGCGTTTCATCTAGTGGCTTTACCAATACTGCGCCAACGGAGGACAAAAAGCCCAGAGAATTCACAGTTGCGGGTCTTTCGGGGATGAGCATGGACTATGTTAAAGGGTTGGTCACCGGTCTTTTGCGGATGGTATATGAGCGCGACTCGCGCAGAAAATTCTTACCAAGTGGTCATTGGTTAATGACGTCCCGTTTCGATATGGAGGGTTTCATTCCAGCTGTAGTGGCTGAGGAAGAGAACCGGCATAAGGTTCAAGAGGAAGATGACGCAGATGTTGATAACACGGGCGACATGGAGGATCCGGAAATTGACATTGTAGAGCGTGGCCATCTTGTCGGAACGGGCCGCGAACTTCGAACAAGGCACCTTGAACGATTGCGCCGACAACAGCGCAAAGTGTCACGAAAGCGATATCTGCAGGCAGTTGCTCCAAGATTGGAGATCTTGCAAAACCTACCTTTCTTTATTCCGTTTGAGACGAGAGTCCAGATCTTCCGTGATTTCGTTCGCCTTGATCAGGTAATCTACTGTTCGAATGCCATCTCAGCGAAAATACTTGACTAACCTTCAGTAGTCGCGTCGAAGAGCTGGCTTTATTGACCCAGATACGTGGCGAGTGTCAGTGTTGCATGGACCAAACGTCGGAGATTCTCTCGAACGTCATCATGCAAAGGTCCGTCGAGAATATGAGTTCGAAGATGCGTATCAGCAATTCTACGATCTGAAAGAAGGCTTGAAAGAGCCCATCCAAATTACATTTGTCGATAAATTTGGAACAATTGAAGCCGGCATAGACGGTGGAGGAGTGACCAAGGAATTCTTGACCAGCGTCACAACTCAGGCATTCACACCAAATAATGACCTAAATCTCTTCATCGAGAATGAGAACCACCTCCTTTATCCGAATCCAGCCGCATACGAAGAGCAAGCCGAATTGCTGCGGCAAATAGGGTATAGGGAAAGATCAGCAGACTTTCGTAACGAGCAAGCTGATCTGCTCAGACGATACGAATTCTTGGGGCGCATTATTGGCAAATGCCTATACGAGGGCATCCTTGTAGATGTAAATTTCGCTCCATTCTTCCTTCTCAAGTGGGCCTTAACGGGTGGCACTGGCTCTGCTCCACGAGAATCAGGTTATCGCGCCAATCTAAACGACTTGCGAGATCTCGACGAAGGGCTGTATCAAGGCCTCCTTAAACTTAAAAACTACGATGGTGATGTCGAAGACTTTTCCCTGAACTTCACTATTAGCGACACCATCACTACAAACTACCAAACCGGCGCTACGAAGACAATAACTTCCGAACTCAAGCCGGATGGAGCTAATATTCCTGTGACGAACCAAAATCGTCTTGTGTACATCTCATACGTTGCACGCCACCGTCTCCAAGTCCAACCATACAAGCAAACCAGCGCATTCTTGAAAGGGCTGTCAAGCATGATTCAACCGTCGTGGCTTTCGATGTTCAACCAATCCGAGCTGCAGACGCTCTTAGGTGGTACCTCAGCATCGCTCGACATTTCCGACCTCCGTCGCAACACGCTATACGGCGGCATCTACCAGATTGGCGACGACGGCCTCGAGCATCCGACCATCGAGCTGTTCTGGCGCGTGCTCGGAACGTTCAGCGACGCCGACCAGCGCAAGGTGCTCAAATTTGTGACGAGCACGCCGCGCGGCCCGCTGCTGGGTTTCGCCAGCCTGAACCCCAGGTTCTCCATTCGCGATTCTGGTACCGATGAGAGCCGCTTGCCGAGCACCAGCACTTGCGTTAATTTGTTGAAGCTGCCGCGGTATACGAATGAAAAGGTGTTGAGGGAGAAGCTGCTTTATGCTGTCAATGCGGGGGCTGGATTTGATCTTTCATAGATTTCGGACTCTGTAAGACATTGGGATAGAATTCAACTTCTTCGGGAGTAGTATCATATAGAGGTTCACGGCGAAGAGGCGTCAACCCTTGGTATATACGCTTCGAAGCAGAATGTAAAACTATGTTCATGGAACCGTTGGCAACCTTGAGCTTTTCGACGGTCTTTTTGCATCTCAAAATCCTTCCTTTTCCTCAAAGTATTTTCTGCACTCCTCCGCCCGGTTAATTGGAATCACAAACACCGGGTGTAGCGGTTTCACCCTTTCAGCCTCCTCACAAGGCACGTCGGCCTCACCCTTCCAACTCCAGCCATACGGCGCCGTGAAAGGCATGTTCTTCCTACTCTCATCCAGCTCAAACCCGTAGCGATTCTGCGCCCAATTCAACCCAGCGAGGTTGTAGCAGGAGTGATACGAGTCAACATTCTTGCTAGGCTTGTCCCTGAGCCCACCCTTCCTGCCCTGCGCGCACGAAAGGATATACCTGATCAGGCCCTCCCGACTCCACAGATCCTCGCCCGGCCCGCCCATCGCCGCCGCAATGAGGTTCCAGCACCCGCCAACCCAGTGGCTGTAACACCCATCCACGAGCTTGTTCGCGCGGCCGGCGAAGCCGCCCTCGGGCGCGCGCTGCAGCCCCGCCAGGCACGCCACCAGCGCGGGCACATCCAAATACTTGGCAATAGTCTCCGCGGGCGGGCCTATAATGGCGAGGCAAGCGAGGCCGCAGAAGGCGTAGGCGCCGTGGGCCTCGTTGCCGGGCGCCGCGGCAATGCCGCCGTCGAAGGCCTGGCACGCGGCGACCCACTGGGGCAACCGCGTCGCAAACGAGTCGAGGCCTTGGGCGCGCGCGGGCGCGTCGCGCGGCAGCGCCGCCGGCAGGTCCAGCAGGCTGGCCAGCGTCAGCGCGCAGTACGCGCCGCGGATGTCCTCCTCGCCGCCCGCCGCCATGCTGAACCCGCCGTCGCCGCGCTTCAGCGTCCCCAGCCACTGCCACATTGCCCGCCGGTCGATTACGTCGAGCGCCGCGGGCCCGCCCACCGTCGCGAGCGCGAGAACGGTGGCGTATGTCGCGGCCAGGTGCGACAGCTGGCCGGGGCCGCCGCCGAAGCCGCCGGCCGCGTTCTGCGACGCCGCGTAGGTGGCGATGACGCTGGGAGAGTCAGCACTTCTGCAGCGGCGCAGTCAGGAACGGGCGTAAGGGGAAACGCACCGGTCGCGGTACTCGGCGGGGTCGTGGCCGAGGGCGAACAGGCCGGTCAGGGCCCAGTAGGGGATCCAGGCGCGGCTGGCGTCCATGGCGACGAAGGGCGGCGGGTAGGGCTCGTCCAGCGCGCGCCGCAGGTACCGCGCGTGCTTGGCGCGCTGCAGCTGCGGCACTCCGAAGGCGTTGACTTCGAACTCCGGCTCCGCCAGCCACGGCAGGCACTCTTCGATCGTGGCGTCTTGCAGCCGCGAGCTCTCCGTCTGGAGCGAGTCGCGGATTGGTGGGTGCTCCGTGAATAGGCTTGGGACGGGAGGTATGTCCTCGTCTCGGATCAGTTCCTCTTCGGCGGCGCTGGACGCCATGGCGGAGCGTTCTTCTTCCAGGCTGAGTCGGCGGAGCTCTTCGCTCTTCGCGGGATCTGCAGTTGGTAACTCTGGCTTTGGATTGGGGGACTGGAGTGAAGATCGGATAAGGACTACCTTTCGTTTCCTGCGCAGCGGAACACTTATTGGCATGTGGGCCTCGTGTTAGTATTGTTCTGCAGATCTGCGAATGGACGGCGAAAAGAGCATTGTTCGTATGCCAGAAATGCAGCCAAGATCGGTTTTATCAGGCTGACGTATCGTAATGTCGGATTCGCGGCCCGTTATATGATAAAGAAACGGCTCTGAAGACGGCAAAATCGAGATAGGGTATTTGCACAGATCACTTAGCAATCAGCTTTATTTGAAATGCCCCAAAATATCAAACCACGTTGAGTGGCGATAATGGAGCGACGTTCAATCAAAGCCGGAAGTCAGAAGTGGCTTCAACTTTTGGGTGGCGGTGCTGACGTTTGTGCCTCACCTCGGCTCCTATCGTGGTGTATCAGCACCTGCTTCCTTGAACACTGCGGCCGGCCTTTGGTCATCACAGCTTCAACACTCCTCATGCCGTTCCTATCACACTCGCCCACCGGGCCGTGCCGTCCACTCAGGATTGGTAACCATGTTGCTGGGTGTGGGAGCAGGGATGACAGCCAACATGCCAGCCTCGTCTCCACCCGGTCTACCATCTGATCAGTCCAGACTCGCTTATGGAACCCATTTCCAAGCGAAGGTTATGCATTGCACAGGTATGATTTGAATTGATGGCTGGCGTCTCTTGATTGGACAGGCACTTCATTCTTCGTTTGCACGTTATGGCTCTCTATCTAGGGAAAGAAGAAGTTCGCTACCGAAACGTCAAACGATTCATCATTTTGATCAATCTCCGTGGCTTTCAGTAGAAAGACACCAAATTACCGTCCAAATCAGACCTGGATATCTCTCGCTGAATTGAATGTCAAAAATCCCCAAGCCTCGTTGGGAGAAAGACGTTTAGGCCGCCTTGCTTTTTGCTAGAATGGAAGACGTGAGTCGTTAATATCTTATGCCGCTGATCAAAATGTCGGCCAGATGCTCCATAAAGGCTCAAAATCATCAACTTTGGTCGTAATGGTCGTTATTCGTTTTCCCTAGGTCATATCTTGCAACGTGAATTGATCGTTTCAGTCGTGATGCAGTCGTGCATGCGGTCGATCCGACATGGTGGATGGGAGTGAATCCATTTACCAGCCGTTCTCTGTCAAACAGTAACCGCAGCGTTGGTACCTGCTGACGTATCCTCGCCTGCAGTAACAGATCTCAGCGTTTCCCGAGGAGCTGGAACTGGAACGTCGACTCCCAGTCTCGAACTCACTCTCACTGGATCTTGGGCTCTCCATTGATCGTGGGCTACTTCCTCCACTGGGAGATTCGCCGTATTGGGGATACATATTCGCTGTGGCGTATTCGCCACCGTACTGATGCTTGCTGCTCCTTCTACCCGTGCCAATGGCAACGGGCAGTCCCTGTGTAACGCCGGCTTGTCCCTGCTTTTGACCAGGATACATTCCGTCATTGAGAGAGAAGTTACGGCAGATCATGTATGCGGATTCGGCGGCTTTGTCTCGAGCCAACTCTTCCGTCGAATAGACATGGTCACAGGTGTATTCGCGGTTGTTGACACGCACTCTGCAGCTCCAACCATTGCGGGAGTGGTGCGTTTCGAACCTTGGATCTGGCCATCGCCGGCGATGACAGAGATCTAGCATGACGTGTCAGTCAACGGTCGATCGACATAGTTCCCACCGTAGCCAGGGACCTGGGAGAGATTTTTTTCCAATGGGATCGCTGGCTATTTCGGCCATTTGCTTCGTGGTGGAGGAGTTCAAAAGGTAATTGGGTCATCTTACTTGTCAGATACATGATGTAGAACATGCTGGCGGTGATGTGGCTCTCTTTGAAAGCCACGCAAACGATGCAAGGGACAGAGACGATGGCTAAATCCGGAAATATGAACCTCGTGGGCGATGCAAGCTTCCAGACGATCGATGGCGAGTTTTTTTTGACGGGAATTCGTGCAACGACCAAACCTCACGGAGACGTTACGAAAGGAAACTTGACAGCTGGCCCCGACAACAGGAGCTATTCATGTGGAGGCAAGAGAAGATGAATGGTCTGCAGGGAGAAGGATATGGACACGGAGACTCTCCAACGGGGGAAGACACATGTCATTTATCGCTGAGGTAAAGGAAGCGGTAATTTCTCGCTATGCGTCCGAGATGGCAGAGCCGGAGTCCAACAGTCCAATGGTAACGGGCAGGCGAAATGAGCATCATGCAAGTCTTGCTGAGGCTCTGTGAGTAGGACCCCATACTGATGTGTTGGCGTGTGTTTTGGCCAGTGGAATAAAAGGGTCCAGAGTGGGAAATGCTTTGATAGAGTCCCCGCAAGGCACGACAAGCATGTAGATCGAGCAACGGAACGCCCCAGGGCTGGCGAGCCTTTGCAGAAACGGCCTACGTCCGAGGACAACGCAGTTCGAGACTGGGGGTAGTGCTGCAGCAGCGGGGTGGCGAATACGGATGGGCGAGGAATGCTAGTTCCGTCCAGCGTCCAGCGCTTACGACGGTAGGGAGCATGTCATGTCAATGGTACATGCTGTACATGTTCCATTAGCGATGGGAATCCAGCCTTTTCAGAAAAAGCCCGTGCATCGTGGAGATAATGCCAGCGCAACGCATCGGCATTGACCCACCAGCTTGAGATTGCCGAGCGAGAAGGCTAAGACGTTGGAGGATGAGGAATTCCGACACTCGGAAGGGTACAGTACATTGGAATACAGCAGTGAATCGCGGCTATTCCGTGGAAGAAGCCAATCCAGGATAGGCAAAGCTATATGAGCAGATACAACGGAGCAAATGAAATGCCGCAGACATGACGGCGAGCGAGCAGAAAAGATGCGGAGCCATGGCTGAGGAATGCTTAAGCGTACCACGATTGAAGTTCAGAATTGCAGGGCATACAGCGCTTGCCGGTAGGCGGGACGTTCGAAGAATGGAGTTTCAATGGTCGCAAGCGCGACTTCGACTGACGACAACCCCGGTCAGACCATGCTTGCTGCATGCTGAGTTGTCAAGACGCCAGGCCCTCCTGTGCATTCGAACCATCTGCGCCCATGGCCCAAACGGGACAGGACCAACGGCCTCCGAACATTGAGGTGGGCCATTGAGGTTGTCATGTCAGAGTACGGCCGAGCTGGTGGACGGCCGGCGAGCAACCAGAGCATTCGGAGACGGTGGACGGGCGCGATCTGAGCACACGGTGATGACGGAGGGCGGGCGACATGTTTTTCTGGCGCGGCATATCATGCTGTGACACGCTTAAAGCCTCACCGGATGGCCGCGCTTTTTGCTTTGACATGCGCTCAACGTTCCTTTAATATTCGTGCAGAAGCGAGGGTGAGCGACAGGCCGGCGCGCACGGATGAAGAAGACCCAGCACCGGTGTCGCTGATGCTGATGCTGCATCGCGGACACAAAAGACAACGGCCGATCGATGATGGAATGCCGACGACCTCTGCGGGGTGGCCTTGAGCAATGCAAACAACGCCGATGGGCTGAGGTGGATGGGTGATGGGTGGGCGGGTGGATGGAGTGGACCGTGAGAGAAAAAGTCCGGAGGGCTCCACGGGCTGCATGGATGGCAACACGCACCAGCACAGTGCAGCCGGATCGTATCGTACTCTACCGCGTGCCATTTTAACGCAGCTTTTGGCGGTGAGAGCATTGGCATCCCGTTTGCACGCCAGGGGTAACCGATGTTTGACAGACTACGCAGGATCATCGTGCAGAGCTTCAAAGACAACCATACTCTCTGCCCGTTATTCCAATTTCTTGCCGGTCATCCCGTCCGTCAATCAATCGATCAATCAATCCAGACGTAAGAATGCCATCTCGGAAAATACGACTCGATGCCACACCCCCGATCAAAAACATCTCCCTTGACACTGCTTCTCCAACCGCCCGATACACGCTCAAGTTGCTTCTCGCTTCTCGATCTGCCTTGAACACCAGATGAGACTCGTGCTACTCAATCGTAAAACTTTGCGAGTGATCCCGACGCTTCCGCTTAATGGAGTGGGGTTCCGGCTTGACATCTGTTTCCTTGAATTCTGTCTAGTACAACACCAATTTTACTAATCCCGTGCCTCTTACATGAGCTCACCTGCAGCGGCCAAATACTCTTGATAACCATCTCACAACTTTGCATGTCAACACTTCGAAAGTTCCTTACTTCGAGCAGTACTTTGTCTTTTCACATTTCACGTTCGCAATATTACTCCACTATGCCAATCAATCGCATCACGCTCTTCAAAATCCCCAAGGAAGAAGACCGAGACGCGGCTTTAGCTGCATACGCCAAACTGGCTGCAGAGCACAAGAAGGTAAGATTTCTCACCCGTCCCGAAGCCTGTGACTCGCCCTAGAATTTTTCCGGCAGGTCAAACCGTCATTATTTGTGGTTTTCATCCGTAATTCCAACCTAAGGTACCTACTAATCTCTCACATCAACAACCAGGACGGCAAGCCGTACATCCTCTCAGTCAAAGGCTCTAAATTGTACGATGACCCGCGTAGCAAGGGCTATACCTTCGCTGCTCAGACTTCATTCTCCGACCTCGACGATATGAACTACTACGACAACGAATGCGAAGCCCACAAGACGCTCAAAGCAAACATGGGGCCCAGGGTTACCGAACCGCCAATGACCTTATATATGGACGCCTGAAAGAGCATGGAATGCCGTCGAATCATGGTTATGCCTAATGTTCGTACCGGAGTGGGCAAA
>Ga0335075_10016888_pt1 | contig 10877 bp, 8 predicted proteins | sample Lox_Sample_24_FD_206723 | JGI IMG/M metagenome (GOLD analysis project Ga0335075, IMG submission 206723) | Soil microbial communities from Loxahatchee National Wildlife Refuge, Florida, United States - Lox_Sample_2.4 | ecosystem: Environmental > Terrestrial > Soil > Wetlands | place: USA: Florida... | reverse complement strand
ATCGAGGCCGCCGACAAGATGGACTTCGACGCCTATCTCGCCCACTACCTGGCGGAGTGACCGGGCGTCGGTCACGCCGGGCGCCGTCACGCCGCGCCTCGCCCGGGCGCCGTCACGCTGCGCATCGCCACGCCCGGGCGCGCGGCCGCGCCGTTTGACATAAACCGAGACGCGGCGCTCGCTATTTCGATGCGAACGTGTGGTCCAATTCGCGGAGCCGTTGCGTGCCGATGATAAGGTAGTGAGCGATGAACAACGGGAGTCGTTTTCCGGGCGAGGATCTGCCGGACCTGCCGCATGCCCGGCAGCTCAAGGCGGGCATCCCCTGGCTCACCTTCGATGCGGAGCTCGAGCAGCCCTATCGGCGCGCCGTTCTCGACGAGCATTTCCCGCACATCCGCGTGAACCTGTGCCTGGCGGTCGCGGCCACGGCGGTGCTGTCGGCGATGGAGTCCACCGTCCTCGGGCATGAGCTCAGCCGCATCCCGAATCTTTTGCACATGCTGGTGCTGATTCCGATCCTGCTCATCTGCCTGGCGGCGAGCTTCTCGCCGAACCGCCACCGCGTCTATCCCATGGTGTCGCTCGGCGGGGCCATCGTGGTCGGGCTGTGCGTGGTCGCGGCGCAGCTGATCGCGGGCGTCGGCGGCGCGCCCATCCTGCTGCCCTGCCTGGAGCTGACCGCCATCTTCACCTACCTCATGGCGGGGCTCACGCTCTATCAAGCGCTCGCCGCCAACGCGATCACGCTGTTCGCCTACATCGCCGCGGGCAGCACCCTGCAATTGCCCGGCCGCGAGCTCGGCTTCGATGCCATGTCCGTGCTCGCGGGCAACGTGTTCTGCGCGTCGGTGGCCTACGTGCACGAGAAGACCAGCCGCCTGCGATTCCTGGAAGCGGCGCTGCTGCGGGAGATGGTGGCCCGCGACGGACTCACCGGCATCCAGAACAGGCGCATGTTCGACCAGCACATCCAGCGCGCCTGGCAGCAGGCGGTGCGCGACGGGCAGCGCATCGCGGTGCTGCTGGCCGACATCGACTGCTTCAAGGACTACAACGACCGCTACGGGCACCAGGCCGGGGACGAGTGTCTGCGCGCCGTCGCGGTGTCCCTGACGCAGTGCGCGCGCCGCCCGCTCGACTTCGTCGCCCGCTACGGCGGCGAGGAGTTCGCCGTGATCCTGTACGAGGCGAGCCGCGAATACGTCGCCGAGGTGCTGACGCGAATCCAGCGCTCCATCGCCGAGCTCAACATTCCGCACGAGGCCTCGCGCGTGGCGAGCCGCCTCACGCTGAGCATCGGCGCGGCCTTCGTGCTGCCCGGCCCGAACCGCTCGCACGAGGGCCTGATTCAGCTCGCCGACGAGGCTCTGTACGGCGCGAAGGAGCAGGGCCGCAATTGCGTCGTGGTGCTGGAGGCCGAGTACCACACGCTGCGCACCGGCCGCTTCGAGCGGCGCAGCAGCCAGCGCGGATGATGGACGGGAAGGCGGCTGCCCGGCGGCGCGCGGCTCAGGCGCCGCGATAGATCTCGACCGCCGCGGCGCCGCCCGCGACGCGACTCGCGCGAAACATCCCTTCGGAGTTGAACTCCATGGCGATGCGGCCCGCGGGGTCGATCGCGATGACGCCGCCTTCGCCGCCGAGCGCCGGCAACTCCTCGAGCACCACCTCGCGCACCGCCTGAGCGAGCGTTCGCCCGCCGAAGCGCATGCGGGCGCTGATGTCGTGCGCGACCGCCGCGCGGATGAATACCTCGCCGTGGCCGGTCGCGGAGACGGCGCAGGAGCGGTCGTCCGCATAGGTGCCCGCGCCGATGATGGGCGAGTCGCCGACTCGCCCGAAGCGCTTGCCCGTCATGCCGCCGGTCGAGGTGGCGGCGGCCAGGCGGCCGCGCTCATCCAGGGCGACCGCGCCGACCGTCCCGACGTGCGAGAGCGTGAGCGGGGAGAGCTGCGCATCGCCTGCGCGGATGCGCTCGAGCTGCTGCCAGCGGGCCGCGGTATGGAAATAGCTGCGCGGCACGAGCTCGATCCCGCGCGTGAGCGCGAACTCCTCGGCGCCGGCGCCGGCGAGCAGCACGTAGTCGGAATGCTCCATGACCGCGCGCGCGAGCTCGATCGGATTCTTGACGTGCGCGAGCGCGCATACGGCGCCCGCTCTGAGAGTCCCCCCCTCCATGATCGAGGCGTCGAGCTCGTTCTGCCCGTCCATCGTGAACACCGCGCCGCGGCCGGCGTTGAACAGCGGGTCATCCTCGAGGACGACCACGGCGCGCGTCACCGCCTCGAGGCTCGAGCCGCCGCGCTCGAGCACCGCGAAGCCGGCGGCGAGCGCCTGGTGGAGCCCGGCGCGATAATGCCGCTCCCGCTCGGCGCTCATCTCCGCTCGCGGCAGCGTGCCCGCACCGCCGTGAATCGCAAGCCCAAACATCGTGACTTCCTTTCCCCTGTTCGCGCACCCCCGGCCAAGGCTATCATCATTCGCAGATGATTCCATTCCCCCATCTGCCGGCGATCAAGAGCCTGCTGATCGCGAACCGCGGCGAGATCGCCATTCGCGTGATGCGCGCCGCCACCGAGCTCGGGCTGCGCACGGTCGCGATCCATTCGCGCGAGGATCGCTTCTCGCTGCATCGGACCAAGGCGGACGAGAGCTACCTGGTGGGCGAGGGCAAGGGACCGATCGAGGCCTATCTCGACATCGAGGACATCGTGCGCATCGCCCTCGAGGCGCGTGTCGATGCGATCCATCCCGGCTACGGCTTTTTGTCGGAGAGCCCGGAGCTCGCCGAGGCTTGCGCGGCGGCCGGCATCATTTTCATCGGACCGCTCCCGGACACGATGCGCAAGCTCGGCAACAAGGTCGAGGCGCGCAACCTCGCGGCGCAAGCGGGCGTCGCGGTGATGCCCGCCACCCCGCCGCTGCCGGATGACGAAGCGCGCACGCTCGCCCTGGCGCGCGAGGTGGGATTTCCCGTCATGCTCAAGGCGAGCTGGGGCGGCGGCGGCCGCGGCATGCGCATCATCGAGGACGAACGCGGCATCATCGAGTCGCTCGGCGCCGCGCGGCGCGAGGCCAAGGCGGCCTTCGGCAAGGACGAGGTGTATCTCGAGAAGCTCATCCGGCGCGCGCGGCACGTGGAGGTGCAGATCCTGGGCGATGCGCACGGCAATCTGGTGCATCTGTTCGAGCGCGACTGCACGGTGCAGCGGCGCAACCAGAAGGTGATCGAGCGCGCGCCGGCCGTGTTCCTCGCCGAGGGCGAGCGTCTGGAGCTGTGCGCGGCCGCACTCGCGATCGGCCGCGCGGTGAGCTACCGCGGGGCCGGCACGGTCGAGTTCCTGCAGGACGCCGACTCGGGCAAGTTCTATTTCATCGAGGTCAACCCGCGCATTCAAGTCGAGCACACCGTCACCGAGTGCGTGACGGGCGTCGACCTGGTCAAGGCGCAGATTCGCATCGCCGCCGGCGCCGAGATCGGCACCCCGGCGAGCGGGGTGCCGCGCCAGGAGGACATCCGCGTGAGCGCCCACGCGCTGCAATGCCGCGTCACCACCGAGGATCCGGAGAACAACTTCGTCCCCGACTACGGCGCCGTGACCGCGTATCGCAGCCCCGCGGGCTACGGCATCCGGCTCGATGCGGGCACCGCCTACGCCGGCGCCATCATCACCCGCTTCTACGATTCGCTCCTGGTGAAGGTCACGGCCTGGTCGCCGACGCCCGAGGAGACCATCGCGCGCATGCATCGCGCATTGTGGGAATTCCGCATTCGCGGCGTCGTCACCAACCTGCGCTTTCTCGATCAACTGATCACCCATCCGAGCTTCGCCAAGGGCGAGTACACGACCAAGTTCATCGATCAGACGCCCGAGCTGATGCGCATTCCGAGGAAGCGCGACCGCGCCACCCGGCTGCTGACGTTCATCGGCGAGGTGATCGTCAACGGCAACGCGGAGGTGAGCGGCCGGGAGCTCAGGCCCAAGGCGCCGATCTTCCCGCGTCCGCCGCGTGTCCCGCTGCCGCTGCCGCCGCCGCCGCCCGGCAGCAAGCAGAAGCTCGATGAGCTCGGGCCCGAGCGCTTCGCCCGATGGATGCTCGAGCAGAAGCGCGTGCTGCTCACCGACACCAGCATGCGCGATGCGCATCAATCGCTTCTGGCCACGCGCTTTCGGACGCTCGACATGGCGGCGATCGCGCCCTACTACGCGAGCCTGCTGCCGCAGCTGTTCTCGATGGAATGCTGGGGCGGAGCGACCTTCGACGTGGCGATGCGCTTTCTCAAGGAAGACCCCTGGGACCGTCTGGCAAGATTTCGCCAGGCCATGCCGAATTTGCTGCTGCAGATGCTGCTGCGGTCGGCCAATGCCGTCGGCTACGCCAATTACCCCGACAACGTCGTGCGCCACTTCGTGTCGCAGGCGGCCGCAGCCGGGGTCGACGTCTTTCGCGTCTTCGACTGCCTGAACTGGGTGGACAACATGCGAGTGGCGATCGAGGCGGTGCTCGCCACCGGGCGGCTGTGCGAGGCGGCCATCTGCTACAGCGGAAATCTATCGAATCCGCGCGAGCGCAAGTATGACCTGGGCTACTACCTCGGCGTCGCGCGGCAGCTCAAGGCTCTGGGGGCGCACGTCATCGCCATCAAGGACATGGCGGGCCTGTGCCAGCCGCGCGCGGCGTTCGATCTGGTGAAGGCCCTGAAGGACGAGGTCGGACTGCCGGTCCATTTTCATACCCACGACACCAGCGGCATCGGCGCGGCAAGCGTGCTGGCCGCGGTCGCCGCCGGCGCCGATGCGGTCGATGGAGCGGTGGACGCCATGTCGGGGCTGACCTCGCAGCCCAACCTCGGCTCGATCGTCGAGGCGCTGCGCTTCGGGCCGCGCGAGTCGCAGGTCGATCCCGACGCGCTGCGCTTGATCTCCGGCTACTGGGAACAGGTGCGGCGCGGCTATGTGGCGTTCGAGAGCGACATCCGCTCGGGTGCCTCGGAAGTCTACGTGCACGGCATGCCGGGGGGCCAGTACACCAATCTCAAGGAGCAGGCGCGCGCGCTCGGCATCGACGACCACCGCTGGAGCGAGGTGGCCGCGGCCTACGCGCAGGTGAACGAGATGTTCGGCGACATCATCAAGGTCACCCCGACCTCCAAGGTGGTCGGCGACATGGCGCTCATGATGGTGACTGCCGGCCTGACACGCGAAGCGGTGCTCGATCCGGCCGTCGACATCGCCTTCCCCGAGTCGGTGGTGCAGCTGTTCCGCGGGGAGCTCGGCCAGCCGGTGGGGGGCTTTCCAGCCGAGCTCAAGCGCAAGGTGCTCGCGGGCAGAGCCGAGCTCGGCGCGCGGCCGGGCGATTCATTGCCGGCGGTGGACCTCGCCGCCGAGCGCGCCGCCGTCGAGAGCAAGATCGGGCGGCCGGTGAGCGAACGCGAGCTCGCCTCGCATCTCATGTATCCCAAGGTGTTCGCCGACTACGCCGCCGAGCGGGCCTCCTACGGCGACGTGAGCGCGCTGCCCACGGCGGTGTTCTTCTACGGCATGCAGCCGGGCGAGGAGATCAACGTCGACCTGGAACGCGGCAAGACGCTGATCGTGCGCTACGTCGCGACCAGCGAGGCGCACGAGGACGGCACGCGCACCGTGTTCTTCGAGCTCAACGGCCAGCCCCGGCCGCTGCGCGTGGCCGACCGCAGCCAGGTGGCGAAGCGTGCGCCGCAGCGCAAGGTCGAGCCGGGCAATGCGAAGCATGTCGGCGCCCCGATGCCGGGAACGATCGGCACGGTGGCGGCGCGCCCGGGACTGCGGCTCGCCCGCGGCGACGTGCTGCTCACGCTCGAGGCCATGAAGATGGAGACCACCGTGCGCGCCGAGGTGGACGGCGTCGTGCAGGAAGTGCTGGTCCAGGCCGGCGCGGCGGTCGATGCCAAGGATCTGCTGGTCGTGCTGGCGTAGGGGCATTCACCTCGCCGCGCGCGCCGCCCACGGCTCAGCCGAGCCCCCGCCCCTACCCGCGATGCGGTGCGGGCGCGCCGCCGGGCCCGAGGAATACGACCCTCGGCATCAGAGCGCATCTCTCAGCGCAATGCTCGGATCGGCCAGCTTGTCGATGTTCGGGCGGGCGCGCTCGGCGATCAGCTTGCGCGCGGCCATGTAGTCCTTCGAGTGGTTGATCGCCTCGAGCGCGAGCAGCTCGCCGCCCTTCAGATAGCACACGCTGAAGCTGCGGGTGGCGGGGTCGCCGCGCAGCAGCTGCTGGTCGAAGCCCTGCGAGAGCCCGACGATGAGCATCTTGTTGTCGAACTGATCGGACCAGAACCAGGGTACGCGGTCGTGCACGGTCGGCCGGTCGAGCATGTTCAGGGCCGCGGCCTTGGCCTGCTCGAAGGCGTTGTCGACCGACTCGAGCCGCACGCGCGTCTCGAAGCGCGGCGAGGGGTGGTTGGTACAGTCGCCCGCGGCGTAGATGGCGGCATCTCCGGTGCGGCAGTACTCGTCGACCAGGATGCCGTTCTCGCACGCCAATCCGGCCTGTGCGGCCAGCTCCGAGCTCGGCACGGCGCCGACGCCGACGATCAGCATATCGGCTTCGTAGGAGCTGCCGTCCGCGCAGATGACGCGCTCGACGCGCGCCGATCCCTCGAGCCGCACCACCCGCGCGTTGCACACGATCTTGATGCCCTGGGTGCGGTGCTCGTGCGCGAAGTATTCGGACACGCTCGATGCCACGACGCGATTCATCACCCGATCCGCCATCTCCAGCACGGTGACCGCGCAGCCGAGCTTGCGGGCCGTGGCCGCCGTCTCCAGGCCGATGTACCCGCCGCCGATGACCACCAGCCGTGCGCCCGTGGTCAGGCCCTCGCGAATCGGTCCCACGTCCGCGACGCCCCGCAGGTAATGCACGCCGGGGAGGTCGGCGCCCGGGCAGGTCAGGGCGCGCGACCTCGATCCGGTGCAGATCAGCAGCCGGTCGTACAGCAGCTCTTCCCCGTCCGACAGCGACACCCGCCGGGCGGGGGCATCGATGCGCACCGCCGGCTTGCCGAGCTTGAGCTCCACCTGGTGCTGGTCGTAGAACGCCTGATGCCGGAAAGCCAGGCGCTCCTCGGCCATGTCGCCCGCGAGGTACTGCTTGGACAGGGGCGGCCGCTGATAGGGCAGCCGCGGCTCGTCCCCGATCAGCACCAGACGGCCGCGAAACCCTTCGCGCCGCAGGCTGTCGACCGCCTGCGCGCCGGCCTGGCCGCCGCCGAGAATGAGTATCGTCGAGGTCATGCGGCTCCTTTATAGCCGGTCGGCGGCCGGCCCGTAAGCGGCAGCTCGCCGGACCGCGCGAGGCCGCCCCGGCGCACGGCTGCGCATGACCGCAGCCGCCAAGAGAGTGGTGCCTGGCGGCGCGAATAGTAATAGGATTGAGCGGGCGGCCAACCCGGAGCGGAGCCTTCAATGAAACTGATCACAGCCATTATCAAGCCTTTCAAGCTGGACGATGTGCGCGCAGCCTTGTCCGAGATCGGCGTGTCGGGCATGACCGTCACGGAGGTCAAGGGGTTCGGACGCCAGCGCGGACATACCGAGCTGTATCGAGGCGCGGAGTACGTGGTCGATTTCGTTCCCAAGACGCGCATCGAGGTCGCCGTGAAGAACGAGCTCGTGGATCAGGTGATGGAGGCGATCGTCGGCGCCTCCAAGACGGGCAAGGTCGGGGACGGCAAGATATTCGTCACGGACATCATCCGGGTGCTGCGCATCCGCACCGGGGAGACCGATAACGCTGCGCTGTGAGGCGGGCGGGAGTCGCGGGCTCAGGATGATGCCTCGTCGGCGTCATGCCGCTTGCGCCGGCTCCATAGCCACAGGAAGCCGATGCATACCGCAAAATTGAGCACCCACCAGCCGATCTGGCGCGAGCTGCCGCCGGTGCTCGTTTCCGCGGGGCCAGCGGGGCCCTGCAGCGTGCCTTCGAGATTGTGCCGCGTGCCGGCCCAGGCCACCCGAAATTCGACCGCCGCGGCGCCCGGCAGGGCGAAGTCGGGGCTGTCGACCGAGTAGCTTCCGTCCGCGTCGGCCACGGCCGCATGCGTGGCGCCGCGCAGGACGACGTCGATCTGCGCATCGCGTATCGGCGCATTGTCCTCGATGCGGCTCAGGTGGATGATCATCCGCTCCCCATGCACCGTACCGACGGCGAGCAGCTGCGCGGATCGAGCCTCGACCCGCGCGCTGCCGGCGGGGCTCGGCGCAGCACCGGCGGCGGCAGCCGCGAGCGACGCGAACCCCAGAGCGCTCGATGCCGCCGCGATCGCCAGAGCGGCAGCGCGCCAGCGCGCCAGCGCGCCGCGCCCGCGAGGCGCGGGTGCGATCCTCAAAGCAGCCAACCCGCGATGCCCATGGCGATTCCCCCCGCCGCCGCCAGCACGCCGAAGATCGGGAAGAAGCCCTTGCGCGCGAGAAAGTACAGCGAGGTGAGCACCAGTCCGAGCTCGAGCAGTCCCTCGCCGATATCGAAGCGCAGTGCGCGCCTCTCCTCCATGTCGGTGCGCTCCTCCGAGGCGTGCGCCTGGGACTCGAGGCCCTTGGTGTCGCCGATCTCCTTGTCGCGCGAGGCCTGCAGCTTGCGAGCGACATCGGCCGTCCTGGACGGATCGGACCCGAGCGCCTGCAGGATCGACAATGCGGCATCGCTGGTGTTCGCGCGAATCTTCTTGGCCTGGTAGAAGGCCCAATCGTCGTTCGCCCGGGTGCGCTCGATGACGGCCTGGGTGTGTGCGCGATGCGAGGCGATGGTGACCACGGACAGGAAGATCCCGATCACACCCACGAGAATTCCCACGATGCGCGTCCTCGGGTCCGAGGCGTGCTCGGGCGATACTTCGATCTCAGTCATGCATCCAGTCTCACTTGACCACGTGCAGGCGCGGATTGGCGCGCGATATGCCGAGCACGCCGCTGCGCACCACTTCGACGATCTCGCCGAACGCGGCCACATTGGCGATGAACTCGCCGATTTCAACCTCGGTGCTGGCGAGCTCCACGATGTAGCTCGATGGATTCGAGGACAGCACCTTGCCGCCCACGCGGCGCAGCAGCGCAGCGACCGCATCGACGTGCCCGGCGGGGACCTGCAGCTTGATGAGCATCAGCTCGCGCGCGAGATGATCGCCGCTGGTCATGTCCTCGACGGCGACCACGTCGACGAGCTTCTGCAGCTGCGCGTTGATCTGCGCGATGACCGAGTCGGAGCCGATGGTGACCAGGGTGACGCGCGACACCGTCGGATCGTTGGTGGGCGCCACCGAGAGCGACTCGATGTTGTATCCCCGGCTGGAGATCAGCCCGGTGACGCGGGTGAGCGCGCCGGCCTCGTTCTGTAAAAGCATGGCGATGAGATGCCGCATGGCGCGAAGGATACGGGACGGCGGCACTTGGGCGCCAGGGCGAGAACTGCTAGGCTTCGAGCGTGAAAAACCGCGATGAAATGCTGAATCAGGGGGCTCACCCGCTGGCCGGCGCCGGCATGACGGGCGCCGAGATGCTGGTCCAGGTGCTGGCCGACGAAGGCGTGGACACGATCTTCGGCTACAGCGGCGGCGCCATCCTGCCGATCTACGACGCGGTATTTCGCTACAACCAGGCCCATGCCTCCTCGATGCCGCTCATCGTACCGGCGAACGAGCAGGGTGCGGGGTTCATGGCGGCAGGCTACGCGCGCGCGAGCGGACGGGTCGGCGTCGCGCTGGTGACCTCCGGTCCCGGTGCGACCAACACCGTCACCCCGGTGCGCGACAGCCAGGCGGACTCCGTGCCCATCGTAGTCATCTGCGGTCAGGTCGCGACCACCGCGATCGGCACCGACGCCTTCCAGGAGGCGCCGGTGCCGAGCATCATGGGCGCGGTCGCGAAGCACGTCTTTCTGGTCACCGATCCCACCAAGCTCGAGGCCACGGTACGCACCGCCTTCGAGATCGCGCGCACCGGCCGTCCCGGGCCGGTGGTGCTCGATATCCCGAAGGACGTGCAGAACTGGAAGGGGGTTTTCGTGGGCTCCGGCCGGCTGCCGATTCCCGGCTATCGCCAGCGCATGAACCGCCTGTACGCGAGCAAGTTGCCGGATGGGGCGTGCGCCGCGTTCTTTGCGGCGCTGGCGCGCGCCGAGCGGCCCCTGATCTATGCGGGGGGCGGCGTGATCAACGGCGCGGCGTCGCAGGCGCTGCGCGAGCTGCTCGAGCAGCTGCGCATTCCCGTGGTCACGACGCTCATGGGCATCGGCGCGGTCGACACCACGCATCCTCTGTCGATGCGCATGCTGGGCATGCACGGTGCGGCGTTCGCGAATTACGCGGTCGAGGATTGCGATTTCCTGGTGGCGATCGGTGCGCGCTTCGACGATCGGGTCGCCGGCAACCCGCCGAAATTCGCGCCGCGGGCGAAGTTCATCGCCCACCTGGACATCGATGCCTCGGAGATCAACAAGGTCAAGCGCGTCGATTGGAGCCACGTCGGCGCGCTCGAGGATGCGCTGGTGAACCTGATCGATCACGCCAAGTGCAAGAACATCAGGCTCGAATGGCCCGCTTGGCAGGCGCGCTGCGAGGAGCTCAGGCGCAAGTACGCCATGAATTACGACCGGGACAGCGCGCTCATCCAGCCGTATTACGTGATCGAGGAGATCAATCGGCTGACGGGGGGCGAGGCCGTCATCACCACCGGTGTCGGTCAGCACCAGATGTGGGCCGCACAGTACTTCGACTTTCGCGGCCCGCGCCTGTGGCTGACCTCGGGCAGCATGGGGACGATGGGTTTCGGCTTGCCGGCGGCGGTCGGCGCCCAGTTCGCCCAGCGCTCGCGCCTGGTGATCGATATCGACGG
>Ga0335075_10016887_pt1 | contig 10877 bp, 8 predicted proteins | sample Lox_Sample_24_FD_206723 | JGI IMG/M metagenome (GOLD analysis project Ga0335075, IMG submission 206723) | Soil microbial communities from Loxahatchee National Wildlife Refuge, Florida, United States - Lox_Sample_2.4 | ecosystem: Environmental > Terrestrial > Soil > Wetlands | place: USA: Florida... | reverse complement strand
ACCGCGGCCGTCGCCGCCGGCGCGCTGCGCGCCGGGGAAAAGGCCGGCCTGCCGCTGCTGCATTATCCGCTCGCGGCGGCCCCGGCCGCGCACGACGCGGTCGAGCAGGGCGCGATCGGCAAGGTGCTGCTTGACATCGCCGCGCCGTAGCCCAACGACGCGCTATCTCGGCGAGATGAATTCGCTGTTGTGTACGATCGCCTCATGGCCTTCGACGAAGTCCTCGCCGGTCGCATCAGGGACCTGATCGGGCCCGACCCGGAGCTGACCGAGAAGAAGATGTTCGGCGGTCTCGCCTTCCTCATCCGCGGGCACATGGCGATCAGTGCCAGCGGGCAGGGCGGGGTGCTCGTGCACGTCGACCCGGAGCGGGCCGGCGACCTGATCGCCACCACCGTGGCCACGGTCGCCGTGATGCAGGGCCGGGAGATGCCCGGGTGGCTGCGCGTCGGCGCCGGCCACCTCGGCACCGACGATCTCCTCTCGCCGTGGGTCGAGATCGGCATCGCGTATGCGCGGTCGCTGCCGCCTAAGACGCTCGCCGGGAGACGGCGGAAGTAAACCACGTTGCCCACCCCGCCATCGGGCCCGCCCTGGCCAGTCCGTCGGCGTACCCGATGATGGCCGCGACCGGGTGCTGCGCCCGTCCGCCCGCCACCACGAGCGCCGATGAGCGGGACGCGGCCGCGGGACCGGAGACGACCGTGGCGCCGCCTGCCGGTGGGACGTGCACCCAGCCGCGGTGCCGCCGGTTGGCGACGCACACCCGCACCATGGGTGCGTACGCGTTCGCGTCCACGTACCCGTGCCAGACGATCCCGGAGTAAATCTCATCCGAGATCACGAGGACGAGCGGCGCCTGAGTGTGTTTCAGTGTCCGCTTGACCGGCGCGGCGTCAAGCAGCCTGATCGCGATGTCGATGGCTTCGCCGTAGCACCCGCGCCCGTCCAGGTGGACTTCACCGGCATGGACCACGGCACGCAGCCGCATCCGCAGCGCCGGCTGGGCGGCCTGCGCGTTGTACTCCGTCAGCAGGGCCGTCAGCAACGGGATCAGCCTGCCAAGCAGGACCGTCTTGGGCACGTCGTCATGCGCCCGGATGAGCACGAGGACGCCGTCACCGCGGTCGGTCAACTGCTCCAAGCGGTTCCCCGTGATCGCCACGGCGTCGAGGGCACGCCCGAGCAACTCGTACATGACTCGCCGCAGTTCACCCTTCACGAGGTTGGTGCGCGTCGTGGACCCCTCAAGGTCGACGGCGATGATCGAGCGGTACACAGGGCCGGCTGGCCGCTGACCGTCAAGCGACGACACCGCTGCTAGCCGATTGCTCATGATCTCTCCTTACCTAACATTGCTTCGGCCCTGAACCCAGGATGACCTACCGCACCCAATGTCGAGCGGTCTGTGAGCGTGCATTGACTGCCTTGGACGACTTTGCGTGACCTCTGCCGTCGACAACTCCGAGACGCTGTGCCAAGTTCGCGTGCAAGAAAAGACGGACGTGGACATAATTGGCGGCAGGGAGGTTGTTTCGGGGTGGCTGTCATCAAGCGTGAGCCGATGCCGCCAGGCCCGGTCGCCGATCTCTTTGATCGCCTCGATGATCTGCACTCAAAAGCAGGCCGACCCTCGATGCGGGAGATCGCGATCCGGGCTGGGCGCGGCAATATCAGCTCTTCGACTGTGCACAATCTGTTCCGCAGGCCTCAGGTGCCTCGCTGGGCTTTCCTTGAACAGGTCGTAAAGGCACTCGGTGGCGCAGATGACCGAGAGGTCTTCCTCGCTCTCTGGGACGCGGCTTGGCGGGCCGAGAATCACGTCGCCGCGGGGCGGAAGGCCGTAACGGACCTTGCCCTCACCCAGGGCCGGCCCCTAGATCCCTACGATCCTGCCCAGCCGGCAACGCGCGCCGCGCCATCGGGCGGCATCAAGGGCTGGGCCGAGTTCGCTCCGCGGTCGTCGCACCGGATCTGGTCGAACGAGATCCCTTCGCCCAACCCTAACTTCACCGGCAGGGCAGCCGAACTCGACCGCCTGCGCGAAAATCTCTTCAGCCGGCGGCCTCCGCGCGTACAAGTCATTTCCGGCATGGGCGGAATCGGGAAAACCGAGCTAGCCACGCAATTCATACACCGCAATATCGATACCTACGAAATAATCTGGTGGATTCGGGCCGAACACCAAGACCGGGTGCGGGACGCGCTCGTCAAGCTGGGCCAGCGGCTAGAGCTCAGACAGGCCAGCATGGACAGCGCTCGTGACCGGACGGTAAAAGCGGTACTCGAAACCATGCAGTCCGACGCTTGGCCGAGTTGGCTGCTCGTATTCGACAATGTCGCCAATCCCCTTGACTTGCAGCAATATATACCGGACAGTCGGCCGGGCGGACATGTCATCATTACCGCCAGGCCGCGGAACTGGCCAAGCTACATAGTCGCGGACGGCATCGAGGTGCCGCCCTTCACCGACGCCGAGTCCGTTAGCTTCCTGCGACGCACGGTGCCGGGCCTGGCGGAGGGCCCGCGCAACGCGACAGAGGACGCACGCCGGGTCAGCGAGGCCACCCGGTTGGCCACCACGCTCGGCAACCTGCCCATCGCGGTTGAGCACGCGGCCGCGTACCTCGCCGAGACCGGCCAAACGGTGCGGCAATACCTGACGCGATTCACCGAGAACGCGCACCAACTGCTCAGCGAGCAGCCGACGGACTCGGATCTCGCTTCCCCGGTCTCCGGCACCTGGGCGATGTCGATCACGCTGCTGGCGGCCGATGCCGAGCACCTGTTCAACCTGTGCTCGTTCTTCTCACCAGAACCCATCGCCACCAGGCTCTTCCTCCAGCGCACGGCGGGTGTCGAGGATCCTCCGGGCCTGGCCGAACTGCTTTCCTCACCGCAGCGGTTCCGGGCTGCCGCCAACCAGTTGCACCGGCTGTCACTGGCAAGGGTCGATGGCGCCAGGGACCTGATCCACGTGCACCGGGTGGTCCAGGCCGTGACCAAGGGGCGGCTCAGGGTCGGCCGGATCGAGGCGTTTCACGCGTATCGCGCGGCCGCCGACACGCTGCTGGCGAACTCGAACCCTGGCAACCCCGACCAAGGCCACAATGACCAGGTCTACGACCTCTCCCTGCAGCATCTGGAGTCCGACGCGCGGTTCCTCAGCACGGAGAACCAGGCGCTGCGCACGCTCATCATCCACCAGGTCCGGCGACTGCACCTACGCGGCGGCCACGTGGAAGCGATGAAGTTCGGCCAAGACGCGCTTGAGGTCTGGCGGCAAAGCCTCGGCGAGGACGACCTGCAGGTGCTTGCCCTGTCGGTCGAGGTCGCCATCGCCCTGTACGTCGGTGGCCGCACCGCCGATGCTGACGACTTGATCCAGCGGATCCGCCCGCGATTGCAGCGCTACACCGAGGGTGACGGGTTCCGGGTGCTCCTGCTCTGCGAGAACATCTACGGCGCGGTCCTGCGCGGCCATAGCCAGTTCCGCGAGGCCCTTGCCTTGGACATCAGCATCCTTGACCGATTCAAGGCTCTCTTTGGCGATAACCATGAGCGCACGCTGAATGTCAGGAACAGCGTCGCCGTCGACTACCGGTTGCTCGGCCAGTTCGGCGAGGCGCTTGAGACGGACGAGCGCACCTTGCAGGGGCGACGCGAGATCCTTGGCTCAGACGACCCGACCGCCCGCCACTCCGCCAACGCGATCGCCCGCGACCTTCGCGGCCTCGGCCGCTACCAGGAGTCGCTCGACGTCGCACGGGGAGTCGTCGCCGCATTCGAAATGGACGGGGGCCGGGAGAACATCCGCTGGCTGGACGCCTGCGAGGGGTTCGCCACCGCGCTGCGCAAGGCCGGGCACCACTGGGACGCGCTCCAGGAGAGCGAGCACGTGCTCCAGCGGTGCCGTGACTACCTGGGCGTGGATCACATGTACACGCTGCGCGCCGCCGCCGAGCTGATCAACGCCAGGCGCGCGGTCGGTGACCTGATCGGCGCCGAGGAGCTGGCCCTCCAGACGCATCATCTCTGCCGGGAGTCGGGCGCGCCAGACGTCCTCCTGTACACCGTCCTGGTGAGCCTCGCGTCCGTGCTGCGCGCGGCCGGTCACCCGGACATGGCGCTACCCCACGACGACCAGGCCAGGAAGGGGCTCATCAGGATCCACGGAGACAGGCACCCGTTCACCCTGTCGGCGACGATCAACTACGCGTCCGATCTGGCCGCGTGCGGCAGGCTCGGTGAGGCGATCCAGCTCGGTCAAGCGACGCTTGGCAACTGCCGCCTGCTCCTCGGCGACGCTCACCCGGACACGCTGATGGCCGCCGCCAACCTGTCCGCCGACGAGGTGGCCGCGGGGGACAACGCCGGCGGAGAGCTCCGCCTCGCCGAGGTGCTTCAAAAGTACGAACGGACGCTGACCATGGAGCATCCCGAAGCCCGCGCGGCGGCACTGCGAGACCGGTTGACCGCGGAAATCGAACCCTATGACCTGTAAGTCAGTCAGGCGCGACAGGTCCGCGAATAGCCGCCCGCGGATGTGGTTGATGAGCCGGAGCATGTCCGCGCAGTAGACGGTCGGGTTACGGAAGCCTTGCCCGTAACGGAACCGGTGCGGATACAGGCCGCCACCGCAGATCTCGAGCGCCGGGCACTCAAGGCACTCACGCGATAGCGCGTCGACCCCGATCTGCCTGGCCACCGTCGTCGGGTGGTCAAGGGCGTCGTCGAAGCTGCTCGACGTGACATCCAGGCCCGTGTCGGCGGCGCCTGGATAGGTCGAGCTGAGCGAGTCGAGCTGCTTGATAGAACCATCGGTGTCGACGACGATCAGCGTGCTCGGTAGCAGCCCGAGCCCTTCGACCTCGCCTGGATTGCCGAGGATGAGCTGGATGAGTTCGCTGAAGAACCGGATCCGCGTCTCCTGCCCCGGCGCGCCGTACCAGCGTTCGAAGACCCTGATGAGCCACTCGGCGTACCCCTTGCCGGGAGGGCCCGACGTGTGGTTGGCGTGCGGCAGCAGCAGGTCAAGGGCCGGTGGGGCGAACTTGAGCAGCGCCTCGTACGTGGTCACCGGGTCGCTCTCGGCATCGACCGTGCACAGGATGCCGCTGTAGCAGTCCACGAACTCCGGCGAGCGCAGCAGATCGAGGCCGTCGGCCACCGCATCGAAGCTATTGCGGCCATTGGCGTACAGGCGGTGCCGCCCGGTTGCCTCGGCGTCCCCGTCGAGGCTGACGCCTATCTTGATCCCGAGGCTTTGCAGCGCCGTGAGCATCGGCCGGTCGAGGAGGGTTCCGTTGGTCTGGAGGGCCACGTTCACTCGAGCGGGCACGTTAGAACGAAGGGAACCGACCAGGCCGGACAGCCACTCGGCCCCCGCGAGCAGCGGCTCGCCGCCGTGCAAGATGACGTCCACGCTCGGAAGGTCGTGCTTTGCCGCGTGCTCGGCAATGCGCTGCACGGCTTTGCCGACCACGGCGGTGCTCATTCGCTTCGGCAGTCCCCGCCAGCCCTGATCCGCCATTTCATACACATAGCAGTACGAGCAGGACAAATTGCAACGACTATGGACTTTCAGGATAAATTGCCGAAAAGGAACCGCCTGATGTCCCGCTCCCCTGATTTCGCCCACGTCCAGGTCGAGTATCGGCCACGGTGCTGGATGCTTGGCCTGCCCCGCCCACGTCATTGAAACCAGGCCGCCAATTCCAGCGGATCGGCGTGACTGCCGCCGCGGGCCATGCATGCGTGCACTTCGTATAGCAGCGGCAGGTGAGCGGCGAAAACCGGCCGCGTTGGCGTCGCCGGGAGGCGGTGCAGCGCCAGCGCCAGGCCGATCCAGGCGGCCGGGTCCGGCTTATCGAGGAGCGCCGCCCGGTAGGCCGCGACCGCCGCTTTGGCGTCTCCGCAGACGAGAAGGGCGTCGGCCGGGGCGAGTTCGGGAACATCGGCCGCGGACAGCCGCTGGTACCGCCCCGGGTCCTGGAAACGCATGGCGAGCAGGCGGCTCCTCGGGATGGAATCGACCTTCCTGTTGTCTTCCTCGATCCGCCCCGCGGGCAATGACTCGGCGCCAAGCGACTCGCCACACTGATAGGCGGCGGCCAGCCTGGCGACCTCGGCGGCGTCGCACGTCACGTGCATCAGCTGCCAGGTGAGCCGATGGTCGAGGGCGACCTCCCGTGCGCTCTGCGCCGCCTCCGCGGGCACGGGCTCGGCCTCCGGACGCCGCCCGTGCTCTCTCATGGCGGCGACGAAGCGAGCACCGGTCGCGGTGAGAGAGTCGCTGCTGAGCAAGGCGCCGGCGACCGGATCAACCTCCAGCCGCCAGCGCTCGTAGAGCGCACTGGCGTGCAGAATGGCGTCGGGCTCCGTCTCCACTCGCCGCTGAACGTTCCAGAAGCGAACAATCCCCGTGAAGGCGTACACCCCCTGCAGGATGCCACCAAGCGGGCGCGGGTCATCGCGCCACGGCGCGTAGCCTCGCTCATCGCTTGGCTTGATGAGCGGCAGCATGTCCAGCACGCCACAGAGCTTGATGTGCTGGAACTCATGGACCAGGGTCTCGGCCATGATGACCGGGGACGGCGGCTGGGACGTCGCGATAGCGCCGAAGGCCGCCGGCGAGGTCGCGCTGTCATGGTCCGACCGGGGCACGAGCGGCACGACCACGGGGACTCCCGCCGCGATCGGCCCGGCCGCCCACTCGTGGTGCCTGACCAGCAGTTCCCAGGCCGCCTGGATGCGCTGCCGCCAGTGCGTGACCTCGGCCTTGGTTAGCCCGGTCAGCATGCGCAGCGCGAAGCGGTCCAGGTACGGGTCGGCGTCCTCGAGAAGCACCTCCCAGGCTTGCCCGTCCGCCACCGCCCGGATCAGCGGGGTTCCCCGCCAGTGGGGCGCCGGGTCGGCCGAGCCATCGTCCGGTACGAGGGTCGCGCAGGGTACGTCGATATGCCCGCCGATGCGCAGGCGCTCGCCGTCACTGCTCAGCCGCACCCATCCGTCCGTGCTGGCGGCCACCTGGATGGCGCCAAGGCCGGGTAGCGGCATACGGCCGCCCCTGACCGGCGCGTCAAGCTCGAACCCGATGCCAAGCGGCACGGCCGCCGCCGCGGCGACGGCGGCCAGGTAGCCGAAGTCGGGCGGCGCCCCGCTGTCCAGCGCGGCCAGGCAATCGTGGGCCCAGCTCCCGACGTGCGGCAGGCAAAGGGCCTGGGCCACGGCACCGGGATCGGCGGCTCGCGCCTGCGCGAGCAACTGGTAGGCCGCGCGGAAGGCCGCGGTGGCGCGCGACGGGGGATCAACTCGGTCGGCGGCCCGGGCCACGACGTGGAGCAGCATCAGTTGCTTGCTTAGCTGCGCCGCACGCAACTGGCCGACGACCGCGGTGTCGCCGGCGCCGCTGGCTAGTTCCGCGAAGGCGTCCGCCGACAGGGAATGGGTGGTGAGCAAGGGAGGCCTTCCCGCCGCGCAAGGACCAGGTAACCCTAGATCCGCGCGGTGAACGAGTTCAGTGGCATGCCGGTTTCCTTGAGCCGCTGCCGGTACAGCGCGATCGAGTGCGCGAGGACTGAATCGCCCAGTTCGGCGAGTCGTTCAAGCGAGAGCTCCCGTAGGTCGGGAATAACAGAATTCAACTCTTGCTTCTGCTGGCTCATTAGGTCTCCGGACGATCTTAGACGGATTCTGTCACTTTCATACAAGAACACAGCGGCAGTCACAGCGGCCACAGTAAGTGTGCCACGTCTTGCCCACGGCCGAGCCACGCCGCGGGGCGCCGACTCCGTGTTGTCCGTGCAATTGCAAAGGCAACATGCATGAGCAAAGCGGTCGTGCAGGCATTCCGACAAGGTCATGTCCGTACAAAGTGATCCACTGGGCCGCTGTCGCGTACGGAAAGGCGAGGGGTGCTGAAGACATCCGTGTACATCCGTGTACGCCTTTAGACACGCGCCGGGCCCGGGACGGATTATCGATGACTGTCTCACTTGAGACAGCGCGGCTGTCTCGCATGGCGCAGTGTCGTGCGCGGCGCGCTGCTTGGCTTGACCCGAAGGTGAAGTACCGACGGGGAGACGCACAGCATGACCGCACCAGCAGCTTGGCCGATGCGAAAGCACGGGGCGACACAGCTCAGCGACGACGATCAGATCGGGGAGCAGCCCGCCTCCGGGCAGGCACGGCCAGATCAGGGGCCTGCTGGTGCGGTCATCGGCGAGATGGCCGACCTCCTGCGCGACACCCGGGGCAGCATGGTCACCGACGGGTGCCTGCTCGGCGCCATCATGATCGGCTTCGCCCTGGAGGCGGGGCTCGCGGCCAAGGCACCGGGCCTGACCCGGATCGTCAGCCTCGGCCTGGTCGCCGGGACCGTCTTCTGCTGGCTGGCGGCCGTCGTCCTGCTGGCCCGGACGGCGAGGCCGGTCCTGAACGCCGTCAGCGAGCTTCGCTGGGTGACCGGCGCCCCGGTCGACCCGCGACCCGGCTGGGTGACCCTGCCGCCGACGGGCGCGGATCCCGCGGAATGGACATGGAACCGCGCGTGCCTCCTGCTCGGTGCGGCGCGCCTGGCCAGGTGGCGCATGCGGTTCGCGGACACGTGGACCTACTGCGCGGGCGGCTGCTTCCTGGCGTGGACCATGGTCGTGCTGCTCGGCCGCTGACGGGAGCCGGCAGCGACCCGGTGGCCGGGCGATTTGTCAGCTACCGCCCGATAGCTCATCGTTAGACCATGCACCCGAGTGAGTCCGGCCCGGGCTTCTGGGACCTGCTGCCGCACGACGAGCGGCGGGCCCTCTGGTCGCTTGGCCGGGAGCGGGAGTACCCGCCCGGCGCGGCCCTGTGCGTCGAGGGTGATCCCGTGACCCACGTCTTCGTCCTGCTCGACGGCTGGGTGAAGGTGATGGCGGTGACCGCGGACGGCCGGGAGTCGGTCCTCGCGCTGCGCGGCGCGGGCGACCTGGTCGGCGAGACGGCGGGCGAGACCACCGGAGTTCGCAACGCCACGATGCAGGCGATGGTCACCGTGCGCGCGCTGATCGTCGGATACGACCGGTTCACCTCCTTCCTCGACACCCACCTGGGCGGCAACCGCGCCTACCGCCGGGTCATCGTGCTCCGCTGGCGTGACGCCGAGGCGATGCTCCGGGTCCACGCGGTGACCAGCGGCGCGCAGCGGCTGGCCGGACTGCTCATCGGGCTGGCGGAACGGCTGGGCGGTCAGGCGGAAGGCGTCATCGAGATCGCCCTGCCGCTGTCCCAAGATGAGCTGGCCAGCCTGGCCGGGACCTCGCGCGCGACCGTGGCGCGCGCGCTCAACGCCTGGCGCAGACGCGGCCTGATCAGGACCGGGCAGCGCCGCATCACGCTTACCGACGTGCCGGGCCTGCGCCGGGCCGCCGGGCCGGCGCTGGTGCCATCGCGCGGCTGAGCGCGAGCGTCAGGCGGCGGGGGTGGGCGAGCCCTTATCAAGGGCCCCGTTGGACACGATCATGACGGGGTACCCGGCTTGGGGTCCGGCACAGCCCGGGTTGGCGGTAACGGGGCCGGCGCGAGATCATGCGGGGTGACCGACGTGAGCGACCGAGCGGGCCGCACTCCCCTGGAGGCTAAGTGAAGCTGAAGACCACGGCCGAGCATCTTGTGTCCCTGCTGGCGGCGCACGGGGTGGAGTACCTGTTCCTCAACCCGGGCACGGACACCGCTCCGATCCAGGAGGCGGTGTACTCCCTGGCCGAGGCGGGCCTGCCCGCGCCGACCGTGCTCCTGTCGACCTTCGAGAGCGTGTCGCTCGCCGCCGCCCACGCGTACTGGAAGATGACGGGCCGTCCCCAGGCGATCTTCGTGCACGTGGACGCGGGCACCCAGAACCTCGGCGCCCAGGTGCACAACGTGCTCCGCGACCGGGCCGGGGTGATCGTCATCGCGGGGAAGACCCCGTACGGCGAGGACGGGCAGGCCGGCGGCAGGAACGCCCCGATCCAGTGGCAGCAGGACGTGCCCGACCAGCCGGGCATCATCCGCGGCTACGCCAAGTGGATCCAGGAGATCACCCGGCCGGAGATGCTGGACCGGGCGATCGGCCGCGCGGTCCAGGTCGCCGCCACTTCCCCGGCCGGCCTGGCGTACCTGACGGTGTCCCGCGACGTGCTCATGGACGCGCCCCGCCTCGACCAGTCGCGGGTGGCGGGCTTCCCGGTCGCGGTGCCGCCCGCGCCGGCGCCGGACGCGGTCGCACGGATCGCCGCCGCCCTGGCCGCGGCGGAGGCGCCGGTTCTGGTGACCGGCCGCGTCGGCCGGACGGCCGAGGGGTTCGCGGCCGTCGAGGCGCTGGCCGACCTCACCGGCCTCACGGTGACGGGCCGGCTCGAAGGCGGCCCGGTGTACCTGCCCTCACGGCACCCGTCGAACGTGGCCGGCCGGGCCGATGGGGCCGCCGCGATCTCCGCCGCCGACGTGATCTTGCTGGTGGAGAGCGACGTCCCATGGCTGCCGGAAACCGTGACCCTGCGCGAAGGCGTCCAGGTGTTCCACGTCGACCCCGACCCCGCCAAGGCGTCGATGCCGCTGTGGTCGTACCCCGTCGACGAGGCCGTCCAGGCCGACGGCGCCGCCGCGCTCGCGGCCATCGTGGCCGAAATCGGCCGGATCGCCGCGAACCGGCCCGAGGTCGCCCGGCTGTTCGCGGACCGCGTCGCGGGGCTGCGCGAGCACCCGGCCGCGCCCGCCGAGGCACCGGAGAGCGGACCGCTTACCCCGCTCGGCGTGATGGCCGCGCTGAGCCAGGTGATCGACGCGGAAGACATCGTCATCGAGGAAGCGGTGACGAACGCCGAGGCCGTGTACACGGGCCTGGAGCGCTCCCGGCC
>Ga0335075_10016886_pt1 | contig 10877 bp, 5 predicted proteins | sample Lox_Sample_24_FD_206723 | JGI IMG/M metagenome (GOLD analysis project Ga0335075, IMG submission 206723) | Soil microbial communities from Loxahatchee National Wildlife Refuge, Florida, United States - Lox_Sample_2.4 | ecosystem: Environmental > Terrestrial > Soil > Wetlands | place: USA: Florida... | reverse complement strand
CCTTCAGATACCGGTGTACCAAGTCAGCGTGTCTTACGTTGGAAAGCAGAAGGTCTGACAGGACCCTGAAAGTAGTGAAGACGAGCCAATGCCTGAACAACCTTAACAGCGCCTAGAACCACAGCTCACCTAGACCGAGGATAAGAAGAGGAACCCTAAGATCAGGGTACTAGATACCTTTGATAGTACAAGGAGCAAGCTGAAGATATTTCTCATACAATGCGATATCTACTTTAGGATAGGTTCAATATTGAAGAAGATAAAGGGATGTTTGCAGTAGGGCTTATAAGAGGCACGGTGTTAGAATAGATTGAACTATACGTTAGGGACAGGTTTGACAATGCTACCCGAGCTGTAATAGTGAGATCGCTGGAGGGCAACAGGAGGGATCATAATACACTGGAGTAGTAGCGTAGAGGGGGAAATAATAATGTATTAAAGGTGCTGTCTCCTTCTAGGAAAGAGGGGAACTCAAGCTTGCTTTTCCAAAGGGGATCCTAGGCCCCTATTTATGCCTTCTTCTCAACGCCCCTTAGCCAATGATAGCTCAAAGGATTCCTTCGGCATCTCTATAACCTCTTCGGCGTAGCCGTGGGTTTCCTATCCTACTAAGGGTCTAGCTTGTCGGCTACTCCGAAAGACCGTTCGAGGCTTCCTGTAGCTCTGATAACTGCAGTTATTAGACCCTTACCCTTCTACTAGAGCGCCTATTACATAGGCCTAGTAGAGTAGTGGGAACGGGATTTTGATTATGCCGGGCATAGGCTCGATGCACCTATAGTAAACTAGGGATATCTCTTAGCCTTTAGAATACTATTTGCTAAGGATATATCAAAAGGGTTTAGTCTTGTAGGCCTATCTAACTCTAAGCTTTGGATCTTATTAGATACGAGATGTGTGTTACTACTAACATAGCCTTTCTTTAAAGAGTGTCTAGGCTATTATGATTACAAATCACCATCTACAGAAAGAGACAACAGACAAAATTCAAGCTGTAATAGAGACTATAGACACAGAGAGTATAATCCTTAGAGATCTTGGAAATGAAGTAGAAGAACGTATAAAGGATCTTGAGGAAAGTCTTGCTACAACATATATAAGCGACGAGGATGGCATTCTTAATAAGGATTTTGAAGTAACTCTATTACAAAATACGTTAATACACTATTCGTCAAGATCTTAATAAGTCATCTTCTCCTAAACGGGTAGATTTCCAACGTAGTAGACATTCTAATATTTCTTCTCCTTCCTTACTACGGAGGCAACGATCGAGCAGTACAACATCAAGGATTGATACACCAACTATTAGAACGTCAAGGCACGAAGAGCCTGAGTCACCAAGGTACTAAGAGCTTGATTTGTTACAGGCGCCTTCTACACCTCTGCAACGCTAGAATAGTCCTCTAAAAAAATCTCGTTGCTCACTTCAATCACTAAGGCACCAAGAGCCCAATTCACCACAGATTTCTCATGGTATATTACAACGTCAAAGCAATTATCCTCACTAGAGACCGGATCGCTCGCTTCAACATCAACATCCGTTTTTCTCAGAGCCAGCTTTGTCTAAGATTGCAGCTCTTACAATAGAAGATGAAGACGAAGATAACGCACTGAATTTATCAACTGTAGTCGAACTAATAAGTAAAAGGGTGAAACTTCAAAATAGCGCTATTGACCCTTAGGTGTTTTTTGGAAAAAGCAGGAGCAAGTAGGGGGGAAACCTTAGGGTAATATTTATAATCTACTCTCATTTCTATGTGTTCTTCTATTATGCCAAACTTCTTAATGTAGCCTCTAAAGTAGTCTTATAAAGCAATATTAAAGATTTATATTTGGTATTTGTATTTTAAATGATTAAAATTACTTTATAAAATTGCATTTCTTGCCTCAGTTACAGCAGCATGTGATGCCAATGATCCTGTCACATGACTGGGCTAGGGTGGGTTGATTTTGAGGGTCTTAACCCACCCACTGGGTGACCCAGTGGTGGTGGGTGGAGCGGGCTGTGGGTGGGTTTTGATATGTCTAAGAGAAACAAGCATTTGACCCTGCTCCTTTAAGACTTTTGACTGTCTACCATGCTTTGGAGATCTCCTGCAAGTACGCCAATATACAGATGAGCCTAAAATCTTAAGTTCTCGTAGCTATCTAGAGAAAGTCTGTTTGTCAACGTCTTTAAAGCTCACAATTGCTCTTAGTGATTTATGCTCGTGCCGCGTATTGTAGGCCTTAAAAATCGCATTTTCTTTGTCGTCGTAACTTCGCGCACTTCATTTATGCTAGGTGGATTTGCATGTGTTGAAGGGGCCATTTTGATAGCTGTTTAATTTGTTTACTTTCTAGACTTGAAGATATTTAGGTTTTGCTAATTTTCGGCTGTCTCACGAATTCTGAAACCCCCTGGTACTAGACGAATATATTTAGGTTCGGCTAATTTTCGGCTGTCTCACGAATTCCGACACCCCCTGCTTTCTTAACGTTCATAAATACCTTTCCTCACCTTTCTCCGCTCTCCTTTCATTTCTGCGTTCCCATTTTCCATTTCCCTCCTACTCGTAACTAGTTCTTCGTTTCCATCGCTTAATCAATTCGTTGGATTAGCCAATTCGGCCTTACACGCCTAGTACTAGGAGTCGAGAGTGACCTGGACTTTTGGTGCTGTTGGACAATAACTCCCCCGCGATACAGGATTAGAGACTTCCATAACAGCACATTGCCAAGCACCGTATCTCTCCCACGAGTTTTGCGGTTCAACTCCTAGTTCTTACCGCGCCCATTACCTCAATGCAAAGCATCAACTTCTGCCCTAAGTTCATATCATAAAACTACTAGAAATTCCGCATGGTATTACAAAAGAACAGGACCATAAGCATAAATTGTTCTATAGATATGTCGCCGACATTGCAAAATCTTAGCCTCGCCGCCTGCCTCCTTCTTTGCGGTTACCTCTCTTATCGCTGCTTTATACCACCAACGCCGCCACCGTCAAATCCATGCGCGAAAGACCGCCTTAAAAGGCTCCAAGATATGGTCAACCTCTCGGGAATCCGCAAGGGAAATCTCTTCTTTATGTGGACTTATCACATCGTCTTAATCCTATTGCCTCTTCGTCGCCGCTCGAACATATGCGTGCATCCTGATCTCCTTAATGAGGATCTTTTTAGCTGGAGCAGGTACAGCATCATATTCATCTCTGTCGTTCTTGTCGCTGCACCCATTCGTCTTTTGGCATATGCCCAGCTTGGTCCTAACTTTACATTTGGCCTTACAAAGCCAAGCCGTCTGATGACAACTGGAATTTACCGCTATGTAAAGCATCCATCGTACACTACCTTTTTTCTTCTAAACTGTGCATGCTACTTTTTTTTCTGCAGAACGGATGGGGTAGCTGCCTGTTGGTTACCGTTGCAGGTTGTAAAGGTGAAAGGCCTGAGTGTTGCTGTTGGGACTTTGTTGGGAGGATTGACTCTGTTTGGATTGGCAATTAGGGTCAAAGATGAAGAAGATATGATGAGAAGGGAGTTCGGAAAGGAATGGGAGGTGTATCACAACACGACGAAGAGGTTTCTGCCAGGAATTATCTGATGGCCTACCTTTGCCGTGTTTCTTGTAATACACTTTAATAACATCGGCGTAACTTAAGTTCTGAATTTTTGGGCGACTTAGCCATTTGGGCTATTGAGAGTTGAGCATGCTTAGGGAGTCGAGGCTGGCTGAAGGGGATCGCTGCCCAATAGTAGTAGGGGCCTAGAAAGAGAGGTTGGAGGGGAGTAGTGAAGTAGGAGAATTTTTGGAGGCGGTGTTAGGGTATTTAAGAGAGTAGGATGTTATAAAAGTAGGAGGTTAGGTAACCCTAGTTTGAAGCTGCCTATTGAGCTGAATTACTCGCCGCCTATTAATCTTGAAATATCGTTGAACTGCGTCTGTACATTTAGAAGAAGCTGGCGGGTCACTTGGACTAGGTCTATGCTCTGACCTTCTCGCCAGACGGTAAGCTGATCGCGTCGGAATCTCATGACAAGACCATTAAGCCGTGGGATGCCACAACAGGCCTACTCAAGACTCAAGATCTAGCCAAGTGGTTTGATATTTAATTGCTCACTGCTTTTCGAATCTGTGGCAATGCAGACGTGTCATTATCAAGCTATGAATTCTTTAAAGTAGATGAAGCTACTCCATTCACATCATGTGTGAATGTTCTAAAGAATAAATCGGTCAATTTTTGTAACGCTTGTACAGAGGTCGCTGCCAAAAGTCTGGACAGTGGAAAAGCCATCACAGGCAGAAGCGTTTGCAAACTCTACTTTATTGCACACATCCCGATCTCAACTGCCAATCGCCCCATTGCTATGGTAACCCCAGATCCCAAAGCCAGCGCCAATCCCTAAACCTCAGATTTGCATCTGCCATTTTTTTCTCGTCCGTCTACGAGTTTCAAAATGTTTTTAATCGACTTTAGGTCCTGGAGTCTTTCATCGACGTCGCTGCACACCACTAGTTGTAAATCTTTGTGGGATCAAATACCTCCTTGAAAACCTGCATATCAGCTTTCTGGCCCAAAGAGCTGCTAGAACTGGAGCTGCTTGGACTGCCTGGGATTTGAGGTTCAAAAGCAAACACAACGTTGGAGAAGTGGTGTTACGGTCCAGGCATAGCACTTACAGCCCTTTACAGCACAGCTCTTTGCGCCCTACTTACAGGTCTCTGGTAGGCCGTAAGCTAGTGCACGTGATCTACAAGGGATATAAAAGGAATAACTTTCAATTACCATTCTTCTCCTTCTTTTCTATCTCTTTAGCTTTAGATTCTTGTATCTAGGACTACCAATTGATTGGGGTCCGCACTGGCATTGTCGCATCCCTAGTCCCTAATTGTCAGAGCCCGTCACAAGTGACCTTTGAACTCGTCCTCGAGGAATAGAATGTCTTGGAACATCGTTGCTATTTCACGAGTCGGGTTTCTGAAAATTAGGCTGCAACCATATGCACCAACGTAGATATCGGGATGCTTATAGTAAACCGCGATCCTCAAAGCTGTACGGATCTTTTCTTCCATGAGTTGCCTCTCATCATCAAATGAATACTTGTTCGTCACGTCTAATTTGGGACGTCGAACTGGTGGCAAAGAAATGATTGGGAGAGCTGTAAATATATGGTTAGTCGTAGAGCTGTTGCCATCACTTCAGTATAGCCTTATCTTTAAAGTCTTTCCAGACTTGATATTCAAGCAATGGCCAAATGTCCCTTGGGACAATACGTCCTAGCTGAGGCTATACGAGCACTAAACAAACTCTGAGATCAAGGATGGGAGATTCAGCTCCGATGAATTCCAGCGCACGTGGGAGTGCCTGGCAACGAAGGGGCCGATCGAGCAGCCAAAGAGGCTGCTAGCTATAATCCGAACGCACGAACGAACCCAGAACCGCAGCCGGAACCAGAATCACTCCAGACCCTGATTGCAACCACGAAATCCGTCATCCGTCAGACGATGAGAGACGAATGGGAGCTATCCCGGGAAACGGCCGAGCATGGCAGAGAGCTCTTCACGAGGTTCGGCCAGGAAAAGGAGTACATACTACACATATTGCCACGTACAGAGCGATTAGCTCGGTCATTACACAGATGCGCACAGGCAAGATCAGCCTGCACGGTTACCTCCATGCCATCAACAAGACCGACACCGATGAATGCAAATGTGACCTTGGGCGTCAGACAGTGCGTCACGTCCTCCTCGAATGTAGAAACTGGGCCGACGAACGACACCGGATGTGTGCAGGCAAGCATCCATGCGTAGACATCAACGCATTCTCTGTAGCCCGTCAATGGCAGTACAAGCAGCCAATATGATCCTACGGACTGGACTCCTAGAGCAATTCCGGACAGTTCCATCCACATTACTCAAATATACGTAACGTACACGAGTGACTACTGGTACATAGAAGTAGAGGAGGACCAGGAAAGGTCTAACAAGTCACAGATGCAGAACAGCTATTAGAATTATTAGCAGAGGTGGGACTGCGTTGGAGCAGAAGGGGAAGCAATTCTGGATAGGAATGGCCTATTTTCTGGAGGCGAGAAGCAGGAACACCTGTACTTATAATTGTGCTGCATAGCTGCCACTAGGGCGACTGGGACAGCCTACGAATCAATCAATCAACCAATCAATCACAGCCGTCCGGGGAATCACGAGCGTCCTGGGAAGATGCCACCCGCGAGCGTAGGCGGGATTGGGACGGCTCTTCCCAAGCAGACAGTTTAAAACACGTGACTGACCCATCCCCTGTAAATTTTTTGCTAAGGTGCCAGCCATAATCGGTTTGAGAATCGATGGTGATCTCTCATGGGTCATAAATGGGCTCCTTGAAAGACACCCAGAGGTGTATCGAAAGGTTCCTACATTGTATGGAGCCCGCTGGCAGTAGGATGGAGAAAGGCCCTCATGTTAGCTTGACTAGAGAAATTACCCCTTTTCAATACACAACCGTTTACTGTGACATAACTTGTCCTCGACTTCTTTTCCACCTAACGTGTTCTACAAATTTAATCGATATGGCTTAGTCCATCTCGAGTCGTCAACAACCCCTCAAATACCGGAAAATTTGATCCATTACACCAATCTCTCGCAATTGATCTTCCGTCGAATCTTGTATAATGCAGAGCCAGCGAAACTCAAGAATGTGTGTGACATGTATCGCATCTTGTTGTACCGTTAGGCACAATAGTGAGGATGGGGGTGAAGATGGAAGGGAAATGGATTTTTGTTATTTCAAATCATAACGACGCTCCTATAGATTATTGTCAACCAGCTTGTCAAACCTCTTTGATTGCTACTTGATACGGTGCTCATCATTGGAGGACGATTGTCGCATGGCTGCTTGAAGATACCCCTATGAAGTCCAAAACGGCTCCTTCGCTATTAATGGTGTAAGGCAGAAGGTCAGTTGTGGAGATAGAGTCACTTTCGGCCTGCATATCCGCGATGGTGACCTCACAATTCACTAAAAGTCTGCTATGCCTGCTAATTGGCACGGGGAGGACCTCAATTTGCAAAATACTCCTGCAAAGAGATAGGCTGTATCTTAAGTTTTGCTAAGCCGCTGCAATTAGATACATGGGAGGTCCCATGACTGCGACAGACTAATCATGATATTAATTTAATTATAATTCTTGGTGGTTACATATAAGCACCCAAAATCTCAAATGCATTTGTAGGGTATTTGAAAGAACGAGATAATTGGAAATAATTGATGCATAAAATGTAAAGAAAGTTGTCCATACCTGGCTTGTGGAGTATGTGCGGGATTGGCATGGTACTGTAAGAGAAGCTTAGTTCAAAACCCAGCGCACATTTTTCACATATCTAACTTACGTTGCAATTTAACTCGTCGGATTTTTACATGTCGAGAATTACTTTGTATAGATGTCGAATTTGAAACTTGTGATTATGTTGTTTAAGTGTGGTCTTTTGGTCTTACATGAAGAGAGCCAGGCCGGGTCAGAGGAGCCTTTGCATATCATCAGCACAGTAACCATGATTATTATTCGTAGCGTGGCAAGGGTTTTTACACGTGAATTCCCCTGCCTATGCAATGTCGCCTGACTGGAATCTCGGGTGATATTATGACCGTGTTGCAAAGATAAGCTCCTAGCGCATCAAATCCTATGGGTATTATGACTGAGCAAGCCACCGTCAAGCATTATATAAATGTCTCTATGAAGAGGATAAATCCTATCCCCTTTGCCCGAGAATTTGAAGAATTGTACTAGCGCCCCTAATTCGGTAAAGTCGATGGGTTGCTTGGCTTGGGGCGCCCCGCCAAAACCAATCCCTTAGCCCGGGAATGCGCACCGTGGCGTTTTTGGTAATATGCTAGAACTTCTAGTGTAGAGTGCGCTGTAATTTTCTTCGCTAAAGCCAAGCTAACCTATCTACTTTTACCGAATTAGGGGCAATTTTTCAAATTCCCGGGCAAAGGGATAGCACTTTAGCGTCCTGATTCATTCTTCATATCTGGTACTGAGAAGCATTTTCATTCCTGATAAAAGACAACATCAGATGTACTCTAGAGAACTAGCCTCGTTTGAATCATGTCAGCTCCGGACATCGCGTTGAAGGTAGCTATAGTCGGTGCAGGTGTTAGTGGTCTATCGACGTATCTCTTTCTCAAGAAGCATCTCTGTATCTCTATTCCGTGTCAGATCCTCATCTATGAAACCTACCCGTTCCCAAGCCGCAAACAGAGAGAGCTCGACAGCGAAGAAGCCATCATCCGTGAGGCAGCGTCATTCATTGGAGGCGGCTTTGGAATTGCAACCAATGGAATGCGAGTTCTTTGGGAACTGGATCCAGAGATTCACGATGCCGTTGTAGCTCAAGGCTATCCTATCCTCCGCTTTCAGATAAAGAATTCGCGCAATCAGACTCTAGGCTCAGTCCCTACAGCGGACGTACACAATAACCTGCCAGAGCGGTTGATCATGAGTACGCGTCAGGGATTTTGGGATTGCTTGCGTGAGAGGGTACCTGAGGAAGTCATGCGGACAGGAAAAGCAGTGTTAAAGGTCGGCCGAGGGCCAAACTCTAAGCCGATTCTGGATTTCATGGACGGCACCAAATCCGAAGAGTTCGATCTAATAATCGGTGCTGACGGAATGAAGAGCGTTGTCAAGAATGCAGTAAGGCATGAAGAGCATTTCGAACCCGTTTATGAGGGCTTTTGCAGTGTTGGCGGCTTTGTTTCGTCGGATTATCTTCCCCGCCTTCCCCCTGATCTTACTCTCCCTCCCCCACAAAGTCCAGTAGTCATGGCATTCGGCGCGGAAGGCTTCTTCGGCTACGGTCCATGCAATTCAAGCACAGGCTCAGGCTTGCAACCTCTCATGTCGTCTCACATCAAAGAAAATAAAGCGGTCCCCTACGGGCCGCAACTGATGTGGTGGTCCACATTCAGCGTCGACGACCCTCCCAAGTCCACAAAAATTACCGATAAAGAAGCCCTCCGTGCACAACTCCTCGAACTGTATTCCAAGTGGCAAGACCCAGTCATCCAGAAAGTACTCGCCGACCCAGCTATCTCTGTCATGACGGCCAAGTTTGTAACACCCAAATTACCCACTTGGACAGGCGATCGTGTCGTCCTCATCGGCGACGCGGCGCACACCCTCCCTTTCACTTCAGGCCAGGGCGTCTCCCAAGCCCTTGAAGACGCTCAAGCTCTAGCCTTGCTCCTCGCGCACTATTTCCAAAACCCACTTCTCACCACGAGTAAACAAAACCCCCCTTCATCTCCCATCGAGAGGCAGATTCAGGCCGCCATCACCGACTTTCAGACCATCCGCAAGCCACGCGTCGAGCGGATTATAGATTTCTCCCGACGCGGGGGCAACCAAATGAAGAAGATTGGTCCTGTGGGTGAATGGATAATGTATTTCTTCTTGTGGGCGAAGTGTACGCTTTATACACTTTTCCCAGGGCTTCTAAATTACTTTGTGGGCAGCTGGGATGCCACAGCCGAGATTGGGAAGGTTATTCGAGATCAGGAGGAAAAAGGAACTTCAGAGGATGGCAAGCTAGTGAATAAATAAGAATTTAGCCTTAATAGATCTAGAAATACCTCTCTGCTTAGCTGGTCTTTTTATGAGTTGATTTAGTATCTTTATCCTTGTATGCTTAACTTTTGTGGTTGGATATTTCGTGTTCTGCTAGTTCAATCACTAAAATTTGTGTTCATAGCTAACCAGCAGCATTCTCAAGCTAGTAGAATAGTTCTTTTCTGGGGGTGTACTTGTAGTACAGAAATACTATAGCAAAACTAGTTAACGTATTCCACAAGCGAGCGATGCACCCTACGTATACCAAACCACTTCGATTATAGATATCTCTACAACGCCTTAGAAAATTGATTCTCTCTAATATATAGCCTAATATATAGTATTTTTCTAATCTTTTTAACATGTATAAGCATTGTGTCTTGTTTCGCCGTAGCGTCTACATTGCTTTTGTTATAGCGCGTCCTTCCCTAATCCTATACCACCTTGGTGTGTTCCCTCTAAATTTGTAGATCAACAATTTGAGCAATTATTTTAGACCCTTCTACTTTTGCTAAGGTTCCTTGCTTCTAGATTTGCTTTTTTTATTGTATTTCTACTTTGAGAAATATAAGCTAATAGGCTATTTGATAGACACCCTTTAAGAACTAATTAACTATATTATTAATTAATATAAAAGAGCTATTCTAATACCTTGTAATCTTGCTTTTAATTAGCTTAGTATCACAGACTTAGTCAATTAAAGTACAAGGACGGCATGTGGACACGTAAGGCTTATACAATTAGTAGTTCTAGTTACAAGAATCTAAAGCTAAAGAAGGAAAAGAAGAATAATAGTATAGAACAATATTTATATAAGCGCCTTGTATTGTAACGGTACGTACAAAATGCTATTCAAAGAAGATGAAAGGAGCTTTGTAGATTACACCTATCGAAGATATTAAGCTGAGGAGAGAAGAGGAGAAAAGAAGGGGAGCGTAGCTTCTTATATACACAAGCCGTCCCTAGCTAACTGCCTGTTAGCTAACTGCCCGTAGCGGTTTCAGTGCTCGTTCGAGACGGTAGTTGTTGCATGCATTTGACGAATCGTCACAGTTACCTAGCTTTAAAAGTTAATATCTTAAATTATAGTAAACCATTTATAGTTCTCTAACTATATAGCTTTAGGTTAATTATATTATTCATAGATAACAATAACTCTAGTTAAAATAATACCTATTTAGTGTGACGGCACGTACAAAATGCTATTCAATGAAGAAGGGAGCTCTGTAGATTGCACTATCGAAGATACTAAGCTAAAGAGAGAAGAAAAGGACAGAAGAGGAGAAG
>Ga0335075_10016885_pt1 | contig 10877 bp, 8 predicted proteins | sample Lox_Sample_24_FD_206723 | JGI IMG/M metagenome (GOLD analysis project Ga0335075, IMG submission 206723) | Soil microbial communities from Loxahatchee National Wildlife Refuge, Florida, United States - Lox_Sample_2.4 | ecosystem: Environmental > Terrestrial > Soil > Wetlands | place: USA: Florida... | reverse complement strand
TCATGTGCTGCGCATTCTGCGCTCCGACACCGGGCACAACACGATTTTCGATCTCGCGATGAATGGCGGCGATCGCACGAAAGTGATGATCGTGGACTGGCAATATGAGCCCATCAAGGGGCATCTGCTGCACATCGACCTGAAGCGCATCGCGATGGATAAAGCATTGCGCGTCAGCGTACCGATTGTGTTGCAGGGCGTGCCGGTCGGAGTGAAGACCGAGGGCGGGATTCTAGAGCAGATGCTGCGCGAAGTGGAGATCGAGTGTTTGCCGGGCGATATCCCGAGCCACATCGATGTCGATGTCAGCGAACTGAGCTTCGGCAAAGTTGTGCGCGTGGCCGATCTGCCGCACAACGAAAAGCTGAAGTTCCTGACCGAAGCGAACCAGCCCGTAGCCCACGTAACTTCGGTGAAGGAAGAAGTGGTGGCGACGCCGGAAGCGGTTGCGGCGGAAGCGGGAGCGACTCCGGCAGAGCCCGAAGTCATCAAGAAGGGCAAGGGCGAGACTGCGGAAGAAGGCGAAGCCGCGCCGGAGAAGGGCGACAAGAAGGCCGAGAAGAAGGAGAAGAAGTAACTCCGTGGCGAAAGCAGCCGAGCTGCGCTCGTCCGGACAGCCGAGGGCGGCTGTCCCCGCATGGTTCGAGATGGCAGCGTGAAACTGATTGTGGGTCTCGGCAATCCGGGCGTCGAGTATCAATTCACGCCGCATAACGTGGGCTTCCTTGCGGTTGACCGGATTGCCGGAGAGCGCGGAGTTGAGGTCCGGAACCGGCAGTGCCGGGCGCTGACCGCACGTACGATGATCGGCGAGGAGACGGCGCTGCTGGCCAAGCCTGAGACGTATATGAATCTCAGTGGATTGGCGGTGCGGGAGTTGGTGGAGGAGTACGAAGCCAAGCCGGAATCGGATTTGATTGTGATTCAGGACGAGCTGGATTTTCCGCTGGGCACGCTACGGATTCACACGCGGCGAAGCTCGGCGGGGCACAACGGGATCGAGTCGATTATCGGAGCATTGGGTACGCAGGATTTTTTACGTGTCCGGATCGGCGTGGCCCCGGAGCGCAAGGTGACGGATGGGCAAGGTTATTTGCTGTCGCCCTTTCGCAAAGCTGAGTTGGAGATTGTGGATGGAGTACTCGATACCGCCGCAGAAGCGGTGAAGGCGATTTTGATGGACGGTGCGGCGGCTGCGATGAACCGCTTCAACCGCAAGGAAGAAAAAGAGTAGCCACGGATTGATGAAGCGGGCCAATGCCCAGATTCCTCGCGGCGCAAAAAGCGCTTGCTCGGAATGACAAGTAAGAATTTGGAGATGCACATGAATCGTACTTACGAGCTGATGTTTATTGTCCGGCCGGATATGGCGGATGAAGATCTGGAAAAACTGATTGCCAACCTGGAATCGACGGTGACTTCGGCCTCCGGTTCGATCAAGAGCGTGGACCGCATGGGCAAGCGCCGTCTGGCGTACATGGTGCGGAAATTCCGCGAAGGCCTGTACATCCTGATGACGATCGAAGGCGAAGGTACGGTAGTGCACGAACTGGAGCGCCGGTTGCGCGTGACGGAGCCGGTGATCAAGTTCATGACGGTGCGCATCGACGAAGAGCAGAAGCGCCTCGACAAGATCAAGAAGCTGCGCGACGCGAAGAAGAAAGTAAGCGCACAACCCGCAGCAGTGGCGGAGGAAGCGCCGGCTGCGGCAGCGGCGCCGGCTGCGGCCGAAGAGACCCCGGCAACGGCTTAAGCGCAGTGCGAGAACTTAGTGCCGAGTACTTGGTACCCGGTCCCGAGACGCGGCATTGTCCTAAAGAAACAATAGTGTTGCTGGGCACTGGCAACTGGGTAGGGGAACTGATTTTAAAGGAGCGTTATGAGTGAAGAGACAAAAGCAGCAGCGCCAGTAGCCGACCGGCCTTCGCGGCCAGCCGGGGATGGGCCGCGTTCTGGTGGAGACCGTCCGCGATTCGGCAGCGGTGGCGGGCGTTCCGGCCCCGGCGGTCCGCCGCGTGAAGGTGGACGTAAGTTTTTCCGGCGCAAGAAAGTCTGCAAGTTCTGCACCGAGAAGATTGCCGACATCAACTACAAAGATTACCGGCTGCTGGGCCAGTTCGTGGCCGAAAGCGGCAAGATCGTGCCACGGCGGCTTACCGGCGTGTGCTCGCCGCATCAACACCGGCTGGCGTCGGCGATTAAGCAAGCGCGCAACATCGCGCTGCTGCCGTTCGCAGGACGGGCATCGTAGAAAAGCAGCTCTTCGCTATCAACCGTCAGCTTTCAGCTTATGCTTGCTGAGGTTGGGGATTTGCTGACGGGTGAGAGCTGACAGCTTATAGCTTAAACATCGGAGTCATATCATGGAAGTCATTCTAAAAGAAGACGTGAATAAACTGGGATCTCGCGGCGACGTGGTGAAAGTTGCCGAAGGATACGGACGCAATTTTCTATTGCCGCGCAAGCTGGCCATCGTTGCCAATGAAGGCAACAAAGCCGTCATCGCGCAGATGAAGGCGGCCTCGGTGCGCAAGTCTGCCAAAGAGAAGACGCAGGCGGAAGAACTGGCCAAGCAGTTTGAAGGACTGTCGGCTACGTTCCAGAAGCGGGCGGGCGAGCACGATCAGTTGTTCGGCTCGGTCACTTCGAGCGACATCGCCGAAGCCATCGTCAAGAAGGGCATCAACCTGGACCGGCGGCAGATTCAGTTACACGAGCCCCTGAAGACTCTCGGCGAGTTCACTGTGCCGGTCAAGCTGCACAAAGATGTGACCGCGCATTTGAAAGTCGTGATTGAGAAGGAAGCGGTCGAGGAGTAGACCGCTTCATTTCATCAACCGGAATTCCCCGTGCAGCGCGGCGGTTGAATCGCCTCCCACCCACACGTCGAACTGCTCGGGTTCGACGACCCATTTCTTTTCTGCCGGACTCCAGAACTGCAATTCGTTTTTTCCCAGCGTGAAATGGACGGTATGCTTCGCGCCCGATTCGAGGGCGACGCGATCAAATCCTTTCAACTGCCGTATGGGACGCGAGGCGCTTCCGGCGCGCTGGTGGATATAAAGCTGGACTACGGCATCGCCGGCCCGACTGCCGGTGTTGGTAACATCGGCCGAAACTTCGATCATACCTGTGGCTTGTGCAGAGGGAGTGACTTTCAAATTATCGAAGGAGAAAGTCGTATAGCTGAGGCCGTAACCGAAGCGGTAGAGCGGAGTGCTGGGGATATCCCAATAACGCGATTTGAAATCGGGCGCAGTTTCGGGATTTTGCGTGAGGTTGTGGTTGTAGTAAAGAGGCTCCTGCCCGGCGCTGCGCGGCCAGCTCACGGGCAAGTGACCGGAAGGATTGGCATCTCCGAAAAGAACATCGGCGACCGCATTGCCGCCCTGGCTGCCGGGATACCAGGCTTCGAGAATCGCGGGAACATGATCCGCCGCCCAGGAAATATTCAGTGGGCGGCCGTTGACCAGCACGAGGACTACTGGCTTGCCCGTAGCGGAAACGGCTTCCAGGAGCTCCTGCTGGCCGCTTGAAAGTTTCAGAGACGAGCGCGAAGCGTACTCGCCGCTCATCAGGTCGAGCTCCCCAAGAACAAGAATGGCGACATCGTTCTGGCGGGCCAGCGCGACGGCATCGCTTATCGCCTGCTCTCTTTCCTGGGCAGTCTGTGCAGGTTGCTCCTTGACCGTTGCGGTAAAGGGAGTGTCTTCAAAGGGCGAAGGAATGTCGCGCCGGATGTTTGGCCCGTGCGCATACGCGACTTGTACCGCGGAGCCGACTTTTTCGCGAATGCCTTGCAGAATGGTTACGGTTGGACCCGGCTTGGTCAGCGCGCCCCACATGGAAAGCAAATCGGTTTGGTCATCGCCAAGCGGGCCGATGACTGCGATGGAATGGATACTCTTGCCAGTTTTATCCAGAGGTAACAAACTGCCTTCGTTGCGCAGCAGGACCATCGAACGTTGGGCGGCGTGGCGCGCTAGTTCCTGATGCGCCGGATCGTTCAGCGTGGGCTCAATGCGCGATTCGTCGACGTAGGGATGGTCGAATAATCCCATGCGAATTTTCGTTTCGAGAATGGGCAGCACGGCGGCGTCGACCTGCTGCATCGAGATATGCTTCTCTTTCAACTCGATGGGAAGATATTTGAAGTAAGTGCCGCTGGCCATATCCATGTTCAATCCGGCGGTGAAGGCTTTATGGGCGGCATCCTGAGGATCGCTGGCATAACCGTGCGTGACCAGGCTTTTGACGGCGAAGGCATCGCTGACCACGAATCCCTGAAAGTTCCAGGTATCGCGCAGGACATCGTGCAAAAGCCAGCGATTGCCACTGGCGGGGATATCGTTGAGATCCATGTAGGCGCTCATCAGGCTGCCGGCACCGGCATCGACCGCGGCTTTGAAAGGCACGAGGTACGTATTCCACATCTGCTCTTCGGGAATGTACGAGGAATCGTAGTCGCGTCCTCCGTCGGCGGCTCCGTAACCGGCAAAGTGTTTGGCGCAAGCGAGAACATGATCGGGCGCCCCAATTTCTTTGCCTTGAAATCCCACTACCTGGGCGCGCGCCATGGCTGCGCCGAGATAAGGATCTTCGCCTGCGCCTTCAACCATCCGTCCCCAGCGTGCGTCGCGGGCAATATCGACCATGGGAGCGAAGGTCCATTGAATTCCAGCGGCCCGGGCTTCTTGCGCGGCTACAGATTGCGCCTGTTCCACCATGTCGGTATCCCACGAAGAAGCCATCGCAATGGGCGCGGGAAAGATGGTGTGGTAGCCGTGAATAACATCGAGTCCGAACAGAATGGGGATGTGCAGCCGCGATTGCTCGACCGCGATGTGCTGAAGGCGGTTGATCTCTTTAGGATCGGACACCCACAAGACTGAACCAGCGCCATATTGCTTGATGATGTCTTCGATGGGCTGCGAAACATTTTGCTTGAAGTCAGAAATCTCGAAACCGGGAAGTTGACTAAGTTGAGCAATTTTTTCTTGCGTCGTCATCTGCCGCAAAAGGTTCGCGGCCTTCTCTCGAACTTGCGCTTCCGCAGGAGCAGCGGATAACGTATGCGACCTGGACGTTTGCGCAGAGATTTTTGCCGACGACAAGGAAAGAATCAGAAAAGCAGTTGCGATATAGGTCCAGCGGTGGGGTCCCGGTTTAGTTTCCAACGCTTCTCCTTTGAAGCTCTTGATAGTGCCGCGTCAAGGCGGCTAAACCGCAAGTATAACTCTCGCTGAGGAGTCATTTCGGCTAAATCATTTTCTTACCGGACGAAAAGCGACAGGAGGCAGTCAGAGAGAGGCTCGCTTACATATTTCAGCTTCCGTCCGGATAGCCCCCGCGGTGCAACACCATTGGAAAATCAGGGAGAACTTCAGGGTTTGGAACTGAGGCGCGCCACCCCTCGGGATAAGGGCCTAACCCGCGAAATAAAAGCGACGTTCGGGTGGCATCTCCGACTAACTTCTCCAGCGATTGCCGAAGTGACCGAAGGGCATCTTGGCCCAGGCTCTCCCAGCGATCTTCGATGGTTTGCAGCAGCTGAGGATAAGCTTTTTTCGCGTGTATTCCCAGCGGAGTGAGCGCAAGCATTTTCACACGGGATTCGGCCCGAATGACTGCATAGCCGCGCTTCTGAAGAAAGGAAAGAACCATTGCAATCGCTTCTTTGGATACGCCAGAGAGGCGCGGGAGGTCGCGCACGCGCACCCCTTCGTCGCCAACTAACCGCAGCACGTTGGCGCAAATCGCGAGAGACAATGGAGAAGTGCGTTCAAACTCGAGGGCAAAAGCCAGCAACACCTTCGAAAGTAGCGAGGGCAACGCCAGATCGGCAACTACTTCGGAGTTGTCCGCAAGAGCACGTGATTTCCCTGGCCGCGTCCGTTCCGCATCAAGGCTGCGGAGTCCATAGCCGAGAATTGGCATACAGTCAGGCAGATTTGCGGAGTCTCCGTCGATCTGGTTTAGCAGCGTGCAGAGCGAGGCGCGGAGTTGCTCGATTACATCCGCCCCGAAGCGTTCGCGCCAGCGATTCTCAATGACTGCGAACAGCGGCCGCCATATCTCTTGCGCCTTGCGCCCTGCGGGAGTCGCGTGAATCAGCCAACTGGAGCGCGGCGGCTTGGCCCGCTTATCGGCGGGATTGGGAGCGACTGAAATATATCCCCAACGCGCCATGCCGTTGAGATTCGTGTGGGTCCGGGCCAGACGAGCAAGTTCGCCGGCTGTCACGCCTTCTTCGCCGACAAAGCGCAGGCAGTTGAACCACATCGCCATCGAGACCAGCCAGGGTCCATAGGCTCCAGGAGTCGACCGGTATCTCGTAGTGCGGTGCTGCATCTGGCGCTCGGCTTCGTTGTCGAACTCGACGGTGAAGGCCACGAGCGCGTGGGAAAGCAGGGTCGGAAGAGGGAGATGAGTGCGTGCATCCATCGACTGATGATAAAACACTGATTGCAAAATAGAGGATCGACACACCCGCGAGGGCGAGCCCTGCCGCATCGAACTCTCGCCGAACGATTCCCATAATCTCAAACGGCAATCGAATGTTCTGTTTTGAGCTAAGCCTTTTCCCCAGAATCACCTAGGCCGCATTAAAATCCTGTGCGGCCTATAATTTCTGCTCACGGTTCGGGTCAGTCCGCGTCTATTCCTATGCAAGCCCGGATAACGGCATCGAGACCGGGCGCACAGGAAACGACGACAACATGCCGGCCGATGTTTGGGCAGTAACACTTACGGTTGGTACACGGGCGCACTCGAAAACGAAGTCCGGGCGAGTGAAGAACGGCAGCGGTTGCAGCGGCACTGAGAAACTGGTTCGTGAGAACCTTGTCACCGAGGACCGGGACCCCACGTGGGGCCGCATGGCTGGTCAAGAACGCCGCATCGACGATACGATTTTGATCCGCGAGGCGCAGCGCGGCAACCGCGGCGCCTTCGAGGAGCTGGTGCGGCACTACGACCAGGCGGTTTTGCGGCTGGCGCTGCACCTGACCGGCACCGAGCAGGACGCACAGGATGTTTACCAGGACGCTTTCCTTAAGGCGTACAAGAACATCGGGAGCTTTCGCTTCGAGTGCTCGTTCTATACGTGGATTTACCGTATCGTGACGAACTTATGCCTCGACCACTTACGCAAGAAGAGCGTGCGCAAGGAGGAGGCGCCGGTGATGAAGGATTCTTCCGGCGGCGAGTATGACCTGCTGGATCAGGTTCCGGATGCAAGGGCGGGAGCGAATCCGGAGCGGGATTTGATGCGGCGTCAGTTAGGCGCGCGAATTTCGGGCGCGCTGGAAAAACTAACTCCGCGGGAACGCATGGTATTTGAATTGAAGCATTATCACGGACTTAAACTGCGAACCGTCGGTGAGATTTTGCACACCACGGAAGAAACGGCAAAAAATACTTTATTTCGCGCTACGCAGAAGTTGAGGGGCCAGCTAGCGGATATGCGGTGAGAAAAGGTTTCAGGGTTTCAATATTGCAAGGTTTCAAGACCGAATACCTTGAAACTTTAAAACCTTAGAAACTTTGAAACGGGGCAGATATGAAGTGTGAATGGGTACGGGAAAATATAACGTTGCACGTTTATGGCGAACTCGCGGATGATGCGCGCCATGAACTGGAGCAGCATGTGGCGCGGTGTGCGGATTGCGCCGCTGAACTGAAGGCGCAGCAGGATTTTCATGCGCTGCTCTCGCGGGAAAGTGCCGCCGAACCCACGCCGAATTTGCTGACGGCTTCACGCATGCGTTTGCAGGAAGCGCTGGAGACGGCAGAGCAAGGGCGATTCTGGCACAAGCTGGCATTCGATCCGGCGAACTGGTTGAGGCAAGTGCGTTTTTCTCCGGCGTTGGCGTCTGCGATTTTGATTCTGGGGTTTGCAGGTGGAATGGGAACGGCTTACCGGGTATTGGCCCATGGGCCACAGGCTCCGGGCACGAGCGCGGGGTCCGCACCTTCCGAGGCTTCGATCACCGGCATCCAGTCGATTACGCAGGAGCCGGGAAGCGACCGGATCGACATCAAGTACAACACGGTTTCGACGTTGGAGACGCAGGGTTCGATGAACGATCAACGCATCCAGCAGTTGCTGCTGTTTGCGGCACGCAATAATTACAATTCCGGCGTGCGCATCGATTCGGTGGATCTGCTAACGCAGAAGCCAAACGTGACCCAGGTGCGCGATGCGCTGATCTATGCTTTGCGGTATGACACGAATCCGGGCGTGCGGCTGAAGGCGCTCGACGGGTTGGGCGGTTTCGTGAAAGACGATGTGCACGTGCGTGACGCTGTTTTGGAAGCGCTGGTGAACGATTCCAATCCGGGAGTCCGTACCGAGGCTTTGCGTTTGATTGAGCCGGTGAAGGCGGATGGCAGCGTTCGCGGCGTGCTGATGACGCTGGCGGCTAAGGATCAAAGCCAGTACATCAAATCGCAGGCGCGCACCATGCTGGCGCAATTGCCCGAAATCGATTAGCTGGAGTGAGAGTTTTCCGACCGGCTTATCCGGAAGACATAGAAAGTAGATTTCTCACCGGGCTTGATGCCCAGTTCGGAATGACAAGAAAACTGAGGTGTTTAATTTGAAGCGATCGCCAAAATTCGTCAGCCTGGTTTGCGTGCTGGCTGCGCTTGCGCCTCTGGCGGTGGCGCAACAACCGCAGATATCCCGCGAGGGCGGCGCGTGGACCCAGGCGATAACCGGCTCGCTGGCCGGGGTAAAAAATCTGAGGGTTAAGTTGGACATGGGCTCGGTGGTAGTCCGAGGCGGAAAACAAGCGGGCATCGACTACATGCTGCACATGCGTTCCGAAGTTTCATCCGAGCAGGACGCGCGGCGGCAGTTCGACGCTTACAAAGTAAGCGCGTACGTGAAGGGAGACACGGCCTGGGTGGTGGGAGAGTGGCAGGGCGCCCATCATATTCGAGTGGGGCCTGCGCACCTTTCGATTGAGATGGGATCGGGACGCAAATTTTCCAGCCAGTTTGTGATTAATGTTCCGCGCGAGATGACCCTGGCAAAGATCGAAACCGATGGCGGCAACATTGACGCTTCCGGAGTCGCTGGGCGGGTTGAGGCGGACAGCGGCGGCGGCAACATGCGTTTGGATGATATTGGCGGGGGCGCGCACGCAGAAACTGGGGGCGGATCGATCGACGTCGGCACCATCAGTGGCGACCTCGGTTTAGAAACAGGTGGCGGATCGATCAGGGTGCATCAGGCTGGCGGAAAGTTGACGGCTGAAACTGGCGGAGGCAGCATCGATATTTCGTCCGCGGCCCAAGGGGCGAGCATCGAAACCGGCGGCGGCAGTATCGAGGTTCGGCAATGCAGTGGGAAAGTTAAAGTATCTACAGGCGGCGGAAACGTTGACCTGGGAAATATTAGCGGTCCGGCGGATATTGAAACGGGCGGCGGCAGCATTCACCTGGCTTCGGCCACGGGCCATGTGGTGGCACAAACCGGGGGCGGCGGAATTGAGTTGTATGGCGTCCCTTCCGCGCGAGTGGAGACCAGCGCCGGCGGCATCGTAGTGAAATTGGTGAAAACCGATGCGCCGCCCAGCGATTCGCATATCGAAACTTCCGCGGGCGACATCACGGTTTACATCGCGTCCGATGTTGCCGTCTCGGTGCGGGCGACCGTCGATCTGGGCAATGGTCACCGCATTACGTCGGACTTCCCGGACATTCATGTCGATAGTGAGGGCGATAACTGGGGGCCGAAAACGCTCAATGCCGAGGGCAAGTTGAATGGAGGCGGTCCCGTGCTGAAAGTGCGGACGACCACCGGTGACATCTGTTTCAGGCGGGCGAATCACTAAGAATTCTCAGTAAGCAAAATAGATTCGTTGTCATTGGTCTTGTAATTGGATTGGTTCGGTAAGTGAGGAGAAATCCATGCGGAAAAATATTTTGATGTCGATCGCAATGCTGCCGTTGCTGGTTAGCCTTTCAACGGCGGGACAACGGTGGATGGATTCGTCGCAGCCTTTCGGCATTTCCAGCGAAGATTCAGGATCGTCCTACCTGGGCGTGGACATTGCCGACATTACTGCCGACCGCCTGGGCGCGCTGAAACTGAAGGAAGAGCGGGGCGTGGAAGTCACCATGGTCGACCAGGACGCGCCTGCAGGCAAAGCTGGCATTAAAGAGCACGACGTCATTCTGAGCATGAACGGCACTCCCGTGGAAAGTAAAACCCAGTTGCAACGGCTGATTCACGAAACTCCGCCCGGACGGGTAGTGACCCTGGGGTTAAGCCGCGATGGGCAGCCGCTGACAATCAAAGTGCAACTGGCCGACCGGCGCTCGGAATTCCACCAGATGGGGAAATTTGACGATAACGACTTTCATGTCGAAATTCCTCCGATCCCGCCGATTCCGAACATGCCTGATTTTGATGTTCCGAACATTGGAGTGGTCTATGTGCAGTCGTCGATGCGAAGCGGCCTGATGGTTGAAAACCTTACGCCGCAGCTAGGAGAATTTTTTGGGGCCAAGAACGGCAGTGGAGTTCTGGTGCGGTCGGTGGAAAAGGGCAGCCGAGCCGATAAAGCCGGCCTGCATGCGGGAGATGTGATTGTGAAAGTGGGCGACCAGCCGGTTCATGACACCAGCGACTTCACTCATGCCATGCATTCGCACAGAGCGGGCGCTCTGAATGTCGGCGTGATTCGCGACAGAAAAGAACAAACTCTGACTATTACTCTGCCGGAACGAAGAGATTCCGGCGAGATGATGCACGAAAGTTTGGATATTCCCGACCTCAACGCAGAAACGCAAGAAGAATTAAGCGAAGTAACGAACGAGATCGCCAGACTTCATCCCGACATAGAGTTGGCCGCCCAGGAAAGCCG
>Ga0335075_10016884_pt1 | contig 10878 bp, 9 predicted proteins | sample Lox_Sample_24_FD_206723 | JGI IMG/M metagenome (GOLD analysis project Ga0335075, IMG submission 206723) | Soil microbial communities from Loxahatchee National Wildlife Refuge, Florida, United States - Lox_Sample_2.4 | ecosystem: Environmental > Terrestrial > Soil > Wetlands | place: USA: Florida... | reverse complement strand
GCGACGAGTTCCTGATCTTCACGCATCCGGAGATGCGCGAGTACGTGGTCGGCAAGGCGCAGGACCCGCAGCGCTGGATCCGCGGCATGACCAAGCTGCGGGCGCGCGCGCAGGCGCTGCTCGGCTGAGTTGGCACGGCGGCGCAGGTCTCGCCCGCGGGCGAGCCCCACGCCGTGCGAGCGCCCGCTCAGGCGCGACCACACGCTCACGGCTTCACCTCACACGCTCACGCCCGCAGCACGTGCGCGCCCGCGCCGGGACGCACCCCGCGCGCGTCCGCCGGCGGGCGCGTGCCCGGAGCGAACAGGCCGAGCACGCTCCCGCCGAAGCCGCCGCCCACCATGCGCGCGCCGCTCGCGCCCGCCTCGCGCAGGCGCGCGACCGCAGCCTCGACGGCGGGCGTGGAGATCTCGTACAGGTCGCGCAGGCTGGCGTGCGAGGCGTTCAGCAACGCCCCCAGCGCGGGCAGGTCGCCTGCGGACAGCGCGGCGACGGCGTCCAGCACGCGCAGGTTCTCGGCGAGCACGTGCTCGGCGCGAGCGCGCAGCGGCTGCGGCAGGCGCACGAGCGCGTGGGCGTCGGCCTCGCGCAGGCTGTCGATCCCCAGCAGCTCGCACGCGCGCGCGCATTCCGTGCGCCGCTCGTTGTAGCCGGAGCTGGCGTGCCGGTGGCGCTCGCCGGAGTCGAGCACCACCAGGCGCCAATCCCCCAGCCGGAGAGCCACCGGCTCGAGCGCCAGCGTGCGAAAGTCGATCAGCTGCGCGGTGTCCACGGCGCCGTACAGCGACGCCAGCTGGTCGAGCAGGCCGGTGTGGGCGCCCACCCACTCGTTCTCCACGCGCGAGCACAGGCGCGCGATCAGCTTGCGGTCCACGTCCGCGGGCTCGCCGCCGGGCGGCCCCGCGGCGCCCAGCTGCACGAGCGCCAGGCACAGCGAGACCTCCAGTGCGGCCGAGGACGACAACCCCATGCCCGTGGGCACGCCGCCGTCGATCTCCAGGCGCGCGCCCGCGAGCGGGAAGCCCGCCCGCTCCAGCTCGGCGACGACGCCGCGCACGAACGCGCGCCAACCCGTGGCGGGCGGCGGATCGGCCAGCGGGAACTCGTCGCGCTCGCCGAGCTGGCGCGCGTGCGCCTGCACGCGCTGCGTGCCGTTGGCGCGCGCGCGCACGGTCACGCCCTCGGTGATCGCGAACGGCAGCGCAAGCCCCGCGTTGTAGTCGGTGTGCTCGCCGATCAGGTTCACGCGCCCGGGTGCGAAGGCCGCGCTGCGCTCACGCGGCACGGGCGATCGCCTCACGCAGCGCGGCGGCGGACTCCTCGGGCAGCGTGTCGGAGATGAACGTCCCCGCGCCCTGCTCGGAGCCGGCGAGGTACTTGAGCTTGTCGGCGGTTCGCAGCGGCGGGTAGAACTCCACGTGCACGTGTCCCCGCCGCGTGCCGCCTGTGGGCGCCTGGTGGACGGCCATCACGTACGGGAAGCGCCTGTCGAACAGCGCGTCGTAGCCGCGCGTGAGCGCCTGCAGCGCGCCCGCCAGCAGGCGCAGCTCCTCGGGCTCGCACTCGAGCAGGCTGGGGCGGTGCTGGCGCAGTGTCACGTGCGCTTCGTAGGCCCAGCGCGCCGCGTACGGCACGTACACGAGCACCGCGTCGTTCTCGTACACCACGCGCGCGCCGTCCTGCTGCTCGCGGGCCAGCAGCGCGCACGGCGCGCAGCCGCCCAGGCGCTCGTCGGCGACCAGCTCGAGCGCGGGCACCGGGGGCACGAACGGGTAGCCGTAGATCTGCCCGTGGGGGTGGTGGAGCGTCACGCCGACCTCCACGCCGCGGTTCTCGAACGCGTACACGTACGCGATGTCCGTTCGCGCTCCCAGCTCCAGATAGCGGTGGCGCCACACCCACATCAGGTCCTCGGCGCGGCCGGCCGGCAGCGTGCCGAAGGATGCGTCGTGGTCGTCGCTGTACACGACCACCTCCGCAGCGCCCAGCGGCGGCTCGAACGCGGGAAAGCGGTTGTCGAAGACGGCGATCTCGAACGCCGGGAACGGGATCTCGGTGGGCTCCCCCCCGGGGCGCGTGGGACACAGCGGGCAGTGGTCGCGCGCCGGCAGGAACGTGCGCTCCTGGCGGTGGATCGCGTAGTCGACCTGCTCGCCACGCAGCTCGTTGAAGCGCAGGCTGATCTTCGATCGCTCGCCGGCGCGCGCCTCGCCCACCGACGGCTCGCGCCCGCCCGCCCCGGGCAGCGGCTCGCGCCCGCTCTCGCGCGGGGAACTCTCGCGCTGGCTCACCGCGGGCGCCGGGGCCGACGCGGGCGCCCGATGCGAGTACAGGCTCAGCGCGCGACCGTCGGCTTTGACGTGGCGCTCGACGGCGACCGTGCCGCAGCGTTCGAGCGGCGGGCCGCTGGGATTCGAGGCCATCGCCCGAGGGTATACCTCCGCTGGAGGAGAGCGGTGTCGGCATGCCGCGGGCTCTTCGTCGAGCGGCAGCGGCGCTGCCGGCATGTTCGACTGCGGACCTTCACGCACACCAGGCGCCCTCCCGCCAACGAAAGGGCTAGTGTCCGATGTAGCAAGCAGTCGGCAGCCTTCAACCAGGCGGACAGGAGGACAAGATGGCAGACACCGACCAGATCCACGACGCAGTGGAGCGCCTCGAGTTCATGGACAGGGCACAGACCGAGCGCCCGGGCTTCGACCGCCGCGCGTTCCTGCGCAGAACGGCGCTGACCGGTGTGGCGGCCGGGTCGGTGGGCACGCTGCTGGGCGCCTGCGGCTCCAGCGCGTCGAGCAGCAGCGGGGGCTCCTCGGGTGTGTTCGGCTCCCACCCGAAGTACAAATTCACGGTGGTCAACCACGTGACCACCAACTCGTTCTTCGTGCCGACGCAGTACGGGATCGCCGACGCCTGCAACCTCCTGGGTTGCTCCTACGAGTGGACGGGCTCGGAATCGAGCAACGTCAACCAGATGATCGACGCGATCAACACCGCGGTGACGAGCGGCGTCGACGGGATCGCGACGTCGCTGATCGACCTGCACGCGTTCAACGCGCCCGTGGAAGCGGCGCTGAAGGCGGGCATCCCCGTGGTGTCCTACAACGCGGACGCTCCCTCCAACAAGCGCCTCGCGTACATCGGCCAGGACCTGAAACTGGCGGGCGAAAAGATGGGTGAACGGATCGTGGCGGACGTGGGTGCAGGCGACGTGGCGCTGTTCATCGACACGCCGGGCTCGGCCAACCTGCAGCCGCGCATCGAAGGCGCGGAAGCAGCGGTCAAGGCCTCCGGCAAGCCGATCACCACACACGCGGTCTCGACGGGCACGGTCGAAACGGGTCAGCTGTCGACGATCGAAGCGTACTGGCTCGGCCACAAGGAAACCAAGGGCATGTACTCGGTGGCCGGCGACTCGACGGCACAGCTTGCGAAAGTGATGCAGAAGTTCGGCCTCGCGGGGAAGGTGAAGGCCGGGGGCTTCGACCTCACGGAAGTGACGCAGAAACTGCTGAAAGAAGGCTACATCGAATTCACGATCGACCAGCAGCCCTACCTGCAGGGCTTCCTGCCGGTTCTGGAGCTGTTCCTGTGGCGAGTGTCGGGGTCGCTGACGGGTCCCGCGGAAGTGGACACGGGGCTGAAGTTCCTGGACAAGGAAACCGTGGCTCCGTACGTCGAATCGAAATCCCGCTACGAGGGCACCTCCTCGTCGGTGGCGGTCGTTCCGTTGAAGGCCGGCGCCGAAGCCTGACGTGCCGAGCGTCGCGGGAGACCCGGCCGCGAGCGCGCCTGCCGGCGCGGGAGGGGGAGGTCCGGCGCACGCGCGCCACACCTCCCCCTCGTCTCCGTGGGGCGCGCTGCGCGAGCGCGTGCTGGCGCTGCGCGAGGGGAGCATCATCGTCGTCACGATCGTGACGGCGATCTACTTCGCCGTGGAGAACAGCACGTTTCTCACGGGCGGCAACTTCAAGACGCTGCTGCCGTACTTCGCCCCGATCGCGATCCTGGGGGCGGGCGAGGTGTTCGTGATGATCCTCGGCGAGATCGACCTGTCGATCGGCGCGATGTACCTGTTCGCGCCGTTCGTGTTCTACAAGCTGAACTCCGCGGGCATCCCGCTCGTGCCGAGCGTGATCCTCGCGTTGCTGTGCTGCATGGCCGTGGGCGTGATCAACGGCGTGTTCACGTCCATCATCGGCATCAACTCGTTCGTGGTCACGCTCGGCATGCTGTTCGCGTTCGAGGGCTTGGCGCTGGTGATCTCCCACGGCGAGCCGGTGGTCACGCCGGGCTCGGAAATCACGCACTCGGAAGTGAACGTGGCGCACGTGGTCAACGGCCACCACATCGTGCTCAAAGAAACGGTGAACCACATCGGCACGTTCGGGAAAATCTTCGGCGCGGGCACCTACTCCGAGTTCATCTGGGCGCTGGCGATCGTGATCGTGCTGCAAATCTGCCTGACGTTCACGCGCTGGGGCCTGTACACCGTGGCGATCGGCTCGAACAAGCTCGGCGCGGCCGAGGCGGGAGTGCGGGTGAAGGCGGTGGTGATCCGCAACTTCGTGCTGTGCGCGCTGACGGCGGGCCTGACGGGCATCCTCGAGGCGGTGCGCGCGGGCTCGGTTCAGCCGGACCCGGCGGGGGCGAACGAAATCCTGTTCTTCGCGATCGGCGCGGGCGTGATCGGAGGAACGCTGCTGGCGGGCGGCTCCGGCACGGTGGTGGGCGCGCTGATCGGCGCGCTGTTCCTGGGCATCCTCAAAGACGGCCTCGTCCTGCAGGGCGTGAACGCCAACTACGAGCTGTTTTATCTCGGCCTGGCGATCATCGTGGCGGCAACCGTGGGCGTGTACGTGACGCGCGCGCGCAGGGGGCACGGCAGCAGTGGCTGACGAGAGCCTCGCGCCCGACCAGGTGGTGCCGCCGGCGCAAGCGCCGGACGACGTGCTGCGCGTGGAGCACATCGCCAAGCGCTTCGGGCCGGTGACGGCGCTGCGGGACGTGAACCTGCACCTGAAAAAGGGCGAGGTGCTGGGCCTGCTCGGCGACAACGGCGCGGGCAAGTCGACGCTGATCAAGATCATCAGCGGCTTTCAGAAGCAGGATTCGGGCAGGATGTTCCTGCACGGCCAGCCGTACGAGCCGAGGAGCGTGGACGACGCGCGCTCGAAAGGCATCGACACCGTCTACCAGGACCTGGCGCTGATCGACGAACTGTCCGTGTACCACAACATGTTCCTGCGCCGTGAGCGCGTGCGCCGCCCGCTGCCGCTGCTGGCGAACAACCAGATGAAGCGCGAAGCGCGCGCGGCGCTCGACGCGGTGGGGATCAACATCCCGCGCATCGACGTGGCGGTGGCGCGCCTGTCGGGCGGCCAGCGCCAGGCGATCGCGGTGGCGCGCACGGTGAACTCCGACTCGGACATCATCCTGCTGGACGAGCCGCTGGCGGCGATGGGCGCGCGCGAGGGGGCGGCGATCCTCGACCTGGTGGCGCGCCTGAAGGAGGAGGGTCTCGTGTCGATCATCATGATCCTCCACAACTACGTGCACGTGCTGCAGGCGTGCGACCGCGTGAGCATGATCCAGGACGGGGCGATCGCGCTGGACAAGCCCACGGCGGAAACCTCCGTGGAGGAGCTGACGGACATCGTGGTCAACGAGTACAAGCGCGCGAGGGAAGAGGTCCACCGCGAAGAGGCGCAAAGCGCCGCGGGCGATGGTTGAGCGCGCGCCCGGGCACGCGAGGCGATAGAGCGTTCGGCGATGCCGTTCGACCCGACCCGCGCCGACCCGCCGTACCTGCCCGACGCGAGCCGCTACGAGCGCATCCCCTATCGCCGCGTGGGCGCGAGCGGCATCGACCTGCCGGCGATCTCGCTGGGCCTGTGGCAGAACTTCGGCGACGACCGCCCGCTGCGAACGAGCCGCGCGATCCTGCGCCGCGCGTTCGACATGGGCATCACGCACTTCGACCTGGCCAACAACTACGGGCCGCCGTACGGCGCGGCGGAGAAGAACTTCGGGCGCATCTTCGGCGAGGACTTCCGCCCCTACCGCGACGAGCTGATCATCTCCACGAAGGCCGGCTATGACCAGTGGCCGGGCCCGTACGGCGAGTGGGGCTCGCGCAAGTACCTGCTGGCGAGCCTGGACCAGAGCCTCGCGCGGATGGGCTTGGAGCACGTGGACGTCTTCTACTCCCACCGCCTGGACCCGCGCACGCCGCTGGAGGAGACGATGGGCGCGCTGGACACGGCGGTGCGCCAGGGCAAGGCGCTGTACGTGGGGATCAGCTCGTACTCGGCCAGGCGCACGGAGGAGGCGATCGAGATCCTCACGCGGCTGGGCACGCCGCTGTTCATCCATCAGCCCTCCTACTCGCTGCTGAACCGCTGGATCGAGCAGGACCTGCTGGACGCGCTGGCGCGCCACGGCGTCGGCGCGATCGTGTTCTCACCGCTCGCGCAGGGCCTGTTGACAGACCGCTACCTCGAGGGCATCCCCGAGGACTCGAGGGTGCGCCGCGGGGAGGCGTTCAGCGAGCGCCTGATCACCGAGCAGGCGCTGACGAGGGTGCGCGCGCTGAACGAGATCGCGGGCAGGCGCGGCCAGTCGCTGGCGCAGATGGCGATCGCGTGGGTGCTGCGCGACCGGCGCGTGAGCGCGGCGCTGGTGGGCGCGAGCAGCGTGGCCCAGCTCGAGCAGAACGTGGCGGCGCTCGAGAACATGAGCTTCAGCGCGGAGGAACTCGCCGAGATCGACCGCTACGCGCAGGACAGCGACATCAACATCTGGGCGCCGTCCAGCGACGCGTGAGCTTAGCTCGCCGGGGCGCGTGATTTACATAATCACCGCACCGACCCAACTGGGTCTTTTGCGCCTCGCAGAAACGCTTGCAACCGAGGTGACCAGCTAAAGCGACTTAAACAAGCTGTCGATGGCCCCAGCGAAGGACACGCCAGTGTCCACGATCCCAAAAGGGGGCCCGAAGTGTTTATGCGTAAAGGCAAGCGAACCTTCGCTAGCCGCAAGCGAAAGATAGCAGGCCTGTCCGCATTCGTGCTCGCAGGCGTGATCGGGGTGGGCGCTTACGCGTTCACCGCCAGCAACACAGTCCCGCTCGCCAGGGCAGGCGTGGGTGTTGGAAAGGTGACCGGCTACAAAGTCGAACACGAGGAATACACCTTCGGCGGCGCCGGCTCGACGCTGGGTGTGGAAAAGGTCAAGCTCACGCTGAACGAAGAAGGCGCGAAAGAAGTCAAAGTCGCGTTCGTGGAAGAAGGCGAAGCTCCGCCCGCGTCGGGGACCGAATGGAAGGAATGCACCATCGCCACCGTGTACGCGGAATGCGAATGGGCGACGCCCTTCACCAACGGCGAAAAGGAAGAACTGTACGTCGAGGTGAACGGAACCACGGCCTCGTCCATCAACGTACCGTAAACCGCAGTGGGCAACGTGGGGCGGCCGGCGCGGCCGCCCCACGCCCAGCGCTTCACCCAGAATCATGGGAGCCACACAGCCATGCGAACTCCTCTCATCAGAAAGCTCGCATCCATTGCCCTGGGACTGATCGTCCTGGGGTGCGTGTGGTTCTATCTCGCTCCTGCTGCACTGGGTGGCTCCACGACGTATGTGGTGACCCACGGGATCAGCATGGAGCCTCGCTTTCACACCGGGGACCTCGCGCTCGTGCGCAGCCAGCCCAGCTACCACGTGGGTGAGATCGTCGCCTACAACAGCAAGATGCTGCACACGATCGTGCTGCACCGGATCGTCGGCCGGGACGGCTCTCGTTACGTGTTCAAGGGCGACAACAACAACTTCATCGATCCCGAACACCCGCTCGCCAGCCAGCTGATCGGCGCGCTGTGGGTGCACATCCCGAGGCTGGGCGGGGTGCTTCAGTCGATCCGCTCGCCGGCGCTCGTCGGCCTGTTGATCGCGGTCGGCGTGATCATGCTGACGGGGGTCGCGCTCACCCGCCGGCGACGGCGCAGGCACGCCGACAGGCGCGCGGAACCGAGCGCGATGCGCCCCCCGGGCCAGGCTCTCGCCGTCGACGGGCCGGTGGGCGGCGTGCTCGCGCTGGGCGTGCTCGCACTGCTGCCGTTCGGCGTGCTCGCGCTGCTCGCGTTCACCCGCGCGAGCACAGCCAGCCTGCCCGTCACCAGCCCGTACACGCAGAGCGGGACGCTGACCTATTCCGCCGCGACGGCGCCGGGACCGGTGTACCCCAGCGGCCGCGCGGTGACCGGCGAACCGCTGTTCACCCGCCTGCTCAGCGAGGTCGAGTTCCGCTACGAGTACCGCTTCCAGGCGGGCGCTGCGCACTCGCTGCAGGGGAAGGCGCAGCTGTACGCGACGGTGGCCGCCGCGAACGGCTGGCAGACGACGCTCGCACTCGGCAGCCCCGACCACTTCCACGGCGACCACACGGTCGTTGCGGGCACGCTTGACGTGACGGCGCTCAGCGAAATGCTGCGGCGCGTGGAGACGATGACGAAGGTCAAAAGCGACACGTACACGATCACGATCGCGCCGCACGTGAGCGCCGGCGGCCGCCTGGACGGCCAGCAGCTGCACGCCTCCTTCTCGCCCGCGAGCGCGTTCTCGTATAGCGAATACGAGATCGAGCCGCCCCGTGCCACGGGCGGCGGGGTCGCCGCGTCCAGCTCGTCCGGAGCATCCTCCGCGAAGGCCAACCCGCTTTCCTCGTCAGCCTCCGCTACGGTCACCGGCACGCGCGAGCAGAGGCGCCTGCTCTCGCTCGGACCGCTGCGGCCATCGGTCAAGGCGGCGCGAGCGATCGCGCTGGTCGGGATCGCGATCGTCCTGTGCGCGCTGGCGCTCGCCGTCGCGCTCGTGCGCCGGCGAGCGCCCCGAGACGCGTCAGCGACGATCCGTGCGCGCTACGGCCACCTGATCGTCCCCGTCGAGCGCGTGTGGCCCCTGCCGGGCGTGCCGGTGATCGAGCTGGGGGACATCGATGCGCTGGTGCGGATAGCGGAACACTACGAGCGCTCGATCCTGCACGAGACGCTCGAGCGCGGCGAGGCGTTCTGGGTCACGGACGAGAGCGGACAGTTCCGCTACGCGCCCGGCTCGGGCGCGTACACGATGGCCACCCACGCGCCGACGCCCGACGAGCGCCCGCTGGGCGCCGCCGCGAGGCTCGCCGACGCCGACGAGGACCGGCTCGCCGGGCCGTCGCCGTCGAGCGAGCAGCAGCCCGCGGCTGTGGCGTCGGCCGCAAACATGGCCACCGAGCAGCAATGGGCGCCCGTGTACTACGGGCAGCCCGCTCCCGATCCGACGGCGGCGGATGCGGATGACGATCCGCACCGCGCGGACGCGTCGCTCGAGGCCAGCCGCGAGCGGGCCAGGGCGGCGTTCGCGAAGAGCACCGGTCTGCGCTGGTCCACCCAGCGCTGAGCGGCGGCGGGACGCCGAGCGCGGGGCGGCGAAGCGCTGCTTCGTGCGCGATCCCGCGCGTAGCGGCGAACGCTGCCTCGTGCGCGATCCGCAGCTCTTCGCGGCTAAGGTTGGCGCGACGCATCCCCGCTCAACCGCTCAAGGGAGGACCCCCGTGTCTCGCTTTGCCATCGTCAACTTGCTGGACGTCGAGGACTCCGTCGGCGATCGTGTGCCCGGGCTCGAGGGTCGCTTCGGACGCAAGCACCTGGAGTCGCGCGACCTCGGCGTGAGCCTGTTTCGCTATTCGCCGAACGTGCGCAGCCCGATGGCCCACAGCCACCGCGAGCAGGAGGAGGCCTACGTGGTGGTGTCGGGATCGGGGCGCGTGCTGCTCGACGACGGCGTGCGTGAGCTGCGCCAATGGGATGTGGTGCGCGTGGCGCCTGACGTGGTGCGCGCCTTCGAGGCGGGCGAGGACGGGCTCGACCTCGTCGCCGTGGGCGGGCCCAAGCCCGAGGAGGGCGACGGCGTGATGGGCAGCGCCAACTGGCCGGAGACGAGCTGACCCTGCGGAAGGCTTCGGGCGCAGCGGCGCCACCAAGCGCTGGGGCGATGCGAAGCCGGTGCGTGCCGTCGGCGGCGCGGGCTTCGGCGGCGCGGGCTTCGGCGGCGCGGGCTCGGGTGCCGCGTCCGTCCTATTCGGCGGTGGGGGCGGTCTCGCGGATGACCCGCCAGCCGGCCTTCAGCGGCTCGAGGAAGAACGGCGGCTCGTCGGTGGCGAGGCGCTCGTCGTAGTTGTAGTTCTTCAAGAAGCCGGTCCCGCCGGTCGTGCCGACCACCCCGCGGAAGTTCTGCGCGATCGCGCCGTCGATGTTCAGGTAGCCCAGCGACGGGGAGCATCCGTAGTTGTCGACGGAGAACGAGTGCCCGGTCGACAGGATCGCCGCGTAGATCCATGGGTTTTTGACTTCGCTGCTCCCACACGGGTGGTAGATGCGCACGAACTTGCTGGCGATCAGGCCGAGCACGTTGTTGCCAGGCAGTTCGCTTTCAAACGCCGTGCCCGAGCTGGGCGGCGTTACGCCCGTCGGCGTTATGCTGCCCTTGATCACGATTTCCCGTTCCGCGCCGATCGTCAGCGACGCGTTGTAGTTGCCCTTGACATACGCGGTGCCGCACGGCGCTTCCTGCGCGATTTCCGCGGCCGTGTCCGCCGGTTCCTGCTTGTATTCGAATTTGCACGACGCTTCCGAGCTGACGTAGATCAGGCCGTTTTTCGGGAGCGAGATTTTCTTCGCTTTGCCGCCGTTGTAGTTCGCGTTGGTCACCGTGACCTGCGTGCCTTCCAGTTCGAGCGTGGTGGCGCCGACGAATTCGTATCCCGATTCGACGTACGCTTTGAGGCTGGTGTCTTCTTCCGGCGGCACCAGGATCTGGGCTTCTTCCCCTACCGCCGGT
>Ga0335075_10016883_pt1 | contig 10878 bp, 10 predicted proteins | sample Lox_Sample_24_FD_206723 | JGI IMG/M metagenome (GOLD analysis project Ga0335075, IMG submission 206723) | Soil microbial communities from Loxahatchee National Wildlife Refuge, Florida, United States - Lox_Sample_2.4 | ecosystem: Environmental > Terrestrial > Soil > Wetlands | place: USA... | reverse complement strand
GTGGTCGTCGAAGACGACAAGCTGCAGCGCGCCGTCGACAAGGCCATCGAGCAGGCCGACAGCCAGATGCCCGCCTTCAGCGAGGAAGAGGGCATGGACCTCGACTCCCTGGAGGTCACCGGCGGCGACGAGAATCCGGATGACAAGGTCACCCGCGACGATGTCGAGGACGCGCCGATCGTCCGCTTCGTCAACAAGCTCATGCTGGATGCCATCCGCCGCGGTGCATCCGACATCCATTTCGAGCCCTACGAGAAGACCTACCGCGTGCGCTTCCGCATGGACGGGGTGCTCAAGGAGATCGCCCAGCCGCCGGTGCAGCTCGCCCCGAAGCTGGCCGCGCGGCTGAAGGTGATGTCGCGGCTGGATATCGCCGAGCGGCGCGTGCCCCAGGACGGCCGCATCAAGATGCGGCTGTCCAAGAACCGCGCCATCGACTTCCGCGTCAGCTCCTGCCCGACGCTGTTCGGCGAAAAGATCGTGATGCGTATCCTGGATCCCTCCTCGGCCGCGCTCGGCATCGATGCGCTGGGCTACGAGCCCAAGCAGAAGGATCTGTACGTCAAGTACCTGGCCAAGCCGCAGGGCATGATCCTCGTGACCGGCCCCACCGGCAGCGGCAAGACCGTGTCGCTGTACACCGGGCTGCACATCCTCAACCGTGAAGACACCAACATCTCCACCGCCGAGGATCCCTCCGAAATCAACCTGCCGGGCGTCAACCAGGTCAACGTGAATCCGAAGGTGGGCCTGACCTTCGCGGCCGCCATGCGCGCCTTCCTGCGCCAGGATCCCGATGTCATCATGGTCGGCGAAATCCGCGACCTGGAAACGGCCGAGATCGCCATCAAGGCCGCGCAGACCGGACACCTGGTGCTCTCGACGCTGCACACGAACGATGCGCCCCAGACCCTCACGCGTCTGGTCGACATGGGCGTGAAGCCCTACGCGATCGCGACCTCGGTGAGCCTGATCATCGCGCAGCGCCTGGCACGGCGCCTGTGCTCGAACTGCAAGGTACCGATGGACGTGCCGCGCGAAGCGCTGCTGAAGGAAGGATTCCAGGCCGCGGACATCGAGTCGGGCATGCGGATCTATGCCCCCAAGGGTTGTCCAAACTGCACCGACGGCTACAAGGGCCGGGTGGGCATCTACCAGGTCATGCCGGTCACGGATGCCATCGCCCGCCTGATCCTGAGCGGCGGCAGCGCGGTGGACATCTCCGACCAGTCGGCCAAGGAAGGATTCTGGGATCTGCGCCGCTCGGGCCTGGAGAAGGTCAAGAACGGGCTTACCAGTCTGGAAGAAGTCAACAGCGTCACCATCGAATGAGTGACAGGAACTAACGCATGGCCCAGGCAAGCACTGCGATCGTCAAAACCATCAAGCGCGACATTCCCTTCACCTGGGAAGGTCGCGACAAGAAGGGCAACAAGGTCAAGGGCAAGAGCGTGGCGAGCGACGAGGCCGCGCTGCGCGCCGACCTGCGCCGCCAGGGCATTGCCGCATCCCGCATCCGCAAGCAGTCCTCGGCGCTGCGCTCGGGCGGCAAGGTCAAACCGCAGGACATCGCCGTGTTCATGCGCCAGCTGGCGACCATGCTGGCGGCGGGTATTCCGCTGGTGCAGGGCCTGGAGATCGTCGGCGGCGGCCATGACAAGCCTGCAGCGCAGAAGCTGATCCTGGGCATCAAGGCGGACATCGAGGCCGGTTCGGCGCTGCACGAGGCCCTGGCCAAGCATCCCCTGTACTTCGACAAGCTGACCACGAACCTGGTCGAAGCCGGCGAACACGCCGGCGCCCTGGAAAGCCTGCTGGACAAGGTCGCCACCTACAAGGAAAAAACCGAGGCCCTGAAGGGCAAGGTCAAGAAGGCCCTGTTCTATCCCACCGCGGTGCTGGTGGTGGCTATTATCGTGACCGTGATCCTGCTGATATTCGTGATCCCGCAGTTCGAATCGCTGTTCAAGGGCTTCGGCGCGGACCTGCCGGCCTTCACCATGATGGTGATCAATCTGTCGCGGTTCGTGCAGTCCGAGGGGATTTTCCTGGCGCTCGTGATTGGTGGCGCCATCTGGGCCTTCATCTACTTCAAGAAGCGCTCGCGCGCGATGCAGGAATTCCTAGACCGTGCCCTTCTCAAGTTCCCCATCGTCGGACCGATCCTCAACAAATCGGCCATCGCCCGCTACGCGCGCACCCTCGCCACCATGTTCTCCGCCGGTGTACCGCTGGTGGAGGCACTGGAGTCCGTGGCTGGCGCCTGTGGCAACGTCGTCTATGAGAACGCCGTACTTCGGATGCGCGAGGAAGTGGCGACCGGCCAGCGCCTGCAGCGGGCCATGGAGAACACCGGCCGCTTCCCGAACATGGTCATCCAGATGATCGCGGTCGGCGAGGAATCCGGATCGCTGGATACCATGGCCGGCAAGGTGGCCTCCTTCTACGAGGCCGAGGTCGACAATGCGGTCGATGCGATGTCGAGTCTGCTCGAACCGCTCATCATGGCCGTGCTCGGCGTGCTGGTCGGCGGCCTCGTGATCGCCATGTACCTGCCGATCTTCAAGCTCGGTTCGGTGGTGTAAGTGGGCCCGCGGCACGCATGGTGCTGCTAGAGGCCCTGTCCGCCTCCCCGGCCTTCTTCATCAGCGCCGTCCTGGTGCTGGGGCTTTTGGTCGGCAGTTTCCTCAACGTCGTCATCTACCGGCTGCCGGTGATGCTCGAGAGGGAATGGCGCGCCCAATGCGCCGAACTGGCCCAGGGCACGGGAATTGCGGCGGCGCAGACCGACGCGGCGCCCCGCTTCAATCTCATCGTGCCGCGCTCGACCTGCCCGAAATGCAAGGCGCCGGTCGGTGCTCTCGAGAACATCCCGGTCCTCAGTTACCTGTTCCTGCGCGGCCGCTGCGCCCACTGCCACGCCGCCATCAGCCCGCGCTATCCGCTGATCGAGGCCTTGACCGGCGCGCTCTCCGCGGCGGTCGCCTGGAGGTTCGGCTACGGCTTTGCGGCGCTCGCGGCCTTGGGTCTCACCTGGTTCCTGATCGCCCTGACCTTCATCGACGTGGACACGCAGCTGCTGCCGGACTCCATGACCCTGCCCCTGGTCTGGCTGGGCATCGCGACCAGTGCCTTCCTGGCTCCGGTGCCACCCCTGAGCCTGCCGGTGGACCTGCGCGACAGCGTCGTGGGTGCCATGGCCGGATACCTGAGCCTGTGGAGCATCTACCACCTGTTCCGGCTCGTCACCGGCAAGGAGGGCATGGGCTATGGCGATTTCAAACTGCTGGCGGCCATCGGCGCCTTCCTCGGCTGGCGCATGCTGCTGCCCACGGTACTCGGGGCGGCCGCGGTGGGCGCCGTGTGCGGCATCGTGATCCTCGGGCTCAAGGGTCGGGGACGGGGCGTACCGATCGCATTCGGGCCGTTCCTCTCCGCCTCAGGCTGGATCATGATGATGTGGGGCAACGACCTGCTCGCGGGCTACATGGGCCTGTTCGTGGCCCACCCCTGAGGCAAGGCCATGCGTTCACCCCTGCGCATCGGACTCACGGGTGGCATCGCCAGCGGCAAATCCACGGTGGCCGGCCTGTTCGCGGCCCTCGGGGTCCCGATCATCGACACCGATCTCATTGCCCGGGATGTCGTGGCTCCCGGTACCGCGCTGCTGGAGCGGCTCATCACCCGCTTCGGCGTACGCATGCGGACCGCGCAGGGAGAGCTCGACCGGCGCGCGTTGCGCGAGCACGTTTTTGCAATGGCCGGCGAGCGCGCCGACCTCGAGGCCCTGATGCATCCGGCCATCATGGCCGAGCTGCACCAACGCTCGATCGCGGCGGGCGGGGCATACCAGATCCTGGTCATTCCGCTACTGGTGGAGCACGACCTGCGATCGAGCGTGGACCGCGTGCTGCTGGTGGACTGCCCTGAGGATCTGCAGCTGCGGCGGGTGCAGGTACGCGATGGCGTGACACGGGCTGCGGCGGCCGCGATCCTGGCCGCGCAGGCCAGCCGGGCCGCGCGCCTCGCGGTGGCCGACGATGTGATCGTCAACGAGGGGCATCTGGGACAGTTGCGCGACCGGGTCGCGGTCCTGCATGCCCTTTACGGCGCTCTGGCGCGCGAGACCCCGCGTCAAGCACAATAGCAGGATGACTGAGACCCAACCGCAGGTGGTAGCGCCGGTGATCGATACCGCTGAGGGGACGATCGTGTACGAGCAGCCGCTGAATGAGCGGATGCGGACCTTCATGCGGCTGGATTTCCTGTACAACCAGGCGCTGTACCAGAGCGAGATCGCGACCTCGGCCAGCGCCCGCGCGGCGATGTCGCACCTGCTCGACATCCTCGCCATCACCACGCGCAGCGACATGCGCTCGGATGCGCTGAAGGAGCTCGAGCGCCACTTCGCGCACCTGAACGATTTCCAGTCGCGGCCCGGGGTGGATGCCGCGCGGCTGAAGACCATCATCGCGAACCTCGGCCGGCTGCGCGGCGATCTGATGAATGCCGGATCCGCCTTCCTGCAGCCGATCCGGGACTCGGAGTTCCTGAACGCCATCAAACTGCGCAGCGCCATTCCCGGCGGCACCTGCGAGTTCGACCTGCCGGAGTACTTCTGCTGGCTGAACCAGCCCGCCGAGGCGCGGCTGCAGGCGTTCGGGCAGTGGCTCGGGCTGCTGCGGCCGCTGTGCGATGCCATTGCCGAGCTGCTGTGGCTGACGCGGCAGGCCGGCCGCACGCGCCAGGAGACCGCCAAGGGCGGGGTGTTCATGATCGGCTTCGACCGGGACGCGCCGGCGCAGCTGCTGCGCATCGCGCTGCCGGCGCAGCTGAACCTGTTCCCGGAGATCAGCGGCGGTGGCCAGCACCGCTGCAACGTGCGCTTCCTGAAATGGAGTGGCCTGGCCGCCCGTCCGGCGCAGATCGAGGAAGACGTACCATTCTGCCTGACCATCTGCGCCTGAGCGAACCACCGCACCGCCGGATCGGATCATGCCCGCCACAGTGAAGTGCCCGACCTGCGGGCGCAGTATCGAGTGGTCCGATCAGTCGCCCTTCCGCCCCTTCTGCAGCGAACGCTGCCGGGTCATCGACCTGGGCGCCTGGCTGACCGAGAAACATGCCATCCCCGGCAGCGAGTCCGGACCGGGGCCGGAGGCGGAGGAAGAGTCCGGCGACTGAAGGACCGCCTTCAGGGGAACTTGATCTTGCCGCCGCCCGGAGGGCCTGCGGCCATGGCGCCGGCATCGGGCACCACGATGCGCGAGGCGGCCTCGCGGCGCATTTCGCGCGCCTCCTCGATGGCCTCGTCCAGGGCCTGCTTGACGGCCTCGGGGAAGCGGTCGAGGGCCTCCTCCAGGGTCGCCGCCTCGATATCGAAACCCAGCGGCAGCACCCCGCCCGGCGTCAGCAGCTGCGTCTGCCCCGAGAACAGCACGGCGCGCGCCTCGTCCACGGAGCCATCGATTCTGACCGGCGTCATGCGGCGCAGCGTTCCGGCGCGCCGGTCGGTGAAGATTTCCTCACGGTACAGGCTGGTGGCGTCGAGTTTGATTTCCGGGAGTTCGGGTTGCTGGGCCATGGGCGGTTCTCGGTGTCACGGTATGGGCGTCATTGTACCAGCCGCTGCAGCGCTTCGATGAAGGGGCGGTCGGCCTCGAGGATGTCCTCGTGCGCCAGGTCCGCGGCCCGCACCCACCGCAGCTGCTGACCGTCGCGGCCCTGCGGCTCGCCCGAATAGCTGCGCACGATCCAGAAGGACAGTTCGACCGTGCGGTCCGGGTAGGCATGGGTCAGGCGCAGGCAGAATCGCGGTTCGCGGATGGACACCCCGAGTTCCTCGTGCAGTTCCCGCAGCAGTGCCTGCGGCTCGGTCTCTGCCGCACCCACCTTGCCGCCGGGGAACTCCCAGCGGCCGGCCATGTGCTTGGCTGCGGGGCGCTGCGCGATCAGGATCCGGCCCTGCGGGTCGCACAGGGCGGCAGCCACCACCAGGATGGCCGTCACGCTACTCGCCGCCGGAGAGCACGCCGTGGCAGTGTTTGAATTTCTTGCCGGACCCGCAGGGACAGGGCTCGTTGCGGCCCACCTTGCGGTCCTGGCGCACGAAGGTCGCCGGCGCATCGACCGGACCGGCCGCCAGCCCCGGCGCCATGCTCAGCGGCAGCGCGGCACCGTGCCGGCCCTGGGGCGTCGCGGCGGGCGCGGCGGCCTGGGGTTCCGGGGCGGACAGCGCCGATTGCGCCTCGAGGTGCTGGATCTGCAGGGCCTGCATCAGGCGCATGCGCCGCTCCTCCTCCTCGCGGTCCGCTTCCTCCTGCGTGCGGATCTCGATCTTCGAGACCAGCGAGACGGTGTCGAACTTGACCCGGTCCAGCATGGCGGCGAACAGTTCGAAGGCCTCGCGCTTGTACTCGAAGCGGTAATCCTTCTGGGCGTAGCCGCGCAGGTGAATGCCCTGCCGCAGGTAATCCATCGCGGACAGATGCTCGCGCCAGTGCTGGTCCAGCGTCCGCAGCATCACGTCCTTTTCGACATGGCGCATGATGGGGGCGCCGGTGCGGGCCACCTTGGCCTCATAGGCATTGGCCACGGCTTCCACGATCCGCTGCCGCAGCACCGGCTCTTCCAGCTCGGGCTCCGCCGCGAGCCAGGCGGCCGCATCGACGTGGGCGGCAAAGTCGCGCGCCAGGGCTTCACCCAGGCCCTTCAGGTCCCATTGCTGGGGCGCGGCGCTCCTGGGCATGAACTGGTCGATGAGGGTGCCGAGGGCCTCCTCGCGGATGCCGGCGATGGCCGCCGACAGGTCCTCGGTGCCCATGAGCTCGGTGCGCTGCTGGTAGACGACCTTGCGCTGGTCGTTGGCCACGTCGTCGAACAGCAGCAGCTGCTTGCGGATGTCGAAGTTGTGCGATTCGACCTTGCGCTGCGCCTTCTCGATCTGGCGGGTGAGCATGCCGCTCTCGATGACCTCGCCTTCCTTCATGCCGGCCATCTGCAGCAGCCGCTTGGTGCGCATCGGATCACCGAAAATGCGCATCAGGTTGTCTTCCATGGAAAGGAAGAAGCGGCTCGAGCCCGGATCGCCCTGCCGGCCCGAGCGCCCCCGCAGCTGGTTGTCGATGCGCCGCGATTCATGACGCTCGGTACCGATGATGTGCAGGCCGCCCGCGGCGAGCGCCGCATCGTGCCGCGCCTGCCACTGCTCGCGCACCCTGCCCCGGGTCGCCTCGTCGGTCTCGGGCGGCAGCGCCGCAAGTTCCGCATTGAGGTTGCCGCCGAGCACGATGTCGGTGCCGCGACCGGCCATGTTGGTGGCGATGGTCACGGCCCCCGGAATGCCGGCCTGTTCGACGATCAGCGCCTCGCGCTCGTGCTGCTTGGCATTGAGCACCTGGTGCGGAATCGCCGCCTTCTGCAGCAGGCCGGCCAGGAATTCGGAGGTTTCGATCGAGGTCGTGCCGACCAGTGCCGGCTGGCCGCGTTTCACGCAGTCCTGGATATCCTCGATGATCGCCTCGAACTTGTCCTTCTGCGTGAGGTACACGAAGTCGGGCATGTCCTTGCGGATCATCGGCTTGTGGGTCGGAATGACCACCACCTCCAGCCCGTAGATCTGCAGGAACTCGGGCGCCTCGGTATCGGCGGTGCCGGTCATGCCCGCAAGCTTGCGATACAGGCGGAAATAGTTCTGGAAGGTGATGGAGGCAACCGTCTGGTTTTCCTCGCGGACGCGCACTCCTTCCTTCGCTTCCACGGCCTGGTGCAGGCCATCCGACCAGCGCCGTCCCTGCATGGTGCGGCCGGTGAACTCATCGACGATGATCACCTCGCCGCCGCGGACGATGTACTCGACGTCGCGCTTGTAGAGCGCGTGGGCGCGCAGCGCCGCGTTCAGGTGGTGCATGAGGCGGATATTCGCCGGATCGTAGAGGCTCTCGCCCTCGCGCAGCAGGCCGGCCTGGGCCATCAGCTCCTCGACGTGGGCATGGCCTTCCTCGCTGATGTGCACCTGCTTCTGCTTTTCGTCGACGGAGAAATCGCCGGGACCTTCCTCCTCCTGCTGCCGCGTCAGCCGCGGCACCAGCTGATTGATGGCCAGGTACAGTTCGGTGCTCTCATCGGCGGGCCCGGAAATGATCAGCGGCGTACGGGCCTCGTCGATGAGGATGGAGTCGACCTCGTCGACCACCGCATAGGCGAGACCCCGCTGCACCCTGTCTTCCAGGCGGAAGGCCAGGTTGTCGCGCAGGTAGTCGAAGCCGAATTCGTTGTTGGTGCCGTAGGTGATGTCGCAGGCATAGGCCGCGCGCTTCTCCTCCGGATCCTGCGAGTTGCGGATCACGCCCACGGTGAGTCCCAGGAAGGCGTAGACCGGCCGCATCCACTCCGCATCGCGGGCCGCGAGGTACTCGTTGACGGTGACGATGTGCACGCCTTCGGCGGGCAGCGCGTTCAGGTATGCCGGCAGCGTCGCCATGAGGGTCTTGCCCTCGCCGGTGCGCATTTCGGAAATCTTGCCCTGGTGCAGGGTGATGCCGCCGAGCAGCTGCACGTCGAAGTGCCGCATCTTCAGGGTCCGGCGCGCCGCCTCGCGCACCGCCGCGAAGGCCTCCGGCAGCAGATCGTCGAGCGGCGTGCCCTGCTTGAGCCGTTCCCGGAATTCGAGAGTCTTGGCCGCCAGCTGCGCATCGCTCAGGGCCTGCATCGCGCTCTCGAAGCCGTTGGCTTGGCTCACCAGACGGTGGTAGGTGCGCAGCAACCGGTCATTGCGGCTGCCGAAGACGCGCGTGAGCAGATTGAGCACTTAGGACATCCTGATGAAAATTTTGAGCTGCGCCAGATACTTATGATCTCTCAGGGCGCAGCGAAGCGGCGTATTGTACGCAATAGCCTTCCGTTTGCGGTAATCCGGGAATCTCTTGGGGCGCCGGCCCGCGGACGCAAGGGCCGGGGCGGTTTATTTCAGGTCAGGCCCTGGCCCTAGCGCCTGACGAAGATCAGCGGGTCGATCTGCTGCCCGTTGTGGAGCACTTCGAAGTGCACGTGCGGGCCGGTGGAATGGCCGGTCGAGCCCATCAGGGCGATCTTCTCGCCGCGGGTCACCGTCTGCCCGACCGCAACCAGGGTGCTCTCATTGTGCGCGTAGCGGGTGATGTAGCCATTGCCGTGGTTGATCTCGACCAGGGTGCCGTAGCCGCTGCGCTCACCGGCCCAGGTCACGACTCCCGCCGCCACCGCCATGACCGGCTCCCCCGCCGTGCCCCCGAAGTCCAGGCCCTTGTGGAAGCCCTCTTCGCCGGTGAACGGATCGCTGCGCTCACCGAAATAGGAGGTGATGGCACCGGCGCTCACCGGCTTGCCCGCGGGGCGAACCGCGTCGCTGATCTTGCGCGCCACGATCACGTTTTCCAGGGCGGACAATTGCGCATCGCGCAGATCCACGCGCTGTTCCAGTTGCGACAGCAGCGAGCTCAGATCGGGCAGCTGGGCCCCGCTTGCCGGCGATGCGGTCACCGGTTCGTCGAAATTGAATTCGCGCCGGTCGACGTTGGCCATGGTGGTAAGGCGCCTGCCCAGGGCGTCGATGCGGATGATGTGCGCATCCAGCTGCCCGAGCCGCCCGGCCAGGGCATCGACGCGGTCCTGGACGCGGGCCCGCAGTTCGGCGATTTCCGATTTCTGTTCGGCCAGCACCCGGCCCCAGGCCTTCGGATCGGCCGAACTGCCGCCCGCATGGGCCCCCAGCTGCATGCCGATGGCGAAGGCGGTGCCCAGGGTCCCGAGGACGATCAGGGCGCCCAGCGCGAGCGTCACGGGATGCGTCAGATCGAAATATCGCGATCGCCCGCCACCGCGGCGGTTGGAAAAAACTATGATGTTCACGCGATCCGATCCTAGGCATTCACGTCCGGCCCGATGACACTTGAATATGCAGAAGAAGACCTACCGTGACAAGGCGAATACCGGGCGCGGTTCAAGGATCCCGCAAACGCGGCGACGCGAGTCACGGAATCCCATGGATTCTGTAAAAGAACTGCTGCAGCGCTCGACGCCGGTCCTGGCCGGGCTGCAGCGCGAGGCGCTGCGGCAGCGCGACTGGCTGGTATGGGTCCGGCAGGAGCTGCCGGCGCAACTGGCTGTCCACGTGACGGGCGTGACCCAGCAGGCCGGCGAACTTGTCATATTCGCCGAGTCCGCGGCCTGGGGCGTACGGCTGCGATACGCGGCACCGCAGCTGCTGCAGGCCGCGGGCCGCCAGGCTGCGGACATCGTGGGCGTGAAGGTGCGCGTGGTGCCCCGCCCGCAAGCGGGCGGACGGGGCGGTCAGTAGACCGAGGAGGCGTGCGCGAGCGAGGCCGCCTCGACATAGGAGATCGGCGCATCGGAGGCCTTCTCGAAAGTGACCTCCTCCCAGGAGGAGCGCTTCGCGAGCAGCGTGCGCAGCAGCTTGTTGTTCAGGGCGTGCCCTGACTTGTAGCCGCTGAACTCGCCGATCAGGCTGTGGCCGAGCAGGTACAGGTCGCCGATGGCGTCGAGGATCTTGTGCTTGACGAACTCGTCCTCGTAGCGCAGCCCGTCCTCGTTCAGCACCCGCACGTCGTCCAGCACGATGGCATTGTCGAAATTGCCCCCGAGGGCGAGGTTGCGGGCGCGCATCATCTCCAGGTCACGCATGAACCCGAAGGTCCGTGCGCGGCTGATTTCCTTCAGGAACGAGGTCGTCGAGAAGTCCATCGAGGCACGCTGCGCGCGGCGCTTGAAGATCGGGTGGTTGAACTCGATCTCGAAGTTGACCTTGAAGCCTTCGAAGGGTTCGAACTTCGCCCACTTGTCGCCGTCGGATACCTGCAGCGGCTCGGTGATGCGGATGAA
>Ga0335075_10016882_pt1 | contig 10878 bp, 10 predicted proteins | sample Lox_Sample_24_FD_206723 | JGI IMG/M metagenome (GOLD analysis project Ga0335075, IMG submission 206723) | Soil microbial communities from Loxahatchee National Wildlife Refuge, Florida, United States - Lox_Sample_2.4 | ecosystem: Environmental > Terrestrial > Soil > Wetlands | place: USA... | reverse complement strand
CATGATAGGTCTCCAGCAGCGCCCGGCACTCCAGGATGTGCGACGGCGGGATCCAGCACTCCGGCAGCCGGCCCTCGGCCAGCAGCTGCCTGAGGTGCCGGGAGTCGGTCTTGTCGGTCTTGGCGTGCCGCTTGCGGCCCCGGGCGAACGCGGTGTCAGCCGGCTCGGCGACGTGCGCCGCGACGCCGGCCGCAGCCAGCTCCTCCGCGACGTACCGCCAGCCGGTGCACCCCTCGAGCGCGAACGCGACGTCGTCCCGGCCGGCGAACCGCGCCAGCCAGGCCCGCAGGTGCGCGCGGTCGGCCGGGGCGACCTGGCCCCGCTTCACCTCCCCGGTCTCCGTGTCCAGGTAGTCGAACGTGAGCTGCTTCCGGTGGATATCCAACCCGCCTACGATGGGCATCGGGACCTCCTCAAGCTCCAGCGGGGCATCAGCACCCCCGCGCGAATGCCTACGCGGTCAATCGTGACGCGTCTGAGCTGAGGAGGTCTCGCGCGGAAGGCACCGGCCTCAGCTCAGCCTGACCCGATGCATGTCATCTATATGTCCGTGAACGGGGGCATCCAGCCGCCGCGTTGCACGGACAGCTACGGACACCGTCCGCGGGAACGCGTTAACCTACCGGAACTGCAGGCATGCGTCTGGTCGATCAGCCGGTCTTCCCGGTCTTACCGTCGAAGACCCTCGGCCAAGCTCATCACCTGACGGCTCCGGCTCCTTGCGCGGATGGGCTGCGGTGCCGCGTCGGGACGTTCCGTCTCGCTAGGGTGGCTCCATGCCAGGTGCCCTCACCCCGACCGTTCATCAGCTGAAGATCGGCCTGGAGGGCGCAGCGCCGCCGCTGTGGCGGAGGATCCAGGTCCCGTCGGCGGCGAGCCTTGGGTTCCTGCACGACGTCATCCAGGTGGCGTTCGGCTGGGAGGGCTATCACCTGCATCGCTTCCGGGACGGTCGCGGCCGCGAGTGGGGTGAGCCTCCGGTCCTGGATGGCGGCGGGTACATGGCGGCGGCCGTGGCCGACGAGGAAGAGGCCGACATCGGCAAGGTCCTGCGCGCCGAGGGCGCCGTGCTGGGGTATGTCTACGACTTCGGCGACAGCTGGCACCACCGGATCGAGGCCGAGAAGATCATGCCGCTTGATCCCGGCGTGAGGTACCCGAGGTGCACGGGCGGCCGCCGCGCCGCGCCCCCGGCGGAGGACATCGGCGGGATCTGGGGGCTGGAAGAGGTCGTCTACCTGGTCACGCATCCCGAGGCGGATCTTCCCGAGCATTTCGAAGATCTCGTCCGCCACCTGCGCGAGAAAGGTTATGACCCGGGCGCGTTCGATCCCGCCGAGCTGACCGCCAGGCTGTCCGGCCTGACCGTGCGGATGGCGGCCACGGCCACTCGGACACGGGGACGGACGCGGCGCAGGATCCAGCGGCTCACCAGCGAAGACCTCGAGTTCTGCACGTGCGGGCAGTGCCAGGCGGGCGACCCTGTCCGGTCCGTCGATGGCAGCTACCTTACCGAGGAAGTCCCCGGTGAGGCGGAGGTGTTCCCGGTGATCACCCTGCCGCCACGTACCGAGCTGGCAGCCCAGGCACGCCGGGTGGCGCTCATTGATGATGCCTTGCGCCTGGCCGGATGGTGCGCTCCCGGCAGGCCCGTGACGGCCAAGGGCGTGCTCAGGCCGTCTGCGGCCCGGCAGGCCGTCGAGGAACTCCGGCTGTGGCAACGAGATGACAAGCTGGCCGACCCCAATACCAGGGCCGATGCCCTGGCCGGCCTGCGCAGCGCTGCAGACCTCGCTGTCCTCGACATCCCGTGGCAGTTCGCCATCGGGAACCGGCTCATCGCGATCCGCTCCGGCCAGGCCATCCCCGGACCAGACCTGCCCGGTCCAGACGACGCCGACGAGCTCCTGTCCTGCTGGCAGGAGGCGTTCGAGCAGGAGCTGGGCGCGCTGGATGACATGGGCGGGCGCATCCTGCCCGGCATGCTGAGCATGCTCGGCGAGCAATTCGACAGTGTCGTCTTCCCGGTGCTCAAGCTCCTCTACCGGCTCCCAGACGAGCAGTGGCTCGACACTGACGCCCTCATGTCCCGGTCGGGCACGGATGCCAACGAATCTGGCACATCGATCGGGGAGGTCTTCATCATCGAGAGCGTGGCCCGGCTGATGAAGATCCTCTCCGATTTCGGAGCCGCCGAAGTGGACTGGGGAACCACGCAGTGGCGCAGCGATCATGCCGCCGCCATCACGCTGTTCGCCGGCAGTTCGCCCGTAAAGCCCGGCTTCCGGATGCGGCTGACACCGCTGGGCCGATACGGCATCCGGAATATCCTGGCGAGCGAGGGTCACACTGCGCGCGTTGTCGGGGACCTGGCCGCCGCTGATGTCACAACGCTGCTCGACGCCCTGCCGTATTACGACCCCGCTGGTTTCGATACCGAGCTCAGTGGATGGCTGGCCGGCCGCGATGAAGCAAGCGCGGTCACTCAACTGCTCGAGGCCGTGACCGGAACCGACCCCGGCCTCGCGGGGCGCCGCGTCGCCGCGATCGCCGTCCTGACCAAGGTCCAGCCGGACGATGCCCGGACGATTCTGCGCGAGGTGGCCGCAAACGGGTCGGACGGCCGCCGTCATGTCGCGGCGGGCGTGCTAGCCAACCTCTGCGAGGAACCGCCGTTCTACCGCGGAACAACGCAACAATGGCTGCTCATCGACCTGCTCACCGCGCTGCGGGCCGGCAACCTGCGCGAGAACCTGACCCCGAGCACGCTGGAAGCCATCAGGTCCCATTGCGACGACCTGTGGCGCAGCGATCACCCGGCCACAGCCGACACCATCGAAGCGACCGCGGCCGCGATACGGGACACCGACAAGGCACTCGCGAAGCGACTGCGCCGCTCCGCGCACAAGGCACACACCCGCAGGTGACTAGTCCGAGAGCTGGCGGTGCTCCTTCCCGATGACGGTCGACGCACTGCTCCGGCAGATCTGCGCAAGCCGGACTTCACCTGGGGCCGGGCAGGGGAAGACACTGCCGCGTCGCCGAAAGCCCCGTTACCACGAGCGCGGGCCCGCCAGCTTCGCCACCGCCCGCCGGGCGAGACCGGCGTACTTCCCCGTCGAGGACAGACAGGCACACCGAGTCGGTGATGCTGGCGACAGCTCATCCAGGGCTTCGCCGTCTGGGTGCCATTCGTCATAGAGCCCCAGGCTGGAAGCCTCGGCCTCCAGCTGGTCGAGCACCTCGCCCAGCTCGGCGCGCAGACCCGCCATGTCCTGCAGCGCTCGCCAGTCCTCGGCTTCGGCCAGCAGCCGCCCGGCCAGCGCGGGGTCGGCCGCGGCCAGCTCCGCCAGCCGGGTGGCCAGCCAGTCCGGGTCCTGCATCCCCAGCACCTCGAAGAGGTCCGGCTCGGCCGCGTCTGTCCCCGTCCGCGCCCAGGCCAGCACGGCGGCGACCGCGTGCGCGCACAGCCCGTCCGCCGGGCATCCGCACTGCCCGGCGAGCCCGTCCGGGCGAATCCGCACGCTGACCGGGACGCCGCCCGCCGTGGCGGAGATCACCGGGCCGCCGGACCGCAGCCCGCTCACTTTGCCCGCCCACTCCATGGCCTGCCCGAACACCTCGCCGCCGGCGGCGCGCCGCACCCCGTCCTCACTGACCTCAATTAGCTAACGGGCGCGAAGAGGGCAGCGTTCCGCCTAGTCTTTCACTCGTGCCGGAACTGAGCGAGGAAGAACTGGATGCGCTGGTCGAAGAGGCCACAGTCGATGCGTACAACGACGACGAGCAGCTCGGCGGCCTCGCCGTGATGATCGAGGATAACCTGGAGATGCCCTTCGAGACCACGGTCCTAGGCGTCATCGTGACGGTCAACGGCGTCACCCAGACAGAGTCCGGGATCGTCGCGGACTGCGTCCGCGACGGGCAGCACCAGGCGATCTCCGTCCTTGACCTGCCGCTGCCCGAGCCACCGCCGAAGGGTGCCGAGTGGATCGCCGCTTACCGGCACTGGGCCAGGCACGCGTGAGCGAGTACCAGTACTACGAGTTCCTCGCGCTCGACAAGCCGCTCACCGACGAGCAGCGCGCTGAACTGCGGAAGCTGTCGAGCCGCGCGGATATTACCGCCGCCGGGTTCGTCAATGAGTACAACTACGGCGATTTCCGCGGCAGCCCCGAGAAGCTGATGGAACGCTACTTCGACGCGTTCCTCTACCTGGCGAACTGGGGTACGCGCCGGCTGATGTTCCGCCTCCCGCGTGCTCTCCTCGACGCCGAAGTCGCGCGGCGGTACTGCCACACCGACGCCGCCTCGGTGATCGAGACCAGCGACCACGTGATCATCAGCCTCTACCTGGACCGCGACCCCGACAACTACTGGATAGAGGCCGACGGCTTGCTCGGGCCGATGGTGCAGGCACGCTCCGACCTGGCCGCCGGCGACCTCCGGCTGCTGTACCTCGGCTGGCTGCTGGGAGCCCAGTGGGCCGGCCAAGACGATGACGACGCCGTAGCCGACACCGAGCCGCCGGTGCCGGCAGGTCTCGGGGACCTCAGCGCGTCGCTGCGGGCCATCGCCGATTTCCTGGAGATCGACAAGGACCTGATAGCCGTGGCGGCCGAGACAAGCCCGCCCCTTGAAGAACACGCAAACGACGGCCTGGCCGAATGGATTACTGAACTCCCCGCGGCGGAGAAGGACACGCTGCTGACAACGGTCGCCGACGGCGAAGGTGCCCAGGTACAGGCCCTGCTGCTGCGGCGCTTCCGCGGCAGTGATACAGCCACCACGGGTCGTTCGGGATCAACCCGGACGGCAACCGGACTGCGTGCGGCAGCCGAGGGCCGCGCGGCTGAGCGGAAGAAGGCTCAGGAACAGCGGCGGCGCGAAGAACAGGCCCGTAAGGCCGCTGCCGAGGCAGCAGCGTACACCAGGCGCCTCGGCGAACTCGCCGCCGAGGGGGAAGCGCCCTGGAAGCAGGTCGACGAGATGATCGCGACCAAGAAGACCAGTGAATACGACCGGGCCGTGGCCCTGCTACGCGACCTGAGGGCGCTCGCCAAGCGCCGCGGCGGAGAGGCAGCGTTCGCCAGGCGCGTCCTGGATCTGCGCGCCCAGTATCCGGGCAGGCCCGGCCTGCAGGATCGTTTCGACAAAGCGGGCTTGCCCCGGCTCTAGCGTCCTGGCGGCCACCAGACCGCGCTCGGCTGCTCCGTGCGACCTGCATCGGGGCGGATCGGCTTCCAGGCTCATGTACTATCCGGTTTCTGCCACGGGAGCCACCGGACTGGTCCCGAACGCCGTCGCCTTGAACGCGGTCGTGTTGGTGACCTTTTCCGCCAGGGGCATCCAGTCGCCGACCTGCAGATGCTGGTATTCGGGCGGGATGCGGTCGGCGCCGACGGAACCGGCGCTGTAAGGCCACCGGGATTCGCCCGGGCAGCATGCGCAAGTGCGAGCTGCTCGGTGTAGCCACGACTATCCTGGCTATCTGCCCTTTCCCCGATGTCCGGATATCGCCGACGCCGCAGACGCGCCCTCGGATCGCCGACGTGGTGGTGAGGAGTCTGAGTTGCGGGTCAGCCTGGTCGGTGTAGGCTGCGTCGGCACCACGACGATCGGCAGGATCCTCGCCGATCGGCGAAGCTGGCCCTTCTTCGACCTCGATGATGAGATCGAACGGCACTTCGGGCTACCCATCGAGCGGCTTCAGGCCAGGTTCCTCACCGGCTACTCCTACCGGAAGGACTGCGCCGTGGTGCTGGAGCGCATCGCGACCGCCAACCCGGACTGCGTGATCGCGCTGCCGCCCAGCGGCCTGCGAGACGCCTTCCTCCGGGTCGTGCGGCGCGTGCCCGGCGTGACCGTGGCCGTCCACGACACGCCGGAGAACATACTGGAGCGGATCACCTTCTACGACATCGACTCGCGACCCATCGACAAGCACCTCACCGCGGAGGAGCAGATCCTGTACCTGAAGGAAATCAAGGCAGACATCTCCTATTTCAAGCGGTCCTATGAGCGGGCGGACCTGCAGGTCACCATCACCGGCCTTGACCCGGAGGCCAGCGCCGCAACCATCGACGCCCGGCTGGGCCGTACCTGAGCGTACATCGAAATCCGCCCCAGGGCTCGGTTCGCTACGGTAGCGCGTATGCGCACCCGCAGGTGACTGGCCCTAACTCCACGACGACGTCGTCACCACGTCTGGCAGCAGTGGGGCAGCCAGCAGCACAGCCATGGCGTCGCGGCCTTCCTGCAGCAGGCAGATCCCGACCGCAACCAGGCAGTGCGTGGTGATTGCGTCGAAGACCCGCCGGCAAGCTGGAGGCAACGCGTGTGGCCTCGGCGCTGTCAACCCGCGCCTGGCGAGGCATTCGGCCGAGATGCAGCCCAAGCGGTAGCGGCGGCGATGAGATGCTGGCGAACGAGCACATTCCTCACCGGACTTAACCCGCAGGTTATAATCGTGGGGTGAGCTGGGAGATCATCCTGGTCTCCGAGGTCCACGACTGGTTCATGGCGCTGGATGAGATCAGCGCCAGCCTGGTACGGGACTCGGTAGAGCTGCTCGCCGGGCGCGGTCCTTCGCTCGGCCGTCCCGCAGTGGACCGGATCACCGGCTCCAAGCTGCACAACCTCAAGGAACTACGTCCCGGGTCCGCGGGGAAGACCGAGATCCGGATCCTGTTCATCTTCGACCCGCAGCGCCAGGCCGTCTTGCTGGTGGCAGGCGACAAGGCCGACAACTGGGCCCGCTGGTACCGCGACGCCATCAAGCTGGCCGAGGACCGCTACGCACGCTATCTGGCCACCCCGCCCGAGGAGATCCAATGACTGCGCACTATCGGTGGGAAACCACGCTGGACGAGCGGCGGCGCGCCGACCCGGGCATCGACGACCCGGCCCGCCGTGCGGCGGCCCGCAAGATCCGCAATGCCCGTGACATCGGCTACCAGCTGGCCCAGATGCGCAAGCAGCGCGGCATGACCCAAGCCGAGGTGGCCAGAGTGATGGGGGTCAGCCAGGCCCGGGTATCCCGGATGGAGCACGGCGACATCGAGCGGATGCAGGTCGAATCGATCGCCGCCTACGTCGCGGCCATCGGCGGGCACCTGCGCCTGGTCGCCGACTTCGACCAGGCCACCACGACATTCGTCGACTACACCGACGCGCTCACTGCCTGAGCATCCCGGCCCAGGTCTGGCGCGTCGGCTTAACTCCTCAATTCCGCGGCGCCATCGGATCGCGCTGGGACGGCAAGAGTTCTTGCGGCGAGCAGAGCCTGCTGATGCGACAGAAGGCATCTGTGCGGTGAGATCCCTCCCGTGATCGGCTGAAATTGCAAGGTGGGTCAGATCCGGGGGAGGGAATTTCGGTGAGTGCGTTCGATGTGGGGGTGTTCGCGATCCGGCGCAGGCCCGGCGGGATGTCGTTCGAGGTTCGGTGGCGGGTCGCGGGCCGCGACAGGTCCCGGTCGTTCATGACCCGGGCGCTGGCTGACAGCCACCGTGCCGAGCTGGTCCGCGCGGCCCGCAAGGGCGCCGGGTTCGACCCGGCGACCGGTGAGCCTGCGGGATGGGCCGCGCTGGAGCCGGTAACGGTGACCTGGTACCAGCACGCGGTGGCGTATGCGGAGATGAAATGGCCGCACCTGGCCCCGCATTCCCGGGCCAGCCTGGCCGACGCGCTGGCCACCATCACCCCGCTGCTGACCCGGGAAACCGGCCGCCGGCCGCCGGACCAGACGCTGCGCGCCGCCCTGTACCGGTACGCCGTCAACCCCCCAGCAGCGACGATCCCGCGCGCCTGATCCGGGTACCGCCAGCGCGCTGGCCTGGCTGGAACGCGCGTCACTGCCGGTCAGCCGGCTCACCGACCCGCGCATCATCCGGGCTGCCCTGGACGGGCTGTGCACCCGGCTGGATGGCTCAGCCGCCGCGGCGAACACGATCACCCGCAAGCGGGCCGCGTTCCACGGCGCCCTCGGCTACGCCGTCGAGCCCGGACTGCTGCCCGCCAATCCCCTCGGCCTGGTGCGCTGGCACGCTCCCGCAGTTGCGGCGGCTGTCAACCCGGCTACGGTCGCCAGCCCGGCGCAGGTCCGGACGATCCTGGCCCAGGTCGCCCGCCTCCGGCCGGAACTGGCCGCGTTCTTCGGCTGCCTGTACTACGCGGCGCTGCGCCCGGAGGAAGCCGTCGCGCTGTGCCGAGAGGACCTGATCCTCCCGGCACACGGCCGCGGAACGATCATCCTCACCACCGCCTGCCCGCGCATCGGGACCGCCACCGGCGAGCCCGCCGAAGTCGCCGCGCGGGCAGGCAACAGCGCTCGCGTCCTGCATGAGGTCTACCTGCACTGCATCGACAGCCAGGACGACATCGTCAGCCAGCGGATCGAAGACGCCCTCAACGCGGGCACAGGCAGTTCCCTTCCGTTGCAGTGCGTGAAAGCTAGCGGTTACACGCACCGTCGGCTCCCCCGTGACCCTGTCCGCTATGTGTCCGTGAATCTCCGTCACCGGCCCGCGTCTAGCCCACGGGCTCCTGCCAGGGCACGCCAGGACCGAGGCCGCCTAGCATCCCGCAGGCCGACTTTCCCCGCAGCTCATACGCTGTCATTCGGGTCTACATGCGACTGATGGGGACGGCCGGTTCTGGCCCACGCATAGCCCACGGGACACAGCCGACGGTCTGATGAACCGCTCCCTTGACGCCAAAAGCCGGTGACGCAATCCTGCGTCACCGGCTCTGACCTGGTCTTTTACGTGGCAGGTGTTGGGTTCGAACCAACGTAGGCTGAGCCGACGGTTTTACAGGCCACTCCCATACGTGCCCTGGCCTGCTGTTATGTGTCCAGCTGCTGAACTTCGCCACGTATTCGCCAGGCGGCGCTTGCAATCGAGGGGTGGGTGGTAGCGCATCGCGCAGTCTGGCGCTGTCATCACCTGGCACCGCACGGTGAAGTCATATGCGCTCGCCTACCGCCGAGGCTGCCGACGTACCAGACGACCGCTTTGGGCTCGTCGCCCACCCGACAGTGTTTCATGTGCGAGCGGCGGCCCCGCGAGCGTTCCGAGTGGCCGCCCCGGCCTCTCTGCTCACCAAGGCGAACAATCGCTAGCGTCTGGAGACAGCGCGTTCTGGTTTCGCTGCTCGGCCCTTTCCGAAGCCTAGGTCGCGCGCGAGCGTGGCAAACCCGGGACCAGCCTGCTGGCTAGCCTGCTGTACGACCAGGCAACTCAGCAGGGGCCGACGGTTCTCGTGTTCGAACGTGCTGATCCGTCCCAAGACCTTGCCGATGCCCCCGAAAGCGCCCGCCGAGGAGATGACCCGAGGCGACCTCAAGACCAGCCGCACCGGCAGGCGGACACCGTTCCAGGTCCTCGCCGACTACTACTAGACCGGCGACACCCGCGACCACGATCTCCGGCGCGAATACGCCCGCGTGACCCGCGTCCTCGCGGCTGTCCGCTGGTCGCGCAGCCTGGCGTCTAGCCATGCTCGGCCCGTGTGTCGAGCCAGACCGTACCGACAAGGAGCTGGCCTCCGAAGATGTGAATGGCGAGCTAGTCACCCTTCTCTCGATCGAAGTCTGGTCAGGGACTCGGCTCGCAGGTCTCGACCATGCCGTGCTCGTCGCCGCCGAGTGCGGCGGCCTGGAGGCCGTCAACGCGCTGATCCAAGGCGTGCCGGCGAACTGCTGGGCTGCGCCGTGGCCGGCGGGGTCCTACGCTAGGGCGCATGACGCTCCCGTCTGGTATCCCCATAGACGAGCTCGATCCCGGCATCCGTCCCCAAGACGACCTGTTCCGTCATGTGAACGGTCGGTGGCTGGCGCAGACGGAGATCCCCGCGGACCGGGCCAGCTATGGCTCGGGCTTGATTCTGGCCGAACAGGCTGAGACGGCGGTCCGCGAGATCGTGGAAGAGGCCGGGTCGGCACCAGAAGGTAGTGAGGAGCGGAAGTTCGGCGATCTGTATGCCAGTTTCATGGACGCCGAGCGAGCAGAGCACCTCGGCTGGCAGCCGATCAGCGAGATGCTCGCGGCGGCTCGGGCCGTCAGCTCCATTGCGGGGCTGCTGGAGACGCTCGGGCGCCTGCAACGCCAGGGGATCGGCGGTCTGTACCGGCTGCTTGTTGACATCGACCCCGGCGACCCGGAGCGGTACCTGGTGTTTTTCGAGCAGGCTGTGATCTCGCTGCCGGATGAGAGCTACTACCGCCAGGAGCGGTTCGCTGGCGTCCGCGACGCGTTCGCCGGTCATGTGCAGCGCATGCTCGAGCTGGCCGGGCTCCCGGACGCCGACATTGCGGCCAAGCGGGTGTTCGCGCTGGAGACGGCGGTGGCCGGACACCACTGGGACAAGGTCGCGAGCCGGGACAGCGAGAAGATCTACAACCTGCGCACCTGGGCCGACGTGCTGGCTGAGGGGCCGGACCTGCGTGGGTGGCTGGCGGCCCTGGACCCGCCCGCCGGTGCGTTCGGCGAGATCGTGCTCCGCCAGCCGAGCTTCAGCGCCGGGCTGGCCTCGCTGCTGACCGACGAACACTTCCCGGCGTGGCGGGACTGGCTGTGCTGGCAGGTCATCCACGGTGCCGCCGGGTACCTGTCGGACGCGTTCGTCCAGGAGGACTTCGCCTTTTACGGCCGCACGCTGAGCGGCACCCCGCAGCTGCGCGAGCGGTGGAAGCGGGGTGTCTCGCTGGTCGAGCAGGCGATGGGGGAAGCGGTCGGCCGCGTCTACGTCGGCCGACACTTCCCGCCTGGCTCCAAGGAGCGCATGGATGTCCTGGTCGCCAACCTCCTGGAGGCCTACCGCCAGAGCATCGAAGAACTCGACTGGATGGGGGCAGGCACCCGCCAGCGCGCGCTG
>Ga0335075_10016881_pt1 | contig 10878 bp, 13 predicted proteins | sample Lox_Sample_24_FD_206723 | JGI IMG/M metagenome (GOLD analysis project Ga0335075, IMG submission 206723) | Soil microbial communities from Loxahatchee National Wildlife Refuge, Florida, United States - Lox_Sample_2.4 | ecosystem: Environmental > Terrestrial > Soil > Wetlands | place: USA... | reverse complement strand
ACCCGGCTGCTGACGATATCGACCAGGAACACGTTGAAGCGTTTTTCCCAAAGGAGTTTGCCCGAATCCGCATCGAGACAGACGACGCGCTCTTGCTCGCTGATTCCCGCTCCGGCGTCGTTAATGAGGTACACCCGTTTGCCCATGACAAGCGGCGTGGATCGTGAGCCGAAGGGTGCTTTCCAGATCAGGTTGTTGTCCTTGTCGGAAGGATCCTCGGACCAGTGATCGGGCAAGTCGCGTTCACGGGAAACGCCGTTTTGCTCCGGTCCGCGCCAATGCGCCCAATCCGTTGCCCTTGCATCGGTATTGATCCAGCACAAGAATCCCAAGGCGAACACCAGATGTTTGTTCATGATCTTGCTCTCCGTGAGACGCTTCATCGGCTGGTCGGGAAGGACAGCGCCGACTGCTCGGGGCGAGAACCAAGCCGCCGGAGGAGCGCGGGCTGCTTGCCATTTGCAGCCGCGCTCAGTAACACGACTTTATAAAATCGTATGACGAAACGGCGGGCGCGGCAACCTTCGCGCGCTTCACCGTCCGATCTCTTGCGGAGAGCATTCATGCGGACTTTGCTCTGCGGCGGACTGGTCTTCGCCGGAATGGTCCTTACGGTGGTTCTGGGGGGCGCCAAGCAATTTCCCGGCGAAACGGGCGACACCTATTCCGATCGCGCCTATCTTTCATCTGACGCTTCTGCCTCCGCCGAGAAAAAAGATGCCGTTGAAACGAAGGCGCATCGTTGCCCTTTGCTCGAACTTATCGTAGGTATGGCCAATATCGTGTTGGTCGGCTTCGTGCTGTTGCTGGCTGTTTTGGCTTCGTGGGTGCCTTCCGGCTCCGAAATGTCTAACCCGGGGTTTTCCAGATGGCTTGATCGTTGCGGCATGGTGTTTGCGCCTTTTCCTCAGAAAACCCAGCGTTTCCAGCGACTTCCCGCTACAACGACTGGGGAACCCAATGGGTGAGAGCAAAGATGCTCGGTTCCGACTCGATTTCGACCACCAACTTGACCTGGAATTTCACGGCTCGACCGTCACCAGCGACACCAGACTACTTGCCGACCGTGAACTCGATGATGCTCTCGCGGTTGAAGAATCTCGCGCCACTAACGTCAAAGCGAGAGATGCCTGGATCAGGACTCAATGAAGTAAACCATCATGGCGGACCTGACTCGAATGAGCATCTCGCTGAAAGACGACTTGCTGGTTGCGTTCGATCACAACATCGCATCCCGAGGTTACGCCACGCGCAGCAAGGCCATCCGCGACCTAATCCGCGATCACCTCATCCGCGAAAAGGCCAAGGGCGAGCGGGACGAGACAGCCGAACGGGTGGCCGTTCTCACCCTCGTCTACGATCACTACGCCCGGGAATTGGCCGCCCGGCTGATCGACAAGCAGCATCACCATCAACACTTGGTCGTGTCGAATTTGCACATCCTCCTTGGCGAGCGCCATTGCCTGGAAGTGTGGGTGCTGCGCGGGCCGACAGCCGAGGTGCGCCAACTCGGCGAGGAATTGCTTTCCATCCGCGGCGTGCTACACGGCGAGATCGCCTTCACCGGCGACGAAAAAGCCTTCAGATGTTGGCATTGAAAACGCTCTCGACTCAGGCATGTTCGGCCGGCGACTCGTCGCGCGATTCCTTGTGCGGTTCGTCGCGAACCGCCAGCGAGTACAACGCCAGCGTAACGATCAGGGCCAGTATCACCGCTACCGTTGTCATGAGTCCGGGCCGCACACAGAATCTTGGCCACCTAGATAATCGCCTCTAACAGGAGTCCTTTCGTGAACCACACTACCGAAGAGTTCGACTCGGCCCCATTGACCCGCCGTCTCTTTATGGGGTCAACGGCGGCCTTGGCCGCTGCCGCTGCTTCGGCCCTGCTACCGCCAAACGTGCGTCGCGTCTTGGCGCAATCGCCGCCACGTCCCGGAACATTGCGCGACATCAAGCATGTCGTTTTGCTGATGCAAGAGAATCGTTCCTTCGATCACTACTTCGGAACCCTGGCCGGGGTCCGCGGATTCGGCGATGAGAAGGCCATGAAACTGCCGAATGGCAGATCGGTGTTCTACCAGCCCGATCCCATGAATCCCAAGGGTTATCTGCTGCCCTTCCACCTTGACACCCGTACCACGAGCGCCCAGAAAATTCCTTCGACCAGCCACGCCTGGGACGTGCAACACGCCTCATGGAACGGCGGCAAGATGGACAACTGGTTGCCGGCCCATCGCAAAGCCGAGGGCGCCAAGGCACCCTACGTCATGGGCTATCACACGCGGGCGGACATTCCGTTCCACTTCGCCTTGGCCGAAGCATTCACCCTCTGCGATGCCTACCATTGCTCCGTGATGGGACCGACCTGGCCCAACCGCATGTATTGGATGACAGGCACGATCGATCCGGACGGAGAGGCCGGGGGGCCGCTGACAAGCAACAAGAAAATCCGCGGAGGGTTTCGCTGGACCACCTACGCGGAGCGCCTGGAGAAGGCGGGTGTGACCTGGAAAGTCTACCAGCAGCAGGACAACTACGGCTGCAACATGCTGGAATACTTCAAGACGTTTCAAGAAGCGGATCGAGACTCGAACTTGTACAACCGGGGAATGGTGCGTGAGCCGGAAGGAAAGTTTGAGCACGATGCGATCAACGACAACCTGCCGACGGTTTCGTGGATCATCACGACGAGCATTCAATCCGAGCATCCGGATTACATGCCGGCAGCCGGGGCGGCATTCATCGCCAGCAAACTCAACGCCATCGCGGCCAACCCCGAGGTTTGGGCGAAAACGGTGTTCATCCTCAACTACGACGAAAACGATGGCATTTTCGATCACGTCGTGCCGCCCGTTCCTCCTTCCGGCACGCCCAAGGAGTTCGTAAAGGGCTTGCCCATTGGGGGCGGTTTCCGCGTCCCCTGCATCATCGTCTCGCCGTGGACTGCTGGGGGATGGGTATGCAGCCAGCCGTTCGATCACACGTCGGTGCTCCAGTTCCTGGAAAAAGTCACCGGCGTCGCCGAACCCAACATTAGCGACTGGCGGCGCAAAACCTTCGGCGATTTGATTTCCGCCTTCCGCTTCGAGGAAGAAAAAGCGCGTCCGCCGCGACTTCCCGATACTGTCCATGACCTCAGCCGCGCTCGTTACGAGGCGACTTACCAGCCCAAACCGAATCTACCCGGCGCCGAACAGCGACCTCCCATGCAAGAAAAAGGTAAGCGGAAACAGATTTCGCGCGAGCGGCAGTGACGGAAGAATTCACGAAGAAGACAAACGAGTACCGCAGAGATGCTTCCAGAACCGAGGCTGCTTCGATGACAGTAGCCCAGTGAGAAACCGAGTATCACGACCCTGGCGTGGTACGGGCCAGTACCAGTTGTCCTTGCAGGACTCCTTTGACTCCACGTAGCTCGGAGGCGATTTTCTGCAAGCGCCCTGCTCGTCCGCGCAGGAAAATGACCTCCAAACAAGTGTCGTGATCTAGGTGGACGTGCGTGGTCGCTACCACCAAGTCGGTGTGCCGGTGTTGCAGATCCAGCAGTCGCTCTGCCAGGTGGCTCTTGTGGTGGTCGTAGACGAGGGTCAACGTCGCGGCCGCATCCGCGGCGTCCGCCTCGAAAGCATGGCTGGTAAGCGTTTCCCGCAGGAGGTGGCGGATAGCCTCGCTTCGATTGGGAAACTTCCCTTCCTGGCAGTAGCGGTCGAATTGCTCCAGCAAATCGCCCTCCAAGGACACGGAAAAGCGTACTAACTCGGACACAGCTCACCTCCACTCAACAGCCGCATTTTCATGCCATCACATCCGCAAAGCTCTACAGCGTCCAGCGCTATCACGCGGGATGCTGCTTCCAATAACGCCCTTTCATGCCGCTGGACCGCGTTGCCGTTCTCACCCAATGGAGTGGAAGAACGTGGGGAATGGTTCCTCAACATATCCTATTGCAATGACTTGCAACGGGAAGTTGCTCATACCCATGGCATCGCCCATCGCGCCCTTGTGGATCAAAACGGCGATGATGGATCCCGTCCCCGGCTGGTCTCCCGACCACGCCCGGCTCGGCGGCAGCCAACCTCGCCGCACGACGCAGGAATAAACCGCGGCGCACCGACGAGTTCAGGCATCGCCGGAAGGCACTCGGCAGCAAGAATTGCTCCCAGAACGCAGCGCGGCCGGGCTTTGCGCACCGCACGGGGTTCTCCGGCGGCCGTCGGGGAGGTCGGGCGGGTGCCTTCGCGCCTGTGAAGAACGGCCTGGTTCAGCTCCGGGTAACAAATCGGGAGGGTAGGCGCAGCTGAACAAGCCTGGACTCCGTAGATCGAGAGCATCTCAACCCCTCTTGATCCACGGAGTTCCAGGCATGTGCCTTCTATCTAGCCCAAGCCCCGACGGCGCCATGTCACTTGAACCCACACCCACGCGCTTGCTGCCCCAAACGTCACGACAGCAGCTCGTCCTCGATGCTCTCGCCGGACAATCCATCACCCAGTTCGCCCAACAACACCACGACAGCCGAAAAATCATCTGTGGAAAACAGAAAAACTCGCCCTCCACCGCTATTTCGTGGAATCTCCAGGCAGCAGATGTTGAGGCAGATCAGCAAAGGTCACATGGCCCGTCGCATCGTAGGTGAGCTGCCAGATCCTATCGAACGTGTCGCCATGCCATTTCGTCGGGCACTTGGTGGCGCCCAGCAAGCGCGCCAGCTCCGGAATGGTGCCATGATGCCAACAGATGAGTACGGTTTTCCCGTGATAATGGCGGTCGCCCAGCAGTCTCTGCCTCAGTTCCACCATCCCCGGCTCCGCCTTCTTCCCCTTCCCCTTGACCGTGCCCTTCTCTGCGTTGGAGTAGTCCTCGTTGATCAGCAAGTGCAGTCTCTTGGCCAGAGGCGTTACGGTCTCGACCGGACGATGGCTATGCTTGGAATTGTGCGTCGCAAAGATATAGTCGGGCTTGGGGAACGGATGGGGCCGATCTTTCTTGAAAAGCTTGTGCAGGGTCTTGGCCCGCTCCTTTCCTTGCGCCGAGAGAGCGACAGAAGCATTACCTTCGGGTGGCTTCTCCGCATGGCGAATGATCAGCACCGTTTTTGGAAATGTCCTCTGAGGCGAACCCGCTTCCAGGTAGAAAGCATCGGGCAAGAGAAGCGTCAAGCCAAGAAGGACAGCACCCAGCCACTGCGTTCGGGTCGGCATATCCCTTCCTTTTCAACAAGGGAGCTTTGTGATGATGTACAACTCATCATCAGCAATTATGTTTATTACTCCGGCCAGTAAGATCGTCACTAATTGATGGCTGCTGCATATTGGACGGATGGATGACAAAAGTAGCTCATCACATGCTCGGGAAGATGGAGCAACCGCCGCATAAATCCTTGGATGCGCGAGCGGACTTCCCCTTTCTCATGCGGCAGCCCCGCATCGTTCACCCGCCCTTTAAGGTCGTTGTTCAAATACTCATCCGGGTTCAACTCCGGCGCGTATCGCGGCAGGTAGAACACCTCGATCCGATCCCGGTGCGCCGCCAGCCACTCTTGGACCGCAGGCGTCATGTGCGCTCGCAGGTGGTCCACGATCAGGAACACCTTCCCCGTCGTACTCCGCAGCAACCGATCCAAAAACACCAGGAACAATGCCGCGGTCATCGTTTGGGTGTAGGTCATGAAGCGGACCTCGCCGCTGTTGGTGATCGTCGAGATCTGGTTGACCCGCACATGAGGGTCTGGCACGTCCATCGTCGCCGCTTCTCCCTTGGGTGCGTAGCCATAAGCGGAGTGCTGGTCCGCCGCCACCCCGACCTCGTCGCCCCAGTGGATCTCGGCCCCTTCCTCTTTCGCCCGCTCTTCAATGGCCGGGTAGGTCTCTTCTAACCACCGCTGTACTTCCTCGGGGTCTTGATCGCGGGCATGGCGGCGCGGCCGCTTGGCGGTGAAGCCCCAGCGTCGCAAGTAGCGGCCCACCGTCCGCGCCGCCAAGGGGATGTTGTATTCCCGGCGGATCAACTCGCCGACGGTGCGACGGGTCCACAGGGGTGCGGCGATGCCCAACTCCTCGGGCTGGTGCGTGCGCAACAGTTGTTGGATGCGGTCGGCCTGGGCATCAGACAGCAAGCGTCCCGAGCCCAGGGGCCGCCCGGTGCGGTCGTGGGGCAAGGCATCCAGGCCGCCGCCGGCATAGGCCGACCACCAGTGGCAGACAGTTTCCCGGCAGACGCCCAGGAGTTCGGCGACCTCCGTTTCGGTGAAGCCCAACTCACAGCCGTGCAAGGCACGCAGGCGGAGGGCTTCCAGGACTTCATCGGACAACGCGCGTGTCGGGCAAAGAGATAGCCATGAAACCGTTCTCCAATCGGTGAAGGGGAAAGGGTATCGTGGAATTAGTAAGCAACTTTCAGGACGAGGTAATAACCCCCGCGATGGGCAGCCTTCCTTCCGAAGATCCCCATCCGTAGACCTGATTCAATCACGGGCTTCATAGCAACCGTCTATTCCCGAGTTCTTCCTCGACTGTCTCGAAGGTCGAGTCCTTGTGTGTGGGAGAGAGACCGACCGCATCCATTGCGAGCTGGATGCCGGAGTTCTTTTCGTCGTCCCCGGATTGTTTGGCGGTGAGTTAACGCGGACACATCAGAGGTCGGATGCTGTTCTGGCCGGTGCGAACGCACTCCGTCTTCGGGTCCACCTGGAACACCCCCTGCTCCCAGGACTCGACGAAGTGTTCGAGGAATGCGCGGAGGCTCCGGGCGTATACCTGTTGTGGCCCGACCTCGTAGTGATGGTAGAAGACCTGTCCCTCGGTTCCGTCGGGAGCGGGGTCGAAGTCGATGCAAAAGAGGCTCTCGCCGTTGCTGGCGAAGGGGATCCACCTCGGATTCCACGCCATCCGCTTGACAAAAGGATGGTCCTCGATTTCGAGCTCGGGGTCAGAGTCTAACAGGTCGCGTCAGAATTGCCAGTGCTTGGCAACTTCCTGCGTCGAGCACAAGCAATAGGTTTCGATCAGGCCGGAAACCCCAGCGTCTCCAGGCCCGTTATGGATTGCCAATAGGTCGCGCAGCTCGCCGGGCAATTGGATACCGATCACGTTTTCGGCATCACCGATCTCGGCCGGCGACGCCGGCCCCGGCAGCCGGGCATATCGGCTCGGACAGCTCACCTTCATCAGGACCTCGATGCGCTGCCACAGGTCTCTCATCGTCTCTCTCCTTGGGACTCAGCAATTACGAAGAGGGCCCGCGTCCCATCCGCGTCCCTTTTACCGCATGGATGCCGCCCATCTCTTTCAGCAAGGCTCCTTACCTGACTCCGTCTTCCGTTGCGTCGTAGGACAAAAGGAACACAATTCTGTCACCGGCGCTGGTTGCGCTCCGAAGTGCCCCAAGCCGTATCGCGTCGGTGACAGCAACGTCTGGTTCGGCAGGGGTTGGAACCTAGGGCCTCACAGAACCGGAGGCATTCCTCGTCAGCCGGGCGGCCACCTGCTCGGTCGCACCCTCGGTCGGGCGGCCCGACGTGCCCTTGTGCCGTGCAGGGGCATGGTGCGACCCTCGTCACCCCCCCCTCCACGGCCGCCGCCCCCAACGCCTTCTCTGGAACGCGCCTCGTTGACGGTCAGGTAGCGACCGTCCACATTCTTGCCGTTAAGGGCATCAATCGCCGCCTGAGCCTCGGCATTACTGCTTATCTCGACGAAGCCGAAGCCCTTGGAGCCGCCGGTGTTGTGGTCTATGATGATCTGCGCCGATTGGACGGCGCCAAACTCCTCGAACATCTGCGCCGACTGAAGGCATTGACGCCGATTCTACCGAGTCGAAGCACTTTTATCTACCGCCGCGCGAGCAACCCCCACGACGACCCCAACCATCCAGGGAGCATCGACTCGGTCGGCGCAGATGTTCGAGGAGTTCGACAGACTCGGCCGCCGAGACGGCCTCGATGGCGAGACGCCCTCTGCATCAACTCGTTCATCCAGACGCGTCGCCGCCGCGAACGTTCCTGATCCCTGATAATCGTGGCGGCGCCTGCCAGACGATTTTCTCCGACTCCTCGGTCGAGTGCTCCTCGTGAGCCGGCGGAATGACGAAGCCGCTTACGGCTACGCCGCAGCCGAGAATCGCCGCCGTAAGCCCCGCGTACCAATAGTTGCGATTCTTCGTCAGCAGCGTGATCGAGCACAGAATAAGAGACAATTCGAGGGCCAATTCTCCATAGTCGAAGAAGTCGGCGCGATGGTGATGCTTGTGCGCCTCCTCGTTATAGTCCTTGATAGCCTTGGTGAGCTTGTCTCCCTGTTTTTTCAATTCCGTCAGGTCGTCCTGCCATTTCGCCGCATCGCCGCGCCATTTCTCGATGGCCGCCTGAGCATCCGACTGCGCTTGCGGATCGCGCGTGTTCTTGATCGTCACTTCCAGATGCCGAGCGAATCCCTCCGCCGTCAGTTGACGGTCTTTCTTGAATTGATACCAGGCAAAGCGATTGGCGCGCTCGGTGATGCTGTCGTTGGCTTTGATCTGATTCTGCAGAGTTATGTTATGGGCGCGATGGCTGAGCATGGTAACGCAGGCCAACAGGGCGGCAACGATGGCCATACTGAGCGTGACGCGGCGGTCGAAGGGATTGTGCGCGGAATGCTGGGCGTGTTCGGCTTCTTCGAGATGATGCTCGGGTCCGTGCGGCATGATCGTTGCTCGTGAGTCGGGATGCGTCCGCCCCCGCTCGCCAGCGACGTTCTTTTGTGCCGGAGTAGTATACGTGAAGCCGAGCCGAACGGCATCGGCGGTAACGCGGTGGTAGCCGCGACTGCGGGCTACCAGCTCATCATGGCCGCCCTGGTCCGCCTTTTCGGCATCGAGGTCCGCTTTGAGGAGCTGCAAGCGGCGGTGTCGGTGGTATTGGATCACTTGGAGGACTACCGGGACGAGCTGACGACGGCTTTGCGTAAAAACTCCCGAAAATGGCAAGATAGCAAAGATGGGTAGCTACCTACCTTCGCCAGATTACCGTTTTCAGGGGTTTCGTTGCAAAGCCGCTGACGACATTGATGGTTGAATCGCTACAGTGCGGATGTCGCCTTGACGGTTGAGGTGACTCGCGAGGGTGGATCGTTGCAATGTACCGTTCGCCCGCGCTGCGATGCGGTCGGTCGGCTGCTCCCGGCCGGCAGCGGTTCAGCCGCGCTAGCCGAGGTCGCGCGGCAGGCCGTGGAGCTTCGCCGTTATGCGGTCGTCAAGAACGCCGAGACGATGACGGCGCTGCGCGTTCACCAGCTACTGTCAAACGGTTGGCCGTCATCGGGTTGAACGGCGTAGTTCCAGCTGTTTTGGCTGACCCCGGAACTCACCGGGCGAACGCTGCCGTCCATCATGGCGACCATCACGAAGTTCGGGTGAAAGCCGGTGGCCGCCTTGGGGTTGCAGAAATTCGGGTTACTGGGATTGAGGCTGGGGTTGAATTGGATGAGATAGGGCGGGGGAACCAGAGGCGGTGCGGGGGGCCAGAAAGGGGCTCCGCCCTCCAGCCCGCTCGGACAGGTCAGCGGATACGCCCACCAGTTGTAACCAGGCGGCGCGTTCGGAGGGTTGGAGATTTGCTCCACGAAGGCGATGGTATTGGAAGTGCCGTCAGGGATGGTGCCAATCGTGTACGAAGTGCGGCCCCCCGGCTGCGCGCCGGTGTTTCCTGGGGCAAAGACGCATGAATTCATCGAATAACTCGACAATCCCTTGCCTCCTGCCATGCCGTTGCCCAGCGTCACGTCGGACGGACATTGAAAGACCTTCAACGGCGTCGATCCCGCTCCCAGATAGCCCTGACCGTTTTGCGTGTAGATGTTGTACAGGCTGGCTTGCTCCAGATACGGCAACAGGGCGAAGTAGGTCGATCCCTGGGCTCCCGACTGCGGAAAAAAGAAATTGGCCGGCGGCAGGTTGCCGTCGAAGGCGCCGGCGTAATTCTGGACGGCCAAGGCTTGCTGCTTGAGGTTGTTGGCGCACTGCGTGCGTGCAGCGGCCTCGCGAACCTTCTGGACGGCCGGCAGCAGCAAGCCGATCAGGACGCCAATGATGGCGATCACCACCAACAGCTCGATTAGCGTGAAGGCGATTCGCGGTGTTCGCGCGTACATGGCATGTCCTCGACCGAGGCGATAAACTCCTCGCTGACCATTCTCGCCATCTCGGGGGGGAGGGCGAATAGAGCCCAGACGTTGTCACGCCGACCGCCGGCTCGTAATACGATTGTAGGTATTGTATGAACGCCGCTCGCCGCCTTGCGGCACGCGTCGTAAAAGGAGACCGACCAAACCCATGCAACCCCGAAGATTCCAGCAACGGACGACGTCTGCAGGCATGTCGCAATAACCATTGCGAGCGCTCCCCTGTGCAGATAGAATCAAAAACCTCGAAGGAGATCGATCCCACAAGGAGTCCGGGAAGCTACTCGGCTTGGCCGTCGCTACGGATGACTACCATGGCGGAATGCCCTTTCTGCAAAGAGAAAGTCGGCGTCAATGACTTCCTGCTCTCCGCGGAAGCACCCTGCTCGGTATGCGGAAATCGACCGTCTTCATCGCGGCCGTGGGGAATAGCTCCGGCGCAGCCTGAGCAGAAGGGGCCAGCGATTACGCCGCCAGCACTGCCCGAGCCGATGGTTTTGCCCGTACCGAATGCATCGGCAACCGTGCCAACGGCAGGGGGTACGCCTCCGCCTCCGCCGGTCGCCCTCGACGAATCTCACCTTCTTCCCGGCAACCGAACAGCGGATCACGACAGGCCGCGCTTCTTGCGCGACCGTTTGCGAAGCATCGATCTGAGTTCGGCGCTGGCCTTTCTCTGTTTCAGTGAGGCGCTGCTGTTTGGCTCAGTTGATGCGCT
>Ga0335075_10016880_pt1 | contig 10879 bp, 12 predicted proteins | sample Lox_Sample_24_FD_206723 | JGI IMG/M metagenome (GOLD analysis project Ga0335075, IMG submission 206723) | Soil microbial communities from Loxahatchee National Wildlife Refuge, Florida, United States - Lox_Sample_2.4 | ecosystem: Environmental > Terrestrial > Soil > Wetlands | place: USA... | reverse complement strand
CTTCATCCCACCAACCTCCCTAGACTCCCCCTCTCCTTCCCAATGTATCTTTAGATCCGCGTTCCGAAACTTGTAAAACCTTGACCAGATGTGGAAAACGAGAATTGCCGCCATTCCGGTTAATGGAAACAGGAGCGCTAATAAGAACCAGATATCTGCTCCGAGGTGGTAATTGCCAACATCAAACTTGTTGGGATTATTCAGCACTGCAATCCCATGTATATAAAGACCTATATAGCCACATCTCATGTACACTATTAACTCGCTCACACTCACACATATTTCTACAAAACTCTCTCTTTTGACTTCCAGTCCACCCACTCGCACTCGCTCCTTTCGAACTCGGTTGTCCCATTACCTTTCGTTTTCGGAATGTACAAATCGACTTCTTGCTGGCACCACAACGGTCGCTGTTGTGTACTCTCCCTTTTTTGTGAGAAACAGCTGCTTTGAACTTCTTTACCTTGCAATTTGAGACACGGGAATTTCAAAATCTTGCAACTACAATACTTCCGAGAAAGCTATAGCGATATTCTTGGAAATATCGTTGGAGTACTTGATTAAATCTGACCTGGTAAAGGAGAACACTCGGGTGCCAGCTTTTAAGGGAAGCACAGCCTCCGGCAGCAATGACGAAAGTGTCTGCGGTCCGCAATCTAAATGACGTTGCCCACTTCCATATGTAATTTCCCTACAGTTTGGAATTCCGAGAACATCATCGGGTGTGGGATGCGAAATCGGCTCGAAATAACCTCGGCTTGGGGTGCATGTCAGTGTTCATCAGAAAGCGGGCCCGATTCTTGTGACAAAATAGGATGATTGATACAAGATGCACAACACGTAAATGCAGTTTGAACTTTGAGGTCATGCATCCAGGGGGCTCAGTGCTTCCGGCTTGGCATGTGATACAAAGCACCATGCAGTAGATAAATGGAAACAGGACACAATAGTTTCAAGAGCAATCGCAATCGACAGTACCTCGAGCTTAAATAGTTCGGTGCGACGGATCTCTCAAATTACGAAATGTGAAAGTTGAAGATGTCCTTTTGTCCCGTTGGCGCACAAGTATATTACTCAGTTGAATGAAACAAGGAAATACATTTACATCTGATCCTCCAACGCGCATGCCCACTGTATTCGGCCGCATATTAGTGAACCAAAACTAAGTTCAATCAATTGGCACGTGGGAGAAAAAATTGTCACTGGCAGGCCCTTAGCAAGGAACGTGGTCTGTCCACGTCATCATCAATTCCCCACCTGCGAAGTTACTCAGGCTAGTGAAGTATGCGACTGATTCAAGTTTTATTAATACTAAACATTCAAGATCTCAAACAACTTCGAAGCCATCCCGTTCAAGCTCTGAATGGCGTCGAGTTTTGCCGAATTGGGAGCCTTGAAAAGTCCGCTTTGAGGTAAATTTCGAAGAGTATAGGGAATCCAAGTATGGATACAGAATGATATGTAGATAAAGAGAAGTAGAGGTAAGCAAAGTCGTACAGAGACAGGTAAGGTATGAGGATACAGAATGGAATAGATATATTGATGTGCGACTCTGGTGAAGAGGTATATAACTGATTGAGGATAAAAGAGCATTGAGGCAAGAACTTCAATTTAATGACATCGTTTCTTGATCAGGACATTCTGATAACATAGTCTTTGGGGGATGATTGATTGATGACGAAAGTTAGTTGAATTGAGGAATCGAGAGGTGACTCGCGTTGGCAATGCAATGGATTTGAAGAGGATGGATTGACTAATGTTATTAACGATGCAGAGGAAACTTCAATGTCGAATTATTAATGCGTTGGAATGGGTGGCAGCGCTTTCTCGTCGTACAACCGTATCGTCATTGCAACTCCAGGCCAACAGCGAAATAAGAGGTGCAGTAGTGGATATAAGTCGAAGGTAGAATTTTGCGTGACACAGACGGGCAAGCGTGAAAAAGTTTGATTCTTGTTGGCGAAGATGAATTGGGGTTTGAAGAGTCGGTGACATTAATGATTATTCGACGGGTATTGGATTGAGGACATTGCAATTGAGATCGCGGTAAGTATTTGAGGAAACAAAATAGACGAAGTGAACTTTGAAGTACGGCATCAATAGCAGTAGAGGTTGAGGAGCAGGTTGTGGTTTCGAAAGGGATTTCGAAGGGCTAGTGTTTGCTGAAAGGCTCGGCATGCATACGCATGAAAACCAGGATACAGATGACAGTGAACTTCTTGAAAACTTGAGGACAGATTGGTCGCATTGTGACAATTAGTAATATGTTAAGACGAGTTACCTTGTCCGAATTGATGGCTGCAATCAAGGTTTTTGGATCAAGAAATGAGTGCTGGCAGTGATGGCGTTGAAGATTGTCACAAGTCTACAAAGACGTCAGTCCATAATAACAGCTTGTGTTGCCTTCAAAAACAAGGTAGGAACGCTCAACACGATTTTCGCTTGGTATCATAACCACAATATATTGCGTCGGCGTCAGTCGTAAGATCGAAATCTGGGAAATCGTCATCTTGGGCATTTAGTCATGTACTAAAACGGAATAATCGCATACCATTCTCGTTATCTAGCATTTCCTGCAATCATGTCAATCTTCTTGTTCCTTCTGCGAGAACGTTTTTGTCGTGCTTTTCGTTGCTGCTGCTCCAGAGTTAATTGCCGGTTTCTTTCCCGTTCCGTCTTCGCTTCGGCGCGTGCCTCTGCAGTGAACTATTTGGCATGAGCGCCCATAGTCGTAGAGCCGCCCATAGTCGTAGAGCAGTTGATGTAGTGTACACAACGATAAAGTGAGTCCAAGCTGCTGTTCAAATATCGAGTTTGACAAAAGGGTGGTGGGTGGTTCGACAGCAATCGTGTCAATTTTGCGTGGATTTAGTCAGAAAGCTCATCACAAATGCATCACTAACCCGTGGTCAACCGTCAGAAAATCTCTCGATCGCCGAGTTCCTCTCGAATCAAAGGAACAAAGAACTGGCCTCTCACATAAATTTGGCAGATCCTTGTTGTATGGTCGGGAGATTGTCACAAGAAGACTTTGATATCATAGCGTCATAGTCGCACATTTAGGTCGCGGTGCTGGACTACTCACAAAGCACGCAATTTCGGCCCATCCTTCCACGTTAATTAATAAGTCCGATTTGACGCGTCGAATCGCGACCGAATGGTGGTCAGGGGGTAGTGACTACACAAATGGTGGTGCCGAAGTCTCCCACACAACCGGCACCACCGCCACCACAAGATTTACATATAAAATTTTGTCACAGAGTGTAATGACAGAATAGTATAGAGTAGGGGGTGCATTAACCCATGTATTATAGAAGAACTTTCGTACTTGTCGGCAACTGGGCATTTTTTGAGGTGTGCAAGAAGTTGCTTAGGGCCGCTAAATGGTGTGCCACAAACACAATTGAACACGACAGACTCGGATTCGTTTCCTGGGGTACGTTCAAAAGTCTTGCTTCCTATCAGATTGTTAGCCACTTCAATATAAAGAGCATTACTTTGATTGATAATGGCAGTGACAGACTTTTGATGGGCGTCGCGTCGATGATTGTCCAACCGGGTTTTACTCGTGAACTGTTTCTGGCATTGCGTACAGTTCCAAGTTGTTCTTGCTTGAGAATCCTGGGCTTGTTCGGATTCATTGGCAGTCGAAATCGATCTCTTCCGAGAGTGGGTCATTGTGGTGGCAAACCACGAATTGTGCTGCTTCGACAGTCTGGGAGACAGTGCTCCCTAGTAGGTTTGATGAATTGGTTTTTGCGGAATAGCGAAACGAAGGATTAAAGGGATATTTGCTGTCGATCGTCGTTTTGCCAACAGCCTCGAGCTAAACGGGGTTTGATACATTTGCTTGACAACTTTGGCGGCAGGAGACGTGAGAATCGACATCGACACACCTTAAAACAAGCTCAATGCAGAATGAATATCATATATTTTATAATGTAACCTTCCGATATACTCCATACTCGAATTCCAAATTCAGATCTCAAACCGCTCAATGTTCGACGAACGAAGATGAAGGCCTAATCCTCCGACATCGGACTACCATACCTCGCAACAGTACTCAATCCGCTCCCGACAGAACTTCCACTCAGCCTGTTTTGAACCCTGACATCTCCTTTCCTTATCATTTCGAGTTCAAAATCCGAGTCATCGGATTCGTTGTCCAGATCGCCTTCTTCGTTGATCATTGAATCAGATCCAAGATATGGTCGAGTTTCGACGCGGATACACTCGTACATCGCACGTTTCTGCAATTAGCCTTTGGGAAAAGAACAGGGGTCATGATGAAGGACAAGGGGAAAGAAGGGTGATGGAAACCGGGGATGAAATACATTGAATCCAGTGTGAGCCATGTAGTAAGGATTCAGCTCACTCTTCGAGACATATCCAACCTCATGATCTCCACCAACGATGTAACACAAAACCTTGGACAACAATCTAAAGAATTCTGCTTGGTGGGACGGTTTCCGCATTCTGAACGGTTTCGAGTGTTCGATCTCGATCTTTCGATCAGCAATTCCCAGACGGATTACTGGTTGGTAATCAGCTCCGTGTTCGACAATGTCATTCAAATAGGAATTGGGAAATCTGGCGTGGAAGATGTAAAAGGTTGCGTGACGTGCGTGCAGGAGAAAGGCCTAGGGAAAAAATTAGTTTTGGAATTCGGTCAGAGATGGGACGAAGAGAGCCGTACCTCTTGATATCCTTGCAAATTTCTTCGATACTGTTTTGGGTGGCATACTTGTCCCAACAATTCAGCATATATTTGAGCGGCGTGCATGGAGTTCGCTATTTCCGAAGTGCGGTAGGGTGATTTCTTTCGTTTCGCCTGCGAATCAGACTCAGTTCACGAAGAGGACAGAAGTTCACCAGAGGTGCAGAATAAGGGCAAGGTACCTCGATGCAGAAGATTGGGTAATTCCGCGACGACGAGTGTTCGGGATAGAACGATATTCCGCCGTCAGATTTTGCAGTTACTTCTGATTTGCCAACTTTGATTTTCATCTCTTGCTCCATTCTGTATGTGAATTAGCAACTGACAGTCTGGGTTTATACACAAGTCCGAGTCGACTTTGATCCTTGAACCACGCTATTTTCTCAAGATGCTCTTCCAAGGAAAAGTATGTCGCCTCAAGAAAACGGTTTGCGAAAGAGGCAGTGTGATGCTCTCGTTTTGCTGAACGGTTCGATTCAGTGGAATGGGGCGAATCGTCCACCACTGACATATGCTCAAGAAGGACTTCTGAGTCTTGTTCAGGAGTGCGAAATACATCTGGATTTGGAATGGTGAACTGCTGATCGGGGGTGGTATTCATCGGAGTACTGGTCCAAGTCGATACTGGAGTTCGGCTCTCTTCATCCCGTGTGAGGATCAGAGATAAATGGTGGAAACTTGACTGAAATGGAAAGAGGGTTGGGTTGTTATCCTTGCGGAAACGGTACATTGGTGTAATCTCGTTTCCATTGTTGACGGAGGTCAGTTCAGAAGAGATCTTATCGATTTCTACAATTAACCTCGAAAGCAATTCGGAAACGCACCATTCTTCAGTTCCAAAGACATCATAGATTCACCGAATGTGAATTCAGTACACATCTCCTTCTTGTACTCTGCATGTAGATAGTTGAGAACCGTTTGACCCCACGAGCTCGCAGCAGTTGGAATTCGGGGATCGGGTTCCGAGTTTTGTTTTGTTGTCGCCATTCCTTTTCTTGATTTATTCGTGAAATAGGGTCCTGCACGGGTCTTAACGTTGGAACTACAAGGAAAAAGTCAGCTCGGCAGCTCTGACGACACACGACTCGGGAAGAGAGGAGGAGGGAGACTCACTTCGAGATCTTTGGCGTCGTCCGTGTTCTTGGTGGAATGACGCTGATACCTCCTGATGACTCCCAATAGTCAAGACCAAAGTCTTGAGGATGATGATAAGGCAGGTTGTAAGGCCTTGGAGTTGATGTCTGCAGTGGCATTATCGCACATTTAGGTTGGAGAGGAGAGGCAAAAACAGTTCACACAAAACAGCCGCCAGATCGCCACATAAAATTGAACAATGTCGACTTTCGTTCTGGTTTTTTTCGAAACGATTTTGGCAGCGATTACGATTGCAACCAGTCATGTGGCAGGTTGGGCAGCCCCCGCAGCGTGGCTTGGTCTGTTTTTCTTCAACTACCTCCTCCGGTTCTTCTTTCTTGACTCTGTCGTCCCCTTTTGAACGGCTAGCCATCGGTGGGAATCGACTCTAGTCTGTACTGCGGTAGTTGAAAGACCGAATCTCTCCCTTTCACCGCAAACAGTCACCGTAGCCGCCAACACCACCTGCCCCGAGAGATCCAGTACGGTGGCAAAAACAATTCGTAACTGGAGTGTACCTCCCATCCTCCGTCCCTACATTCTCTCTCTCTTTGTCGTTCATTTCAACAAGTCGCTGATATACAGTAGGAAACGTCGAGTCAGATTTCTGCTTTATTCAACTCCCATTTGGAAGACGAAATGGACAAACCGATGACGCGTTCCCAATCCATCCAAATCAACCCATCGCGTTGAACTCCGACGCAGCAAGAAGCTCCATGTGGAGAAAAAGGATGAACTCATCGCGCTGGTCACGTCGTTCGCCAAGCTGTTGACTTATCTCTTCACCGGAAAATCGCATATCGGATATCTTCGTGACTATTCGAGCAATTCAATCCATGAAATTGTATAACCTTTCTGTTCACCGCTGACGCAAGGGAATTGATTATATTGCCAAACAAGATCTCCCGAAACTCTCTGCCGAATAGATCAGAAATTCACAGCAATATGACAGCGATTATGCGTCTACATCCAGTGAAGAGGACTCTGACATGAATGATGACGATGACGATGAAAAGGGTGACGAGAGTTATGAGGATGGTGAAGAGATGGACGTCGATGTATAATGTTCAGGTAGCGAGCATGTACGTTTGTTCTGTAGCGATGTGATGGGTCTCAAATATGAGTATAATATGCATTAGATGCAGATACATATCATTAATTCGACCTTGTCGCTCTATGGAATCTCAGCCTGCCGTAATTACATTCTCAATCATTTCGCTCTATTCCACGAACATGTCTCATTCCTTCACGACTCATCTGAATATCTCTGTCCCCGCCTTAATTTCAAGACCACTCCTAACCCGAAACCCCCAGGTTGCTTGTCTGTCAGGCTTCTTGCACTGATGTGGCTGGTGGCGCTCTGATTGGTCGGCTGGTTTCGAAAATAAACCAGAACCGCTCGAAAACGGATGGGCCGCATCTCAGATCTCAGCCTTTGAACCACCAACTTCAGGCATGAATAGCGTGTCAACCGTCGACACGGAAGAAAAATAGAGGTTATAGGGTGAACCAAAACGTCAAGTTTTATCTACCACCCTAATATAGGAGCAGACGGTCAAGCCAGTGCTAAGTTATTCGCCGATTTCCCTGGAATTACGACAGTGAATAGCATGACAACCGTCCATAATGACGACAAACGGAGTATACCCAATTGAAGAGCACGTTACGTTTAGTCCACCACCATGGCATAAGAGCGTTCAGTTGGAATTTGGCTCCTGTGGACCCTTCGTCTCTTAAAATTACCCAAAATGGATGACCGGGTCCAAAATTGAACTCCTTGAGCCGGTCATGACTCAAATTCAGGCCAAAACGGACAAAAACAGCAGAACGGGAACAGAATCCTGCTCCCTTATTACGATCTGACTTCTGGAAGAGACCGACAAGGTTGTCAATATCGAATAGATGTTCCACCTGTAATAGAGTGAGGGAGAAGGACTCGTCCAAAGCTCTATGGAAGCCCCATACATGCTCCAACTTTTGGGTAAACCAGTGACACGATTCTCCCAGTTGAATCAATCTTTCTAGGATCGTAATTCCGTCTGTGGGCGGAAGGGAGTGTGATTTCGGGCGAAATTCGGGGGGAAGCTGTGGAACGCGGTCAGTGAATTTGGCTGGTAAGAGCTTGGCCCTGCTATGTGTAACCACGAGTTCGGCCTTCATCACATCTACCTGAAACAATGGCTCAGAATGCAACATTTCAATGGTCCGGAGTCGGCGAGATGACGTTGATTCAACGTCACTATCCATTTCATCGTCCCCGTCGGGGTCGTTTGAATTGACGACCTGGACACTGGGGGGCTGCCCAATTTTTTTTCTTGCGTGTTGAACGAGAAACTGTTTTTCCAGCTGTAGAAATGTCCGGTTTCGTGAGACGTGTCAGCACTCGAGCAGAGCGACGGGGGCGTGACTGCGGCTCACTCAGTGTTGTCACCGAAGAGGTCAAAGATCTCAGGTGTTCTGACGTTTGCGGTTCAGGGGGTTCAGTGGCAATCGGTATCTCGGAAGCGGTCGAAGGGCCACTTGGACTGGTCGACTGTGGCATGACTGGCGCCTGAGAAACGCTTTGGCTCGAGACTTGCGGGATCTCACTTGGTTTTGTTTTGCCCTAACGTGTAACTGGAATGACCGTCGCGGTTGGGCTTCAAGCGGGGATACTTTTCAAATGATTTCTTGTAAGATCCCATACCAACCAACTTAAAAGCAGTCAGGCAACAGAAGAGGCTCACATCCGTTTGAATGTCCTTCAGGGTCGACATAAACTCCTCTTCAAATATCATTTCTACGTCTTCCGGGCTGACATACATGTGGGAGAAAACGGTTTTTCCCGGACCAATTTCTTTGACTGCTTCCAAACTGTTCAATTTTCGACATTGATTGAAGTGGTTTTCCTCAGGAAGGGGATACCTAAAGTCACCGCCGTATGTCTTGAGGACTTCCTTCTCGTAGACAAAACAAGACCTCGCATTGATGGGGGTATCGTTGATAATACTCATCTGATCTTCGGTGCAGGGAGAAGAAGGGCCAGTCGCTTCAGCTCCAGATCCACCCCGGGGGTAGTGGTCTGAGAACTGTTGCGGGAATCACAGGGTCGTTCAAGATAGAAAGCGATGACGGGCACGTCGGCTGTGCCGATGTCGCCTGACAGCTAATAAGATTTTAGAGAATTATTACCCTCGAATGGTAATTGTGGCGTCAATTATCTCGTACAAAGATGAGAGAGTTACCAAGTCTGAACTGTGGAACAAATAGAGTATTAGTTGTACGGGTTCGCTCTCGTTTTTGATTGTATTTCCGCAATTACAAGAAACAAAGCATTAAGCATCGAACATGAAGCCTCTTAGGGTAGCAGACGACGAGCTGTCGTGTTGGTTCAAGTTCAAGCGGAAAAGCGAGGCCGTCATCTCGGTATTCAAGTTACTATACTGAAAATGAAATTTGTCACCGAAAGCCAAAGTGGTCACCGCTGTGACCACCTTATGGAGGCATGGTCCGAGTGATTAATTAACGTCATACTTTAATGATAATGATACTATGTAGTCCCTCCAAGAGTTACACACTTCAAATAATGCCCAATAACAATACCAAAGAATCTCGGAATTCCGAAATGAAGATGCACGTCTCCTCAAACCTTTAATCATCTGAATCCTCTGCATTCGAATGATTCGATGGAACATAGCTTTGGTCTGTCGAGACAGCCGTACTCGGGCGGTTGCTTTCGTCGTCAGTACCAGAATCCAACGGTGCATAGTCGCAGGGTTCCCAACTTGCAGGAGGCTCATACCAGGATTCGCCTTGATCAAGGTCAAAAATGACCGGTCGTTTCTATGTTAAACGATGCTTGTAACCAGGGGAATACTGTGTGCAACGGATTCAAGGGTTGATTCCACAAGAACGGTACACGGCTCTCTCCTTTACTGAGGTACGTGATGAGCTTGCATATTTGATTGAAGAATTTTCCACGACTGGTGGGATCGCGCAATTCGTACCGCGTTGTATGGTTTAAACAGACACCCTGAGATCCCTCCACTTTCGCGCGGTAATCAGATCCAAATTTACCAATGTTGCGTAGGTATCCCACGGGGAATTTGCAATGAAATAATCTAGCGCTAGTATGTCGGACATGGATGACAAACGCCTGGAGTCAGAATTGAGAGAGAAGATAAGGTACATCGAGAGATTCTAATTCATCGAAAGAGTATATGGTAGGATGAGACAGCTGGCCAAGCATTTCACAGAAGACTTGTCCAGCCAAAGACCAATCGTTTTTTGCGGTTTTACGCTTAGCCTGACAATCAACGACGTCATTAGGGAAATTGAACCTCGAGTGACACAATTGTTTTGAGATAACGACGGCGGTCTTCAACGACATCAACCTGATACTGCCGTGCCGTGTACCGTTGCCGGAGTGTAATGGCGCCGTCGTTGATGGCTTTGATGTATTGGTTGTTCAGTTTGAATTTCATTTGTTCAGGTCTACAAATGAGAAATGCAACAATGAGGGAATACGCATCAAGCCCCAGTCGCGCTTCAGGAATATGCATAGCCCAGCTCACTTTGGCCAGGTCCTCTTCAAACAAAGACAAAATCGTGCTAAGGAATATTTTCAGCATTTCTTTTGGGGTGTCTTCTGGACCAGCCTACTCTATATCCTGCGCGTTAGCGCAGGGTGAATTATTTCATACTTGCACCTGCAAGTATGGTGGTGCACCATATTATAATTCTTCTCCACACAAATTATAACCTGTACTTACACCCCATTTGGCCTGTGATGTTACTTCTGAGCGGTGGCGCGGTGGTGGTGGTGCTCCGTCAACTTTGAAATCACCGTTAAATTCTCTGATAGGCCAATTCCAATCTACCCGTCGCAGCAGCATATAAACGCGTCAATCAATTTCTGGTTTCTAATATATATAATACCTGTAATACACCCCTGTGTTACAAAATAATACTAGTGATTTTGGTGGCGCTGGTGGCGCCGAATGTGTGGTGGCGCCCAGCGCCACCATTTGTTAGTGTAATACAGGGAGC
>Ga0335075_10016879_pt1 | contig 10879 bp, 13 predicted proteins | sample Lox_Sample_24_FD_206723 | JGI IMG/M metagenome (GOLD analysis project Ga0335075, IMG submission 206723) | Soil microbial communities from Loxahatchee National Wildlife Refuge, Florida, United States - Lox_Sample_2.4 | ecosystem: Environmental > Terrestrial > Soil > Wetlands | place: USA... | reverse complement strand
TTTACCACTTGTCAGGTACAAGGTGCTTCCCAAGCGGGATAACCTTCTATAGATAGGCCTGTGAATCCTAACCTCACTTATAGACCTATGTGCCCTATCATTCTAATCACTCCATCCATCCTGGGTAAACAAATCTAAAGAAGATAACAACAAGCTTGATGCAAGGCTGGAGTCTAGAGCCGCGCTCAGAGTCATCGTAGACTTACGCCATCCGTTTTATCGTGTAGCTGAATGTATAACATACCAGCGCCCACACGGAGAAATTAAGCCCAGTGTGAGGCGGATCTATGACAGATCTAATGAGAACCGGACGATTATTTTCCGGATAATGTTGTACTTGGTCGACGATGATATCTGTGGTAAATGCAAATCAGAATAAAACATTACTACTAATATATATGCATGTGGGCTCCCTTTCATTCCAGCTACCTGTTGCAAGCCAGAGCCTCAGCGATGATACGGCCTAGTCAGTGTGAGGTGATAAAGTAGGATGATATGTGTGACTTGTTTCAGCAGCTTCGTGATGACCGACCACTACTTGCGCTAACAACCTTTCGAAGCCCCGAACATTTCTGTTTCCGCCTGGTCCTCCTTCGAATATCGTGGGAATCCCCTTCTTCACTGTTGTCTGTCGACATGCCGACTGGAGCTACCCCAGCCGGGCGGCGTCCGCATCAGGGCGTCTTTGACATGTCAGCGATGAATTTGCCAAATGGATTTAAAATTCTCGTACTGAGGCCATCGAGCTGGTGCGCTGCCCTACCCTCATGGTCCTCCTAATGCGATCTTGAAGACACGTTCTAAGAAGAGCAGGTGGGGTCGAAATCATCGTCTGAGCCTTCTTAATGGGCTGCTCAAGAATTGATGGTATTTCTTGGCTGAAGTGGGACACCCAGTTCTATATAACTTTCATCGTGGAAGTCGTGGGAGTCCGTTACGGCGTGAGAGCGGGCGCCATCATTGCAAGGCTACCTAGCCACAAATGATTCAGTGAGAATCTCGCAGGTAGCAGGATTGTTTTTTCAACTTGTGTTGACATGCAATATTGAAATTTACGAAAGGAGAAAGAAATAGTAACACAACAGATGTAGTGACACTACATGCAAAGCCGAGTTACGAATCCCAGCTACAGATCCTTATCAGATCGCGGATGGTTTATCAGATCTTGAAACGGACATGGGCCTACCAAGACGTTTCCAATTTGAACAGGGTCTAATCAACAGCCGTATTGGGCAATGTACTATAACATTTGACAAGCTATTCTATACGATCGAAACTCAACTCTAAAATTTACAATGTCAACTCTTCTAGTCTTCAATTCGACACCTCTTTCTATTCTTCCGTCCAATTATCACTCGTTGTGCGCCGTTTCCAAGTTTCAGAGCCAAGCGAGGGCGCCACGGGTCGGGCTTCACGTCAGCAACTAGTCAGCCTCGTCTTCCTTCGTCGCAAGATTGAATCCTTCCGATGCTCAACTTTTTCATGTCACTTCAAGTTCTGATTCTAAACATCACCAATTAAGAAACCATGCGTACCTTTGGAATCATCATCCTTATCCTTATCTTCGCTGCTATCATAGCCGTTTCTTCCTGGATCATATACGTCCATTTGCGCGCCCGGCGTCTCGGGCTACCTCAACCTACCTTTTCATCCTACAACCCCTTCGCACAAACCCCGTCTTACGGCGGGCCCCGTCCTGCGCCGGGAGGCATCGTTGGCTGGGTCAATGACAAAATACGGGCTTTCAAGAATCGCAACAACCGTGTCGCAGGCGGAGCCTATGAGGAGCCGCTCTCAAGCAATGTGAGAGGACGAGGCGCAAATAGAGGATTTGGCCCGCTCGACCCTGACGATGCATGGGATGCACGGGTTGGGACAGAAGCAGATACATATGGGCCGGGAGGATATTATGAGGAGCAAGAACTGGGTTTAACCAGTGGTGATACGGCGTACGAAGGCGGCGGATCAGCGGCAGCGGGTGCAAATGAGAGAGGGAGGGCCAGAAGCCGGGAACCGGAGCCTTATATTGCAGGCAGCAAGGCAGGGTTGGACAGGAGATATGATGAGGAGATGGGAAAGCAGCCATCGCACAATCCTTTTGATGATCAGCAAGCAGAAGCTAGCAACGTCAGCCTCAGAGGGGTCAGCCCGAGGCCGATCGATACTCAATCGCTGGAGCCAAAGGGACATAAGAAGAAGGATAGTGGAGGGGATAGCCCGACAGAGCGTCGGTCGATGTTCCAAGAGCAGATGTGAAGGGGTGATGAGTTGTGCTATTATTAGGGTGAATGGCGTTGGATCTGGGACTCCAGGAAGCCTGCCCCAGAACACGGAAAAAGCAATCGTTCGCTCTTTGCAACGAGCTGCAATGAAACACGATTTGGTCTTTCAACATTACGATAGGGCGTTTGTCATTTATTGGCGATGTATTCTATGAGTCTTTTGATTACAGATACTTGTGACGTAGAATATGAAAAAGGGCTTGTCCTGAGCGTTGATTGTCTCTGTAATTAGTCCATATCGGAGACATCCTAGAAGTATATCTATAAACCATACAAGCTCATCTAATATTCACACATGCATTTGATGTTCGCGCAAGCACAAAAAATGCTTGGATTAGAACTATCCTTCAAATTTAGGAGTAGAAATAACTGTGTAATGAGGCTGGATAGGTCTATAATTCTATTACCTTTTTCTAGGGATGCCATTAACATATCCCAACTTTGCTGGGCAGAAGATTATTGAAACCCAGGAAATCAACTTGAATACTCAAGTTTTCCATCCCCGATAACTTTCCAGAACTCCTCGATAATCTCTCGTTGGCCACTAGGTGCCGCCCTGACAGCAAGGTATTTTCTACTGTCGATAGCCGGTTCCCAATCACCCGGATTACCACTGGCCATTAAGCCTCCGGACTCATTCAGGATGGTCCAACCTGCGGCCACATCCCATGCCCAGCTATTTATTTTGTTAGCATAGCACTTTCCTTGCAAGACTGTGCAACCTACCAGCCTCCTTCCCAATAAAGATCTAGGTGTCCTGCACTGACAGCTGCCAAATTCAATGCCGCAGATCCCATACTCCTCAAAGAGTGCACCATACTTCCGCCACCCTCTTTCGCCGCGGCTAGCTTTGTAAAAACCTTGACCTTAAGATCATAGTTCGTTCCTTTCCGATCACTACCCCACTCTGCTCCAACAAGAGCAGTACTTAGATCCTTGAGCGGTTCTGGATTCTTCTTTAGTGGTAGGCGTAGCTTCTCCCCTCCATTTCGAGACACAAAGGCACCATGGCCTTTGATTGCTGTGTAGAGTTCGTCAAGGAATGGATTGTAAATAACTCCAACCGTTGGTAGTTTCTTGATGGCGAACCCCAATGAAATACAAACATAGGGAAACGAGTGCACGAAGTTCGTAGTACCATCAATGGGGTCCACAATAAAAGTAGGGGCATCTGTGAGCTGCATGCCAGGCTTATGGGTCTCTTCACCAATAAACTCGTAATTAGGATATTTGCCCATCAGCTCGGTGGAAACCATGGTCTCGACAGTTTTGTCAGTTTCAGTTACGAGATCGGCCGCTGATGTTCTGTCAATGGCTGAACAAAGAGGCAGTCCGGCTTTACTGACAGTTCAATTTTGTTCCAGAGTCGATGGCGTTGAGACTGGCAGACATGATCATGAGCCCGGCCTGGCGGGCGATCTTTATGAACAGATCATGGATCTCTTGAAGGTTTGGCTCCGCCATTTGGAAATGCGATACACGATTCTCAAGCTTACAAGAGTCGGATAGCTTTGTGCTCCGTGGAGTAATGGAAAATTCCTGAAATCCAGCTCTTTCTAGGAAGTGCTAAAATTCTCTGCTGGAAGCAACTTTCTCAGGCCCCTTAATAATAAGAATGATGGAATAATTCTAATAACAAATTGGAAGGGTCAAACTCAAGCCATAGAAAATATGCAGTGCAATCTGCGATGCGATCATAATGGAAATTCATGGCCTCGACCAATTTCGGCCATCTCCACTCACCGCTGGGCAGAAAAATAATTTAGACTCCAACGACATTACGGAGGCCTATGCCTCGAAAATATTCTGTATGGACCTTCTGTCAAGAAGGATACCGCTGCTCTTTGTAAAGCATTTCAAGATCCGTCTATGCTCAGTCACAGAAGTCCCCTATTTAGCTTGCAGGATGTCGACTTCTGCTGGGGCGTCCCCATATCCTATCACAACTCCACCTGCTGCTGGTCAGCACATTTTGCACAACGGTAAAGAATATACCACGATCAAAGAAGGCCTAGCATACATTCTCATACCCGCATCTGCTTCGACTGTGCCGCAGACAACACCAAAGGGCGAGAACGAATCCCAATCAGTCTTTTACAATCCCATTCAACAGTTTAATAGAGACCTGAGTGTTCTAGTGATCAAGGCATATGGTGAGGAGGCAATTGAGAGGAAGAAAAGCGATAAGCCACGGTGGGCGACAAAGCGGGGCAAGAAGAGGAAGCGTGATGATAACAATGGCGAGGGTAAAGAGCTTGGGAAGGCTGCGAGGCTGGAAGCCAGCGACAAGGCTGAGCAGTTAGATTATGGAGCGATAACTCCCAATTTAATAGGAGTTGAAGCAAAGTCTCCTCAAATAAATTCCCTGGAGAATGATGAAGATGGAGACGTGGTAATTGAGCAGATCAGCTCAGAGCAATCCTTGGTGGACAAGGCTGTATTGAAGAGCTTTCCTGAACAAGAAGTCTATGCTGTCTCAGATGCTGTCACTGCGGATGCTACGAGAGAGAAGCCCCTAGATGCCGCGACTGCTAAGCTTCATCAACCTACATTTACAATTTTGGATGCTCTCTCTGCGACTGGCCTCAGAGCTCTTCGCTACGTCCAGGAGATCCCTTTTACAACATCTATCACGGCAAATGATCTCCTACCAGCAGCCACAGAAACCATCAATTTGAATGTACAGCATAACAACTTGACAGGAAAGATTGTTTCAACCACCGGCAACGCCCTGACACACATGTACAGTCTAGTCGGCGAGGGGACAGATCACAAGGGCCGAGCGAAACCAAATAAGAAGTATGATGTGATTGACCTGGATCCGTATGGCACAGCAGCTCCATTCCTAGATGCAGCAGTCCAATCTGTCCGGGACGATGGCGGTCTTCTCTGCGTGACCTGCACGGATGCAGGAGTTTGGGCCTCGAACGGATATCCCGAGAAAGCTTATTCGCTCTATGGCGGTATACCCATAAAGGGTCCACACTCTCATGAAGGAGGGCTACGATTGATTCTTCATGCAATTGCAACTTCTGCAGCTCGTTACGGTTTAGCCATTGAACCTCTACTCAGCCTCTCCATTGACTTCTACGCACGAGTATTTGTTCGTATATGGAGGTCTCCTGCGGATGTGAAATTTCTAGCTGGCAAGACCATGGTAGTCTACAATTGCGATTCTGGTTGTGGCGCATGGACTACTCAGCTTCTGGCAAAGAATAAACCAGCCCCAAATAAGAGTGGGAAAGGAACCTTCTATAAGCATGTGTTTGCTTTGGCACCAAGCGCAGGAGAGTATTGTGAACACTGCGAGACGAAGACGCACATGGCTGGACCTATGTATGCAGGACCACTGCATTCACCAGCTTTCATCCACCGGATCCTTGACGATTTGCACAGTGTCTCCAAAGAAACATATGCGACGACAGATCGAATTGAAGGCATGTTAAGCCTGGCGCTAGAAGAAATGCTATCTCCACCCGAAGCCCAAACAGCTCCCGGCCTTGAAGCGCCACCTCCAGGAAGGAATGCACGCGAGGACCCAGCAGCAGTGGATCACTACCCCTTCTTCTTCATTCCTTCTGTTCTCAGCAAAGTCATACACTGTGTAACACCGCACGAGAATGCGCTCAGGGGCGCATTGCGGCATTTAGGATACAGAGTAACGAGAAGCCATACCAAACCTGGGACTATCAAGACAGATGCGCCGTGGAGTGTCATCTGGGAAGTTATGAGAGAATGGGCGAGGCAGAAGGCGCCTGTCAAACCAGGCGCTGTGAAGGAGGGTATGCCGGGTTGGAAAATCCTGGGACTGGACAAAGCTGGCAGGTCTAAAGATCAAGGGGCCTTGAAGGAAACTGCAATGGATGGCAAGAGAACCGCTGGGACCGCTGATGTTCCATCGGATCTCAATGGTAAAGCTAATGGGGGAAAACCTGACATAGTATTTGATGAAGCTCTAGGGAAGGAGAGGGATTCCAAGAAGTTAGTCAGATATCAACAAAATCCAAGGGAGAACTGGGGGCCTATGAACCGAGCTAAGGGATATTGATATGCCATATCAAGCAAGGCAGAGATCATGTAATAAATATACTCAGTTCCCTCCACATGGGACTTGAATGCCGTTTAGAATCAATTCTATTTTTGGAATTAGTCTAGCACCATGGTATCATCCCCTCCATCACCCGGCCCCGCCGGCTCAACAGGAACACCTCTCCCCCTCCCCTCGAGCAATTCCCTCCTCACCTCCGGCCCAATCGCCGAATGCCCTTTCGTCAATAACAGGTCCAGCAACGCCTCTCTCTGGTCTTCCGTGATATCATTCCTGTAGCGCTGAGCAAACGCAAGCAAGCACTGATGCCAAATAACAGGCAATTTCGTGTCCTTCCCCACCGTTGCCGGAGACCCATCCGTGCCATCAACGCCCTGCATCCCATTCTCAGGAGGCGTTACGGTCCGGAAGCGTAAGAAGTGGAAGACGATCGAGTCGATGACTTGATAGGGCAGCGCGTATTTCTTCTCCAGCAGCGTCTTGATGAAGATATTCGTCGCGCCTCCGCCTTCAGTGCCGGCAGAGGCCTCTTGCGCCGCAATGTCGCAAAGCCCCTTTAGCGCTGCTGCGGAGTGGAGGACTGGGACGGAGACGCGAGCGAGCACGGCGGATACGATGTGTGCTTCTCGGAGTGTGCAGGTGCCGCTTGCGACTAAAGGGAATAGGAAGCCTTTGAACCATGCAGCAGGTTTATACAGCCCCTTTTTGAGAGCTTTGAAGAGGTGGACATTTAGCTTTTTGGTTTCGTGAATCTCATCGCGGACGCGATCGAGGATGACTATTTCTAGGAAGCGTTGGGAGACGGTGGGGGTGCTGGAGATGAAGATTTTGGTGGCTTCGTAGCAGGCATTAGGAGTCCATTTGTCTGGACGGGTTATGGCGAGGATATCTTCCCAATGGGGGACGGTGGGAAGGATTTTGAAGGGTTTGGGGAGCTTGCCGGACTTGTAGCGGGAGAGCAGAAAGCCGATTCTGGGAATAGCTATTAGAATTGCTTCAATAGAAGAACTATCGGGGGAGCATACTTGGTATAAACTTCTATGACCTTCGGGGGCAACTCATAATCCTCATCTACGGCTCTACCGCCTCTAGGTTGTCCAGCAATATTTTGATTTTCTTGCGCTGCTTCGTGCGCAGCAATTTTTGCTAGTATTAAATCCGCTAGATTCATCCCAGGTTCCTGATCTGACTCTTCCACTGCTCCCCCCCATCCCTGCTTTAGCAATGGATCCTCTTGTACTGGGAAGAATTTGCTAAAAGTTTCAAGGTCTTCAGGCGCAAGCTCTACCTCCTCCACAATCTCATCCTCATCTCCCCATACCTCTTCATCTTCGTACCCCGCATCTTGGTCTTCATCATCGAGTCTTGGATTGAAGTCGAATGGAGCATTGACCTTTGGAATTCTTTGTGTTTCTTCTTCTTCATCTATCAATTCTTGACCAATCCTTAAGATGTTTCGAGATGCCCTCGAGTCCACAAAATTGTCTTCACTATCATCTTGTTTTCCCGATTTCCGCTTGCTGGGCTTGGAACGGAGGGTTCCTGTAGCAAGAAGGTCGTCTTCGAGCGGATTATGACGACGTAGCTGACGTGCTTCTGCTATAGTGCTAGTTGCTTTTGGCATAGTGTAGGACGTGTTGGTATATCCTTTGGCACGGCACTCAGAGTGATGGGCGTAGTATCTGGATCGCCGGACAAAAAAAGTTGTGATCGATCGTTCTACGCTAAGATATGCTAAGATAAGGTTAACCCATGCCAGAAGCCGCGATCACGTGCATTAGCCAAGTCAACCCCTCTTCTGTTAGAACTAACGTCGGCTTCATATGTGCTCTTCAAAACCTCTCGACTTTACAACAAAAAAATATGGTTGATTCTTTCACGTATGAGTGATATGAGCATTCCACAGTTCGTCGTTACTTTGCCCAACCATCCAAAGGCCATACCTCATGGCACTAAGAATACTCAACCCGTTCATCCTCGTGAACTTGGGTTAGAGATATGCTTCCTCCTTTGAAGGAGCAAATGGCTTAAGGCGTTCTGGAAGGGTTTCAGACACCACCACTGAGATTTGCACTGATGATCACGCTCTACTTTACTCGTTCGTGACTGATAACATTTACGCGATGCTTGCAGCTATGCTTTAGCAGGGATTCTTTGTCCTCTGTCTGTGCCTGTATTTAATCTTGCTGCATCCGGCATTTCGAAGCAATCTTATACTTCGAATTTGCCGAGTCGCCATAAATTCCTGTTTATTGCCTCAAACCCTATCTATCTTAATTTATTATCATCTTTATCTGTTTCCTAGAAGTTATCTTGACCGCAATATCGCTATCAACATTTCTATATTATGCCTCCGAAATGGACCTCGCTCTCTGAGCCTGAGACGCCTCTTCCTCCAACAGACTTGGGCAAGAAAGCTAGGTCAGCTGCAATTGGGGTGATCCCTACCTCGAAGGCGTCTTTTAAGCCAGATTTAAAGCCAAGCACGTTCAATTATAACTTGCTAGAACAAGTCCCGCATCTTCCAGGCCCTTTGGATGAACGTGCACTCTACAAGCGGTTGCAGCATTCGGATCATATCAGTGGCCTCCTGCTTATCGAGGATACAGAATTCCTTGTGGCTTAGAATCATGAGAGCGCAAACTCTTACTGGACTGTGATAGCCCATGTGATATATGGATGGGTGAATACTGGTCGTGGATTAAGGCGCAGCATTTCCCCTGGCTAAACCGGATTCTGAGCAGTTCTGGCCACCCTTACACCTTCGAGTACACATATATTATTCACAAATGCTCGGGGTGGTTTCATGGCAGGAGTCCAAGCACGCTGACTGCGGTGAACGGAAATATTAAGGAAAATGGATTCAGTGAGATGTCGCATGTGATCGCGGACTTATATGATATATATCTTTGTCACGTTCGACCTGTATCGCCCGGGCGCAAATACCTTTACTATGGGCAAAACCAATAGATTCACCACTATAAGCCGTCGCAATGCGCCTAACAAGTACACACGGTAGATGCGAGCAGGTGAATATGATCCTGTCCACTATGAACTTATGGTGACTGACGCAATTCTTGCTCGTTCGGAGTATTATTTCCCGGAAGTCACCTCCAAGTCTACGGAAACTTTGGAAACCAGTCCAGACACACAAACGAAATGCAGGTGGCAATACAAGCATCCCGAAGTTTACAGGATTAATCAGAAACTACAACCGAAACCAATAATTCCATCATCGTCGGAGGCCGACCTTGCAACAGCTATAGGTGCCATGTTACAGGCACGAGCTTTTTTAATCGAACTTGGATATCTCTCTTATATAAACATCCCTACGGTAGAATTTGCCAACAAGGAGGCGTGGAGGATATTGACTAGAGCAAGCAGTTGTACAATGTGATGGCGTCCGGCCAACTGCGCTCTGAATACTTTGATCGGCAATTATGCAACCCCGAAGGCGGCTGCTAGAGAGGCTCTCATTATATCTCTTATAGGCGATGATGAGACGATCATTGAAAAGTGCCTGGGTATTATCATTGTGAGCACTGATGGAAATGGTAATACTCCTCGAATCCCGCGGCAATATGAGCCTCAGAATATAAGCCCGCCGTCGACAACAGCCCAGCCTTCGACAACCTAGCTTTCGATAGCCTTCAGAAAAACTTAGCCCTAAAGATCTTAGGTATTGGTTTCCTCAAATCACAGAAGAGGAGATAGGTTAGAGACGTTAGAATATGGAGAACCTGAAGGACGAAATAGAAAGGCGCAACCTCAAAGCGCTGTCAAAAACTAGAGCAGGGATGGTTAAGACCCTTGAAGATGACTACAAGCGAGCCTCTGTTAAGTTCTATAAAGGCTTTACGAAGCTGAATCTAAGACAAAGATAAAGGAAAAGGTTATGGGAATTCCTAAGAAATCGGAATTGGTTCTGATAGTTAGGACACAAAACCCTAGGATGTCATTCAATGGGGACAAGGGGGAAGAGATGAAGAAACGGAAGTGGGGCCAAAAAAAGGGGACGTGTTATTATGGGTACTAGGAATATCAAGTATGATTACAGCTTTGCTCTTCGCGATGAAAAGCAGAGACTTTAGCGAGCGAAGTCTGTAATACAGGCATTTAGCGTGTATCGTTGCCGATCTTTCACTGCTGTGCGTGCACATACTATTACTAGAACCTCTAAGGTACTACATATTATACATCTTTTATTGTGCATTATTTAATATCAAGCAAGACTACTGTAATTTAGAAACTATAAAAGTAAGGTCACACACAGCGGGGCATTTTTACAAATCCGAACCTACAGCAGTAGATATGAAAGCGGTGTACTTAGTTCGCACTAAAAATCGACACCGATCAGTGTGGACGTGCCTATTAATACATTACAGGGAGTGGATCATCCTTAGCTTTGAAACCCAACCTACCAAACTAGAGGATTCCCTGAGTGATTGCATTTTCGAAATTCAAGGTCTTCAATATCAGCTGAAGCATCAGTAAACAAATTTTAACTATCGGTTTCTCTTTTCAATATTATGCTGAAACGCCTTTGGCT
>Ga0335075_10016878_pt1 | contig 10879 bp, 11 predicted proteins | sample Lox_Sample_24_FD_206723 | JGI IMG/M metagenome (GOLD analysis project Ga0335075, IMG submission 206723) | Soil microbial communities from Loxahatchee National Wildlife Refuge, Florida, United States - Lox_Sample_2.4 | ecosystem: Environmental > Terrestrial > Soil > Wetlands | place: USA... | reverse complement strand
GACACAGCCAGATAGGCGGTGTCGTCGACGTCGAGGAGGACCGCCTCGACCCGGGCGGCCCGCCCGTCGAGGAACATGTCCTGCGCGTCGCTGCGCCGCACCCCAGGGCGGAGGATGACCATGCTGCCGCGCGCGATCCGGCGTCCGGCGACGGGGTGGCCAGCACGGACACGGTCCCGGCGAGCGGCGCCCGTACCCGGACGGTGTCATTCTCGCGTTGCTCGCCGCCGGGTATCTCGAACTCGGTGACGTGCCCGTCGCCGATCAGGCGGTCGGCAGCGACCTCGACGGCGACCTCGTGCTCCACTGCCTCGTCCCAGCCTGAGCCCGCCGTGGTCCGGCGCTGGACCTGGAGGAACCGGATGATCACCGCCACGGTCGGCTCAGCGCCGAGCTCTAGCACGCACTCGGTCTGCGCGAACGCCCGCTCGGACGGGTCCGCCGCCGCGTAGCCGGGCGGCATCACCACGCCGAACTGCCAGCGGCTCTGGTTCTTGGCGGCGGACGCCCGGTACGGGTAGAGGATGTAGCCCTCGTACATGACCGCGTCGGCCACGGCGCGGGCGGCGGCGAAGTTCACGGCTCTGTCACCTCTTCCGAGGTTACCGGCGGCGCGCCGCCGGGCGTTCCGGGCGTCCCGGGTGCCGAGGGTGCCGCGGGTGCCTCGGCCTCCGCCAGCAGCGCGCCGAGCGTCGCGTCCCACGTCGGCAGCGCGCGCTCGGCCTTGAAGGCCGACAGCGCGTCCAGCGTCGCGCGGCTGCAGCGCAGCCAGGCGCTGCCGGGAAAGTGCAGGTTGACCACGTCGTGCCAGACGCTCACGGGCATCCGGTACGGTGCCTCGGCGCTCCACGGCACGAGTTCGACCGAGTAGCCGTTGCCCTGAGCCAGGAAGACGGTCCCGCTGAAGAGCAGCAGCAAGGGAATCGTGCCGTCGTCGAGTGCCTGCAGGTAGCGCGCGGACGCCACCTCGAGGTCGTAGGTGCAGGGCACCGGCAGCTCGATCTCGGTCAGGGCCGAGAATGCGGGCACCATCGTGGTCACCGTCGCCAGCTGGATCGGCTTGACCGTGTCGGCCCAGCGCGAGGTGTCGCCGAACAGGTCGTGCAGCCGCCTCGCCTCAACCGCCGAGTAGCGCCGTCGCTGCGGCTCGATGCGGATCTGGCAGCGCAGGGCGATCGCGTGCACGGGCACCCCGGCGCTCTCGGTTATCGTCAGCGCGAACGACAGCGTGGGCGTCGCCGCGTACCGTTCCGCGCTCGCGCCCGTGCAGCCGAAGGCCAGGTCAGCCATGCGCGCGCTCCTCGGGTGCCAGCGCCAGCGCCCGGCCCCTGAGCCCGGTCAGGAACGCCGCCAGCGCGCCGCGCGCCTCGGCCCCGCCGTCGAACCCCTGCCAGCGCAGCCGGAGCTCGCCGATGAGCGCGTAGCACTCGTCGATGGGCAGCAGGAAGACCTCCCCGCCGGGTTCGGCGCGGTTCACGAAGATGGCCTCGACGTCGGGCGTCATCGCCGCGAAGAGCGGGTGGCCGGCGACCAGCCGGTCCCAGGCCGTCAGGTCGAGTTCGCACTCGGTCATGCCGCCCGGGCTCGGGTAGCCCGCGACCACCCGGCCGAGGGCGGAATTGACGAAGAAGAACGCCATCGCGACCGGGATCTGCAGCTCGTTCCAGTCCGCGTCGTCCAGCGGCGTGGCCGGGTCGTGGCGAACGCGCTCGGGGACCGAACGGTAGCGGCCGCCGCCGGCCCCGTCGGAGAGGAAGAGCAGATAGCAGGCGCGGCAGGCGCACTCGTCTTTCCGAGTTCCCCTGTGACCTGAGGTTTTCCGGCTGACGTGTGTGGCGGCATGACGCGCGTGACGTGAATGGCGTGCCGTCGGGCGGGTGATACGGCAGCATCGGCGGTGCTACCACATCACCGATTACCGGGAGTGCCGCCGATGCTGCCATCGGGCAGCCTACCCATGCCCGCAGAGTGGCGCGGGCTGCTGGAGGAGCTCGCGCCCGTGTTCGCGCGCCGGTCGACGCACCGCCTGTTCATGGCGCTGGCGTGCGGGCTGATCCTGGCCGACCGGGGCACGGTGACTGGGATGGCGGCAGCGGCGGGGATCGGCCGGCAGTGGCGGCGGGCATGCTGGTTCTTCGCGTCAGCGAAGTGGGATGCAGGCGCGCTCGGCCTGGCGGTGGCCCGGCTGATCGTGAAGTACCTGCTCAGCGAGGGTGACCCGGTGATCGTGGCGGTGGACGGCACCTTCTTCCGCAGGTGGGGCCGGCACGTGGCGGAGGCGAGATGGGCGTACGACGGATCCGCGCAGGGCGGGAAGAAGATCGCGTTCGGGAACACCTGGGTGATCGCGGCCCTGGTCGTGAGGCTGCCGTGCTGTCCCTCGCCCGTGGCGCTGCCGGTGCTGTTCCGGCTGTGGCGCGGCAAGGGCACCGCCTCTCAGGTCCAGCTCGCCGCCGGCCTGCTGGAACTCCTGGTGAATGCGTTCCCGGGCCGGCAGGTGCACGGCACCGGGGACGCCGCGTTCCACGGGGAGCCCCTGGTCATCAAGGGCTCGACCTGGACCACGCGGCTGCCGGCCAGCGCGGTCATCTCCGGGCCGATGCCGCCGCCCGCCGGGCGCCGCGGCCGGCCCCGGAAACAGGGAGACCGGGTCGGCACCTGCAAGGACGCCGCCGCCGCGGCGGACTGGCAGGACGTGACCGTGCGGGTCTACGGCAAGGAGCAGAAAGCGCAGGCCGCCGCCTGGCCCTGCTTGTGGTACGGATCCTTCAAGGACGCCCCCGGCCAGCTCGTCCTGATGCGCGAACCGGACTCGAAGAAGCCGTATGACCTGGGAATCTTCACCCTCGATACAGGCCTGTCCCCGCAAGAGGCGATCGAGCGGTACTCCTGGCGGTGGCCCATCGAGCCCTCGAACGCGGCCGGCAAGCAGGTCACCGGCGCCGGCGGCGCCTGCAACCGCACCGCGAGGGCTGTCGAGCGGACCGTCCCGTTCGCGTTCCTCGTCCAGTCCCTGATGATCTGCTGGTACGCCATCTCCTGCGACCTGGCCGCAGGCCTCGAGCAGCGGCGGCAGCGGAACCCGTGGTACACGGCCAAGGCCACGCCCGCGGCCGCCGACATGCACGCCGCGCTCCGCGACGCGCTCACCGAGGCCCGAATAAACGCCATCAGCCCAGGTGACGGCAGAGCCCGGAAATCCACCGCCAGCATGCTGACCAGCGAGACCCGTGCCGCCTAACTCAGAAAGACGAGATCCGCCGGAACCCGGCTATATTCGCACCCGGCGGCGTCCGGCACCTGGTTCTCGAGGTCATGGCGTATGCGGCCGACGAGGCACAGGCCGGCAACGGCGGCCGGTGCGTCGTCACCTTCCACCGCGATGGCTCGGTGTCCGTGTCCGACGACGGGCGCGGTACCGCCACTTTCCGTGATGACCGCGGCAGAGTAATGAAGAAGCCGGTCATGTCGACGAAAGACCTGCGGTTCTTCGACTCCCCTGACGCGCAGCGCCTTCCGGACGGTCATCCACGCCGCGGCATCTCCGTCGTAGCGGCGCTGAGCGAGTGGCTCATCCATACCAACCGCCGCCAGGACGGCGCCTGGACGCAGCGCTACGAACACGGCATGCCAGTCACCGGCCTAGTGCCTATCCCCAACAGTGGGGCGACCGGGACGACGGTTCACTTCCACCCGTCCGCGATCGTCAGGACAAGGAGTACATCCGCGGTCATCGATCCGGCCCAGCTGGCTGCGTCGTGGCGGCAACTTTCGATCGAGGTCCATCACGAGCAGGACGCATAACGCGCATGCCACCCTCCCCGTGGTGACCACCTTCCACCTGCGAATACGACACAGAAACAGAGCAAACAGCAAGGTATGCGATCAGCAGGGCTGATCTCATTTTGGTCGGCGGGAAGGGTGGGTCTCGCGTGCCTTCTGGGTATATTGAGGTTAACGAGAAGGGGGTGAACTGACTGTGATGGACTTTCCGCCGCTACGCCCGGTTCCGTCTGCAGAGCGTGGCGCTGCCCGTCGGCATCGTGTCCAAGGCGGTCGCCGGTGCGTGGTGGAGATCAAATTCACCGACGCTGAGTACGCGGCGATCGCCGCACGCGCCACCGAGTCGAAGGTCAGCGTCCAGCGGTTCCTGGTCGGCTGTGCCCTGGCTCGCTGGCCGCTGGCCGCCATGCCGTCGTCGCTAGCCGCTGAGCTGGCAGCGCTGCGCCGCCTGACCGGCAACCTGGCAAACAACATCAACCAGATCGCTCGCCGGCTGAACTCCGGTGGTACCCCGGACGCGAGCATCGATCCGGCCCTGGCCGCAGTGCGCCGCGCGATGGACCGTCTGGACCGGGCGCTCACCGGCACCGATCCGGGACCATCCGGTACGCCCCGGAGCACCGGGCCGCCGCTCCGGCCCAATCCGGGCAGGTCCCCGTGATCGCCCAGATCAGCCGCGGCAACCACATGCCCGACCTGGTGAGCTACTTGTTTGGTCCGGGAAGGCACAACGAGCACGTCAACCAGCATCTGGTGGCCGGTGATGCGGACGCGGTTTTCAGCGCCGAGCCCACCCTGTGGCAGCCCGAGCCAGGCATCACCAGGCACCTTCGCGACGAGGCCCGTGAGCTGGGCTGGCAGGTAGAGTTCCCGCACTCCCGCTGGGAGACCGAAGTGCCGCCCGGCTACGTCTGGCACTGCTCCCTCTCCCTCAAAGCCGAAGAAGGCCAGCTCACCGACGCCAGTGGTCCGAAGCCGCGCACACTGTGGTCCGCGCGCTCGGCTTCGACGGAGCGGACGGGAAAGCCCCGTGCCGGTGGATCGCGGTCCGCCACGGCCTCTCCGAGGACGGGAACGACCACATTCACCTCGCGGTGAACCTGGTCCGCGAGGACGGCACCAGGGCGAGCGTCTGGAACGACTACCGCAAGGCCGGGGCGGCCTGCGCCGGGCTGGAGAAGCGGTTCGGCCTCCTGCCCGTTCCGGGCCGGATCACCGGCCGGAGCGTTCCGGAACCGTCCCGGAAAGACCGGGAGATCTCCGCCGCCCGGGGCGAACCGGAAACGCTGCGGGTCCGGCTGGAACGGATAGTACGCGCCTGCGCCGCCGCCGCGCGCGGCGAAGCGCATTTCGTTGCCCTCATCCGGGCGAACGGCCTGCTGATCCGCCCCCGCTATAGCAATCCGGCGACCGTGACCGGCTATGCGGTCGCCGCCAGAGACGGCCGTCAGGCCTACAGTCGCCGGACCGGAACACGAGGCCCGATCTGGTTCGGCGGCGGCAAGCTGGCCTCCGACCTGTCCCTGCCCAGCCTGCGCCGCCGCTGGGAATTCCAAGGACCTCACGCCCGGACAGAAGCACTCGCGGCCTGGTCGGCCGCCACCAGCCTCGCCGGACAGCCCGCCCCCGGCAGCCGCCCGGTGATGACCATCGGCGACGACCCCGCCGCAGCCGCTGACCTGCTGGCCGCGGCCGCCATCGGCTGTGAGCGCGACACGCCAGGTGAGCTAGCCAAAGCGGCCCGGCTGATGGCCAAAGCCGCTCAACACCAGCCCCTAGCCGTTCGCCGCCCCGAGATCGCAGCGGTCGTCAGCGACATGGCGGACACGTTCCTGGCCGTCACCGCCGCCGCGCAGCCCGACGCCGTCCTGGCCCTGATGACCGAAGTGGCCGCCCTCGTCGACGCGTGCGCCGCCAGGACGGCGACCGCGACCCGCGAGGCCCGGCAGGCCAGCGTCCTGGTCCACGCCAACCTTGACGCACTGACCCAGGCTGCCGGCCGTCAGGCCAGTGCTGCGCTGACAATCGCCGGTACCCACCGCAGGGAGGAGATTATGACCGAACCCACCTATGAGGACGAATTCCTCAATCACCTGACCGCCGCTGGCACGCTCACCGCCCGGCTCATCACCACTGCGGCAGGCCAGCAGTCTGGTGAGGCGCCCGACGTCCGGGCACTGAAAGCCACTGGCTACCGGCAGCAGACACCGTTCGATGAGCACCTGCGCCACGAACTCGGCGAGCAACGCTGGGCGAAGTACGCCAGCGATCCGGCCAGGATCGTATGCGCCGCCTTGATCACCGACGGTGCCGCCGCCGGCCGCGACATGTACACGCTGCTCACCAAGGCCGCCGATGTCCGGGCCTGGGAAGACGACACCCATTCCCCAGCCCGCTCGATCGCGCGCGTCCTCGCCTACCGCATCAAACGCGAGCTCGATAAGCCAGCTCCCCGCCACACTCCGGGGCTTGCTAATCAGGGGATCAGAACTAACGGTGGTTCTTCTGCCAGTCCAGTTCCTGTCCCGATGCCGTCCACCCCCTGGGACGATCACCTCCGGGACCAGCTCGGCGATCACCGATGGCAAGAGTACGCGGACGACGGATGCCGCAGGGACGTCGCCACGATGCTCACCAGCGCGCACGCCCACGGATATGACGTGCCCGCCCTGATCACCGAGGCGGTCACCTGCCGGGAGTGGGAAGATGACCCTACGTCGCCGTCACGGCGGGTCGGCAGCGTGCTGCACTACCGGGTCAAGTCCATCATGGACAGCGGCAGATCCCCGCAGCGCGGTCGGGACGGCACCTTGCCGCCCGAGGTCGGCGCCCTCGTCGCCGGTGCCACGGCGCCCGCAGGCACCCGTAGCGCAGCTCACCGCGCCGACCCAGTCAGCACTCGCCCGCCGTCCGGGATGGGCAGGCAGGCACCCGGCCGTGACCTGGATTAACTCAAACCACTCTGGAGGCACCGATGACCAGCCCTGAGACCGTAGCGGACCTGCGTGCCTTGATCACGAGCCAGCAGGACACGATCGAGAAGCTGATCACCACCGTCGAACTGCACCAGCGGCAGCTCGACGCGCTGTGGCGCCGGGTTCAGGATCTCGAAGGCGTGCCCTTCCCCGATCGGGAACCGCCGGAATTATGGAAGCCGGGCCAGGGGAGGCCAATCAGGCAATAAGCCTCACCGACCGCCTTGCCGCGTCCGACAAGCGAGCCGATGCCGCCCTCGCGCACGCCGCGACCAAGACCGCGGTCCACTGCCCGCCGGTCGTCCAGCGAGACCCCGAACTCGTCCAGATCCACGCCGAAGCCGGCCGGTTCTTCCAGGCCTGCCTGCACGGCAGCTGGGTACCGCAGTACCTGGCCGAACGCGGCCTTGACGCGGCCCTGCTGCCAACGTCCCCGTGGAAGATCGGATACGCCCCCGCGAGCTGGACGGCACTCACTGAACACTTGCGCGGCCTGGGGCACTGCGACGCCGCGCTGCTTGCCTCGGGCCTGGTCGTCAACGGCAGGAATGGCCAGCTGCGCGATCACTTCCACGACCGGCTCATGATCCCGCTTCGCGACGCGGACGGATATGTCATCGCATTCATCGGCCGCCGCCCGCCCGCCACGGGCGATGAGCACGGCCCCAGATACCTCAACTCTCCCGACACTGCCCTGTTCACCAAAGGTCACGTCCTTGCCGGTCTGGCCGAAGGGCGCATGTTCTTCGCCAGAGGCGCTCAGCCCGTCCTGGTCGAAGGTCCGCTCGACGCGATCGCAGTCACTATCGCGGGCACCGGGGCCTTCGCCGGAGTCGCCCTGTGCGGCACTGCACTCACCGCGGAACAGGTGTCTGCGCTAGCCCGGACCGTCGACCTGGGCGAACGAGGCATCCGCGTCGCTTTTGACCCCGACGCGGCGGGCCGCAAGGCCGCCATCCGCGCCTACCAGCACCTGGCACCCCTGAGTGACCCGGTCGCGGTCACTTTGCCGGAAGGCACCGACCCTGCGGACTTGCTGCGGACTAGCGGACGCGACGCGCTGCGGGAAACCTTGCATAGGTCCTCGGGTCCGCTCGCGGACCTGGTCGTCGACGCGACGATGGAGGAGTGGGCGCACGGTCGCGAACTAAGGTTCGCCGAACTGCAGATCGGCGCCCTGCGCGCGGTCACCAGCGTGATCGCCGCCATGCCGGAGGAACACGTCGGCCCGCAGGCAGGACGCCTGTGTGCGCTCTATGTCGAACGGTACGGCTGGAGGCCCGAGGAAGTCACCGCCGAGCTCATCGCTGGCATCGAACGCCACTACGACCCTGGTCCCCGGCTTGATCCCTCGCCGTGGGCCGTTGTCATGCGGGCGACAGCCCCACCCAACCAGCGCCAGACCAGCCTGAGTGAAACAGATGTGCTCACCCGCCGTCACCTGCGGCTGGTCTCGCCGCCGCAGGCAGGACGCGGCTAGACGTCAGGCGACCGCCGCTCCCGCCGTGTGCGTTCACTGGCGGTGAGCGCAACATGCAATTCTCGATGAACTGCACCCTGCCCGATGTGCTGTTGCCGCCATGCTCGCCCGGACACGTGGATTTCCATTGACTCGGTGCTGTCGTGTCGGCTCGGCTTGGTGAGGATCCTCGGTAGAGGCTGGCTGGTTGGCTTCATCGGACATGCCATGCCGTGAGCGCACGGGTCTCCCGTGCGGCCCCGGGGGAGGCAGTGCCCCGGGGCCGACGTAATTCACAGCGTGAGGAAGTTGGCGCCCTAGGATTTCAGACGCGGACTGTGTCGCATGGCCACCACCCAGTCCACGGGCCACCGCCCGGGTTCTCCTGTTCATCGCACCAGGCCGCGCCGTTTGCTCCGTATGCCGAGATTTCGGCATAGCGATCGCCTTGGAGCCATGCAGCTGGCGGGCCTATGACGTAGCCGCCGAGGCTTGCCCAGTTACTCCACGGCCCGCTTCCGGGGTTTGTCTGCCAGATGTGCCATACGGCATGATCGGTGCCGACTCCGAACACCTCGACCTTGCAGGTCACGTTCACGACCACAGCGATCTCTCCGTAGATCAGCTCCCCGCCGAGGCTGTTCCAGCCGGTCCACCCGCCGCCGGGCACCTGCCAGGCGTGGTAAAGGTGATTACCCGGACCGATCTCGAACTCTTCCTGGAGTCCGTCGCAGTTCGTTATAAACGGATTGCTTGCCGTTACCATAACGCGGTGAGCAGCGTTAGGGGACGCATTCGCGGCAGCCGGGCAGAGCGTCGAAACCCCCGCCGTCATAACGCTGACTATAAGTGCAGCACCATAGAGCAGCCTTTTCATTTGTCGGCATTCCTTTCTTCCGGTCCTTTTGGCGCTTATCAGATCACCGGGGAACGAACGCGCAACTCCTCGGTCGATTTGGCATGCGGGTCGGTGAGCCGCAATGTTGTCAAGCCTCAGCCTGAAGACCCGTAAACAGCACTGCCTGAGGTAACACTTCTTGAGGAGTATGGGTACGGCTATGCGACCGCCATTGCTCGATCAGGTGGACGCAGCCGACTCGGTATATGGTGGGAATTATTCAGGTTATACATTTCCAGAGCGGTCCCAGCGCTGCCCCGCCCGATCAGCATCCTCAACGACCGGGCCATAGTGCGGTGACGTCGAAGACGGTCATGCCCAGCGGAACCACTGCCGCGAGTGCAGCGATCCCTCCCACAAATGAACCGTACTCGTGGCTTATCAAGGGTCCCCACCCAGCGCCGCCCGGTGTCGCAATAAAGCCGATGACGACTATTGCGAAATTGACTGATGTGACTAGCAGGAGCATCCGTTCATGGGTACGCGGTGCTGGCAGCACGGATCGTATCGGACTAATGCGCAGGCCCAGATAGCCGAGGATCACCAAGCATAGGACTAGCACGATACGGAAATAGCCATGCGATTCCAGCCCGTCCGCTGTCACCGTAATTCCCAGGAAAGTAACGCCGAACCATGGCAAGAACAACGATATGAGAAGCGCCGCCGATGCGATTCCTGTAATCCGGTCTCTTTCTGTCCAGCGACTGGCGTCCAGGAACGGATGCCAGCGGACCGGTAGAGGGCGGGGGCGGCTCGCACGGGCTCCAGGAACCGCCTCTGCCGGGCGACCGCAGTTCGGGCATGTACTAAGAAATTCTTGGATCGTGTGGCTGCACTGTATGCATATCATGAGCGTTCTCTCTTCGGACTGGCAAATGGATGCGATAGCGGACCCCTGGGTACCAGCGGGTCGGGCTGTCCGCGGACTGTAGGGCTGCTCCGCGTGGGCTGCACCCGCTTAGCGGGGTGCTCCGTTCCGCCGGTAGCCGCTCCCCGCCGATCTCTTGTGGGTCTGGTGGAAGCGGTAGTCCTGCTCAATCAACTGCTGCAGCACGGCGAGCTGAGCCGACTGCAGCATCGGTAGCGACCCGTTCACTAGATCAAGGACGAATTCCGTGGATGTGGCCACTGAGACGGTGAGGTTCCTGTGGGTGCCGAGCTCGGACTGGGGGTGGGTCAGGATGACGATGCGCTGGATGGCGATTTGCTGGCGCCGCCGATTCAGGAACTGCTGGAGTTCATCCGCTGAGTCGTTCACCTGCCTGCTGGGGGAACGCCCTGACCGGTCGGTGATCCAGCCTTGCTCGACCAGGTTGCCGAAGCGGTCGTACTTATCGAACTGCCAGTCATCCCCGTCGACATGAACCGTTGCGTTACGGTGCTTCACCTCCATAGCGAATAGCCCGCGAGGGCCGAGGAGCAGGTGGTCGATCTCGCCACTGCGGTTCCGGTAACCCCGCAGCAGCACCCAGTCGTCGCTAAAGGCCCGCCCGAACTCGTTCGCGATCAGTTGCTCGCCGACCATTCCCGCAGTCAGGATCTCCTCCTGATCCGTTGCGCCACGATAGAAGACCGGCCGGCTGGGTGCTCGCCCCCGTTCGGCCCACACTGCGCAGACTCCGCGCAGCCATGCCAGCCAGCGCCGCTGCGTCCGAGCCTCGTCCCGCATGCCTCTGGCTGCCGCGACAGCGGCGCGGTGCTGTGCCAGTGCCTGCTCGTATCGAGCCAGCTCTTGCTCTTCCGCAGTCTGGCGCTGTTGCCGGA
>Ga0335075_10016877_pt1 | contig 10879 bp, 7 predicted proteins | sample Lox_Sample_24_FD_206723 | JGI IMG/M metagenome (GOLD analysis project Ga0335075, IMG submission 206723) | Soil microbial communities from Loxahatchee National Wildlife Refuge, Florida, United States - Lox_Sample_2.4 | ecosystem: Environmental > Terrestrial > Soil > Wetlands | place: USA: Florida... | reverse complement strand
GCTGCTTCGTGCCGTCGCCCCGGCGCGGAAGGTAAGCGAGCGGTCTGCCACGCTGGCCGGCGCGGGGGCCGCGCTCGGCGTGCTGCGCACCATGGTGCGGCCCGACAGGCGCGGCGGGCGCGGCGGGCGCGGCGGCGGGCGCGGCGGCAGCGCCGGATGGTCCGACATGCTGCTTGGCAACCCGGTGCAGACCGCCGCGCTTGGCAGCCTGCTGGCCGGCGCGCAGGTGGCGCGCGGCCTGGACCGTGAGGAACCGCCCGCGCCGGTGACCCGCACCGCGTGGCACGCGATGTCCCCCGCCGACGTTCTCGCCCGGCTGGACCAGACCTGCCAGCGGTCAGGCCAGGAGGAGGAAGCGGCCGGCTCCCGCCGTGACCCGCTCGGCAGGGCGGCGGACATTCCCGCGCTCGCGCCGGCGGCCCCGCGGCTACGGGAAGCGGCCGAACTGGCGCAGTCGGTGCTCGCCGAGATGAGGGACCCGCTCACTCCGCTGCTGCTGACCGGCTCGGCGGCGTCCGCCATGCTCGGCTCGGCGGTCGACGCCGGGCTGGTCGGCGCGGTCATGGCGGGCAACGCGGTCATTGGCGGCGTGCAGCGGATGCGCACCGAGCGTGCCCTGCGCGCCCTGATGCTGCGCGAGCGGCACCAGGCCCGGCGCGTCCGCCGCTCGCCGGGCGAGGAGATCCCTGGCAACGCGGACAAGGCCGCCACCGAACTGATCCCGGCGGCGGAACTGCGGCCGGGCGACGTCATCGCGCTTCGCTCCGGGGACGTGGTGCCCGCGGACGCCCGGCTGCTTTCCACGGACACGCTCGAGGTCGACGAGTCCACGCTCACCGGCGAGTCCGTGCCGGTGAGCAAGGATCCGGCCGCCACGGTCGCGCCGTACGTCGCGGACCGGACCAGCATGGTCTACGAGGGCACGACCGTCGCTTCAGGCAGCGCGGTCGCGGTGGTGATCGCGACCGGGGAAGCGACCGAGGCAGGCCGCTCCGCGGCCGCCGCGGCCACGGCGAGCAAAGGCCGTGGCAACGACGCCGAAGGCGAGGTCGGCGCCGGAATGTCCGCCCGGCTCGCTCAGATCACTTCCGCCGCCCTCCCGGCCACCGTGACGGGCGGGCTGACGGTCACCGCGCTCGGCATGCTGCGCGGTACGCCACTGCGGGAGGCGCTGTCCGCCGGGGTGGCGGTGGCGGTCGCCGCGGTGCCGGAAGGACTGCCGCTGGTCTCCACCGTGGCTGAACTGGGCGCCGCGCGCCGGCTGTCCGGGCACGGGGTGCTTGTCCGCTCTCCCCGGACGCTGGAAGCGCTTGGCCGGGTGGACGTGATCTGCTTCGACAAGACCGGCACGCTGACCGAGGGACGGCTGCGGGTGGTGGGCGCCGCGGAACCCGACGCCGACCTCGACCCGGACAGCGAACGCGCGCGGCAGCTGCTGCGGATAGCGGCCCGCGCCTGCCCCCAGCCCGGCAGCGGGCGGCGGGTCACGCACGCGACCGATCAGGCGATCCTTGACGCGGCGGCAGCGCTGGGCGGTGACGCCTGGCGCGAGACCGGTGAGCTGCCGTTCGAGAACAACCGCGGCTACTCGGCGTCGCTCGGCATGGACGGCGAAACCCCGGTGCTGGCGGTGAAGGGCGCGCCCGAGGTGCTTCTCGACCGGTGCTCCCAGGCCGTCATGGGAGGCAGCGGACCGGAACCCGTCCCGTTCACCGCGCACCACCGTGAGCGGGCCGAGGAGACGATCCGCGAGCTTGCCGCCAGGGGATTGCGCGTGCTCGCCGTCGCCGAGCGCGTTCCGCGGGACGAGGGCCAGCCGGCCGCCGGCGCCGCCGATATCGAACCCCTGGTGCATGACCTGACACTGGCTGGTTTCGTCACCATCGCCGACGTCATGCGCCCGGAGGCGGTCGGCGTCGTGCGCCGCCTGGCCGCCATGGGCGTCCGTCCGGTCATGATCACCGGGGACCACCCGGAGACGGCGCGCGCGATCGCCAGGAAGGCGGCGATCCCGGACCCGGGGCGGGTGGTGACGGGCGCGGAACTCGACGGGATGCCCGAACGGGAACGCCGGGACCGGGTGAGCCAGTACTCGGTGTTCGCCCGGATCACGCCGGAGCAGAAGCTGCGGATCGTCACCGATCTGCGGCGGGCCGGGCGGGTCGTCACTATGGTCGGGGACGGGGCCAACGACGCGGCGGCGATCCGGGTCGCCGATGTGGGCATCGGCGTCAGCGCGCGCGGCTCGACCGCCGCGCGCAGCTCTTCGGACCTCGTGCTCACCGAGGCCGGAATCGAGCAGATCCCGCAGGCCGTCCGGGAAGGCAGGGCGCTGTGGGAGAGCGTGCGCGACGCGGTATCGATCCTTGTCGGCGGCAACGCCGGGGAAATCGCGTTCATCGTGCTCGGCACCGCCCTGACCGGCCGGTCGCCGCTGAACACCAGGCAGTTGCTGCTGGTCAACATGCTCACCGACATGTTCCCGGCGCTGGCGGTCGCGGGAACCGAGCCCGCTCGCGGTGATCCGGGCCAGGCGCCCGCCGCGACGGTGGTGCTGACCGGCCCCCTGGGCAAGGCCATCGCGATCCGGGGCGGTGCCACCGCCCTCGGCGCGACGCTCGCCTGGGCGGGCGGACGGCTGACCGGGCGGCCGGCCCGGGCCGCGACGATGGGGCTCGCCGCCGTGGTCACGACACAGCTCGCCCAGACCGTCGCGGCGGGCGGCCGCAGCCCGGCCGTCCTTGTCACAAGCGTGGCATCCGCCGCCGCCCTCGCCGCGGTGGTCAACACCCCCGGGGTGAGCCAGTTCTTCGGCTGCACCCCGCTGGGCCCGGCCGCCTGGGGCATCGTGGCGGCGAGCTCGGTGGCCGCGGCGGCTGCCGGCGTAGTCATCACCGCGCGCAGCGGTGCCCAGGACGCGCGCGAACCCGCCGCCCCCGGACGGGACCAGCAGGACGGCTCTCGTTCGGGCGACCAGGATGGCTCTCGTTCGGGCGACCAGGATGGCTCTCGTTCGGGCGACCAGGATGGCTCTCGTTCGGGCGACCAGGATGGCTCTCGTTCAGGCGACCAAGACCGCCTCCGTTCAGACGATCAGCAAGACCACCACCCCCGTTCAGGACCGGCAGAGGGGAGGAAGCGATGAGCCTGCCAGCACGCCAGGAGCGCGAACTGGAATTGATAGAAGGCGCGCTCGAGGCAAGCGAGCCCCGGCTGGCCGCACTGTTCGCCATGTTCAACCGCCTGGCGAAGGGCGAGCGGCCGGTCAGCGCGGAACGCGTGCGGTCGCGGGCATGGCGGTGGGGACGGCGGTGCTGGCAGCCGGATGTGCTGCGGCGGGCCGCGATCCTCGTCACCCTGGCCGCCGTCGCCGTATCCGGCCTTATCCTCGGTGCTCAGGTGCGTCCGGTTACCCGGCAGTGCGCGGTGCTCCCGGCCGGGGAACAACCGGCCGCGCCGTTTCCTGGCACGGCCAGGTTCAACTTGGCCGGGCCCGTCCCGGCAGGGCTTGACACGCAGGACCGGCAGGATGAAGGACCGGTGGCGCCGGGTTGCCAAAGGTACATTACAAATAAATAACCGAGCGCAGTCGTCATGTCGGTGATCGCGGGTCGGCGGAGAACGGAGAGAGTGCCATGCCGGTCGAGGATCTCGGTTTCGAGGCCGCGGAACTGCTCAGCCTCAACATCGGTGAGGCGAAGTCGCTGAACAAGCTGGCCGAGCTGGCGGTCAGTCAGGTGCCGGGATGCTCCGCCGCGCACGCCACGATCTGGCGGAACGACGAAATCGTCGGCATAGCGGCTACCCACCCGGACCCCGCGGAGCTGGCGGAAGAGGAACTGCGGACCGGCCGCGGGCCGCTGACCACCGCCGCGTTCGGCGGCGCGTCGGTCAACTGCCCGGACACGCTGGCGGAGACGCGATGGCCGGAGTGGTCGGAGGAAGCGCTGCGCCGCGGAGTGCGCAGCTCGGTTCACCTGGTGCGTCAGATTCCGCCGATAACGCTGGTGCTCGCGCTGTTCGGCGTGCGGCCCATGGTGCTGGAAGCCGACGCGGTGCCGATGGCGGAGATGCTCGCTCAGATCGGAAGCACGGTTTTCGCGAATACCCTGGCGTACGACCAGGCCCAGCGCACCGCCACGCAGCTCAAGGACTCGGTGGCGGCCCGCGCGGTCACCGACCAGGCCAAGGGCATCTTGATGCACGCACTCGGCTGCGATGCCGAAGAAGCGCTCCAGTACCTCCGCCGGGAGTCGCAGCGCCGCCACCTCAAGGTCACCGAGGTAGCGGCGAGAATCATCGCGACGTATGGGGGACGAGACGGAGACCGGGACCCTGAAGCCTCACGGGGAAGCCGGGACCGTGAAATCTCTTCACCCTGATCCCTGGCTTACCGCCGTTGATGCCAGCTGGTCCGCGGCGCCATCAGCCGCTTCCCGCCTGCGCAGCTGACCTGATAAGGCCGCTGGACGCTTACCAGCGGTACCAGCGGCGTCCGTCGCGCCGTACGGCGAATCCGATGAGCCAGCCGATCAGCACGAGCGCCGCGATCCACCACAGCGCGTGCAGGGCGAAGCCGAGCCCTCCGAACAGGATCGCTAGGATCAATACGAGCAGAATCAGACCCATGTGCTGCCCTCCTTGACCTTCGATGTCTCCGGACGGCTACCCCGGCAGCCATGGATAAACATGGATAAAGCCGGACGCGTAGTACTTCTTTCCCGGAGTAAAGATCCTGGGCTGCAGGACGGCGCGGCTGGCAGCACAGTGCCTTATTGTTTGCAGTCGGGGTTGCCCGGAATGTCCGCTGTGCTGATCCCGCTGGCAGGCCGAGGATAGGAGTGACGGGAGAATGTCGCAGGGCGCGTGGCTTAACGAGACGCTGGCGGGGCTGGCGTCGCGGCGAGACGCGCTACGGCATGCGGCGAAGGTGCCCGGGGCCGACTATGGGGCCCTGCTCGAGGCGGCGCTGACCGAGCTTGACGGGGCCGTGGAGACGCTGGCAGGCGAGCAGGCGGCCGCCACCGGGGATGAGGGGACGGGCAACGTCGAAGCGCTCCGGGCCGAGCGCAGGCTGCTGCTCACGATGTTCCAGCAGGCGCCGGTGCCGCTGTTCCTGCTGGAGCAGGACGGCACGATCCGGCGCGCCAATGCCCGTGCCGCCGAGATGCTGGGGTCACCATCGGGCTACGCGACCGGCAAGGCGCTGACGGTCTTCCTAGATCTGCCGTCCCGGGCCGCCGTGCAGACCCAGCTGGCGGCCGTCGCGCGGACCGGGCAGACACGGCAGGCCGAATGCCGGGTGCTGGCCCCGGACGGCTCGCTCAACGCCACGCTGACCGCTGCCCTGATTCGCCTGCCGGCGGAGGCGCCGCTGTTCATCGTCACGATCGCCCAGCCGGGCGCCGAGGCCGGCCAGCCACGGAGCCCGGCATCATCTGTCAGGTCGCGCGAGGCGACCAGGGCGAACTCCGCCGACCGGGGCATTCAGTCGATGACCCAGCGGATGGACATGGTGACCGCGGTTACCAGGCTGCTGCTCGACAACAGCACGTTCAGCGAGGCCGTTACCCTGCAGCGGAGCGCGCGGCTGCTGGCCGGCGAGATCGCGAGCTGGGTCATCGTGGACGTGGAGCGAGACGGCAGGCTACGGCGCCAGTTCGCCGCGGGACCGCGGAATCCGCAGTCCGACGCCCTTGCCCGGAGCGTACGCAGCATCGATCCCGAGCCCGACTCAGTCCCCTGGCAGGTCCACGCCACGCGCAAACCGGTGCTGCAAGCGCACGCCGACGACCCGGGGGTGCTGGGCACCGGACCCGGTGGCACGCCGCTGCTGATGCTGCTCGGGGCTACCTCGCTGATCTGCGTCCCCATCTCCGACGGCACAACCAGCTACGGCACGCTGACGCTTGCGCGGTTGGTCGGGGAGGGGCACTTCGAGGTAGCCGACCTGGCTCTGGCGCAGGACCTCGGGCACCATCTCGCGATCGCGATGAGGGTGGACCGGATGTTCCGCCGCAGATCCGAGGTGGCTGAGACGCTGCAGGCAAGCTTGCTGCCGACGCGGCTGCCGGCCGTCGCGGGCCTTGAGTTCGCCGCGGCCTACATCGGCGCGACGCAGTGGCAGGAGATCAGCGGAGACTTCTACGACGTGTTCCGCTCGCGCAACGGGTGGGCGATCGCGATCGGGGACGTGTGTGGCAAGGGACAGGACGCCGCGGCGATGACCGCTGCCGCGCGGCACGCGATCCGGGCTTTCGCGTACCACGACACCGACCCCACGGAGGTGCTCGTCAAGGCCAACGAGATCCTGCTCGCCGGAGACTACGATGAGCGCTTCGTCACCGCCAAGCTGGCCTTCATCCGACGGCACGGCCGCCACCTGCGGGTGCGGCTCGGCAGCGCGGGCCACCCCGGGCCGGCCGTGGTCAGGGCCGATGGCCGGGTCGAGATCCTGGAAGGTGACGGGCTGCCGCTCGGCCTGTTCGGCAACGCCAAGCCCGACCACGCCGATCTCGACCTTGGCGAGGGCGACCTGCTGTTCTTCTACACCGACGGAGTGACCGACGCGCGCGGGGCGGACCTGTCCTTCTTCGAGGACCGGCTCGCCGACGAGCTCGCCGCCGTGGCCGGCCGGTCCGCCGCGGAGACCGTTCGCGCGGTGCAGGAACTCGTCACCGCCTTCTCCGAAGGCGAGCTGCGCGATGACGTCACGATCCTCGCGATGAAAGTCGGGAGGGTTTCCTAACCCACCCTCTGACCCCGCCCCTGGCCGGCCAGGCTGGCCAGTCAGGGAAAGGGGCCGGCCCGTCACTCCTCGTACATATCCTCGATGACTTCGGTGTCGCCGGGAACCGGCTTGGTCCCCTCCTCGACCGGGTCTTCGACGCCGCCCCTGCTGTCGGTGAGCAGGGTGGGCCTGGGCGGCAGGCCTGCGCGGATGCGCGAGGTGCCGGGGTTGTAGGTGACGTAAGGCGGTATGTTCCGCTTTTCCACTGTTTCGTCCCCCGGCCACTGGCGCGTCTTCTTAACCAGGAGCCGCCTGCCGACCCAGCCGTAGGTGCGCTGCGGGAGGAGCATGCCGATCAGGCCGATGATAATGAGCACCCAGCCGGCGGTGTGGAGGTTGATGGCCGATGTGTTCGCCCTGACGGCGAACGCGAGGATCGCGCCGACAGCGATGATAAGGAGGCCTACTCCTGTTCTCATGGCTGTTCCTTCCCTGGCGGGTCTCGGGCCGCCAGCACATATTCAGTTAAGACATCGCCGCAGGTGCGGCTCTGTCGTGCGCGGCTTGCGGGGACCTGTCTTGGATGTCGGCAGGGGTCCGGCTGTCCGCCGCGCTGAGTAGACGGCTCCTGAGGTGGGCGAGCGCGCGTGCCAGGAGCCGCGACACGTGCATCTGGGAGATGCCGAGGCGGCTGCCGATCTCCGCCTGAGTGAGGTTCCCGTAGAAGCGCATCACGAGGATGCGCTGCTCGCGCTCGGGCAGTTCGTCCCAGTGCGTGGTGACAGCTTGCATATCGATCGTGTGCTCTACCTCCTCGTCGTCTTCGCCGAGGACGTCGCCGAGCTGTGCGGGGTCGTCCCGGTCGGACAGCGGGGCGTCCAGCGAGTACGTGCTGAAGACGAGGTCTGCCTGCCGTGCCTCGAGCAAGTCGTCTCCGCTGACGCCGAGCCGCTCCGCGAGCTCGTCGTCGGTGGGAGCGCGGCCGAGTTGCTGGGTGAGGTCCTCGGTGGCCTTGCGCAACTCAAGCAGGAGCTCCTGGGCGGATCGCCGGACATGGATCTGCCAGCGCTTGTCGCGGAAATGCCGTTTGATTTCGCCGCTGACGCATGGTGCGGCGTACGCGGATAGGCTGCTGCCGATCGCCGGGTCATAGTTATTAATGGCCTTCAAAAGACCGACATATCCGACTTGCATCAAATCCTCGGCCGGCTCTGGACTGCCGCGGTACTGCCTAACGCAGGAACGGACGAGTTTCTTGTACCGCTCCACCAGGATCTCGCAGGCAGCGGCGCGCTGATCGCTGTCCGGCGGAAGCGCGCGGAAACGGGCGAGCAGCTCGTCGTCGGACAGCTTCGCTAGGTCCGCGCGGAAGCCAGGGGGCTGTACCGCGGCGTGCGGTAGCGTACCTGCCGGCTTTGCCGGATGGCCGCCAGCGGTAGCGGTTGCCTTTGTCATGGTCATCTCCGCGGGGTCGGAATTGCGGGCCACCCCCTGGTGTGCCCCCACGGTGATTTCTAAACCTGGCCCATAGTGACCTGGATCACTTTTCGTCCGGCGATCGATTGCCGCCAGGGACGTTTTCCCCGCCGCTCAGGCCTAGGCGACGGCTACCCGCTGGCGGTCCCAGAACCGCAGCTGGCGGCACCGGGCGATAAAGTCCGCGGGCGTGTGCTCGTCCAGGCTGACGAATCCGTCGTCCAGCGGCCCGGAGCCGCCGTTTTCCAGGCCGAACCCGGCGGCCTCGAACAGCGGCGTGGCGCCGCTCGTGTAGCCGACAAACTTGCAGTGCGCGTAAGCGTCGCTGAGGAAATCGCGTGCCGCGGGCAGCGCGGCCAGCGCCCGGGCGCCTTCCTGCGACGCGATCACGGCTACGGCGTCGAAGAGCACGGACGGCGCGCCGTCGATCTGCTTACCGGGAACGATGCTTCCGTCGCTGGCGTCCACGCCGGCTGCCACCGGTGTGACGATTTCCACCATGGCCTGCTCCGACCTCGCGGCGGCGTGCAGTGCGGCCAGCATCTCCGCGTTGGCTCCGGTGGTGACCAGCGCGCCGATCTTGCGCCCGGCGAAGCTCCCAGGACCGCGCTCGATGATGCTCAGCGCCGGAGACGGGGCCAGGTCCTGGCGTGGTTTGCGGGCCGGCGGCGCGGCGGGCGGCATCTGGCGCAGGCCGAGGCCTTCGGCCACCGTGGCGGCGAGATCGTCATCGACGTTACGCAGCCCGGCGACCATCCGGACCCTGATGTCCTCCCGGTCGCACTTGCTCAGCTCGAACGTGAACGCATCGGCGATGTGCAGTTGCTCGATGTCCGTCTGGCTAATGTAGAACTGACGGGCCTGGCTGTAGTGGTCGGCGAAGCTCTCCGGGCGCAGCCGCCGCTTCGGCCCCTGCTCGTGCGAGGGAAAAGTGCGGAAACCCGCGACCGGGTCCTCACGCGGCCCGCCTTCTTCCGGGGTCCACGAGTTTGGCTCGTAGTTCGCCCTGGTCGTCGGGTTCATCATGGCCATGTGCCCGTCCTGCTGGAAGTGCGCGAACGGGCACTTGGGCGCGTTGATCGGCAGTTGGGCGAAGTTGGGCGAGCCGAGCCGCTTGAGCTGCGTGTCCAGGTAGGAAAAGTTACGGCCCTGGAGCAGGGGATCGTTGGTGAAGTCGATCCCCGGCACGATGTTCTGCGTGCAGAACGCGACCTGCTCGGTCTCGGCGAAGAAGTTCCGCGGCAGCCGGTCAAGCACCAGCCGTCCCACCCGGCGGACCGGGAGGACCTCTTCTGGGATGATCTTGGTGGGGTCGAGGACATCGAAGTCGAACCGGTCGGCGAACTCGTCGTCGAACAGCTGCAGGCACAGTTCCCACTCGGGGAAGTCTCCATGGGTGATGGCGTTCCACAGGTCCCTGCGGTGGAAGTCAGGGTCGGCGCCGTTGATCTTGACCGCCTCATTCCACACCACCGACTGCAAGCCCTGCTTGGGTTTCCAGTGGAACTTCACGTACGTGGACTCGCCGTTGGCCGTGACCAGGCGGAAGGTGTGCACCCCGAACCCTTCCATGAACCTGAATGAGCGGGGAATCGCCCGGTCGGACATGATCCACATGAGCATGTGGGTCATCTCGGGCATCAGCGACGCGAAGTCCCAGAAGTTGTCGTGCGCGGTCTGCGCCTGCGGGAAACCGCGGTCCGGCTCCTGTTTGGCCGCGTGGATCACGTCGGGGAACTTGATCGCGTCCTGGATGAAGAAGACTGGGATGTTATTGGCGACCAGGTCCCAATTCCCTTCCCTGGTGTAGAACTTGGTCGCGAATCCCCGGACGTCGCGTGCCAGGTCGAAGGACCCCTTGTTGCCGGCGACGGTGGAGAACCGCACGAACACGGGAGTGCGCAGTCCGGCCTCGCTGAAGACGTCCGCCCTAGAGATGTTCGTGAGCGGCTCATAGTTCTCGAAAAACCCGTGCACCCCGTAGCCGCGGGCGTGTACCACCCGCTCGGGAATCCGCTCGTGATCGAAGTGGAAGATCTTCTCCCTGAAGTGGAAGTCCTCGAGCAGGTCCGGACCGCGTTCGCCGAGCCGCAGCGTGTTCTGGTCGTCGCTGACCACCGTGCCCTGCTGAGTGGTCAGCCGCGGCCTCCCGTCCCCGGCGGTCTGATGGGTCTCGCCGCCACGGCCGCGGATCACCTCCTGATCCCCGTACCGGACTGCCTTGCGGTCGCCGTCTGCTCCGGCTGCCATCGCGCCTCCCGTTAGGTGTGGCCGGGCCAGTTCCTGCTCTGGTCTCGCGGTCCCGCGTCTGGTCTGCGGCCCGGCTCGGCTGAACCGGCTCGACCTGGCGCTGGCTCTTGAGCGGGCTCGGTGCGCACCCGCTACCCTCCGGGCCCGAGGTATACACGCGTTTGGCGTCTTTTCGAGTCGCAGCCGCGCGGCCGGCCGCACCGATGATCATGGCGATCGGTGTGCGGACGGCAGCGAATCGTGACTATCTTCGTATTTTCCGCGGCGATCGCCGATACGATCCCGCGGTCAGCGGAGTGTCATGACGCGGCAGAAAGATACTAACAGGAATGCAGGTTTGTAGACTCCGTTAAGCTTTTCCTACGGTAATTCCAGGATGTATGACAAGTGCGGGTCATGAAAGAATCCCCGAACGACATCCGG
>Ga0335075_10016876_pt1 | contig 10879 bp, 9 predicted proteins | sample Lox_Sample_24_FD_206723 | JGI IMG/M metagenome (GOLD analysis project Ga0335075, IMG submission 206723) | Soil microbial communities from Loxahatchee National Wildlife Refuge, Florida, United States - Lox_Sample_2.4 | ecosystem: Environmental > Terrestrial > Soil > Wetlands | place: USA: Florida... | reverse complement strand
AAAACACGTGCTTGGTAGCAATCCGCCTCGATCCGGCGAGGGGATCGCCGCTGTCATGTCTGGCTTCCACCCATTCGGCGGGAGGGTCAGTAAACATTTTGGCGACAACGTAAGAAGCATTCCAATCTCCCCATAATCCATTGCGTCCGTTATACTGCCCTTGAGAGTCCAACAAGATTTCATGTTCAATGCCACCCGATTGTTCGGAAACCAAAGGACACCGCTTCATCCGTGCAACTGGGAAAACCCTCCAACTTCTCCATTGGAACTACCAGCCTCCAACCACTCGTGGACCCAGAAGACAAGGCAACCCTGGCGCCGCTGTCTTGTCATTGTACCCCGCCTATTCCAGCGGTACTACTACATCTGCTGGGCGTCATGTGTCCTCGTTGACTCCTTGTGACCGCGGGACATCGAGTTTAGTCGAGCAGCCCAGCACATAAGGCCAATATGACCGTAACGAATCCTCCGCTTTCGCTGTCCTTGACAATCCTCTGAGCACAGTCGGAAACTGCACACATGCATTTTTAAAACGCTGCGAGAAGCGACGATTCTTCAATACTTTCGGTCGACAACTTAGCTTCGCCTGAAGAAGGCAGATATTTTCACAAGTCCCACGCCGAAGGATCCAAGGCGTTTCGGGGTTTTACGACGAAGCTGGCAGCGTATGTCAAGCACAAAACCCCAGGCTATCAGTTTGTCAATACAAAATGTGAAATCGGATTACGCCTCTTCAGCGTCTTCAAGGCTTCAGTCTTGCATATCTCCGGGAGTACCGCGATGGATAGCGATTGAAACAGGGTCTCTGGGACAAGCGCGTGGCCTCAGTTTTGAGGCGAAGCCTGTGAGGTAGCCAGGGGAGCAGTAGAATTCGCAAAGCATCTGCCCGATGACCGATTTTGACGATATCCCAGACATCCTCCGGCGCTCGGTCACGTGTATTATCGGCATCCATTCCCTCCTTGTCGGACTCCGATCAGTGAATCACCTTGTCACCGCGAGGATTTGTTGCACCTGTCCCGGATTCTGAGGCGAAGCCGCGACCTACATGGAGGGAGAAACGTGGAAAGAGGACAGAGCGTGCCTCTTTCCCTGGAGGCAGTCGAAACTGACCGTAGACCCCGAATTGGCGGTGAACTACAATCCACCGGAATAAGGACTCAACCTCCGGAGATGATGACTCCAAATTGCCACGCCGAATAATTCCAAACCTTTCTTCATCTTAGCATACCTTAGACATGTCAGACGCTAACGATCAAGCTTCCCCAAAGTTAGCACCTGAAGACGCATACCTGAGCTACTACGATGTCCGACTAACCAAAGAAGACGTCGACAGCATCAAAAAAGGCGACTGGCTAACCGACAACGCCATCTCCTTTTGGGAGGAATACCTCGAGCACGAAACCCTCAAGAAATACCCAGGCACCCGCATCACCCTCCTCCGCCCCACAATGTGCCAATTGCTGCGCCTGACCCCCGACCCCTTATCCCTCAAAACTGCCCTCCCAGACCTCACAAACACAACCCACATCTTCCTCCCCGTCAACAACAGCACCAACCCGGAAATCCCGGAAAGTGGCTCGCACTGGAGCCTGCTAGTGGTCAGCGTGCTCGACGGCGTGGCCTTCCATTATGACTCGCTCGGCAGCGATAACGAGCTGTTTGCGTCGCTGACGTGCGAGAAGCTGGCGACGCTTTTGGGGAAGTGCCTGCGCTTCGTTGGCATGCGGGACGCACCGCAGCAGGAGAACGGGAGCGATTGCGGCGTGTTTGTGTGCAAGGTTATGGAGAAGTTGCTAACGGAGCGGTTGCTCAAGGTGAATAACAAGGATAAAGTTTCGATGAATTTGAAGGGGAGGGGTATCGATGCGAGGACGGGGAGGAAGGAGATGATGAAGACGATTGAGGGGTTTAGGAGGGAGGGGGAGAGGAGGAGGAGTAGAAGTAGGAGTCCTGGAGGGGGAAGGAGCTCAGAGAAGAGTAGTCCGCCGAGAATTGGGGCGGAGCAGGAGGAGGAAAGGGAGAGGGAGAGGGAGAGGGACGGTTTGTGGACGAAGAGGTGATATATATCTGTGAAAGCAGCCACGCTAAAGGACTCGTCTTGTTCAGTCTTCTTGAAGCTGAACCCGAACTTGTTGAAGCGTCCGCGTTTGCTTTCTTGGACAGTTTAAAGTATCAGAAGCTCCTTTGTTGGAGAGGAGCCTCGCATGTGATGTGCAGTAGAGCTTACTTCTGAAGAGCGTGGTGCAACGTTTTATTTCTTCTTGGTCGTTATGTTATGCCTGTCTGTGTTCTTTAGCGAGCGAAAGGCGCCAGAGCGATAAGAGGTACATTGCTACATTGGTGCTCTACATAAAGCGAATTTGGTTTTTGTATTTCATGGGTGTTACATTTGAGCACTAAGCAAATATGCTATTTAAGTGGTCAGAACTCGCTTTACTCCTTTTGTTCAACCGTTGGCTGTCACGATCAAACCAAGTCCTCGAGCAACTCTGTTATTTCCAAGTAGCATTCGAACATTTCTCACATCCGAAATCAGCAATATCCTCCACAAACTAGTAAAATCAGTCACAGCCTCAACACGCACTCCTTACCTTCTCCAGCTTCGAAACGATACCCACTCTTCTATTCACCCACTCCTTAAACTCCAACCTACGCCCCCTCCCACCCTTCTTGGCTCTCCTTTTCACGACGTTGCTCATGATACCTCTGGCAAGGAAGTCATTCAACCCCAGAATAGCCCTCTCAACCCATCCCACCTGCTTCTGATGCGAGGCCTCACACGCTTCAACGACAGCCTCGCCCGATGGATCGCAATCGTCAACGACGTCCGTGGCTGCGGTCTCGGATTCAACGGTGTGACTGGTAACGCGGTGGATGATGGGTTTGCGAACATTGTGAAAATCACGGTGTTCGGGGGCGAGTCCGGCTTCCCATTGCTTGACGTCTGTCTCCTCGAAAACGGCGGGCTCGGGTTCAGGCTTAGGGGAAGCGCTGGGTGATGATGTAAACTGGTTGCGTTGAGTTGGGTAAGCGCTGGGCTATACGCCTGTTAATGGCTGCTTCGAGACGGGGCTGGAGGAGAAACAAGGAACCTGTTTTGTCCATGATGGAAGGCTGTTCGTCTCTGCAAGAGATCTTCAAGCTCTTCAGCCTCGCTAGCGTGAATGAGTACGCTACTTGAAGGAGGATGGGAAGCGGTTTGCCTACCGTTGGCTTCTCCACGCCTTCCATATCTTGATCGACAGCAAATGCTCCCATGAGATTATTCAGCCCTGCATAGAACGGTGTTACATGGTCCTTGGCTGGCTTATCGGCTGCATTTTTCTCGACCATCTTAGCCTGGAGCTCATCATAAAATTTTGTTCTCATACTCTTCTCACGTGATGACTGGGTGAACGGATCCGTGGCAATAACTATCTGCTTGCTCACCGCAACTGCTTGGTCTACCTCACTTGCTATGGCATGACTGTAAATAGCACCGGGCTCCGAATTTGGAGAATTAGGACGACGCTTCCTGTTGTTGGAACGTCTGTCGTAAAATAGAGGATTGCTAAAAGGAGCAGGCTCGAGAGGCAACTTGTTTTGACGCTCATAACGACGTTTGATCCATCCAGAACCTTTCTCGATTTTCGGGCTCCCAAGTCCATCTACATGTACGGTATTCTGTGATTCGGTCTGTGGAATTTTGCAGGCCATTTTCCTTGTCGCTGGAGCGTAAGACTCTTCAAGTATGTCTTTTGGAGAGCTGTGGCGAATTTCCGGCGTTTGAATTGCTCAACTCTTTGCGAGCTGCGAACGCGTGGTAGGCGATACATAATCCTTTAGTGGTGAAGGATTTGAGTTCTGCGTAGTGGGGCTTCAATTGCATTTTTCTGCGCTTTATCTATCCTGTCTCCACGTGTGAAGGTACGGTTCAGCTAGAGGCGGAAGAGAAAGCTCGACGCTATGGCCTCGCTCTCAACGCTTGCCCAAAGGAATAAGTTGCAACCATGGAACATGGGTACCGGAATGGGCTAGAAACCGAACCTTCAAAACGTCCATGTTATTCAAACAAAAGCCTCTGCAAACTCAGAAACGGCCCTATAAAATTTATTATGCCTCAGTATCTCATTCTCGCCGCTCTTCAAGGCAATATCTGGATCCTTGATGCACGTCAGCCCTCTTACGCGAGAAAATGGGGCTTGATAGACCTTCCCAACAACTCAGAGGAAGAGCTAGGAAACAAGAATAAGAGTGATGCGCTAATCATGAGCTTGCGTTACTGGAAACCAGGCGACAGCTTACCAGTATCATGTAGTCTAATTGAGGAGAGGCGGTCAGCTTCCGAGCCAGCCTTTTGGTCTTGGGACTTTCAAAGACAATTGGGTTTGAGCCTCTGTGGACTGATGTGATAACCGCTGAGTAGCACGAACAACCAGTTTCAAGCTTTGAACATTGGTTGGGTCTTTGCCAGTGGATACAATTGCCTGGTCCTCCGAGTCTTCTGGAAGAGTAAGACGGTTACCTGACTTCTTGTTTCCATGGGGCATTGAGTCGGCTTGTTCGGGTTTTGATTACCTACTCTGCCGATATCTATGTTTCCTCCAGCGAACGAAAAGTGGCCTCTACGAGTTGCTTTCGGAAGGGAATATCGCTTCGATTGAGCATCATAAGCAAGTGCAGATGGTTTAGCTAGCTTCACAAACGGAGGGGCGGTCGCTTTAATCGTCGGTGGCCTCAATCGTCGATACTTGGAGTGTCTGGTGAGGTCGTCTTCAGAAATTGCAAAATCGCTTTCAATCAATCGCTTTTTTGCCACTACTCTCTTGTAATCATCTGCTCCCAGGTTGTAGTGAGTGAGCAGAAGAAGCACCCAAGGCTTGTAAGTACCATCGTTGGTACCGTGCGAAGACAGTTGTACTAGCGGGAAGGTCAGCAGAAGCCGGTTTTTCAGCTGTGACGGCGATCCGGACAATAAAGTTGTACAGAGCACGGCAAGACGCATTACTCTCAGGCTACTCTAGAATCCGAGAGAGAGACATGTCCATGGCGATATGGTACAGTATGTGGTTGGAGGGTTTGCCGTTGGAGGGAGAAAGACGAACGCGTTGGTTGGCGGGCTCTTTGCAGCGCGTTCTGAAGCGGTTGACGTAGTAACCTCCTAATGGGTAAGGACAGCCTATCGAATACAAACCTCTCGCCGTTAAGAGCTAGGGCCTCTAGAACTTCCAGTTTAAAAGAGGATGAGTCGATTGGAAAATGAAGCAGTATTTGCAACGTGCGATGACATATGAAGATAAACTAAGATCAGTCTCGACCCAATGTGCTTGCATCTCTCGCATCCGCTAGCATCACCACCATTACTCCAAAACCAAGGCGATTCATCGCCGTCTCTTGCTGAACGTCATCTTGGAAGACTACTTCTTCGTGCTTCAGGCCGCACAGGCAAGAGGTAGGATCATCTTCTCCTTCCAGTTGCACTTGCCGCGAACCCGGGAATGATCGCAGAAAAAAATAGGCTGTTGACCAAGAGACAGAAATGATACCATTCCGTCACATTTGCCCGCTTTCGTGCCTCTCAGGGTGATTAGCAACTAATAAACTACTATGTGCCACCGTCTTCTACCAAAAGTGTATCCTGGACAGAATTATACAAAGTGCAACATTACCATGAATCGTCAAAGTCGATGCTGGAAATGCTTTGTAGAATCACTGACTCAAGAGTGCTGCGAGTCTCGATTCCTGAGGCTTTACCAGCGGACCGAATACAGATCAAGAGAATCATAGTGTCATGACTCCGGATTCTTGGGGACCCGTTCTCCTCGCCTCGTCTGTCTAACGGTCGATCGACAAGATATATCGATGACCTCCGAATCTGCATATTGGGGATCCAGAGCGGATAAGCGACAACGTTGGTGCGTTACGTTGGGTTAGACAGGGAGCAGCCCTTGTCTACCAGTCACTCCGAAAACGTGCATAACTACGCTCGCTACCCCGGAAGACGGAACCGACATGCACAATTATTGCACAAAAGATTAAGTCTCGGGACGCCACGTACTTATCTCCGCGCTGTGGAGTGTTCGTGATCGCGCAAGGCTACAACAAAAACCCTCAACGACGCGGGCTTGAGAAGCGTGACAAATTTTTTGGGGTCGCTTCTACGTCTTTCATCTTTCATATGAAAGAAAGCCTTTACGTGCCTCAACTGATACCATACAAATTTGCCCTAATCCAGGCTCTTGGCCTCCACTAAGCCTGATTCGCTCTCCCTCCGGAGTACTCCGTACCTGCACGAAGCTGCTCCCAGCCATTTGGACTTCCCCCCCCCAGCATATGGGGGGTTGCTTCTGTAAGGCCTGCTTTCTACTCACCCGTTCCAGAATGTGTCTTTCCAGTGTGCGGCAATGCTTGCCATTCCAAGAAGCTGTCGTGACCACAGTGAAGCTATGTTGACTGCCATTGGCGCATCATCCCATTGCGAGAACCTTACTGTGCTAACGATCATGGCGGCCATAGCTCATGGCTACACCGACCACTTTCAACGACCCTGCAGCCGTTGATCTGGAAGAAAAGGAGACCGACATTGAACTTGCCCCGGAAGAAAGTCACCAGTCCGAGAGCCCAACGACAAGCGGCGTTTCCCAAATCCTCGAAGAAAAAGACGTTGAAGCGCAAGCAGCAGAAGTATCTCAGCCTGACGAAAATGTGGTCTGGTGGGATGAACCGGTGGATCAAGATCCTGATAACCCGATGAACTGGGGAGCTGGCAGGAAATGGGGAACCATCGCGATTCTAGCCTTCATCACCTTCATCACTCCCCTCGCCTCGTCGTTCTTTGCGCCTGCTGTTCCGCTGGTGATGAAAGATTTCAAAAGCGACAACGAATTGCTCGCAGAGTTCGTCGTCTCGATCTACATTCTCGGCTTCGCCTTTGGACCTTTGATCATTGCGCCGCTCTCCGAGATCTACGGTCGCGCTCCACTCTACGTCTCCTGCAACATTCTCTTCATCATCTTCTCCGTCGCGTGCGGTCTCAGCAAAAATATGGGCATGTTGGTCGCTTTCCGGTTTCTGCTGGGTTGCGCCGGAGCTTCGCCATTGACGCTCGGCGGAGGAACAATTGCCGACATGATTCCACAAGAAAAACGAGGAGGGTCAATGGCCATCTGGGCTATGGGTCCTTTGGTTGGTCCAGTCATTGGCCCGGTTTGCGGTGGTTATTTATCCCAGGCGAAAGGCTGGCGCTGGATATATTGGGTGCTGGCCATGGTTTCCGGAGCCGCCTCGACAATTGCCTTCATTCTCTTAAAAGAGACCTATCCTCCCGTCATTCTCGCTCGAAAAGCGGCGAGACTCCGGAAAGAGACCGGGAACCAAGCATTACGAAGCAAACTCGATAGTGGCATAACTCCCAAAGAACTCTTCAAACGTGCCATTTTCCGACCTATGAAGATGCTTTTTCTCTCGCCCATTGTCGCTTCTCTGTGTTGGTACACAGCAGTGGCGTATGGACTGCTCTACTTGCTTTTTACTACCTACACGTTCGTGTTCGAGGATGTCTACCACTTCTCCACCGGAACCGTGGGTTTGACGTATATCGGCACCGGTGTAGGTATGTTTACTGGCCTTGGAATTCTAGGAACAGCAACGGACCGCGTCCTCAAGAAACGGAAGGCTGCGGGACTGGAGATGAAGCCAGAGCATCGTATGCCCCTCTACCTCACCGTTCCGACAGGTCTCTGTATGCCAGCTGGCCTGTTCCTCTACGGCTGGACAACGGATAAAGATGTTCATTGGATCGTGCCTCTGATTGGAACCGCTTTCATTGGATTTGCCATGCTATCTATCTTCGTGGGTGACGATTTTCTCGCTTGTTTGAGAGTTGAGCTGACAGCCCTTGCAGATGACAATCAGCACATACCTCGTGGATGCATTCACCATCCATGCCGCATCTGCAATGGCTGTAAACACCGTTCTGCGTTCAATCTTTGGCGCCGTACTACCTCTCTGCGGCCTAAAGATGTATGGCAAACTGGGCCTAGGATGGGGCAACAGGTGAGACTTGAACTTTGGAATAGAGGAACATGCATTTGCTAACTATTTCCAGCTTGTTGGCTTTCGTCGCCCTTGCCATGGTGCCCATTCCGTTTTTGTTTTCGGTGTACGGCGAAAGGATACGAACCAATCCGAGGTTCCAGGTCAAGTTGTAGGCAATGAACCGAACTTGCATTGTATTGGCACATTTAAAATCATTTCACGATATTGTTATCTTCCTGTGGTGTTACTTAGACACTTGGGAACTTTTGTTATTATCGGTTGCAGCACTGTTGTTATCGGAAATGGGTGCAATTGAACATTGTATGGGTGGCATTCTGCCCATTGCTTTCTGAAAAATCCCTTCTCCATCTATGTCAAATATGTATTATTGTGGGAACACAATTGACAACAATTCTCAAGATGCAACTTGAGTGTTCTCTTCTACTCCGTACTCTGAAGCACATCGCAGGAACGAGTGCACCATTACGATCTGTCTAACTAACTGTATCTGAATACAACCCAATTCCTGATGAACTCTCCAAAAGCATCTGAACTAACAATTCGCCTTCAATGGTTGGTTTGGTATCGCAACCAAAGCTCTTTCGTATTCGCCCTGTCCACATGTCGCCGGGTTCCTCCACACCTCGGCAATAGGGAACAACCACCAATGTCTCAATATGCATTTCACACTTGCACCAAGTGATCAGAAATCAATCTTTTTATGCTGACAGACTGCTTTAGAGCCTATCAGTAACATGGCTACACCAAAGATTACTCTCTACGTCGACGTTGTCTCGCCTTTTGCTTATTTGGGCTACTATGCATTGAGGGTAAGTCCATTCATTGGCTACTACAGCTGTTCGTCACAACAAGGGGTTTACCATTTCCTTGGATCTCGATTCTTTGCTTCAACTGTTTCTTTCTTTTCTCACTGTGGACGTCCGAGTCTTTTTCCTACTTCATCGAGCCAAATCGCCTCATTCTCTCGCGGCACGACTTCCAATACAGAATCGGGTGCCCCAACTAACTCTTCCCCTAGAACTGGCCCATCTTCCAAAAATGTGAAATTACCTACATTCCCATCTTTCTCGGCGGCCTAATGAAAGCGTGCGACAACCGGCCCCCAATCCAAATCAAAAGTACGCCGTCCCTTTTCCCCCTTCAATCATCCAGGCAGCGTAATAACATTCCATCACTACCCAAACAGACAAAGACAAATGGATAAACACCGAGCGCCTCCGCTGGGCCAAAGCATTCTCCATCCCCGTTGCTACCGAAACCCCCGACGGCTTTCCCCCTTCAACCATCGCATGCCAACGCGCTCTCACTGCTCTCACGCTCTCATCGCATAGGTCCAAGCTCCCTGACGCCCTCGACGCCCTGTACGCCGCGTTCTGGATTGACAGAAAGCCGATTCAAAAACCCGAGACTGTTATCGAGGCGCTGGCAAAGGTGGTCGGGGAACAGGCTGCCAAGGAGTTGTTTGAGATGGGGAGCAGGCCGGAGGTCAAGAAGAGGTTGGGCGAGACGACAGACGAGGCGTTTCGGGAGGGAGCGTTTGGGCTACCGTGGTTTGTTGGTGAGTGTTTTGCTGCTTTGTGGACTTGGTGTCCTTGGAGGTTAACGGGAAGCTAGCCACGAATGAGAAGGGGGAGAAGGAGGGGTTTTGGGGGTTTGATCATCTCGGGCAGGTTTGTGATCATTTGGGGTTGGAGAGGCTGCGTGGTGAAGGGTGGAGGTCACTGTTGTAGAGTGGTATAAATTTCAGGAAGGGGAATGATTTGTTTGAGGTGGGCATGGAGAGTGGTTGTGATGGTTTGCGAATTCTCTCGTGGGTATGAATCCAGAATACAGCATATGACAGTGCTTCCGAATGAAAATATCAAGAATTATTATGCATTCGACCTTTAGCATTGTGGCCCAAACAAATGCCGTTACCGCTCGATTATTCTATAATGCGATCGGTCGGTCATTGCATCGAATCTCATTCAATATCAATGTCGTAAATCGCTTTCTAAAACATTGCATGATGCTTAATAACCGCAGTCATCATGCTAGAGTGATTGCCCTTCCTCTCGCTTCTTGGTGTGCATCACTTTCTTGGTGTACATCGTGATCAACTCACACCATCCAAAGTGACAATCGAAAGAAAAAGTGTTGGCTGCAATAATATCCGTCTCCTTCAAATAGTCCTGCTCCCAGTTGACTTGCTCACAGAACTCTTCATTGGAAATGTCCTGAACCAACGAGGAGTCGAAGTCGTCGCGACGCGGGTCAAGGATTGTTACGCGAAGACGAAATCTTTTTACCAGTCTATTGCCTTGTCTATTTCAATGCTACCTGAGAGGAAGATAGACGGTTTATCAATCTCGGTTCGGGTCGGAGGTTTAACGATGATGCATTCGGCGTCCGATAATGAGACTGCCATTGCAAGGGTATCGATGGGCAGGAGATGGGTTTGAGAATATAGATATAATGACAGTGGTTTATAAATTGGAGAGAGAGATACGTCAGCAACTTTGAACTCTGCAAAGACTGAAATTGTTTTACATGTTGATACGATATGGATATTATACAGCTCTTGTGGTGTCATTAGGTTTGCGACTGGTGGCTAGGGCAATCTTTTCCACATGATTCCAGTCTATTCTGTCCCACCAGGCCTGCAAGAACTGCCACTTGCCCTCGATTGTCCAGTCAAACATCCAAGCATGTTGCCAAGTATTGACGCATAGGATGGGCACGACGTCGATACCGCCGTAGCTCGTCGTGGGTTTAGCCTCAGCCCTGCTCCATGGCCCAAAAGATCCGGCCATATTCTGCACTTTTGAGCGCACAAAGTTCTCATTACTGACTCCGCCCG
>Ga0335075_10016875_pt1 | contig 10880 bp, 7 predicted proteins | sample Lox_Sample_24_FD_206723 | JGI IMG/M metagenome (GOLD analysis project Ga0335075, IMG submission 206723) | Soil microbial communities from Loxahatchee National Wildlife Refuge, Florida, United States - Lox_Sample_2.4 | ecosystem: Environmental > Terrestrial > Soil > Wetlands | place: USA: Florida... | reverse complement strand
GGCAAGCCGTCGCGTCTTGCCCGCACCGGGTCGGCAGGGGCTCACCGGCCAGCGCCAGTGGCCCACGCAGCGTACTCACGCTGCGTGGTCGTTCATCGGCACCATAGTGCACACCAGAGCCGCCGATCTGGCGTCGATCCCACCCGGTCGACAAGCACGGCTTCCTCCGTACAGAACGTGCCGATCGGCGCGCTGCGAGCCCCCCGCCCATGCATCTTGAGCGGACACTTCTGGGCACCGACTTACTTAGCTATTCCCTCCCGGGTTACTGCCAGGGGTTAGCTGCTGTCGTGCCTCCCGGACTGACGTCACTGAATTCGTAGTAGTCGGGGACGGCCGCCAGATCGAAGTTTGTCGGATCCGTGTCTTGAGCATCGTCGGACCACGATCTTAGCTCGAATGGGTTGGGAGATTCGAGGGCCTCCAGCCGCTCCTTTAGGTTGGCGGCCATGTTGGCGGCGATGAAGTTCGCATTAGCGGCCGTGAGGTGCGGTGAACTTGTCAGAGTTTGCACGACCTCAGGCCAGAAGGCGGCCAATTTCTCCCGCTTGAACGCAACAGTGGAATGGGGGAGCTTCATGATTCCTTCGAGCTTCTCTTGCAGCTCGGTCATACCCGGCAGGCCGGGCCAGTCCTCTCGGACCTCGCGCCGCTCCACACCGACCACGACGTAGTCGTGATCCTGGTAAGGCTTCGCCGCCATGGGGTCCGGGCCCTTCACCAGGTGGCCGTTGCGGAGCCAAAGGTGGGAGAAATCGACATCAGCCAGTTCGGTGCCCAATCCGACGTAGAAGCCGGTCCGGAGCAGGTTACCCGGTGCGTAGAAGGTGTCACAGACGCCAAGCCGCAGCGTTGTCTTGTCAAGCCCGAGAATCTTGTCAACACCGTCGGTGACGACTTTAGCGATATTGCCTGCCGGGATCGCCGACCCAGTCAGCGCCGTCAGGGCGCTTATAGTGGCGACAAGCGCCTGAGCCGCGTCGTCGCCAGGGACGGCGTATAGCCCCGTGACAAGCGAAACGTCGCCGCCGCGGTACGGCGTCGGACCCATCAGCCGCGCGTTCACCGTAACTACACGATCGAGTCCCGCGTCGCTTACCTGCTGCAGTTGAGTCGGAGCAGCTAGGCCATGTTCCTGACCTGTCTCGGTGGCGCCCCAAGCGTGCACAACAGGGTAGAACTTACGCCACAACGTCCGGCTTCGAGCCAGGTAAACCTCGCTCAGACGGATGATGAAGTAGCTTTTGTCGGCGCCGATCTCGGTCCCCGAGGCAGGTCCCACGACGTTGTCATCGTCGAGTCGCTGCCATGCGAGGTGCTTCCCTCGTTCACGGAAGACTTTCAAGACGTCCATGATTCCTCGTCACTCCGCTATGACGGCATTGGCTCGGCTTGTGGAGGCCTGGCCAGCGCAGGGCTTTTGGCTGAGAGCAGGTACTGGATCTGGATATTGAAGGGTGAATTCGGGTCGAGGCGCGACGCCGCCTGCTCCAGCGGACCCGCCTGATTCAGTCGGCGCGAAAAGGCTGGAACCCGGTGCGCGAGCCACGACAGAAGCCAATTGCCCAGCCGGGCGCCCGATGCGCGGTCGCGGTCTGTCAGGGCCGCTTCCCGTAGGCTTCGGGCAAGGATGGGCATCTCCGCCGTCCCGAACAACTCGGAGGGGGCGTCCGGGATGAGTTCCAGTCCGACGATGATACGGGCGTCGGGCAGTTCGGGGAAGTAACGCAGAAGGTTTTGGGCTACCAACCGTCGCCTCATCAGCATTCGCTCCGGATCTGCCGAGCGCCTTGCCTCGTCAGCCAGCGCGTAGTAAGCCATGCAGCCCAGGATCGGATCGGTCCACTTGGCGTTCAGGGCGGCATTTAGGAGTTCGCTGCGGTCGCCAGTACCCACGTCGTACAGTTCTCCGCCCTGGTAGAGCTGCTGGCCTAGCTGAAGTTCTCGCAGCAGTCGACCGTAAGGAATGTCCAGCACCGGCTCGCGGTAGATACGACCGGGGAGGCGCAAGATGTGCTGACCGATCTCGCAACTGCCATCCGAGCGCAGAACGGCCGTAATTACTGTCGCCCGGCTAGGCAGGCTCGCCGATGCAATCGTAAGCTGGCCTATAAGGGGGGAGGTAAGCCTGACGGAAAACGGGCGCGACGGCGCCGCTGACAGTCCGGTCAGAATTACGCCCACCGATGTGCCATGCAAGCGGACTGGTCGCAACGGTATCTGCTCGTTCGTTTCGTCTACTATCTCCGCTGCGATCATTTCGCCGATTTCCTGTGTTGCCACCGGCCATGTGGCACCTTCAATCGCGACGACCAGTGACAGCGGCCGGCCACCGAACTCTTCCGGAGACCGGGATTTGATGATGCCGGTGAATTGGTGGAAAAGCTCGTTGAACTGGTCGAACGGCTTGATACCCATGACGGCCAGCATGGTGGGCAGGATGTTCGCCTGCAGCGGTCCCATGCTCTCCGAGATGATCACGCTCCGCCCCGGTCCCTGCCAGCCGATCGTGTCCTCAACCAGCGGGGAAACCGTCGCTGACGCTTCGACTTGGGCAACCTGGCCACGCTCGAGTTCGACAATGGTCTGACTGAACACCTCGTTACCCAGCCTGAAGCGAACGTGGTAGGCGCCAGGTTGCAGTTCCTCCCCCCAGGGAAGCTTCTCGGCGACCAGGCTGGTGTATGGAGGATCCAGGCCCTGCACGTCGGCGACGGCAAGACGTTCTTGAGCGGTCAACGTCAAGGCGGCCCCCGCGGGCGTGGGCAGCGGCTGGCCGGGTAGGCCCCGGAATTCCTCTTCGTGACAGGGCAAGCTCCGGGCTGTGCCGGGTCCCGGTTCAAACGGGCGATCCGGCCAGTCGCCAGTCGGCGGCCCCACGCGTACAACTACGTCAGATCGTTCTCGTACGTCGATGATCTCCGGATCCGAAGTGACGAGCGTTCCAGCAGACCTGCACTGTGCTCTAACGCGATAGCGATCCGGCGGGACCTGCACCGCCTCCGAGCTGAGATGCGGCGGCCATGTCGGCTCGTAAAGCCTGTTCCCCCGCAGCATGAGCCAGACTTCAGTATTGACGGCTGCCTCCGTCGGCTCGATCTGAACGGTCAGATCAAGCTGCGCCGGATCTTCCACCTGGAGTAGTATGCACCCTTCGGCGCCGCGTGGATCAAACATCGGAGTCATGTAATTCCGCTGCCACAACGGCTTGCCGGCGAGTTCTTTCAGGACCATAGACCGTACATGTCTATGAACCGAGCTGGGCGTCACCACGCGCAACTGAAGCTCGTCGGACCAGTCCAAAGCCGCAGGGCCGCCGCCCAGGGCTTGGACCAGATGCCGGGTCATGATGCCGGCGCCATCCTTGATGCCCGCCGCCCTTCCCCTCGGCGGAACAGCCCACAGGACCGCCTGTGCTCGCTGGCGACCATCCTGCGGCTCTGCGCTCCAGCTGATCGTGGGCAGGTTCGGCGGATCCTTGTCGAAGAAGAGATCCCGGCAGGCGTCGATTATGAAGAACTGCTCCTGCGGCCCGGCGAACTGAAAGTACTGGACCAGTTCAGTGACGTCGATTAGCTTGTCCGCGTCAAGCTCCAGGTCGCGGACATTACGGGGGACGATCGCGGTGTGCATCACTCCCCGGGCCGCATCAGCTGGAGCAAGGAGGCCATGCCCGGCGAAGTAGAAATACAGCCGGTCGTACGTATCGCCGGATTTGTAAACCTCGTACAGGGCGTCGCGGATCCCGTCACGAGTCGGCCCGGGTGACCTCGAGGTCATCAGCGTGACGTCGCGATCGGCGAGTGATCCCAGCCCGATGAGCGCATCCCTGACCGCGTTAGCATCGTTCACGGCGCTGGTGAGGGGTTGTCGCTTGTACGCGTCAATGCCAACGATCACCGCCACGGCGCGCGTCATCTTTCCCCCAAGCCAACCCCATCAGCTCTGTTCGATAGACTCCCGCTACTTCGCTAGTACGTCAACTAGCCAGGGACCGAAAAACTGAGGCTGTGACTCGTCATGTCGGGCTTAAAGGGCATGGTGAAGGCCTTTCACTCGCCCTTGCATGACCCACAGGTCGCGGTACTCCGGGCGGACCGGATCCCGTACCGGACCTTGGCCCTACGACTGCGGGCAGGGCCTGGCGTACTCGCCCGGACGGCGGCAAGAAGATAGGGTGGCGATGGCCGCTGAACTTGTTTCGAGGAATGGCCCTACTGCCGGGCTTCCTCATGCCGCCAGCGGCGGCACCCACCTAACCGGCGGCGCGACTCCATCCTCATCTGCACGGTGAATACACTCCCAGTCTGCAGACCCACGGCGCACAGAGCGGGATGTTCGGTGCGTGGGGCAAACCTGCTAACGGGCTGGCGCCTAGCCGTCCGTAATCGGCGTTAGGCGAGCCTCAACGACGTTGCCGCAGGCCGGACAAGCATCGCAGCATGCGCGAAGGGTTAGTGTCCGAGGGGGACTCGAACCCCCATACCGGTCTGACCTGCGAAGTTGGAGGGTGTGGACTCAGATGGGAACGAATAAGTGCAGGTCAGGGATGTGCGCCTGTGTCCGAGGGGCGAGGCCTACCAATTGCACATGCTAGCGATATCGCCCTGACCACGGCGTTTGTGCTCGGCGATGCTCGATGATGGCGGCTGATCGGGTCATCGAGTGGACAGCGGGCGCGGTGCTCGGGGTCGCGGCGGTCGCGGCGGTCGCTGCGGTGGCCTCCTACGAATACGCTGACGACCTCGTTCGGATGCACGGTGAGTCAGGCTGGACTGCCCGCATGGTCCCGCTCATGGTAGACGGGCTGATCTACGCGAGTTCCATGGTGATGCTGGATTCAGCGCGCCGTAAGACGCCGGTTCCCGCGTTGGCGCGGTGGCTCCTGGGCTCGTCCTTCAGCGCATCGGTGACCCCACCAGCGAAGACCCGGCAAGCCCGCCAGTCAAGCCGGTCACGATTACGTGACATACAGCGCGCATGCGGCCGGCCGGGAAGACAATAGCGCTGAGCCATCTCGGGGCGAGGCGGATTTTCAGGCGGTGGCGGCTTGTCTGGCAGCCAAGCGGACACGGGAGACAGCGGCCGGCTACCGGACCCGGACGAACTATCCCCGCATCCTGGTCCCAGGCTCAGGGATCTGCGGGGGCTGGGGCCCGCTGGGCCGCTGCCGGACGTCGGCCCGTTCGACCGGCGGGTGATCGCGGTTGGCGGCATCGTGTTCGCGGTGCTGATGGTGCTGTCGGCGCAGTATGGCTTTGACCGCGACGAGCTGTATTTCCTGGATTGTGCCCGGCATCTGCAGGCCAGCTATGTTGATCAGCCGGTGCTGGCGCCGCTGCTGGCGTGGGTGTCGCTGCACCTGTTCGGGGTGTCGCTGCCCGGCCTGCGGGTGTGGCCCGCGCTCGCGGCGTGGGCCACGGTGGTGGTCGCCGGGCTGACCGCCCGCGAGTTCGGCGGCGCCCGGCGTGCGCAGCTGCTGGCCGCGGCCGGGACGGCCGCGATGCCGCTGCTGCTGGGGTCTGATCATCTGGCGAACACGACGCCCTACGAGCTGCTGGCGTGGGCGGGTCTCGCGCTGATCGTGGTCAGGATCGGGCGGACCGGCGACCGCCGCTGGTGGCTGGCCGGCGGCCTGGTCGCCGGCCTGGGGCTGGCCGACGACCACAGCATGAGCTTCTTGGCCATCGCGCTGGTCACCGGCGCGCTGCTCAGCGGCGGCCGCCGGATGATCTGGAACCGCTGGTTCGCGGCCGGGGCGGTGATCGCGGTGGCGTTTGAGGTTCCCGACCTGTGGTGGCAGGCACAGCACGGGTGGGCGACGATCGCCATGACCGAAGCGCTGCACCGGGAAAACGGCGGCCTGGCTCATATCGGCACCTGGGTCTACGGCCAGCTGGGCATCACAGTCCTGTCCCTGGCATGGGTCTGGGTGATCAGCCTGTGGTGCCTGCGGCGGTCCGGGCGGGCGCTGGCGTGGGCGTACGGGCTGCTGTTCGTCCTGTTCGCGTTCACCATCGTCACCTGGGTCTACGGCCAGCTGGGCATCACGGCCGTGTCCCTGGCGTGGGTCTGGGTGATCGGCTTGTGGTTCCTGTGGCGGTCCGGGCGGCCGCTGTGGCGGGCGCTGGCGTGGGCGTACGGGCTGCTGTTCGTCCTGTTCGCGCTCACCGCCGGGGCGAAGACCTACTACCTGGGCGCCGCGTACGTGTACCTGCTCGCCGCCGGTGCCGTGGCCATCGACGGGTGGCTGCAGGCGCGGCCGGGCCGGCTGCGCAACCTCCTGCTGGCCACCGCGGTCGTCACGGCCCTGGTCCTGCCGGGAGTGCTGCCGGTGCTCCCGCCCGCCGATCTCGCCCGGACCTTCGCCAAGTCGAACGCGACCCCGCTGGAGACCATCGGCTGGCCCGAGTTCGTCCGTACCGTCGATGCGGTATGGACATCCCTGCCGCCCAGCCAGCGGGCCAGCGCCGTGATCTTCACCGCCGACTACGGCGAGGCCGCGGCCATCAACGAGCTCGGCCGGGGGATGGGGCTGCCGGCCGCGGTCAGCGGGGACAACAGCGAGTGGTGGTGGGGGCCCGGTAACCCGCACGCCACCACCATCGTGGCCGTCGCGCCAGGTCCCGTCGACGACGGCACCGGCTTCGGCGCCGTTCTCGACCAGTTCTGCCCCAGCGTGCGGGTAGCGGCCACGCTGTCGAATCCGTACGGCCTGCACAACCAGGAATGGGGCGGCCACGTCTACGTCTGCACCGGCCCCCTCCAGCCGTGGGGCCAGATATGGCCAGAGCTGCGCCACTACGGCTGACAGAGCGCCGAGGCTGAGGCATGATTCACCGGCAACGGCTGAGTGCAGCTGGTCCTGTACCTGTTGCAGCGCAAGGACGTCCGGGTCAGCTTGGCCCGAGCGCGCTCAGCTGCTGGCGGCAACTGAGGCCGTCGCCGGGCAAGAAGACCGTCGCGCTGAGGATAAAAAGGAAATGCGGTTCACCAACTGGTGCTATAACTGGCCCACCCGCGCGCCGTCAGCGATGCCTGCGAACTGGACAGGAAGCGCGCAAAACCGCTGACTTACCCGCCCCGACGACCTGCACAGAAGACCGTAAGTCTCCAACGAGCTGAGAGCTCAACTCATTCAGTTTTCGGGGAATAATAGATAATCTCTCTTCTCTTGTTTGACTCAGAAATAATTTTTTCGACCTTTTGGACGAAGAGCTCTTCTTTGTTCCCAGCCTCAATGTATTCGCCGTCAGCGGTCATAAACTGAGCTTGCTCCTGCATCAGCGCATCATATTTTTCAGCATAAAAAAGGGCTTTCTCTTGAAAATGAAAGACTTTCAGAGAGGATGCCGCGAAGGTAACTATGAAGGAACCTGCGATGGCATATACTTGCCCGGGAAAGCTGGGGAAGATCTTCCCCAGAGCAAGGGCCGCAGTTGTTAAAGAGGAAAAGAGTATGATCAGCATTTGAGAAATTTTATACGCCCAGTCGTTGCGTCGGCTCCAAGAATAACAACCCTTGACCTCGCCGCCGAATCGTTTTTCTTCCCAGTATTGAAATCTGTTTGCGTCCATGCCGCCTCCCGGCGTCTGTACGGCAGGTAATCGTACGAACATCATGCCACCTACTACGGATCCTCACACCTACGGCGCCCTGGCCCGTGCCCCACTTCTCGTACAGAACGAACGACAGCGGCCCGCGAGGAACGCGTCCGGTTCTTGTCCAAGAAGCCAATCGCGCATTCTCGCCTGTCGCCCGAGTCCAGGTGAACCCTACGAAGATGATGCATCAGGCGCCCGCGGGCCATCCCAGATCCGCGCATGGGAGCTTGGGGTTCTTCTCGGGTCGGCCGCATGCCGAATAAATGAAGGGTAGACAAGTAGATTCCGGCTGTGCCGCGTGGCATCACACTCTCATGCCGCGATGAGCGCGCTGCAGTCCTGGTTTCCGTATCAGCTGGTTCCGCGCCTGATGTCTGCTGCCTTCTCTGTGTGGTCTGGCTGGTGTGGTCTCGGCTGCGGCGTGTCGTCTGGTTTTGACGAGTTCTGCAGGAGATGCTGGTGGTGCGGGAAACCCTTGAAGGTGCTGGGGAGGCTGATGGGTGATGGCCGCGCCGTTTGCCCTTGACCCCGAGCCGGGGAATGGCGGGGGTGCCCTGGTGTCGTGGGCGGAGCGGGCCGGCCGCTGTGACCGGCGGGTGGCCGGGCGCGGCGTGGTGCGGTTCGTGTTCTACGGCCGGGTCTCGACTGAGGACTGGCAGGATCCGGTGACCTCGCGGGCGCGGCAGCGGGAGCAGGCCGAAGCGCTCGTGCGCGGTCACGGGCAGATCGTGGCCGAGTTGTTCGATGTGGGGGAGAGCCGGACGGTGGCGTGGGCGCGGCGCCCGCAGGCCGCCGCCCTGGTCGCCCAGCTCGCGGATCCGGACCGGGGGTGGGACGCGGTCGTGATCGGGGAGTATGAGCGGGCGTTCTACGGCAGCCAGTACGCGGCGATGGCCCCTTTGCTTGAGCATTACGGCGTGCAGCTGTGGATGCCGGAGACTGGCGGCCGGGTCGATTACGCGTCTGAGCATGATGAGAAGACGATGACCGTGCTCGGGTTGTCCTCCAAGCGGGAGATCACCCGGACCAGCATCCGGGTAAGAACCGCGATGGCTGCCCAGACCAGGGAGCAGGGCCGGTATCTGGGCGGGCGTCCGCCGTACGGGTACCGGCTCGCTGATGCCGGTCCGCATCCGAACAAGGCGCACGCCGCGTGGGGCCGGCGCGCGCACCGGCTGGACCCCGACCCGGCGGCCGCGCCCACGGTCCGGTGGGTATTCGCCCAGCGGCTGGCCGGGCATTCGGTGGCGCGGATCGCGCGGGCCCTGAACGAGGCCGCGGTGCCATGCCCGTCCGCAGCCGACCCCGGACGGAACACCCACCGGACCGGAGCCGGGTGGACACTCGGCACGGTCACTGCCATCTTGCAGAACCCGCGCTACACCGGCCGCCAGGTGTGGAACCGGCAGCGCTCCGATACCGAGCTGGCCGACCCGGCCAACGTCACCCTCGGGCACAAGAGCGTGCAGCGGTGGAACCTGCCCGGCGGGTGGGTGATCTCGAACCGGCCCGCGCACCCGGCGCTGGTCAGCGAGGACGACTTCGTCGCCGCGCAGGATGTTAACGCCGCGCGCGGTCCGGTCCCGCACGACGAGCCCGTGGTCCGCCGTTACCTGCTCGCCGGGCTGCTGGCCTGCGGCGTGTGCGGGCGGCGGATGGAATCAGCCTGGACCAACGGCAAGCCCGCCTACCGGTGCCGTCACGGCCGCACCAGCGTCATGGCACCGGACCCGACCCGGCCGAAGAACACCTACGTGCGCGAGGACAAGCTCCTGCCGCACCTGCCCGCCCTGCACCTCCTCCTCACTAGCCTCGCTACGCGGGCCAGGCGCCGCACCCGAGCCGGCGCCGACGTCAGGAGCACCGTGAGCCCGGGCGAAGTGATCGGGTACCTGCGCGAGCAGGAGATCACCCTCACCTGGGATCCGGCCGCGGCGGCGCTGCAGGCACGCGCCATCCAGACTGCCAAGACCGTCACCGTGGGAACACGCTAACCCGGCAGCAAAGCCCTGACCAGGAAGGAAGAGAAAGCTCGGAACGCCGATCGCCCGGCGCTAGCGGCAGCCTGCGCCCCGGGTGACCACCGGGCATGCCCGGAAACGGGCGGATATGGGGAATTACTGTGTCCGAGGGGGGACTTGAACCCCCATGCCCTTAACGGGCACTAGCACCTCAAGCTAGCGCGTCTGCCTATTCCGCCACCCGGACCGGCGATGCTGTTCACATCGGCTGGCCTAGGGTAGCAAACCTGACGCGACTACGCGAAGCCAACAGGTGCCCGAACCTCGTGGTCAGCCCGCAAGGGTACCCGGTGCCGCCACGGGTGGGCCAGCGGTCTGACGAGGTGCGACGATAGGACGATGACTGAGAACCCCGCGCGCGGAGCGCAAGCCACGGGCGAAGCCGAAGTCGTCGACATCTGCCGCGACCTCATCAGGATCAACACGACGAACCCGGGGGATCACTCGGGGCCGGGGGAGCGCGTGGCGGCCGAGTACGTCGCTGGGCTGCTCGCCGACGTCGGGATCGAACCCGTCGTGCTCGAGTCGCACCCGAAGCGGACCAGCCTGGTGGCGCGCATCGCGGGGGAGGACCCCACGCGGCCGGCGCTGCTCATCCACGGGCACCTCGACGTCGTGCCGGCCAACGCCAGCGACTGGACACGGGATCCGTTCGGCGGGGAGATCGCGGACGGCTGCGTCTGGGGACGCGGCGGGATCGACATGAAAGACATGGACGCGATGATGCTGGCCGTCGTCCGGCAGCGGCTTCGCGAGGGGCGCAAGCCCAAGCGCGACGTGGTCCTCGCGTTCACCGCTGACGAGGAGGCGGGGGGCAAGTGGGGCGCCGCGTTCCTGGTGCAGCAGCACGCCGAGCTGTTCGAAGGGGTCACCGAGGCGATCGGTGAGGTCGGCGGGTACAGCATCACGCTTGGCGGCCAGCGGCTGTACCCCTTGCAAACCGGGGAAAAGGGACTTGCCTGGATGCGGCTTACCGCCGAGGGTACGGCCGGGCACGGGTCGATGATCCACCGGGACAACGCGGTGACCGCGATGGCCGAGACCGTCGCGAGAATCGGCCGGCATGAGTGGCCGGTGCAGATGCCGGACTCGGTGCGGGCGTTCCTCGCGGAAGCGGGCGACATCCTTGGCGTCGAATTCGATCCAGCGGATCCGGGTACCGTTCTGGAGAAACTCGGCCCGATGGAGCGCATGATCGGCGCCGCCACGAAGAACACGTCAAATCCGACTGGGCTCAAGGCGGGCTATAAGGTC
>Ga0335075_10016874_pt1 | contig 10881 bp, 7 predicted proteins | sample Lox_Sample_24_FD_206723 | JGI IMG/M metagenome (GOLD analysis project Ga0335075, IMG submission 206723) | Soil microbial communities from Loxahatchee National Wildlife Refuge, Florida, United States - Lox_Sample_2.4 | ecosystem: Environmental > Terrestrial > Soil > Wetlands | place: USA: Florida... | reverse complement strand
CTCCCGCCTCCCGCGGCACCGCCGGCGCACTCCGCTCAGACGAATCCGTCTTAGGCACCGATTCGGCGTTAACCGCCTCTGCCTCAGACAGCGTCTTTGCCAAATCCAGCAGGTTGTTCCGCCCGGCGTGAACACCGAGCGCGAGGCCGTTGACGCCGTTACGCAACCCTTTGATGGTCGGATTCACCTTCTCCAGGAACGAGGAGCCGGCCGGGTCGGAACCCGCCGCGTTCCTGGTTCGCTCGGCGAGATCCTCGAGTATGCTGTTGAAGTTCGTGATGGTGTCGCCGATATCTTTAAGCTGATCGGCGCCCGAGTTAAACGGGACAGGGTCGAACTCGAGTTCAGCCATTGCGGTTCGTGTCCTGTACTGAGGCGGTATCGTTACCCGAAAGATACTCGCGGACAATACTGGGCATGCCCGGTTCTGCGCCCTTCAGGGCGGGTAGCTCGGCCTTGCCTTGCACCAGGTCCAGGAAGCTCGCCCCGGCAGGCATCGAGGGGGCCATCAGCTCGTTCAGCATGCCCTGTGCCTTTTCCTTCGCCTCGTTGATTGCGGCCATGAGCGCCCCGGACAACTCGGCTGGCGGCATCCGCTTGTAGGCGCTCGTCGGGAACTCGATCGCTCGCAGGTCACCCTGGGCGCCAACGGTCACTTTCACACTTTCCCGCGGCGAAGTGGCGCTAGCGGTAAGCTCGCTGATCTTCTGGCGCAGTTCGCCGGTGCGTGCCCGAGCTTTCTCGTACTCCTCTGTCAGTTCCTCGATCAGCTGCTGGTAGTCGACACTCATGTGCCGGTCATCCCTTCTGCCTGCTTGTCTCTCGCGTTACCCGAGCGCTCCCGTGTCGCTCTGCCATGTACCCCACTGGGACGCGTCCTCTGCTAGCAGCGTCGCCGCACGGCGCGGCTCCTCATCCTCCGCCGCCCCAGACGAGGCGGACTCAGCTTCCGCCTCTTGTTCCTGCGCTTCATCAACGGGTTGCGAATACCCGCCGCCCCCTGCCCGGAGCACCACCTGATCCGGCACCACCCGCGCGGAACCAGGCTCGGGTGGAACAGGACGCCACCTAGCCAGACCCGAGTCATCCGATGGATCATCAGATCCATCGGCGCGCGTATCCGCGGACATCAACACCACCGCTCCCGCCACAGCAGTGTCCCATGCCGCTATGTCCTCCATCGTCTCGCCGGGCGGTACGGTAGCCGCGAGGCCGGTAAGAACTGGCGCATCATGTCCTGCCTGAGCAGCAGGACCGGGAGCGTCCGTCCCGGTCATACCCGGCTCAGCCGGGCCGAGCTCTGTTAGGTCGATGGCTTCGTCAGCCGCACTGGCAGCGGTGTCTTCGCCGCTGACCGCTTCCTGGGGATCCGATTGCCCGGTGCCCTCCGGCACACCGCCGACCAATCCTGCCGCCTCCGATACGGCAGCTTCGCCGTCGACCAGTGCCTCATCCTCGTCAGCCGACTCATCCGCAGCCGGACCTTCAGCGACCGTGTCGGTATGCATACGCGCCAGTGCCGCACCCCCTGCTGCCGCGCCGGCGACGATGATGTCCTCCAAACCCTCTTCGAGCCAGGGCTCATCCTCGCCACCGAGAAGGCCAGACGAATCCGAACGCTCCGCCCCGGCAGGCCCCTGACCCAAACCCCCCATCCCCGGAATATACGGATACGGCGACTCTCCAGCAGCCTCCGCCTCCTCAGGCGACTCCATGCCGACCAGGCCCTGTCCGCCCGCGGCAGCACCAGGCACCATCTCATCAGCCAGAGCATCACTTCGCCAGGGCTCATCCTCACCACCGAGAAGGCCAGACGAATCCGAACGCTCCGCCCCGGCAGGCCCCTGACCCAAACCCCCCATCCCCGGAATATACGGATACGGCGACTCTCCAGCAGCCGCCGCCTCCTCAGGCGACTCAGCCCCCGTCAGGCTGGACGGCGACGAGGCCTCGTCGAACGGGTCGGCCTCCAGATTGTGCAGGGCGGGGTCAGAGACGTTATCGTCGAGGCCTTTAGGAAGGTCACCGCCGATCCCGTCTTCGAGGTCCCGAGGAAGGTCACCCAGACTCGGCAGATGCTCGTCAGCCAAGCCATCAGAAAGGTCACTCAGCCCGGGTATACGCAAGTCGTTAAGATCATTGCCCAGGCTCGGCAGATGCTCGTCAGCCAAGTCCCCAGGAAGGTCACTCAGCCCGGGTATACGCAAGTTGTTAAGATCATTGCCCAGATTCGCCAGATTCGGCAGATCCGAAATGCTTGACGGCAAATGGCCGAGGTTGTTCGGTGCCGGGCTCTTCGGCAGGTGCATACTGGCGACGCCGGGAATGTGAAGGTTGCTACTACCCGGCAAGTGAAGCTTACTGTTATCCGGTCCGCCGAGTCCATTGATGTTCGACAGATTGGCATTTGGCGGCGGGGGCAGCGAATTCGAGTGCGGACTTTTGCTACTCTTGCTGCCTGGCGGTGGAGAACTAGTCCCGCCATTATTAAGGTTGTCGAACGTTGGGTTCACCGCCTGGATGGGGCTGTAGGTAACCTCGTATTGATTAGCGAGATTGGTCAATACCGGCAGCATGGTATTGGTCATCATTTCAGCCAGGCCAGGAACTTCATGGATAGGAACCAACCCATTTGACGCACTTACATTGAACTGCGTGGCTGCTATATTAGCATACCAGTTATCGATCGCTTCGATTTTCGCTATCGAGACCGCCAAGTTGGTAGCCTGATCCATCAGCTGCTGCGGCAGCGTGCTACTTATCGTGGGCGGTTCATTAAGCATCTGCGCGTTGGCATTAACCTGCTGAGAGTAAGTAGACATGTTGTCAAGAAAGGCGTCAGCCGCCGGGCCTTTCCACGGTGGGTTACTCCCACCGGCCAGCGCATTCGCCTGGTCCTGCAGTGACTGCGACACCATATTGAGTACTTGGCGAACGAATTCCAGTGACATCGCAGCCTGCTGCATCGTGGCCGGATCAGAAAAGTTCTTGGCAGCAGCATCGCCCTGAGTGCCCGAAAGTTCCGAACCACCGCAGATCGCCGCCTCAATCTGCTTCCATGTCCATGTGTTGTAATTAGGTTTAGTTGACGGCTGGGTGCCTTTCGGGAAATACCCTCCAGATTTCCGGCTGAAACTAGACCACTTGCTGCCATCACTGTAAGTATTGCTCTTAGCGCTACTCTTCGCCATTGCCGCTCACGCCGGTAGATGAATAATTTCTTACTGGTACTGTCAGTCGAAGACGGATTATGACCGCCCGGGGCCGGCGGATTACCACCTGGCGCCGGCGAACTGTTAGTCGAAGGCGGGCTGGTGCCGTCCGGGTACCCGCCTGAAGGCGCGCTGCCGCCGTTGTCCGTCATCATGGACGTGAACAAACTGTCAGCCTTGCTGAAGTCATTCGAAAGGTCTGTGATCTTCAGATTATTCAGGGCATCGAATGTGCTGTACTTCGAGGCCAGCCCCTGCAGAGCGCTCTGCACATCCTTGAGACCACCGCTCAAGTCGGACAGCGAAGCCAGGAAATTGTTCACAAGGTCATTGGACTGGCCAGAGTCGGGATAGCCAACTTTGCTACCCAGTTCGTAGGCCTCGTAGAAGGCCCCAGGAGCCAGCTGGCCCGACTTGTTAAGCGTGTTCCACGCTTGCTGCACCCACCAGTCCAATGTGCCTATGTTAGTGGCGACCGTTCCGAGCAGGTCGGTGTTAACGGAGACGTGACTATTGCCGCTGTCGCTGGCCGAGGGTACCGTCGGCGGGTCGATCGTAAAGGAAGGAATGTTGTACTCCGGCGGCTGGGTGTACTGATTGTTCCACTCGTCCGATGGCCCCAGAGGGGAGTTGCTGGAGTTCTGGTTATTAGAGTTTTGATTATTGGCGTTTTGTGTGTTTTGAGCGTTGGTTGGGTCTGGGCTATTAGAGTTCTGATCGTCAGTCATTTTGGTTTGGGATCGCGTTGGGTACGGATTCTGGTTGGTCTACCATCTCGTCAGCTCCACATGGCTGAGCCCTGCCGCTCCGCCTGCTGATAGTTGTCCCCGATGGCGGCGAGCGCTGCCTGAGCGTTCGCGGCCTGGGCCACCATGTCCTGCGCCGCTGCGTCCCACTTCGCCTTAGCGACGTTGTAGGCGTCGCGTGCCGTGCTCGTCCACTCGGCCAGGTTCTTCGCAGTCTCCTCTTCCAGGTTCGACAGCATGCTCTGGATGTTTGAGGAGATTCGGCCCATCTCGCCGGCTATCTCGGCGACTGTGCTGATGTTAACGGTGTATGTGGTCATCGCTTTTCTCCTTGTGTACGTATGTTCAGTCGCGGGCGTGCGGGGTCAGAAGCCGGGTAGCGAGGACAGATTCTTGCCGACCTGTGCCGCGGCATTCGTGGCTTGCTCGTTCGTGTTCGCGTACACGCCGGTGTTGGCAGACAGCGTTTCGAGGATGTTGATGAGCTGGGTGCGGACGACACCGAAGTCCTCCAGCCAGCGCGTCAGCGCCTGACCGAACGCGGTCGAGGTTTCGCCGGTCCAGGCAGCCGCGAGGGCGCCCTGCTGCGACTCCATGGACTGATAAGAGGTGTTGACCTGGTCGACAGCGTTCTGGAAGGCCTGCTGCGCCGCGGCCATCCCCGTAACGTCGACACTGGTAGTCGGCTGAGTCATAAGCCGTACCGCCTTTCTTAGTGGTTTGAGTGACAGACCGCTAAACTAGTATCACGAGTCTTATCTCGCATACAGTCCGCTCGGTGGTCTCTCCGCCCGCTCGGTCATGACGCTGTGCCCGTTGGGTCATCGATATCGCGCTCATTCTTCGGCCATGTTCTCGATCATGGCAGCGACGTCGCCCGGCGTGATGTCCGGCGTTGCCGCCGTCGCTGCCAGATACGCGGCCAACCGGTTGGCGTGCCAGGCACCCGCTCCGGTGCCGCTGTCGTCGAATAGCTCCCGCAACGTGTCCATGGTGTCCGCCCCCGCGGCGCAGCTATGCGCTGCCAGCTCGCGGCGGGTTAGCTCGGCGAGCTCGGCCGACGAGTAGCCGGGGAACGGGAGGTATTCGACGAAGCAGTCGGCCAGCGTGGGGTGCTCGGCCAGGACACTCTCCATCTCCGCGGGAGCTCCGGACAATATGAGCACTGTGCTCGGGTGCTCGGCGACTGCCTGCGATAGCTCGGCGAGCACATTGTCTCGTTCGTCCTCCGGGCGCCCCCAGAACGTGTCGTCCGCTTCCAGGAACAGCAGGCCGCCCTCAGCCTCGGCCAGCAGCGCCGCCTGGTACACCCGTGCCTGACCTGTCCAGCGGGACGGGACAGCCGCAAGCGAAACCCAGTGCATCGCACCGTTCGTGGACTGCCCAATCTCGGCCAGCGCACGCGCGTACAGCTGGGCGACGCGACGTCGACCGACGCCGTCATCACCTCCGAACACCAGGTTCGCCCGACCGGCAACGAACTGCCCGTCTGTTCGCAGCTTGACGATGTCGGCCAAGCGGTCACTGAGCGCCGTTCGCACTTCGTCGAGCCCCACGAGCCGGGATATCCGCTGAGCGCTCGCCGAGACCGACTCCACCGCGCGTTGCGGGCTCTGCACTGTAACGGGATCGGGCGGAACGGGATCGGGGCGCGGGGCGGGATCCGCAGACGGCGCCGACTTCGGTCCCGTTTCGTGAGCTGGCGCTGGATATGGACTAGGTTCGGGCTGGGGAACGGGCATGGGATCGGGTGCCGCTGACGGGGGAACCGTATCGAGGAGCCCCTGCAGGTCGGTCGCGGTGAGCCGCCGCAAGTCCAGGCTGTCCGCCGACGAGTCCGCCGCGAGCCGGGACGCCTGGTTGTTGATCATCTCCTCGAAGACCTTGCGCGCGACGCGGCCGTTCCCGAACGTCGGGCCCTTGGGCACGGCCTCGAAGTACGCCGTCAGCGCGTCGAGCGCGTCAGGCGCCAGCTCATACTGGTGCGAAGCGCACATGCCGCGAGCGATCGTTACCAGCTCGTCGACGCTGTAGTTCGGGAATTCGATCGTCCGTGAGAACCGGGAGGCCATGCCCGGGTTAGAGGACAGGAACTGCTCCATGTGCTCCGAGTATCCCGCAGCGATCACCACGAGCTCATCGCGATGGTCCTCCATCAGCTTCATCAGCGTTTCGACGGCCTCCCGCCCGAAGTCCGGACCATTCCCCCGTGACTGGTTGGTCAGCGTGTAAGCCTCGTCGACGAACAGCACGCCGCCGATCGCCCTCTTCACGACTTCCGTCGTCTTGATCGCCGTCCCGCCCACGATCTGCGCGACAAGGTCGGCGCGGGCGACCTCGATCATGTGCCCCTGGCTCAGCACACCAAGCTCGGCAAGCACCGCTCCGTACAGCCGGGCGACCGTTGTCTTGCCGGTGCCAGGCGGGCCCGCGAACACCAGATGGCGGCTCATCGGCGGCATCGGCAAGCCGAGTTCCTGCCGCCGCTGGGCCATCTTGTTGAGGTTGATGAGGCTCGTAACCTCCTGTTTAACCGACGCCAGGCCAATCAGCCCCTGAAGCTCGGCCAGCGGCCCGGTGCCAGTGTGCCGCGCCGTTTCGCCGACCCGCTCCTCGCCCGCGTTCTCGAGCCCGCCGAAGTCCGCCCCGCCGTCACCCGTATCGTCACCACGAATGTCATAGCCGCCCGGTCCGCGGCCCGCGTCCGCTGCAAGCTGACCCGTGCCGCGGACATCGTTTACCGCGGAACCGGCGTTGTCACGGACGTCGCAGCGGTCCACGCTGACGACCTCGTCGGTTTCGAACCGAATACCGTCGCCGCCATTGCCGTACACGGCGCAGGAGACGAGCTCCGCCTGCCCGCCGTCCTCGATCGTGACGCCGTGCCGACGTGCCGAGTGCACCCGGCAGCCGTCCATGCTCGCGTGTCCGCCGCCGAGCACCCGGACGCCGTCACCCACCGACTCGGCCACCTCGACCTGCTCTGCCGTCAGCGCGCCGCCGTCGCCGACGATCACGCCGCAACCGGTGAATGCCGACGCGCCGAGCGTCACGGCCGCGCCACCGGACACCGCCAACGCATACCCGCGTGACCCGCGCACGCGCAGGCCCGCGAGCCATGCTTCGCTGCCATGGTCGGCGATCACGCCGGCCGCGTCGCCCGCAATCTCGCAGTCAGTTAGCCGCGCTCGCGAATTGCCAGTGATGTACACAGCGCCCTTCGCTGCGTCCGTCACCGTGCACCCACTGAGCACGGGTGCCGCCCCGCCTGCGATGTGCACCGAATGCGCGCCCGCTCGGGCGAACGAGCAGTCCGCCAGCGTGACGGTGCCGATGCTGTTGAGATAGGCATCGATGCCCACCCCATCCGCCACGGTGACATCGCGGAACGATGCGGACGCCGACTGCTCCACCGCGAGCGCCGGCTTACCGCTGCCGGTCACCGACGTGCCCGCGACGTCGGCCTGACCCTGCCCATTAACGCAGATGGCATTGGCGCCTGGGGCATCTATCTTCGTCTGCCTGACGCTTAGCCGCCCGTCGCCGGCGATCACGATCGCGGATGAGCGCACGCGGTTAATCTCCGAGTCGTCGATCGCGTTTCCGCCAGGTGAGGCCACCACGATCCCGGCGCCGTGCTCGTTTCCGATTGAGCAGCCGCGGACCGCGATGCTTCCCTCGCCCTGTGCCAGGATCGCCGCCCACGCCGAGCCCGTCACCCGGCAGCCGTCCAGCGCCGCCTCACCTCGCCGCACGTCGATCACTGGCGCGTTCTTCGCGGTGCCGGTCACGGTGAGGCCGGATAGCTGCACCGCCTCGCCGGCCACAACGATCGCAGTCCCCTCCGGGGCGTGCAGTTTGACCGTGCCCGCGCCAGCTGCCGCGGCTATCGTCACGACCTTCGTGACCACGAGGCGCTCTGCGTACGTGCCAGGAGCGACCGAGATGAGCGCGCCGTCCACGGCCTGCTCAAGCGCCGCGGCAATCGTCGGGTGCGCGCCACGCTCATGCGCGTCCGCAGAGACGAGCAACACCTGCCGGCTCACGCGTGCGCTCCAGTCGCCGCTGCACTGCTGCCAACACTGGCGCTCGAATCGGCGACGAGCAACCCGGGCGGACTGCCGAAGCGCCTGGCGTAGTACCCCGTCAACCGCTGGCCAGTGCCGTCGCCCAGCCAGGCGGCACCCGCCTTCTCCAGCCCGGCCACCGCCACGTCGTCGAACGACGCGATCACGTCCACTTGCTCGTCCTCGCCGAATTCGCCGGGTGCGAGTTCGCGCAGCAGCACCTCGCGCCGCTGCCCGTCACGCACCCGTAGCACACGGAATCTCGTGCCAGGCAAGAAGATCACCTGGCCAGGACCGCCCGGCGCAAGCAGATCGGCGCGCCGGGCGCTGACCGACCAGACCAGGAAGTCCACGCTGCCGGGGAGGAGCGCATCCCCAGTCAGCGCCGGGAAGAATGCCCACTCGGTGACCACAGTCCGCGCCCCGTACCACTGCCATTCCGCCTCACCGAGCGCGACGCGGAGCCTCGCCGGCCCGCGATAGGACGGCAGGTGCCGCAGCCCCTCCGCAGCGCATCGGCCAAACGGCACGTGCGGGCCCACCTGGCCGGTCCGCGCCGCCTCGTCGATCCCCTGGCCGCGACCTGACAGGTACAGCCGCGCCGCGACGAGATCCGTGAGAACGTTCACCGCCAGCTCTCTGGAGACACGCAGGCCGGGGGTCTGCGCCAGCACGCGCGTCACCGCGGCCGACGCCGCGTCGAACTCCCCGGCCAGCGAGCGGTGCAGCCACTGCCGCTCCTGTGCGAGACCGCGAGCGGGCGCGGCCAGGGCCACCGACGGCCCAGGGACTGGCTGCACACGGACGGCGCTGTCGGTTTCGGCATACCCGTCAACCCCGCTGTCCCGAACTATCTCATCCAGCTGCCCGTCGTCAAGCACCGTCGTGTCGGCGGAGGGCGGGAGCAGCGGGCTGACGTCGGCAGGGTCGGCCGACAGGGCGAGTTCGGTCGCAGCTGGACCCGTCGTCTCCGCTGGTGCTGATTCCAGCGTGATAGAGGGCAGGGAGAAGGCGGGCGGTTCGGGAGTCAGGGGGGACCGTTGGGGATCATGGGCGGTGGCGGGCACCCCCGGCTTGGCGTGGACCTCCGGTACCTGCGGCGTGTCGACGAGCCTGCCGTCGGAGTCGAGCACGCGGACCGTCACGGCGGCGTGTCGCCCAGGGCCCGCCACCGGGAGGCCCGCCATCATGGTCACCGGCTCGCCCAGCAGGTCGGCGAGCTCCTGCGCCGACGGAGCCACCCGCCCGAAGGGCACGAACCGGACCTGGCCGCGCGCCCGCTCCGGAACCGTCGCCCAGAAGGCCGCGATGTCCGCCGCTGGGATCGCCTCGGCTCCCGGGTGCCCGAGCAAGACGTAGATTTTCTCATCGGCCCAGGCGAGGTTGCCGGCAAGCCACCGGCCCACTTGCCGCAGGCTGGCGTCGCCGCGTGGCTCGTGCAGCCACACACCGCAAGGCAGCGGCTGGGAGATCGTCGCGGCGCTCAGTTCGGCGGACTCATCAAGGGCTGCGAGCGTGGCCCATCGCGGCATAGGGAGGCGGCATGTTACTCGGTCACCCGGACCATGTTCACCCGGTTCCAGCAGCATCCAACCCGGCCCGGCGGACGGCGGCACGAACAGTCCGCCGCGGGATGCGGTCATCACCATGCCTCGATGCGCAAGGACCGTCCGGCCGAGCGCGTCCGCGATCAGTCGCCCGGTGCCCGTCGTCGCGACCATGCCGCGGCTCGACGGGATCAGGCACGGCGTGCGCGGATCTGCAGCGAGGACAGGGAGCACATCATGCACGAGAGCGCCCAGTTGGCCATCCAGGTCGGTGGCCAGGTCGACGATGACGCGAACGTACTCGTCGTCGGCCGCTAGGTTGGCGGCCAGCGCTCGCACCGCCTCAGAAGGGGCGCCGTGCCCGATGACCAGGGCGCCGCTGGCGGCATTGCATTCCAATGCTGGCTGCCCGGGCCTGGTCAGCTCGCTGGCCATGTCACCGCCTCCCGCGCCGCGGTTTGCGACAGGGCGGGACCGGTTGGGATGAGGTCAAGGACCTGGGCGGGCAAGGTCGCGGCGGTGACGCTGCCGTAGCCAAGCGCGCTGGCGGCCTGGCCGTTGGCGATCGGGTACTTCTCCCCGCTGTCGGTGATTAGGTACTCCTGCTGCGGACCCCCGTCACCGGTTCCCCCCACCGTACCCTGGCCGATGGTCGCGCTGGTGACATTGGTTGCACGCGACTGCGGCGCGACGACGAGCAGGCCGCCCCATGCCGGCACGACGGCGCCCGAACCGTTAACGAGCTGCGCCTGACTAATCAGAGCAGGGCTCTCGGTGACCAGCGTCGCCGAACTTGTTCCCTGGCCCTGCTTGGGGGTGCCATGCAGGACGCACATCGCCTGCGGGCCGGCCTCGTAGACCGCACCGCCGATCATGTCGGGTACGGCGGTGAGCAGCGACCGGTCCGCGGATGCGGGCGCGGCCGCGACATCCGAGGGGCTCAGCTCGACCGGCTGGGGAACGCCGGGGGCCGCAGCTCGCAGCGCGAACTCCGTCCGTGAGACCGGGGCCAGGCCGTCCTTGAGCAACTCGTAATACTGCTGAACACCGGCGGCCGAGGTGATGAAGAGGTCGCCAATAGCGCGGCGCACGTCGGCGATCACCGGGCCTTCCCTGCCCGCGCCAGGGACCGGAGCCGCGGCGAGTTCGGGGCCGGTTGGCAGCGCGTCGAGCCAGGCCGCAGGCACCGGGGTGGGAGTCGCGTCCCCAAAACCCAGCACGACGAGGACCGCTTTGGAGCGCACGGGAAACTTGACGTTGTCCCATACCACGTAGTCGTCGGCGTGCCTGGCCACGAACAGGCGATCGT
>Ga0335075_10016873_pt1 | contig 10881 bp, 7 predicted proteins | sample Lox_Sample_24_FD_206723 | JGI IMG/M metagenome (GOLD analysis project Ga0335075, IMG submission 206723) | Soil microbial communities from Loxahatchee National Wildlife Refuge, Florida, United States - Lox_Sample_2.4 | ecosystem: Environmental > Terrestrial > Soil > Wetlands | place: USA: Florida... | reverse complement strand
GGAAAGCCATGGGCAGTTTTTTCGGCAACATCGACGACCAATCCATCGAGAGCATGAACATCATAGGCCACAGCTGGATCTATGGGTTTTTCATCATAGGCGCCTGTCTCCTGCTCGCGAGCGTCTTGGTCAGCTGGCAAGTCCGCCGGATCCAACGCATTCTGGCTCGCGACAAGCACGAAGACTGCACGCCAGCCGCGAGCGGCAGAGAAACCCCTCCGCAAAATCTGCCGCAAGACTGAAGAGAAATGGGCGCGGAAGGACAGAAGGAGACATCCGGAAGGGTCGATCTATCCGTCAAGGATCGTCCCCTCCGAGGACCGACCGAATAGACTGGAAGCCTCTCAGTCCCTTGCCATAGGCTTTCATCAAGAAGGGATACGTCTTCTTTACTGAAGATTGAATCCCGCCGGGGGAAAGACGCCCACCTTCAGCCAAACATCAATATTCCATTATTTCATGACCCTGAGCTTGATCCGACACATCGATCAACGATGAGCCCTCTCAAGGATCGACCTGCGGGGTGATCTGCCCTTAGAAGCGAAGGCCGCATGGATCTGGCTGAAAGGCGCAAATGCCTCCCGCTCGCGTTGTCAGCTCTCATTTTGACCGGCGGGCCGCTCTGCTCGGCAAACTTCGATCTCTTTGGACTGTTCGGTTCGGAAACGCCGCCAGCCCCTTCGCCCACGACGCTGCCTTATCAGGTTGAATTCGCCATTGAGGGGGATGATAGCGTCGAATCCGACTTGAAGGTGAGTTCCAATTTCTACAAGCGCCGGCTGGACCCGCCACCGGACGCGGAGTCCCTGGTCCGGCGGCTGGAAGCCGATTTTGCCCCGATGCTGGATGCGCTTTGGAGCGATGGCTATTACAATGCGACGATCCGCGCCTCGATCGATGGAGCGTGGATTTCGTTTGGAACCGACGCTCAAGAAAATGTCGTTCATGCGGCGGCGAGCTATCAAAACCGCACCGTCGTGCCGGTCACTATCCATGTCGAGACCGGCCCGCTGTTCACACTGCACCGGATCGAGGTCGTCCATCTCGTAACAGGCCAGCCCTTCGCGCCAGACGTGCTGCCGCCTGCGATCCTAAGGCTTTCGCAAGGTGACCCTGCTCGCAGCGCAGATGTTCGAGCCGCCAACGTGCGGATCATCGATTATTTTCGTGCCCAGTCCTACCCGCTCGCTAGGGCGGGCGCGCCACGTCCAGTCGTCGACCATACCGCTTTGATGATGGATGTGACGTTTGCCGTCGATCCCGGCCGTCAGGCGGGCTTCGGCGATGTTTTCCTGACCGGACCCGAAGGCTTCGATCCGGCGATTGTGCGGTCCTTTATCTATCTCGAACCGGGGCAACCCTATTCCCCCAAGGCGCTTGCCGACACTCGACGATCCATCGCCTCCATCCCCGCGGTCGGCTCTGTCCGCATTCGCGAGGACGACAAGCTCGACTCTTATGGCGATCTCCCCGTCTTCATCGATGTCGGTGACCGCAACCGCAATCTTCTCGGCGCAACGGCGGGCTATTCGAATGTGGATGGACCGACGGCCAACGCCTACTACGAAAACCGCAACCTTTTTGGTGGCGCCGAAAACTTGCACCTTGGCGCCGATCTCTTCTATGCGCCGCCGGTCTATGGCATCGCCACCAGCGGGTCCGGCAATGGGACGAACTATTATGACGAGGGCCTTGGTGCGCGGTTCACGGCATCATTTATGAAGCCGGCGCTCCTTGATTCGCAAGTCGATTTCCTTCTCGACGGCGTCGCTGAAAGATCCCGTTATGGCGGTGACAGTTTCGGCGGCTATGTCGACGAATTCGCCGGCGGGACGGCCGCCCTACGCTACCGTATAGATCAAGACGTCGCCCTCCAGGCGGGTGTGAAGTTCGAGACGGGCTGGGCGGCCGACTCGCTCGGCCGGGACGACTACACATTTCTAGGCTTCCCCGTCTCGCTGCGTTACGACAACACCGACAGTCTCCTCAATCCCACGAGTGGAGTCCGCGTGGCGGCGACCGTGACGCCCTACCCTTCCCTGTTCAGCGGCCCTGGCTTTACCAAGGCCTCGCTGACGGGCTCCGCATATTATGCCTTGGACGACCGCGCCGATTACATACTAGCGGGACGAGCAGGCTTCGGATCGATCTTCGGCTTCACAGGGAACCTCTCTGAAATTCCGGCGAACTACCGGTTCTACGAAGGGGGCATTGCAACCGTTCGCGGCTATCTCGAGCAGAGCATCGGTCCTTCGTCCTTATCGCCTTACGGCTATACAATCGGTGGTCTCAGCGGCTTCAATGCGACGATCGAGACGAGGGTCAAGATTACTGACACGATCGGTGTGGCGCCCTTCTTCGATATCGGCGGAGCCTATGTCGGCTCGACCCCGATCTCGTCCAGAGGCGACACACGAATGGGCGCGGGAATTGGGTTCTTATACTACACGCCGATCGGGCCAATTCGGATCGACGTCGCCCGTGCGCTCGATCCTCGGCCGGGCGATTATCCGATCGTTTTCTATGTCAGCATCGGGCAGCCGTTCTGATGGCACGTTCACACTTTTTCCGGACACTCAAAATTGGGCTCACGACCGCCGGTCTGATCCTCATCGGCTTCATTCTGCTCGTGATGGTCGCCTTTGCAACAGACTTGGGACGTGAAATTGTCGCAAAACAGGTTTCGCGTGCCATTTCATCACCGACAAACCAAATCTCGATCGGAAGGATCGAAGGACAGCTCGCCTCCGACTTCAGCATCCACGAGATTTCCTTCGCAGACCAGCGAGGTGTCTGGCTGAATATCGATGACGTTCACATCCTTTGGAAGCCACTGGCGCTCTTGTGGCTCCGGCTTTACATCGACACGCTCGATGTTAATCAAGCCGAAGTCCATCGAAAGCCCGTTTCTGAAACCCATGAGACGCGTCCTGGGTATGAGGAGGCCTTAAGTCCGCGGCGGTTGCCTGTCTCCATCGAGGTCAAGCATTTCTCAGTGGCAAACCTCGCCACCGACGCGTCCATCCTCGGAATGCTGGCGCGCTTTTCGGCGGCCGGCGCTGCCCATCTGACGACACAAGGGCTTGGTCTCATGCTCGATGCAGACCGGCTCGACCGGCAGGGAACGCTTGCCGCCCAACTCGATTTCGTCTCGGATCGCCAAGTGCTGCGCACGAGTCTCCACCTCGACGAACCGGCTGGCGGGATCCTCGCGCAACTTGCCGATTTTCCCGATCGCCCGCCGGTGGCTCTTGCCATGGACGGCGATGGAACCCTCGATGCCTATCGCGCGCAGTTCGCCTTGCGCGCCGGACCTACGATCGATTCGGATGGCACATTGACGCTCGACAGGGCGGGAATGATCCGCAACCTCTCGCTCGAACTTTCGGCGCATCTCCCCTCTTTCTCATTCGACCGTGTGAGAGCAAAAGCCAAAATTGCGCCGAGCGAAGCGGTCGATGTTTTCGACCTCGAAACCGAGGCTGAGACGACTGGGCTGAAATTTCACAAAGAAGCTTTGAATGGAGCCATCGGGCCAGAGATCCACTTGACGATGCAGGGCGTCGGCCAGCTCACCGGCCAGTTGCAGGCGAAAAGCCTGAAGATCACCGCCCCGGCCTTGTCCGTCCATTTCACGGGGGAAGCGGGAACCGAAAGTGTCAAAGGCCACATTGAAGCCGAGTTGCCCGATCTCGCGAAATTCGCGAAGCTTGCCGGCATCCCTCTGCGGGGGGAAGCCCAGATCGGCGCCGATCTTGAAGGGATGCCATCGGCTCACAGTTTGACTGCGACGCTCGACGCGACAGCACGCCGGCTGGCGACCGGCGTGCCGCAGATTGATGGGCTCACCAGCGGCGACACGCGGCTGACGGGCGGCGTGAGTTTCGACCCGGCGACCGGCATCCGCTTCGGCGATCTGAGCCTCGCTATGGCTCAAGCTAACGCTCGGCTCGATGGCGCGGCAAATCAGAAAATGGCGGACGTCACGGCGCGGCTCACCCTCCCTTCCATGGAAAAAATTGACAAACGGCTTGCCGGGCATGGCGAAATGCTGTGCCATGTCACCGGCACGCTCGACCACCCGGATGCCGCTCTATCGGCCGAGATTCGCGATGGCGCCTTGCTCGGGCGCGCCGTGCCCCAACTGATTTTGAAAGCGCGGGGAACCGATCTCCTCGGCCCGTTTGATGCCGAAGCCACCCTTGATGGCAGCATCGGTGGAAAACCCGCACAAGGAAGCCTGCATTTCGCGCGCGTTGCGGACAATGAGATCCGGCTTGATCCATTCAACGTCAAGATCGGGGCCGTCACCGCCAATGGGGCTGTTACAGTCGACAGGGACTGGCTCGCCTCCGGCAAGCTTACATTCCACGGACAAAACCTCGACGATCTTTCTCCTTTCGTGCTTGAAAAACTCACCGGCGCGATCGATGCCGATCTGACTTTTTCGGGGGACGAGTCCCGCCAGAATGTGACGCTTCTAGCCAAGGGCGAGAAACTTGCTGGTTTCGGCATGGGGCTCGAAAAGCTTTCGGCCGATCTCTCTGCCACGGATCTCTACCAGCGCTCGTCCTTGACCGGCTCGGTCGAAGCAGCCGAGGCGCGGATCGGCAGCCAGACGATCACACGGCTTCGCCTCGACGTGAAGGGCGTCGCCTCAGGGGCGACGGATGTCAACCTGACGGCTCTCACCCAGGGAGTCGATATCGAGGCGAGCGGGCGGGTCGATTCACCCAGTCCCATTCGTCTCGATCTTTCAAAGCTCGATGCCCGGCGAGGCGGCACCCGCATCGGCCTTGCAAGACCGGCGACGATTACGCACGAAAACGGGCAGATTGCCATTCGAAATCTCGTTCTCCTCATGTACGGAGGGCGGCTGTCCGTCGATGGGCAGATCGGACCGAATTCGGATCTGAAGGTCAAAGCGGTCGGCGTGCCTCTGTCTGTCACAGGTCTCGTCGCCCCTGAACTCGGGCTCGGTGGAACGCTCGACGGTGAGGTGGCGATGGCCGGGCCGGCCTCCGGCCCGAGTGGGACTTATCGTTTGCGTATCGCCAATGCGCTCACGACCCAGAGCCAAAACGCCGGCCTGCCACCGGTCAGCGCCGAGGCCAGCGGCAGCCTCGAGAGCACGAGGACCCGCCTCACCGCGACGATCACGGCGGGAGACGTGCTCCACGCGACGGTGGCTGGAACCGCGCCGATCGCTCCGGAAGGTTCCCTGGATCTTACACTGAAAGGTACGCTTGATGCCGGCATCGCCAACCGGGCGATGACCTTGAGGGGGCGGCGCGTGACCGGCACGGTCGCCGTTGATGGCCGTGTCACAGGCCTACTCAATGAGCCGAGCGCGACGGGTACGATCCTGTTCTCGAATGGCTCCTATCAGGATGCCGATTTGGGGACTCGATTTGATACGATCCACGCAAAACTTGTCGCGCAGGGAGACAAGATCATGATCGAGAATGCGTCCGCAGTCCCGCACAATGGCGGAGCGCTGACCTTGTCAGGCGCAGTCCGCCTTGATCCCGCGGGCGGTTTCCCGGGCTCGATCAAGATCATGGGTCAGCGCGCGGAAATCGTCAGCAACGCCATGGCTACGGCGATCGTGGATCTCGATCTCGCCATCACCGGGCCGCTCAGGCAGGATCCACGTATCGGGGGAAAGGTCGGCATTGAAACCCTCGACATCTCCATCGCCGAGCAGGTCCCGAGCTCCACCCGGCCCTTGGCAGGAATCCGGCACATTCGGCCGCCGCCCATGGCGCAACGCCGGCTCGCGCTCGCCGCAAAGGACAAGACGCTTCAAAGCAGAAATCCTTTCACCGCCACACTTGACGTGATGATCGATGTTCCGGGCCGCGTCCGGGTGACGGGGCGCGGTCTCGACGCCGAGCTTGGCGGCAAGCTGAAGGTGAACGGTACGCTCGCGCAGCCACAGCCCGAAGGTGCTTTTCACCTGCTTCAAGGCAAGATGCAGATCCTAACGACGCAGCTTGATTTCACCCGCGCGAATCTCACCTTCGCCGGCGATCTTTCACCACAGCTCGACTTCCTGGGGACGACACAGGCTGGCGGCGCTTCGATCCGGATCGCGGTGACAGGCAAGCCGAGTGACCCGCATTTCGAATTCAGCTCGAGTCCCGACTATCCGGAAGATGAGATCCTGTCGCGCCTCCTCTTTGGCCAGCCCGCTGGCAATCTTACCGTGACCCAGGCGCTGGCCTTGACGCAGGCTGTCGCGATCTATTCGGGCGGCAACAGCGCTCTCGAAGGCCTGCGCCGCTCCCTCGGCCTTGGTGACGCAAGCGGGTCGAGCGACCCTTTGAGCGAATGGTTCGGCAACCGCGCGAGCCTTGGCGTTCGCACAGGCGCGACGCCCGCCCAGACTGGCCTCGGCGTCGATATCTCGATCTGGCGGCAGCTCAAGGCGCGCGGCGCGATCGACGCCAAGGGAGCCGCCTCGGTTGGCGTCGGCGCCGAAACCGAATGGTGACACGGCTGCCGACTTTCCATTAGAGCCCCGTTGGAAAAAGGGACCGGCGAAGGATGGCTGGATGTTCAAGCCATACGGCTTTGTCATCAGGTGTCTGTTTGCGCCGCCAGCACCTCTAGAGCGGCGGACATGAATTTGAATCGATCCACCGCTTTAGGGGGGAAATGCGGAGTCGTGGCGAATGTCGATCCAGCGAGTCTTTCTTATACGGCACGGTGAGACGGAGTGGAGCCTGAGCGGACGGCATACGGGCGTCACCGATCTGCCACTCACGGAGAACGGTCGGACGCTGGCGAGACAATTGGCGCCGACTCTGGCCAAGGAGGCATTCGGCCGAGTCTTCACGAGCCCCATGCAGCGAGCCCGCGAGACCTGTGAGTTGGCTGGTCTAGGGGCGCGGGCTGAAATTGACCATAACCTTATGGAATGGAACTACGGCGACTACGAAGGCATGACATCCAGAGAGATTGAGGCAAACGCCCCTGGCTGGATGCTCTTCCGTGACGGCTGCCCGGGCGGAGAAAGTCCGGAAGACGTCAGCCGCCGGGCGGACGCGGTTATTGAACGCGTGCGCGCCACGCAAAGCGATGTTGCGCTTTTTGCCCACGGCCACGTCTTCAGGGTATTGGCGGCTCGCTGGATCGGTCTTCCATCTGCGGCTGGATGTCACTTCTTTCTCGATACCGCGACGTTGAGCGTCCTCGGCTACTACCGGGGTATCCCCGCGATTCAGCGATGGAACGCCCGGGTCGCGCTGCAAGGACTCTAATTGGCCTCGCCGTTGCCCGGGTGATCGTGCAGGACCTGCATCACGGCTGATCCCCGAACGGCTGGCGCAGAAAGAGTCAAGTGGCGCCTTAGCTAAGGCCCAAAACACCTGTCCCTTGAGGCCAGCCATCGCCGATATGGGTTGCCGCGCTGGATGGATTTGAACTGGTCCCGTTATGCGGAGTTTTGCGCCCATTGGCGTCGGATCAGTTCCCCGAACTGACCGGTAGATCGACATTGCGGACTTCGATCTTCGCGATTTCGTCGACGAACCGTCCGCCCAACTTATCGCCCGGCGCGATGATCTTGGTGAATGTGGCGGGCGGGAATACCTGACTGTCTTGCGCGTAAGCCACGATGATTTGGTCCCCGCCGAAATCCGGCGAGACTTCACCCACACCGAAGGCCGACTCATAGCCATCGGTTCCTGTGACAATGACGATCAGCCGCAAAATACCATTCTTCTCCGAGGGAACCTTGAGGCCTACGGCTTCCAGCAAGGACCACAACGGTGTTCCGGTGAAAACATGGCTGGTGACGGCGCCAGCGGCAAAATAAGTCACGGTCTGGTTTGCGACCGGCAAGGACTTCAGATCCGCAAGAGTAACGGTGCCCGGGTGAGACACTTGCCCGAAAATCTTGAAGCTGGGCTGTGTGACTGCCTCCACCGTGGTAGGAAGGACGATCGCGCAGCAAAGTAAAGCTGCAAGGATATATGACGTATATAAAGTGCTATGCTTCATCATTTTTCTTCCTTCAGACATCGTGTCGCTCATCCAAATATGTACTGACAATATATAACGAGGTCAACTGCGGCAGCTCGTTTGACGGTCGGCGTAAAAGGGGTCAGGGGAAGGGGGCGACCGAGTTCTGGCGTGCCATGTTTTTGCGGGGCCGGTCGATTTGTCGCAAGCAAAGCCCCTGATTAAAGCCCTCGGAATTGTTATCGAAAAATCCCAGTTGGCCGCCAGACGCGAACCGGCATCCGCTTCACTGGAAATAGATTTTGGTTGACTGACCTTTCGGGAGGGAATGCGAAAATGGGATGGCACGGCGTCCATAATCCAGAAGATCGCCTGGCAGAGAGGAAAGACAAAAGATGTTTCGGATGAACCGGTTCTTAACGATTTTGACTTTCGTCCAGCTGTTTGTCCCGATGAGTGCCTGGGCGCAGGATACGAGCTTCATGGATATGAACATGAGCATGGGCTGCATGCTGATGGCCGGCATGCACGAAGCGCAAGTCTCAGGAGGGCGCAACGGAGGACACTTGTCCGGATCTCCCTTTTCCTGGGTCGGCAATCGTGACTTTGACCGCTTCATCCAAAGAGCTACGGGATCTCACCCAGGAAGTGCGTCTCGTGCGCGGCGCCGGAGTGAAGGAGAAGGAAAACCTCGATCCCATCACTCTCGCTTATTTGCCGCCGAAGATTTATCCGACGGGCGTGATCACCCTTCCGGCAAATTTCGACGGGCCGGGCAAATACACCCTTCTTGTGACGGTCAGCGACGGCAAGGATATGAGCATGACGGGCGACATCCTCATAACAGTTGGGGAAGCGTCGCGGCGCTGGACCCTCGTCTTCGTGCTCATGGGGCTCATCGTGGCCGCTGCTTTCGGCTATTATTTCTGGGATAAAAAGCGCAAGAACGCACGCCCTGCATAATGGAACGGGGGGCGCCAAGCGGGCCGCGAAGTGTCCAGTGCACGGATCAATCGGGACCTCAAGTTCCTGCGCACCCGCTCGGGGCGGCTAGATCACGATGATTTTGGATCGAATCGATCCAAAATCATGAAACGTGGTCGATTTCTAAAGACCCGCGGGATGCGAAAATCCGGTACCCACTTTTTGGCATCGCGCAAGATCAAATGGAGCGAATTCTCGCCGCAAAAGTCTGTCAAGTTTTGCGGAATTCCCTCAGACTTTTATTGTGCCCGATCCTCGCCATCGTCACGTCTTTAATCCGAAATACCAATCGACTGTAATCGCTGAGATCTGTACTTGATCGAAGCCCTTGACCAATTGTGACTTTCGACGCCGAATTGCACAATGAATTTGCAATAAAAGATGTAGCCAAAATGCAACGCCTTGTATAATTATAACTCCAATCGTTCATGCTAATGGATCTCTATGTAGGCCGTTATACGTTTGTATAAAGTGCCACCAGGACATCAATCCATGAACGTAAGGGAACCTAAAAACAGACGAGGGGTCTGGGGGCTTCTACCTCTTCCAATTCTCATTGGTGTGTTGACTGCCTGCCTGCCATCGATTGGTCATGCAGAGGATCTACCGGTACCGGTACAGGATCAAGCGCCGTCATCGGCTCCGCTTGACCCGATTTCGGATTATTTTCTTCACTGGTTTGATCGCAGCGACTCTGCGCAGGCCACGCAGCCGCATTGGATGACGCCTCTAACAACCATTACGCCGCGGCTTGAGCAAGAATATCGATATGATCAATATCAGGAATTTCTGCAAAATGGATCGGAGATCAACAATTATTTCGCAGGCAAAGGCCTGGAGCTCATACCAACGACGGCCGATGAGCTTCTCGTCAACGTGCCGGGCTTTGAGCAGCGCAACCCAGAGGGATCAAAAGTCCAGGCCGCGACAGGGTTCACCGACGGCAATTTCGTGACGATCAAACATCGTTTTCTCAGCGCGAATGAAGAAAATGGCAACTACATTCTTACCGCATTTTTAGGGATGCAGGCGCCAACCGGGATTACCGCTTTCACCAACAGGCCGGCATGGATTGTTACGCCGTATTTGGCGGGTGGCTGGGGCTGGGGTGATTTCGATGTTCAAGGCACGATCGGCTATACGCTGCCGACCGAATATAACACCCATATTGGGAACATGCTCCTAACCAGCGTAACACTCCAATATCATTTTTGGGAATATTTCTGGCCGGAGTTCGCCTTCAATGACACACAATGGACGAGCGGGGAGCGCGTGAACAGAAATCAGCTTCTAGTCAGCCCCGGTATTTTGATCGGTCGATTCAGGATCTATGACCGGCTCAAATTGAACATAGGTATAGCCTATCAGGTTGCCGTCGTTCCTGAACATCATATTACGGAGCCGCTGACACCTTTATATAATCATGCGTGGATTCTCAGCGCCCGACTGCCATTCTAGATCAAGCTCGGATCAAAGTCCGAAAACCCGAGCGGGGAAGCGGGGCTGGCGGCTCATCGCATTCATGAAGATCAGCGAAGGTGCATTGAAAATCAGATCCGCGGCCTAAATATGACAATTGCATGACAGGGACTTTGAAGGTAAGCCAGCCTTCCTCTTGAGTGGCCCATATTGGAGTGCCAAAATGGCGACACCGGCTCCTCTCTCTGATACGCCCAGCCCCAAGAATCTGACTCGGGCGGAACGCTATGCGGCGGGGCGGGCGCTGCGGAAAGAGATTTCGCGCGAGACGCATGCCGAATGCCCGAGTGCGGAAAGCCGTGATCCCGTCGCCATTCTGCACGAAACGGATTTCCCCCGGATTCCGGAGCTGGTGCCGATCCGCTATCAGCGCATGCTGGTCTCGCCCTTCACCTTTCTGCGCGGCGCGGCCGCGGTGATGGCGCAGGATTTAGCTGGGCTCAAGCACGT
>Ga0335075_10016872_pt1 | contig 10881 bp, 11 predicted proteins | sample Lox_Sample_24_FD_206723 | JGI IMG/M metagenome (GOLD analysis project Ga0335075, IMG submission 206723) | Soil microbial communities from Loxahatchee National Wildlife Refuge, Florida, United States - Lox_Sample_2.4 | ecosystem: Environmental > Terrestrial > Soil > Wetlands | place: USA... | reverse complement strand
TCGCCTGCAGCCGGCGCGCCTTTCCGGTTTCGCCCGCTCGCTCGCGCGCGGCGGATCTTTCGCAACCCTGGTGCCGGCCCGCGAGGCCGTCGTCGAAGGCGTGCTGCTTGCTCTCGACAGCAACGCACTACGCCGCCTCATCGTCTACGAAGGAACCGAGTGGCGCCTGACCAGGGTGCGGCCGATCGGGCCGCGCGGCCCCGTTCGGGCACATGCTTTCATTGCACCGCCCCGGGCGCGACGTTCCGCACATCCGACGCGCCCTGTCCGACAACCAAGGAGCTGAGCATGCTGCAAGTCCCGCCCGCCGCGCCCGGCATGCGCGAGGAGGAGATCGATACCCCGGCGCTGCTGATCGACCTCGAGGCGTTCGAGGCCAATCTCGATCGCATGGCGGCGCTGCTGGCACCCACCGGCGCGCGGCTCCGCGCGCACGCCAAGACGCACAAATCGCCGGTGATCGCCCACCTGCAGATGCGCCGGGGTGCGGTCGGGCAATGTGTGCAGAAGGTGGCCGAGGCAGAGGCGCTCGCCTGGGCCGGCGTGCCCGACATCCTCGTCAGCAACGAGGTCGTTGGGCGGGGCAAGCTCAAGCGCCTGGCCGCACTCGCCCCGCTTGCCGAGATCGCCGTCTGCGCCGATGACCAATCGGAAGTGACGGCACTCGAGCACGTGGCGGAGGCCGCGCGCACCCGGCTTCGGGTGCTGGTCGAGATCGACGTCGGCGCCGGACGCTGCGGGGTGCTGCCCGGGCCCGACGCTGTGGCGCTTGCGCGACGCATCGCCGGCTCTGCGCATCTTCGCTTCGGTGGCCTGCAGGCCTATCACGGCGGGGCGCAGCACCTGCGCCGCCAGAGTGAGCGCAAGGCGGCAATCGACTCGGCGATCGATCAGACCAGGCGCACCGTCGAGCAGCTTCGCCAGCAAGGGCTCGACTGCCCGATTGTCGGCGGCGCCGGCACCGGCAGTTTTCCCATCGAGGCGGCGTCCGGCATCTATACCGAGATCCAGGCCGGCAGCTACTGCTTCATGGATGCCGATTATGCCAAAAACCTCGACGAATCCGGTGCGCCTTTCTCCACCTTTCGCCAATCGCTGTTCGTGCTGGCAACCGTGATGAGCCGCCCGCGCGAGAGCGTCGCCGTGCTCGACGCGGGACACAAGGCGGTGGCCGTGGATTCGGGCCTGCCGCTGGTCTGGCAGCAGCCGGAGATCCGCTATGTCAGCGCCTCCGATGAGCACGGCACGCTGGCGTTGGGCGCGGGCGCCGTCCAGCCCGCGCTCGGCCAGAAGCTCCGGCTCGTGCCGGGGCATTGCGATCCGACGGTCGATCGCTACGACTGGTACGTGGGCGTTCGCGACGGGCGCGTCGAATGCCTCTGGCCGATCGCCGCCCGCGGCGGCTTTTCCTGACTTGCCGCGCTAGGCGGCGCGGTTGTGCAGCAAGTCGGTGACGACCGCAGGATCGGCAAGCGTCGATGTGTCGCCGAGACTCGAGGCCTCGTTGGCAGCGATCTTGCGCAGGATGCGGCGCATGATCTTGCCCGAGCGCGTCTTCGGCAGTGCCGGCGCCCATTGGATGACGTCCGGCGCGGCGATCGGGCTGATCTCTTTCCGCACCCAGGCAACAAGTTCCTTGCGCAGGGTGTCGGTCGGTTCCACGCCTACCTTGAGCGTCACGTAGGCGTAGATCCCCTGGCCCTTGATGTCGTGCGGATAGCCGACCACCGCAGCCTCCGCCACCATCTGGTGGGCAACCAGAGCGCTTTCGACCTCCGCGGTACCCAGGCGATGGCCGGCAACATTGATCACGTCGTCGACGCGCCCGGTGATCCACCAATAGCCGTCGGCATCGCGCCGCGCGCCGTCGCCGGTGAAATAGCGGCCCTTGAAAGCGCTGAAATAGGTTTGAATAAATCGTTTGTGGTCGCCGTAGATGGTGCGCATTATGCCGGGCCAGGCGTCCGCAATGCAAAGGTTGCCTTCCGCCGCGCCGGTCAACTCGTTTCCTTCGCCATCCACGAGCAGAGGCTTTACGCCTGGAAGCGGCAGGGTCGCCGATCCCGGCTTCAACGCCGTTGCCCCTGGCAGCGGCGAAATCAGGATACCGCCGGTCTCCGTCTGCCACCATGTGTCGACGATCGGACACCGGCCCTCGCCGACCACGTGATAATACCATAGCCACGCTTCCGGATTGATCGGCTCGCCGACCGTGCCGAGGATGCGCAGGCTGGCGCGCGAGGTCTTGCGCACCGGTGCCTCGCCTTCGCGCATCAGTGCGCGCACCGCCGTCGGCGCGGTGTAGAAGATGTTGACCTTATGCTTGTCCACGACCTGCCAGAAGCGTGAGGCGTCGGGATAGTTCGGGATGCCCTCGAACATCAGAGTGGTGGCCCCGTTCGCGAGCGGTCCGTAGACGATGTAGGTGTGGCCGGTGACCCAGCCGACGTCTGCGGTGCACCAGTAGATCTCGCCGGGATGGTAGTCGAACACGTACTGATGGGTGAAGCTCGCCCACACCATGTAGCCGCCGGTGGTGTGCAGCACACCCTTGGGCACGCCGGTCGAGCCCGAGGTGTAAAGGATGAAGAGCGGATCCTCCGCGCTCATTCCTGCCGGTGGGCACTGCGGCGAGGCGGCCTTCAGGAGGGTCGCATAATCATGGTCCCGTCCCGCCCGCCGCGGTACGTCGGCTCCGGTCACTTTCAGGACGATCACGTTCTGCACGGTCGGGCAGTGCTGCAGCGCCTCGTCCGTGTTGAGCTTCAGCGGCACGCGCCGTCCGCCGCGGCGTCCTTCATCGGCGGTGATGACCAGATTCGAATCGCAATCCTGGATCCGCTTGGCAAGGCTTTCAGGCGAAAACCCGCCGAACACCACGGAGTGGATCGCACCGATGCGCGCGCAGGCGAGGATTGCCGCCGCCGCCTCGATCACCATCGGCATGTAAACGGTGACCCGGTCGCCCTTTTTTACCCCGAGGTCCTTCATCGCGTTGGCCAGCCGGCACACCTCTTCGTGCAGTTCGCGATAGGTGATCGTCTTGTGCGAAGCCGGATCGTCGCCCTCCCAGATGATCGCCACCTGGTTGCCGCGCGTCTCGAGGTGCCGGTCGAGGCAGTTCGCCGAGGCGTTCAGAGTGCCGTCCTCGAACCACTTGATCGGGACATCGCCGGAGAAGCTCGTGTTCTTGATGCGGGTCGGAAAGCGCATCCAGGTGATCCGCTTCGCCTCCTCCTTCCAGAAGGCGTCGGGGTCGGCGCTGGCGCGGGCTGCCATGTCCCGGTAGCCCTCGGCATTGACGAGGGCCTCGGCGGCGATTTCCGGTTTCACTGGGATTAAGTGCTCGTGCTGGAAAGCTGCTTCGTTCATCGGATGTCCTCCACCCTATGAATTCTATGTTATTGCTTGCTTAGCCGAAGCCGACCGGCACGGGCAAGGCCGGCCAACGCCCTGGCGGCTCAGCGGGGCGTCCGGCGGCTTATCCCCTGAAGCCACCCATCGCAGAGATGCGCCGCCACTCCGCCGCGCCTACGGGCATGACGGAAAGCCGCGACTGGCGGACCAGCGCGAATTCAGCGAAGGCAGGATCAGCCTTGATGGCGGCGAGCGAAACCGGCTTTGGCACCGCCCCGACGGCTTGCACATCGACCGCCACCCAAGGGCCTTCGCCGGCGGTCGGGTCCGGATAGGCCTCGCGCACGATTTCGACGACGCCCACGATCTCCTTGGCGGCGCCCGAATGGTAAAAGAAGGCGCGGTCGCCGCGGCGCATCGCCATCAGATTTTGCTTTGCAGCATGGTTGCGCACACCCGTCCATGGCTCGATACGGTTCGCCACCTGTTGCTGCCAACTGAAGGCATCGGGCTCGGTTTTGAGAAGCCAGTGCCGCATCGTCCTCGCTCCCTGAACTCGCGGCGCAGGGAATTGCGCATGCGGCAGGGTAGGGGATGGAGCGCCCGCGGGGAACCGGCGTGGCTTGCCGCGCGTGAGACGAAGCCGCCTCGGGCTTCAAATCGCACGGAGCATCGCATAACATCGCCGGGTGGCATTCCATGCGGTTCCTCCGGGGCCCGCGCCCAGGCCGATGCGCGGGGGCGGGCTTCATCGCTTCGCCAACCCGGGACGCTTCCTGCGCGTTGCCGACAAGGCTCTGCCCTGGCTTACGGCGGGCGCGTTCGCGCTGGTCGGCGCCGGCCTGGTCTGGGGCGCGTTCTTCTCGCCGCCCGACTGGCAGCAGGGCCAGGCGGCGCGGATCATGTATGTGCACGTTCCCGCAGCCTGGATCGCTCTCTGGGGCTACGCTGCCTTGGCTGCGGCCTCGGCTGCCTCGCTCGTCTGGCGCCACCCGCTGGCTGATCTCGCCGCCGTGGAGATCGGCCCGGTGGGCGCCGCGTTTGCGGCCATCTGTCTCGCCACCGGCAGCCTCTGGGGCAGGCCGATGTGGGGCGCCTGGTGGGTATGGGATGCAAGGCTCACCTCGATGCTCGTGCTGCTGTTCCTTTATCTCGGCCACATCGCTCTGGTCCGCGCCTTCGACGATCCGAACCGCGGCTATCGCGCCGGGGCGATCCTGGCGCTGATCGGCGCGGTCGATTTGCCGATTATTCATTTCAGCGTGGTCTGGTGGAATACCTTGCACCAGGGCAACAGCATCAGCCTCTTCTCCGCACCCAGCATCTACATCTCCATGCTTTGGCCGCTGATCCTCGCCACGCTCGGCTACAGCCTCGGCTTTGCCGCCATCGTGCTGGCGCGGCTGCGCGCCGCCGTGCTGGAACGGCGGCTCGCTTCGCTTCTGATGGCCCGCGCGGAGGAGGCGGAACGCCGGTCCTTTGCTGCGGCGCCGCTGGCGGCGCCATGAACCCGCTGCCGTTCATCGTCGCTTCCTATGCGATCGCGATCGTCGTTCCGGCGACGCTGGCAGCCATGGCCTGGCTCAGGATGCGCCGCGTGGAACGGCGGCTTGCCGCGCTCGACCCTCGCGCGCTTCGCCGCGCCGCCGGCCGGCGCCGGCGCGGCATGGCGCACGAATGACACGCAAGCGGCGGCGATTGCTGATGCTGCTCGCCTGCCTTGCCGGCTTCGGCACGGCGACCGGTTTGGCGCTTTCCGCCTTTTCCGGCAGCATCGTGTTCTTCGTCACGCCCACGGATCTCGCCACCAGGCCGCCGGCGGATGGACGCTTGGTTCGGCTCGGTGGGCTCGTCCAGCAGGGCAGCGTCGTGCACACCGTGCGCGATGGCAGGCCGCTCGTGCATTTCCGCGTCACCGACGGGCATTCCTCCATTGCGGTCAGCTTCACCGGGATTCTGCCGGGCCTGTTCCGCGAGGGACAGGGCGTCGTGGTGCAGGGCCGGCTGACCCCGGGGGGCACGTTCCGCGCCGACCAGGTGCTGGCCAGGCACGATTCCGCCTATATGCCGAAAGCGGTGGTCGCGGCCCTGAAGAAGCGCGGCCTCTGGAATCCGGACGCCGGGCCGCCGCCGCCGCCGGCCACCTGGGATACGATGCGGATCCCGAAACAGCGCGGCGGATAACGACGTCCAGACATGATCCCGGAACTCGGCAACTTCGCACTTGCGCTGGCCTGCTGCCTCGCCGCCGCGCAGGCGGTGTTGCTGCTGCTTGGCGCCGAGGCACGCGAGGCACGGCTGATGGCGGCGGCGCCCGGCCTTGCCTTCGGCCAGCTCATTGCGATCGCCACGTCCTTTGCCGCGCTAGTCTGGAGCAATGCCGTCTCGGACTTCTCGGTGCGCAATGTGGCGGCCTTCAGCCAGAGCCAGGCGCCGCTTTTCTACAAGATCACCGGGACCTGGGGAAACCACGACGGCTCCATCCTGCTCTGGTGCCTGGTGCTGGCGATCTGCGGCGCCGCGGTGGGCGCCTTCGGCTCCAACCTGCCGGCGGCGCTCCGCGCCCGGGTGATCGGCGTGCTGGGTGCGGTTGCGGCCGGCTTTCTGCTGTTTGCGCTCACCGCTTCGAACCCGTTTCAGCGGCTCTGGCCGCCGCCCATGCAGGGCAACGGCATGAACCCGTTGCTCCAGGATCCGGCGCTCGCGATCCATCCGCCGATCCTCTATCTCGGCTATGTCGGATTTTCCGTCCCCTTTGCCTTCGCCATCGCCGCACTTCTCGAGGGCCGGATCGACGCCGCCTGGGGCCGCTGGGTTCGGCCCTGGGCACTGACTTCCTGGTGCTTCCTTACCTGCGGGATCGCGCTCGGCTCATGGTGGGCCTACTACGATCTCGGCTGGGGCGGCTTCTGGTTCTGGGATCCGGTCGAGAATTCCTCGCTCTTGCCCTGGCTCACGGGAACCGCGCTGATCCATTCCGCGATCGTCGTCGAGAAGCGGGAGTCCCTGAAAACCTGGTCGGTGCTGCTGGCGATCGTTACTTTTTCGCTGAGCCTCTGCGGCACCTTCCTGACCCGCTCGGGCGTCCTGAACTCGGTGCATGCATTCGCCATCTCACCGACGCGGGGCGTGTTCATCCTCGCCTTGCTCGGCCTCGTCATGGTGCCGAGCCTCCTCCTGTTCGCGTTCCGTGCGCCGGTGCTGGCGCCGACGGGGCTCTTCGCCGTGATCTCGCGCGAAGGCGCGATCGTGCTGAACAACATCCTGCTGTGCTCGATGGCCGCCGTGATCTTCACCGGCACGCTTTATCCCCCCTTCGCCGCGCTCCTCGCCGGCGAGCAGCTCTCCGTCGGCGCGCCCTTCTTCGATTCGACGGTGCTGCCGCTTGCCGTTCCGCTGGTGCTGGCGATGTCGATCGGGCCCGCGCTTTCGTGGAAGCGGGCCGCGCTTTTTCCGGCTTTGCAGCGCCTGTGGTGGGTCGCACTCGCCGCCGCCCTGGTCGGCATCGTGGCAGCGCTCGGCTGGCACGGGCTCGCTTCAGTCGGTTTCGCCGGCGCGGCCTGGCTCATCTTCGGCGCGCTCGCCGATATCGCGCAGCGCATCCGGCTCTTCCGGGTCCGCGCCTCCGAAAGCCTGAGCCGGCTCGCCGGCCTGCCGCTCGGCGCGATCGGTGCGGCCGTCGCGCATGCCGGCCTCGGCGTGACCATCGCCGGCATCTCCGGCATGACGCTCGCAAGCCAGCGCGTGATCTTCCTGCATCCGGGCCAGAGCACGGACTTTGCAGGCTACCACTGGACGCTCACGGCGCTCGATCGCGTGCCCGGGCCCGACTATGTCGCGCGCGTCGCCACGCTCGAAGCCAGCCGCGATGGCCGCACCATCGCCGTGCTGCATCCCTCCGACCGCCGCTTCCCGGTGCAGGGCACGGCAGTCACCGACACCGCCATCCGGACCAATCTCCTGGTCGATCTCTATACGGCGCTCGGCAATGTCCAGAACGGCGGCGCCGAGGTGCGGCTCCGCTACGATCCGCTGGCACCATGGATCTGGCTCGGCGCGCTGGTCATGGCCTGCGGTGGCGGCCTCTCGCTTGCCGACCGGCGGCTCCGCGTCGGCGCACCGGCGCGGCGGGCCGCGCGTCTGCCCGCCTGATGCAACGCGCGGCCCTGCTCCGCCGGCCGTTTCTTCTGCTGCCGCTGGCTTGCGTTGCCGTGGCGGGCCTTGGATTTGCCGAGCTTCTGCAGCGGGCGGGGGAGGGGCGGTACAACCCGCATACGGTTCCCAATTTCATGGTCGGCCGACCCGTGCCCGAGTTCAGCGCCGCGCCGGCGCCACCCGGCGCCGGTTTCTCGACGGCCGACCTTCAGCACCCGCCTCAGCCGGTGCTGGTGAATTTCTTTGCTTCCTGGTGCCTGCCGTGCCAGGCCGAGGAGCCGCTCCTGGATCGGCTCAAGGCGGGGCATGTGCCGATCTGGGGCATCGACTATGCGGATCAGGAAGCCGCCCTCAAAGGCTTCCTGCAAGCCAACGGCAATCCCTATACCCGCCTCGGCGCTGATCCCAAGGGCGCCGCCGCCATCGCCTGGGGCATCAGCGGCGTGCCCGAGAGCTTCCTGGTCGATCGGAGCGGGATCATCCGATGGCATCTCGGCGGTCCGCTCACGCCGGCGATCGTGGCCGACACGTTGCCGCGGCTGTTGCGGAAATATGCCTGATGGCGCGGCTTTTCCCGCTCGCTGCCGTGCTCTTCGTGCTGCTTCTGGCCGCGCCCTCGTTCGCGGCCGGCTCGATGCTCACTGCCGAACAGGAGGCCCGGGCGGAGGCCATCGGCAGCCAGCTCCGCTGCCTCGTCTGCCAGAACGAGACCGTCGAGGAATCAAGCGCGACCCTCGCCGCCAATATCCGCATGGTCATCCGCGAACAGGTCGCGGCCGGACGCACGAACCGTCAGATCATGCAATGGATGACCGCGCGCTACGGCGATTTCATCCGCCTCGATCCGCCGTTCAACCGGCTGACGCTCCTGCTCTGGTCGATGCCCGTGCTGGCACCCGCGGTCGGGCTCGGGATCGCCTTCGCCGCCGGCCGGCGGCGCCGCGCTCCGCCGCCGCCGCTGACCGAGGCGGAGAAAGCGCGGCTCGCCGCGCTGCTCGAATGACCGAGGCGCCGGCGCGCTGATGCTCTGGGTCCTGTTCGTCGTTGTCTCGGCGGCCGCGCTGGCGCCGGTTGGTTTTTTCTTTGTTCGCGGCCAGGGTGGCCGCGGCCGTCAGGCGGCCGCACTCGCGTTGTATCGTGCCCAGCTTGCCGAGATCGACCGCGAACAGAACGAGGGGCGGCTCGGCGCCGCCGAGCATGCGGCCAGCGTGCTCGAAATCGAGCGGCGGCTGCTCGCCGCCGGCGCGGAGGCCGATGTCGCCCCGACTGCCCATGGCGGGTGGGGCCTGCTGGCCGCCATCCTGGTCGGCATTCCGGTCGTGGCCCTGGCGCTCTATCTGCCGTGGGGCGCGCCAGGCCTGCCGGCGGCGCCGTTCGCGCCGCGCCTTGCCGCCGCGCGCGCCGACCAGCTTCAGGTCGAGGCGGTCGTGGCGACGCTCAAGCAGCGCCTGAAGGAGCTTGACCCGACGTCACCGAAGGCGCGTGAGGGCCTGCTGCTGCTCGGGCGGGCCGAAATTGGCCTCGGGAATTACAGGGCGGCGGCGAAGGCATGGCGGCAGGCGCTGGCGGATCATTTCGATCCCGGCCTGGCGGCGGCGGCGGCAGAAGCGGAGACCCGGGCCGCCGGCCGTGTGGACGCGCAGGCGGCGGGGCTTTTCCGCGCCGCGCTCGCCAAGGCTCCGGCCAACGCGCCGTGGCGGGCGCTCGCGGAGGAGCGCCTGGCCGAGGCCGCCCGGGCCTCGGCTCCGGCGGCGCGCTGAAACCCAAGGTGGCGGTCTCCTGGCACGAGGAGCTCGACTCCACGAACGACGAGTGCCGCCGCCAGGCCGAGCGCGGCGCGCCGGACGGAACGGTCGTCGCCGCCATCCGGCAGACGGCGGGAAGGGGACAGCACGGCCGCAACTGGTCGAGCCTCGCTGGCAATCTTCACGTCTCCTTTCTGTTGCGGCCCGCGCCATCGCCCGCACGGGCGCCCGAGATCGGCTTCGCCGCTGCGCTCGCGGTCGCCGAGACGGTCGAGCATTTTCTTCCGCCGGCCGTCCCGGCCCGCCTGAAGTGGCCGAACGACGTCCTTGTGGCAGACGGCAAGATCGCCGGCATCCTGCTTGAGCGCAGTGCCGGCGCGGACGGCGGCTCCTGGCTGGTGCTCGGCATCGGCATCAATCTCGCTGCGGCGCCGCCGGATGTCGCGTACCCCGCCCGGGCGCTCGCCGAATTCGTCCCTGCGCCGCGGCCGGCCGAGGCGCTTGCCGTGCTGGAGCCCTCGCTGCGCGGCTGGCTCGCGCGGCGCGAGCGGGAAGGCTTTCTCCCGCTTGCCGATGCCTGGCAGGCGCGCGGCCCGAGCCGGGGCGAGCGGCTTTCGGTGCGCATGGGCGACCGCCTTCTCGCTGGCGCCTTTGCCGGCCTTGGTCCCGCCGGGGAGCTGCTGCTGGCCACGCCGGAAGGGACCGAAAGAGTGATCGCGGGTGAGGTGCTCGCCGCGGCTCCGGCCGAGCGGGAGCCGCAACAGCCGGACCCCCCATTCCGGCCACCTTTGCCGAAAGAGATTGGCGGTCCGCCCGGCCCTGAGCCTACCCGCTACGGTGATTGGCAATTCAAGGGCCGCGTCACCGACTTCTGAGCCTTTCGCGCGCCCTTGCCCGCCGCGCTTGTCCGGCCCCGGGCGCCCGTGATAGCCGCCCGGCATGGGTGCAACTCAGCTTCGCCTCGCGCGTATCGGGCTAAGCGCCCTGGCCGCTTCGCTCCGGCCGCTCGGGCGTCTCGTCATCGCCGAGCGCTTCGTGGCGCCGGCCAAACTCGCGGCGATCCGGATTCCGGCCCCGCCTCTCGATCCTGCCGCCGGTCCGGTGCGCGTGCTCGTACTCGATGGCCGGGGCCGGGCGCTGCGCGCAAGCATGGTTCCGTGCGTCGAGCGCGGGCGGCCTCTGGGGCTCCGCTTTCCTGCCTTCGCCAATCCCGCCGCCGGCAGCTTTTTCCTCCTGATGTTCCAGCCCGCTGCCGCCGGACCGGTCGCGATGCGCGCCTGGCAGAGGCGCTTCACGGCGGCGGCGCTTGGCCGGCGCGCGGCGATATCCCTGCCCTGCAACGAGGTGGTCGCGGAATCTGCGGTCGGGCCCACGGTCATGGGCGCGGTGGATGCAAGCTGGAGAGAGGATGGCGGCTGCTACGCCGAAGGTTGGCTCGAGGCGCCCGGCCGGCGCCTTCTCGGCGCAACGGCAGCGGGCACTCAGGGACCCGTCGCCGTCGAACGGCTGAAGCCGTTGCCCGACGGGCGCACGGGCTTTTCCGTGTTCGTTCCCGGATCCGCAGCCGACCCCTTGCCCCTCCGTATCGAAAGCGATGCCGGAGAGGTCACGCTTTCACTGAAGC
>Ga0335075_10016871_pt1 | contig 10881 bp, 7 predicted proteins | sample Lox_Sample_24_FD_206723 | JGI IMG/M metagenome (GOLD analysis project Ga0335075, IMG submission 206723) | Soil microbial communities from Loxahatchee National Wildlife Refuge, Florida, United States - Lox_Sample_2.4 | ecosystem: Environmental > Terrestrial > Soil > Wetlands | place: USA: Florida... | reverse complement strand
GCATTTTCCCTAATTTCTATAGCAGCTACATCTGGGATGCCGCTCCTATGACCTCGGGGCAGAAGTATCAGCTCGCACTGCGTTCCGTTGCTGACCCGGTCACTTTTCTTGGAACCGGCATTTTTGCCGCAGCCGAACAATGGCAAAATGTGTTTCCCGGATACGGTCAGGGTGCGCAGGGATATGCCAAGCGGTACGGCGCCGCTTATGCCGATGAATCATTGAGCCGTATGATCGGCAGTGCGATTCTGCCCTCACTCCTGCATCAGGATCCGAGATATTTCTATCGCGGCAGCGGAAGCAGGAAAACCAGGGCTTTTTATGCCATTGCGTCGGCCGTTATCTGCCGAGGAGATAACGGTAAGCTGGAGCCGAACTACTCCTACATTGCGGGCGCTTTTGCATCCGGCGGGATTTCGAACCTGTATCATCCCGCGAGTGACCGCGGGCTGGGGCTCACGGTTGGCAACGGCTTTCTCAATGTCGGCGCCCATGCCCTGGATAACCTGGTGCGTGAATTCGTCCTTCGCAAACTGACTCCAAAGGTGCCCGATTACGCCCAGGGAAAGCCATAGCTCTCCTGAAAAAACCAACTTGTCTGAAGGGTACGGCCTTTACACGCAGTGGAACGATTTGCATCAGGGCACGACTTTTAAGTCGTGCCGTAACACCGCCAAAGACTTGGGCTAGACGCCCCTGAGGCACTGCCGCTCTCACAATTGTTGAGTTCTCACGCAGACTCTGAGGGCCGAACCGGCTAAAGAACAAATTTCCCGCAGCCCACTCTAGAAATCCGCACTTGCCGCAGTCCTCTTGACAACGCACATTCTTGCCGCAAGTAGAACCAGCGTGATCCAGAGAAGATCGGCGCCGAGCAGGTGTGTGATCTGCAACCACAGCGGAGCGAGAAGTATCACGTCTGCAACGCCCAGCGCACACTGCAGTCCGAGCAAAATCAATATGCCGATGGCCAGATTCCTCTCCGCCGGCCGACTGAGGGCGCGCAGCAGCAGCCAGCAGAGGAAAAGTCCCGCTATGATTGCACTCGCCGGGTGAAGCAGACGGAGATGCTGCAACCAGCCCGTCCCATCGGCAAAATCCTGGGCCAGTGCCGCGCGAAATGAAGTTGCCGGAAACAGCGTGTCGCTGAGGGCAGCGAGCGTTCCAGTCATCCCGACAAGCAGGATGGCCACCAATCCGGTAATGGCCGCCGGCAGGTGCAGATAGCGCAGGCTGTGCCGGCGGAACGCTTCCTTGGCAGAGAGAAAATGCGCGGTCAGAGTCAGGGCGCCCAGCAACAGCAGAGTATTGGCCAGATGCAGCGAGAGATAAACGGCGCGCGCGGGGGAATGGTTGTCCGCCGTCAGGTGCAACAGTACAAGCAATGCGCCCAGCAAAGCTTCGTTGAAAACGAGCACCGTCGCGGTCACGGCAGTTATGCGAGCCAGGTGGCCGGCGAGCGTGCTGCGGAAGGTCCACACCAGCAACAGCAGAATGGCTATGACGGTGACACCGCTGGTCATCCGATGGGTCAGCTCGATCAGGGTAGCCAGTCGGGGGTGGGTTTGCACCACGACTCCATTGCACAGCGGCCAATGGTCGCCGCAGCCCGCCCCGGAACTCGTAGCGCGTACGACCGCGCCCCACAAAATCACCGCGACGTTATAGATGAGAACCACCCAGGCGAAGCGCGGCAGGTTGGCCGATACGCGGTGTGGTCTGAGGCTCGCGGAAGCCGGAAGGGCGTGAGTGGAACTCATGAATACCCCCTTTCCATCTTATCCGGCCAACTCCCGGGCGCGTTGGGTCGCGCGCATCACCGCTTTGATCAGGGTCACGCGCAGTCCGCCTTCTTCGAGCTCGAGGATGCCGTCGATGGTGCAGCCTGCGGGCGTAGTGACTGCGTCCTTGAGCAACGCCGGATGGTATCCGGTTTCGAGCACCATCTTGGCGGCGCCGAAGGTAGTTTGGGCCGCGAGCAGCGTGGCAGTGTCGCGGGGCAGGCCGACCTTGACCCCGGCTTCCGCCAGCGATTCCAGAATGATGTAAATGAACGCCGGGCCGCAGCCGGAAAGTCCCGTCACCGCGTCCAGATGTTTTTCTTCCACCAGCACGGTGCGGCCAACGGTAGAAAACAGGAGCGCTGCAAGATCCACCTGTTCCTGGGTTGCATATTTGCCCCGGCTAAGCGCGGCGATCCCGGCACCCAGCATGGATGGTGTATTCGGCATCGCCCGGACTGTACCTATCTCCATGTCCGCCGCGTGTTCGATGGCTGTCGTCCGCACCGAGGCAGCAATCGAGATCAGCAACTTCTGCGGCGTGAGGGCGGGACGAATCTGCCTCACCACCTCGGGAACCGTACCCGGCTTGAGCCCGATCAGGATTAAATCCGCCTCTTGCGCAGCGGCGACGTTATTCGTAGAAACATCCACGCCCCACTGTGCAGATAGCTGCCCGGCGCGGTCCTCGTGTTCCACCGTCGCCATGATCTGTTCCGGCTCCAGTACTTTCGACTTGAGGAATGCCTGAAGAAGAATTCCTCCCATTTTTCCCGCGCCGAGAACGGCCACCTTGAGGCCGGCAAGTGGTTGCCCTGTTGCATGTGCGCCCATAAATCTCCCGTGCTCTAGTTTTGTGTCTTTTGCTGTGCAATCCAGTTATCGATACGCTGCTCCAGGTAATCGAGCGGCAGGGCGCCGGCATCCAGCACCTGATCGTGGAAGGCCTTCAGGCTGAACTTGTCGCCCAATGCCTGCCGCGCCTTAGCCCGCAATTCCAGCAACTTGAGTTGCCCGATTTTGTAACCGAGCGCCTGCGCCGGCCAAGCGATGTAGCGGTCCACCTCGGCTTGTACTTCAATGTCAGCGACGTCGGAGTGCTGGTGGAAGTAATCCACCATTTGCTGTCGGGTCCAATGTTGAGAATGCACGCCGGTATCGACGACCAGCCGGATAGCACGCCAGATGTCCGCCTCCACCCGGCCAAGATCGCTGTATGGATCCTGGTAGAAGCCCTCATCCTTGCCCAGCTGCTCGGCATAGAGACCCCATCCCTCAACATACGCTGTGTAGTACGTGTATTTGCGAAACTGAGGAACGCCGGTGAGCTCCTGAGCAATCGAAATCTGCAGATGATGCCCCGGCAGGCCCTCGTGATATGCCCTGCATTCCACATCCGCCAGAGAGCGCGTCTCGAATTTGTAGGTGTTGACGTACACCGTGCCCGGCCGTGATCCGTCGGGAGAGCCGTGATCGTAGTACGCCGGCGCCTGATCTTTCTCCAGATAATCTGGTACCGCTTTGACTACCAATTGAGCTTTGGGCAAATGCCCAAAGAGCTGAGGGAGTTTCGGGCGCATGCGATCGAGATATCCGCGGTAGGCGTCGAGTAGCTGCTCCTTACTGGTCGGGAAAAGCTTCGGGTTGTGGGCCGCGGCCGTCTCCAGAGCTTTGATATCCGCGAACCCCAGTTTATGAGCAATCGCCAGCAGTTGGTCCTCGTCCTGCTTCACTTGGTCCACACCGATCTGGTGAATCTGTTCGGGAGTGAGGTCTGTCGTGGTGCTCTGCTTTACCAGGAAGCGGTAGTAGGCTTCGCCGTCGGGGAGAGCCCAGATCCCCGGGTCTTTGCGGCCGCCGGGAATGTATTGCGCCTGCAGGAACTTCCCGAAGCGAACATACGCAGGAATGACCTGTTTGCCGATCACGTCAAACAGCTCTTCCTTGATGCGTGCTTGTTGTGCCGCGGAAACAGATGTGGGGAATTTTTGCACCGGCTGGGCAAATGGCCCGTCCTGCGGCTTCTTGGATGCGATGTCATTGACTTGCGACAGCACCTTTTCCATCAGGTACGCAGGCGGCTCGCGATGGTCATCCATGCCGATGGACATGTCATCGGTGACCTGCTGGAAAGCGCGCGGCACCTGCTTTAGCCGGGCTATGTAATCGTCGTAGTCCTTGACTGTCTTGAAGGTCAGTTGCGAGACCAGCTGCGGGAGGTCGACCTGCAGCCCATAGAACTGATTGACCGGCAGCTCCCACGGCTTGAAGCGAGCCTCTTCCTGATTCTGGATCAGTCGGCGTACCAGTAGATCCTTGCTGAGCTGTTCCTGCTCAGGCATAGCTGTGGTATCCACCTCGGCCAGCCGAGTGAGGAAAGCTCGATCGCGCGACAGGGATTCGTTATAGGCCTCCACCGAGTAGTCGGAGAGCTGATCGTTGAAGCGATTGTCGCCGATCGTAGAGGCGAATTCGGGATTGTGTCTTAGGTAGTCTTCCCAGTAATCCGAGAAGATGGTGTTCAGAGTTTTAACCTGGCTGTCAAGAGGAAGGCCCTGCGCAGCGGCGAAGCTGGAAAGAAGCGCGGTGGAAGCAAAGAAGATGGTGATTCGTAACAAACGGATTCCTGGGCTCGCTAGAAGCTATGCGCAGTGTATCGTCGTGGCAACGAATCGTACAATCGGCCGCTCCCTCGCGGAAGGGCCGCAGTCCTTGGATTTCTCGATGGGGCGGCTGTCGCCAACCCCAGTTTCAGTCGTGGTGAGCAATACTGGGAGACGCGACCAGTGGCGGTTCCGGCTGTTTTGCTTCGGTCGATTGCATAGGCACGGCAACATCCGCTTCGAGCATCCGATAGAGCGTAGACCTGCTGATTCCGAGTTTGGCTGCGGCGCGGGCTTTATTTCCGTCGCATGCCTTGAGTACCTGCAAGATATGCCGCCGGATCACGCCGTCGAGGGTGAAATTCTCCGGCAGCGCCGGCTCACCCTCTTTGCTGCCCGCGGGCTCGAGCGGGAGAATGACCAGGTCGATGGGCCTCAGCCATTGGGCTTCCGTGGATAAGCAGGCCGCGCGGATAACGCTTTCCAGTTCGCGCACGTTTCCCGGCCAAAGGTGGCGCAGCAGAATCGGCAGCGCTCCAGGGCCGAGACCCTGCAACGGCTTCTGTTGCTCGCGGGAGACACTCTCGATGAACATCTGCACCAGGGCTGGGATGTCCTCTTTGCGATCGCGCAGCGGAGGCAAGGTGAACGAGACCGCGCTCAGACGATAGTAGATCTCCGGCAGAAATGCGCCCGCGAGCACCTGGGCGCGCAGGGGTTTGCGTGAGGTGCAGATTAGCTGGGAAGGAGAGGGTGCGGTGCCTGGCTTTTCCGCGGAGAGCGCGGTTTCGAAGGAACGGATGTAGCGCAGTAATTGCGCCTGCTGCTCTGCTGCTAATTCGTCAATATTGCGGATCAGCAGAACTCCTTCAGCAGCCCGCCGCACCGCTGCGCGGAGAGGTTCAGAGCGGAGTTCACTGTTGCCGCTCCCTTCCATTGGAAACAAACCCGCCGCTTCTTCTGCGACCAGCATGCCTGGGGCAGTGTGACGCAAGTGAATGTGCCGGGCGAGCAGGTGCTTTCCTGTCCCGGCCTCACCCTCAATCAAGGCCAGCCGCACTCGTGGGCCGACCTGTTGCAACTGCTCGGATACCCGGCGCATGGCCAGCGATCGTGAAACCAATTCGGGCAAGGAACCGCCCGGGGGCCGGCGCGATGGCGCCCAGCGACCTTGGTCCCGGCTTGGTTGCATCGGTTGATTGATCATTCTCCCTATCCCCGCTTCCGACGGCGAAAACAAAAACAGAGTGCATGTACCCCGAAGCCACTGGACTAAAGTCGATGCCACCATCAGGAAGTAGCGACACAGTGCCGGACTCTGAGCACACAGTAACGCTGTTTTTGCTGTAAACCGTTCTGTAGCCGTTTATCGGCGGGGCAGGGGAAGAGTTGAGTCAGAAGTGGTGCAGTTGCAACAGCAGGCGAGGAACTTTGATGACGGGTAAATTCGCTAACCAAAAACCGGGCGCCCGCTATCAGGCTTTGGACGCGCTCATGCGCGAAGACGCTGCATCCGAAGCGATCATTCCATCCCGGATGTAAACCACCCGGTGTGCATACTCCGCAATATCAGGTTCGTGGGTTACCAGGATGATCGTGTTTCCCTTGGTGTGGAGATCATCGAATAGGGCCATGATCTCGTCTCCTGTCTTGGAATCCAGATTGCCTGTGGGTTCATCGGCCAGGATGATGGACGGGCGATTGATCAGGGCCCGCGCTATCGCGACACGTTGCCGTTGCCCTCCGGACAACTCATTCGGTTTGTGGTCCATGCGTGTCTCGAGACTGACGGAGCGCAGCGCCGCCTTGGCCCGCTCGATCCTCTCTTCGGCCGGGGTTCCGTTGTAAATGAGCGGCAACTCCACATTGTGCAGGGCAGTCGCGCGCGCCAGGAGATTGAAGGTTTGAAACACAAACCCGATTTCGCGATTGCGAATACGCGCCAGCTCGTCGTCGTTAAGTTCGCTGACCAGGTGACCGTTCAGCCAGTACTTCCCTTTGGTCGGCGTGTCGAGACAGCCAATCAGGTTCATCAGCGTCGACTTACCCGAACCCGAAGGCCCCATGATGGCAACGTATTCGTTGTGCCGGATGCGCAAATTGATGCCGCAGAGCGCGTTGACCACCTGGTCGGTGCCCATGGTGTAGGTCTTCCACAGATCCTCGACCTTGATGACCTCTTCCTGGCCGCCATCCCGGGCCGTATCTGCCTGCGCCACGCTCCCCGTTTCGAGTGCCATCCTTTGCTCCTGTCTCTGCCTGCTGCCTTAGGACGATTCCGTGGACTGCAGTGCGGCGCTGTTATCGCGCTTCAGTTTGGCGTCATTCTTGAGTGTACGCAGTACTTTATATGGGCCAATAACGATTTCGTCCCCGTCCTTCAGGCCACCCGTCACCTCGATATCGGTGGCGCCGGTGATGCCGGTAGTCACCGGCACGAAATGCGATTCCAGTTTGCTTCCCACGTGCCGCACTACAAAAACTCCTTGTGTGCCGGGATCCTGGACGGCGGAAGAGCCATCTTCGGCCGAAGCAGCGTTCACCGTTTGCATGGTGGTCCCGGGCTTCAGAGAGGCGGCGGTGCGCATGTCCAGAGCCTGGATGGGAATGGTCAACACATTCTGACGGCGGGCAGTGGTAATTTTCGCCGTTGCCGAAAGTCCGGGGCGTAATTCCAGCGACGGATGGGAAAGGGTCACCACCACTTTGAAGTCTTTAGCCTCTTCGGTGCCGGTGGTGCTTTGGCTTGTGGCAATGCCGGTCGTGCGCAGAATCGCTTGATCGCCCACTTCGGTCACGACTCCCTTGAAGATCTGTCCAGGCAGGGCATCCACGCTCACATCAACCGGTTGACCCATGGCAACATTCACAATGTCCGTCTCGTCGACCTTTACTTCCGCAGTCATGACAGAGAGGTCCGCGAGCGTCATCAGGGTGCTTCCCTGGGCGTTCTGAATGCCGACTACAACCGTCTCGCCTTCGCGCACCGGCATGTTGGTCACAATGCCATCGAAGGGCGCGATACTCACCGTCTTGTTTAATGCGTCGATGTCGCTGGTCAAGGTGGCTTCCGCTGTGCTCAGTTTGCCTCGGGCAGAAGCTGTTTGCGCGCGGGCCTGCGTTAAGGCAGCCTTACTTTGCGCCAGGGTGGCCACGTCGGTATCGTAGGCCGCTTTTTTGGAGTCGTACTCCGACTTGGCGATCAGCGCGTCTTTGTACAGCGCCTGGGCTCGTTGCCAATCCAGCAACTTTTGATTCAAGTCCGCCTGGGAGTGGGCCACCGTCGCTTCGGCTGTCTTTTCCGCCGCCAGGTACGAGGCGATGTCAGTGTTTGCCGACTGGATACTCGCCTTCTGGGCGTCCACACCGGCCTGGGCCTGTACACTCTCGACCGTTGCCAGCACTTGTCCTTTCTTTACGTGGTCCCCTTCTTTCACGTAGAGGTGCGTGATCCGCCCGAAAGACGTTGCTCCGATATTGACGTAGGTTTTGGGTTGGATATGCCCCGTTCCGCTGACAATCGAAGTCAGGTTCTGCCGCACCACCTTGGCCGTCAGTACCTTGGTATAGCCCGATTGCGCGCGAGCAATGGTGAAGGCAGTAATCCCTGCGGCCGCCAGGACCGCACCGGAAATAATCAGGATTTTCTTTAGTTTCATGCGGAGGGCGGTCTTCTGAGCCCTGCCCTCATCATACGTGGAAGGATTCCCGCGGGTTCCTCAGTTTTCGCCCTGGCGTACCCGATCCCGGGTTACCCGCGCCCTCTGCTGGCCGCAAGATAGCGTCCAAAACCCTCCTTCCGCGCTTGAATTCGCCGTTGGCGGCTCTTAAACTTGTTGTGCCGTACGGGGAGTAACGCGCAACCTATGCCAAGGGTTCATTCCACCCTTTTTCTGTTCTTGTCCTTGGGCCTGTCACCTACGCTCATAGCGCAAAATGCGACCAGCCAGCCGGCCCAGGCCGCCACGCCGGGCGCTTCCTCCAATCCGTCATCGGATAACCAATCCACGCCCCCCGGCCAGGATCCGCTGAAGCGGCCTTTGAGCGACAAGGAGCGGTTCAAGCAACAGAAGGAACTCAGGAACGAATTGAAGGGGCCCTATAAGAGATGGCTGGATGAGGACGTCCGCTGGATCATCACCGACCAGGAAATGAAGGCCTTTAAAAGCCTGTCAAACGATGAAGAGCGCGATAACTTCATCGAACAGTTCTGGCAGAGGCGTAATCCCGACCCCGATTCCCCGGAGAATACATACAAGGACGAGCACTACCAGCGGATCGCATACGCCAATGAGCATTTCGCCGCCGGCAAGCCGGGCTGGAAGACCGATCGCGGTCACATCTATATCGCCTATGGCAAGCCCGACAGCATTGATTCTCACCCTAGCGGCGGAACCTATGAGCGCCCTATGGAGGAGGGAGGCGGCGAGACTTCCACCTTTCCCTTTGAGGTCTGGCATTACCGCTACATCGAGGGCATCGGGGAGAACATCGACATCGAGTTCGTGGATACCTGCATGTGCGGCGACTACCACATGACCCTGGATCGCTCAGAAAAAGACGCCTTGCTGCACGTTCCCGGCGCCGGTGCGACTCTGGGCGAGCAGATGGGAACCTCCAAGCGAACCGACCGCTTCAATGGTGGTCTCGAGAACCTGGGAGGCGGTCCCATGGCGTCCTCCAACCAGGCAAAGGAGTTTGATCGCCTGGAGCAGTTCGCCAAGTTGCAAGCCCCTCCAGTGGTCAAATTCAAGGATTTGGAATCCTTCCTGGTGAACCACAAGGTTCTGAACGGGCCCTTCTTTCCCTTCGAAGTGCGTACCGACTACGTCAAGGTCACAGAAGATACCGTGTTGGTCCCATTGACTTTACAGATCAAGAACCGGGATATCACCTTCAATACCAAGGATGGAGTGGCGAAGGGCGAAGTGAACGTGCTGGGCCGTGTTGCCACCATTACCGACCACGTTGTTCAGACCTTCGAGCAGACCCTGGAGGTGGAAGAACCCGCTGAACTGCTGGGCAAGGCCCTCGACCAGGCTTCAGTTCACTGGTGGGCGTTGCCTCTGAAACCGGGCCGTTATCGCGTGGATATCGCAATCAAGGACGTAAACAACCCCGACCACGTCGGAACCTGGGCCGAGGGCATTGTGGTGCCCAAGTATGACGACGAAAAGCTGTCGGCTTCCTCGCTGATTCTCGCCGACAAGATGGAACAGGTGCCAACCAAGCAGATTGGCACCGGACAATTCATTATTGGCAACACTTACGTCCGGCCTCGGGTCAGCGCCGGCCCGGCCGTCGCCGTCAGCTTCCACCGCAGCCAGAGACTCAATTTCTGGATGCAGATCTACAATTTGGGCATCGACGACAAGAGCAAAAAGAACGCCGCCACGATTCAATACCAAATTACCGATTTGTCGTCTAACAAAGCGATTCTCGACACTTCCGAGACCAGCACCGCAATGGGAGACAATAGCGCCAATTCTGATCAGTTGACTTTAAGAAGGTCGGTATCCCTGGCCAGCCTGCAGCCCGGCAAATACCAGGTGACCATTACGGTTAATGATCACGTGTCGAATCAGCAAGTGGCGCAAACAGCCCCGTTTACGGTTGACTAGGCCTCTGGTAAGCTCGAAAGAGTAACTAAAATGGCCTTCGTAGAGCGTCTTCGGCCTTCGCGGAACTGGGTTACTGCAATGCGTTTGAGTGAGTAGCGTATTGAGTGCGTAAAAGGTACTGCCAAATCGTAGCCCTGGTGGTAATGTCCGTGGCTGGTTTTTTGCCTGCCTCGGCCGAACCGTTTCCGGCTTCTGTGAGTGGCGTGGTAAGCGACGCTCGTGGCACCCCCCAGATGGGCGCCATGGTCGAACTGCTGGCTGCGAACGCTACCGTTGTCGGCCGCGTCTACACCAACATCCACGGCGCCTTCGCCTTCGATCACGTCTTTCCCGGCACTTACCAGATCAAGGCTACCGGCGAGTCCTTTCTCCCCACTTTGCGCGAAGACCTGAAGCTGCACGCCCGCAGCAAGGTAGTAGTGAATCTGACCCTGAGTACGCTCTTCGAAGCCATTCAGTGGCTACCGGCTCAGCCTCGTTCGCCGGATGAACCTGCGGATGACTGGAAGTGGACGCTGCGTTCTTCCAGCAATCGCCCGCTCCTGCGTTTGCTGCAGGACGGTCCTCTGGTGGTCCTCTCTGGTGACGACCACGGGTCCGCTCCACAGTTGGCGGCGAGAGTGGAGGTGACCAGCCCGGGACGGGAATTCGGCCAGGGTGGTCCGCATCATGCGTTCGCGCTGGAGCGCTCCAGCGCCTTGGGGGGGCACCTGATCCTTCGCGCCAACCTAAGTCCAAACCCTCAGCAGGGGTCCGAGTACCTGGCGGGATATCAGCTGGCGCTTGGCCCCGAGCGTCAGATCCGCAACGTAGTTGCGGTGCAGCAAATGACTGAAATAGAGGGCAGCAGTGGTCAGGGCTTCTCTGCCGTGCGCC
>Ga0335075_10016867_pt1 | contig 10882 bp, 11 predicted proteins | sample Lox_Sample_24_FD_206723 | JGI IMG/M metagenome (GOLD analysis project Ga0335075, IMG submission 206723) | Soil microbial communities from Loxahatchee National Wildlife Refuge, Florida, United States - Lox_Sample_2.4 | ecosystem: Environmental > Terrestrial > Soil > Wetlands | place: USA... | reverse complement strand
CAAGCCTATGTACTTGTAGAACCTCTGGCGAGCTCTATTGATCCGGGATCCGTAAATTGGCTCCCAACTCACACCATCTGGATCAGCTGGTTGGCCTTTGCACTCCTCCCACACGGCTTCGTGCCATCTTTGCATTCCGGCAACTGCTCGGTCTCTTGCTTTGTAGTCTTCGGGAATCATGAATTTTGGTAGACCGAAGAACAGCTGCAGCATTGCCTTGTCGTAGTTCCAGAACTCTTTGGTCAGTTCAGGGTACACTTCCAGTAGCCTCTTTCCCATGAGCGCGTATGTCGAAGCCTTGAACATCTGATCCCTCAGCCATATGGCGAGTCCAGTCTCCAACTCTTTGCCATCATTCAGTCTCTCATCTTGCGCCGTTTCTTCTCTGAATTTCGCCAAGAATTTCTCCGTCAATTCATTGACTCTGTCAATCCGCAACAGATAATCATACTGCTGCTCACTCGTTGCAAAGCGGGGATCTCTATCCTTTTCATCGCCTGTCGCTTCATCAACGCCATAAAACTTCCTAACCTCCGACCTTTTCATCCCCATCGCGTTCTCCATCACCTGGTAGTTGAACCTATCCCTTGTTGGGCCGCGAGCCTTGAACAAAGCCTGCACAGCCGATGGATCGAACAGCACATGCGTCTTTTGTCCACCAAGCAGAAGGGTGCAGGAGCCCGTAGAGCGCGGATGTGTAGTGAAGAGGCGGTTCCAGAAGAGGCCTGGGTACGGAGCGAGGAAGGAGAGGGAATTTCCAAGGAAGGGGAGGATGTAGGGGACTTGTGGAGGAGGCTGCGGCTTGGAGCTCGGGGATACATGCTTGGAGAGGGCGAGGCGGTAGCGTAGGGTGGTGTAGAGGTATGTTGAGGCTAGGACGAGAGCTGGGAAGGCTAAGAGAAGGATGAAGCTTGGAGAAAGTTCGGAGACAAGGCGAGAGAGTAACTCTGGGAACGCCATTTTGGAGGTAAGTTGACGCTTTTCACCAGGGGCATGCCAGGAAGAGATGAGAGAGGATGTTATAGAAAGAGCGTAAGAGCCTTCAGCTGACGCGAAGGCTGATTGAAGGCTGAAACTGGGCGAGAATGGTTTGCCAAGCTAGAGCTAATAGTGCTGAGTGGATTTTTTTCTTAGCGAGCTCAGCGTACACTTGATGGAGAGCGCGATGTCTTCGTGGCAGACATAATCAGGCAGCAGGGCAGAAGGACAAATCTTCGCAAAATGCCAAGACCTCGACTTTTTCAAGAAGGATTTCTCAACTTCTGCCTTCCACACGCGACGAATCAGCACAATGCCTCAAAAGTCTACTCTTGACTATGAAAAACGTGTCGCAGAAGCCGCACAAGCCTACAATTCAGGTCAATTTTCTTCAATTTGTGCAGCCGCGCGAAAATTCAAGGTTGATCGACAGACCCTCTCAAATCGACTTGATGGCATGCCTCCTCTTACTGCAAAAATACCCAGCAACAAGGCTTTGAATCCGATTCAAGAAGATATATTGCTTTACTGGATTAGATTTCTTGATAATGCCGGATTTCCTGCTACAAAATCTATGGTGGTTTCATACGCAAATGAGACCCGAAGGCGCGCCAGCCAGGAGTCCGTCACCTCTCACATCCATACTTCTGCTTTTGATCTTGTTCCTCACCTGGCTCCCATTCGCAATCTCACAACAGCAAACCGGCGCACAATTCGATCCTGATAATCGCTTTTTTGTGCCTCCTCCAGCCGAAGCGGATTTCACGGTAGATCCGACAGTGTTTTCGAGGAATTTAGCCTATACCATCGGCCAACCCTTGCTGATCGAATGGATCACGAATAGCCAAAACATCAGTTTGGTCACGTATCAACAGGGTATTTTGCCGAACAAGCTCGTATTAGCAGGTACAGTAGCCCCGAGAGTTTGTTGAAACTGCTCTAATGCCATGAACAGAATCAATCAACTCCACGACAAGCTCCGGCAATACGTGGAATGGAAATTATCCGCTAATTATACGTGGAACAGCACGGCTCCTTTCGATTTCAACCAAGGCCGAATATTCTTCCTCGACATTTACGATCTTAGCAATTCAACATCACCTAAATTCCGCTCCCATTACTTCAATCTCACCGATACCTCCAATTCAACTGCGAACATCACCTCCTCGAACAATTCGTGTCCATCCAAGAATGCAATAGCCATTGGTGCCGGTGTTGGAGGTGGTGTTGGCGGCGCTATACTCACCGTGTTTGCGATCTTTCTGTTACCATTTTTCAAGAAAAAGGGCACGGACAGCAACAGCTCGATCCTGAAATGTCAGTATCGGGCCAGATCTACTCCAGGAACCCCCTATCAGCCCGCACGCAGTGCCGCCTCCAATTACTCAGAAACCTGTGGAGCTTCCTGATCGATCTGGTCCTTCTAATCAGTGATGTTAATGGTCCGGTTGGTCCAATTATAGCCAAAAATCCTGCCAGTTGTTGGCCCTGATTCAAAACCACAACGAGTACGAAGTACTGCACCTTCGTTCAACAATGTGTCAAACCAACCTCTCACACTTCCAAGGGTCTCTTGATCCAAACTCAGGATATTGAGAATAGCTGTCTCGAGCGCAGCTATTCGCCAATGACTTAAATTAACACTGGATTTCGTTGTGCAGAGCCCAATCAATATGACAAGATCATCCCAAAATATCGACCTAACGGAAAGCGGCAACAGCTTTTCTGATCGTCTTTCTGAAAAAGCTGCGCCTTGTGCAAAGGAATCCACGTGTTTTTCGGGCAAAGACGCCTTAGGACATGTAGATGACAAGGCCTCTTGCGATGGAGAAGGCAAGGCTGATCCGGGAGAGCTATCGACGCCGGAAGTTGAGAGCACAATAACATTGAAGAGATTTGGAGCTCTGGAAACGGATCCGAAGGAATGGGTTTTCCCCTGGAGGCTCTGTCGTACGTGGTCGGTCAGTATTGGCAGTAGATATTGCCAGGTGTAACCATATTAATATCATATAGGGCATGCATGAGCTCATTAAACAAGCGATGGGAGATAATGAAGTCACACTCAACAACATTGAGAACTATGCCTTCGAGCTTCAAGGACCCGAGGGCAAAATTGTTATCCCACAAGTATGGGAGTCACTCGCGAGACCCGGGTGGACCATCACCGTGAAATTCAAGCATGATTATCGTCTCCAGTTCGTAAATCCACTCGGCGGCGAGGCCGTCGGCCTTAAAGGCGAGGGTTCTGAAGATGAAAAAGATCTCGGCGGCGATGAGGCCAAAAGCAAGCCACCATGTCAACCGGTCTACGAGCGGGAAGTCAGGCACACCGTTGAATTCTGGCACCAGCAATGGATAAACGAGAAACCGCAATTTTTGTTTGAAAAACAGGTCCTTGGATCGTTCAATTTTCATGACCCGAGCAAAACCGCGGAGAACTTACCTGTGCTTCAGGAAGTCATAAGAGTGACTCGCACCCAGCCTGATAATTACGAGTATATGCCACCACCACAATCACAGAAGAGCGAAGTAACATCAAAGCATATTGTGCTCGATCGTGGAGACGAAGTTAGCAACAGGACCTTGATCATCCGGTCGCCTTTTCTGCTTAATGCGCTTCGGGCTGTGGTCAAGTACTCGTCAGAATCCCCTTCCAGTCATGGTAGCGGTCACCAGAATGGTTACCCTCCTGTTAGCAAAAATGGCGATAACCCAGGTGACAATTTCAAGGATGGAAGTTTCCCTTTTCCTTACCGAGACCTCTTTTCGCATAAAAATGATCTTCTGGAATACAAAGCATCTCATCCAGCTAGGGAAAGGCATACTGATGCCGAGAACACGCTCTGCGACAGTCACATTGATATTCTGGTTGAATATCTGGAAAGTCAGAACGAAATCCGTCTGAAGGATGAAGAAGCGCGTTGGATGAAAAATCAACCAACAGCAACTTTCGGCTGCCTTTGGATCCTCATCAGGCCAGGTTCTGACGTTTACGTACGTGAATACGGTCAATTAAACGCCTACGTCGTGGAGTCGCTGCATGGAGGGCCAAACGTAAATGGCCGTACTATGCCTTATGAAGTCAATGTGTGGAACCTAGAATTCGACGGAATGGTTATTACGCGCAGTATGAAGACCGTAACAGTTCCAATTTTTGATGGAGAACGGGAGATAATGTCTTTGCCGCTTTTCCCAATTCGATTTCACCGAGATGATCCGGAGAAGCAGCCGCTCCGGGAACAACTCGTTGCACGTGGCAAGAAATATGTAGAGTTGGCAAAGGGGCCGGCATTCAGGGAATACACAGGGAATGCCCGAGATTCTGGCTCACAAACAGTATGTGAGAGCAGATGTCGAACATGAACTGCTATCATTAACGAGTTGTCTAGTACAACTGTGACCGTGTGGTAATCACCCATAAACGTGAGGGTATTGTCACATCGCACAGCTCTGACTCTGCGCCTGTAAATGATTCTGACCTGAACCGCGACAATTTCTACAACCAGTTTGCCATCAACCAGGCTGAAAAGCCAGGGGCAAGGGCGAGGGCTGCTGGTTGCCAATGTGAGAAGTGTCAAAAGTACCAACTGGAAAATCAAATCTACGTGCCATTGGTATATGAGTCATACGATGATATCAAGCCAAAGGAAGTTGTGGAAGTCACAGAGCATCAATACTTCCTTTGTAATTCGCATCTTTATGGATTCATTCTTAAAGATCGCAGATATGGCAAGTTACATTTGCTTCATATCGTGTCTGCGGAATTACTGACAGCTATTATCAATCAAGACCTCCTAGACGTACGAACTATCTCCGAGCCGAAGATCAGTGTGGATGCAATAGATCAACTTTACATGAAGACGGAGAGCAACAAGACTCTCCTCAAAGCCATCTGCAGAGCGTACGATTCAACGCAAGGAGGAGAGATGACCTTCTTTGGTGATATCATCCGAGGGAAAGGAGAAGGTCATATAATTCTTCTGCATGGACCTCCCGGAACTGGCAAGACTCTTACAGCTGGTATGGACATTACGTGCCAAAGGTTCAATTATACCTAACAGAGCTATAGAATCAGTAGCTGAGTTCACGAAGCGTCCTCTCTTGGCCATCACCGCTGCGGATTTAGGACACGAGCCCACTATTCTGGAGAAAAATCTGCTTACTTTCTTCCGTGACGCTAACGATTGGGGAGCTATAGTGCTTCTTGATGAGGCCGACGTCTACTTGGAACGACGAAGCACCCAGGACTTGCATCGAAACTCAATAGTCTCAAGTGGGTGACCAGGCAAATAAAGTAACCCACTACAACTGAACTAACTCCAATAATATTTTAGTTTTCCTCCGCGCATTGGACTACTTCAAGGGTATCCTATTTTTGACAACGAACCGAATTGGTTCTTTTGACGAGGCTTTCATCTCACGTATACACGTCCAGATAGGATATGATCCGCTTGATGAAGACGCGCGTAAACATATTTGGAACAACAACTTCCGCAAGCTGCAGCTAGATCATGAACAAGGCGCACGAGAAATACGCTATGAGTGGGACGCCAAAGAATATGTATATACTATATAGATCACAGGAGGTTCGTGATCTGCAGTGGAACGGACGGGAAATTCGCAACGGTAAGTCTGGTAATCGCTCCAGTATTGAAGCGATGTCGCTGAATACAATGTAGCCTTCCAAACCGCAGTAAGCCTTGCTCAAGAAGAAGCAAAACCAGGCGTTGTGCCCTTGGTAAAAGAATCACACCTTAGACAAGTGGTCAAGATGTCCCAGTCTTTCAAGGACTACATCACGTCCACGCATGCGAATATGGATCGTAAGTTTGCAAACGATGACGCTCTCGGATACATACTAAGTCTTTGCAAGTTTCGGACATAGCGTACGCGAGTGGCTTGCGTAACGACAACAAGATGCAATAGCAGCTTGATTGAAAGGCTGATGTTCGTCGAGTTTGGTAGCAGATGAATCTGGATCTGCTTCTGAGAGGATCGAGCCAGATCTCAAGCGCGATTGGGTGTCAAACTCTATGCTCGTGCACGACTGGCTGCGCGATAGTAAAAAGAGAAAGTGGTTGCTTATCCTCGATAACATCGACGACGCTCGTTTCCTCCTCGACGCCCACCTTGACATTCGGCCCCAGCCTAGCAACCTAGAGAGCGGGGCTTCCCGGCCGCTGCGAGAATATTTTCCCCAAAGCCAGAATGGGTCAATTCTCATAACGTCGCGGAGTAGGGAGGCAGCACTGAAGCTGGTTGAAAGGAGCGACATCATCGCAGTCGAACAAATGGACGGGGCGCACGCGCTGGCGTTGTTTGATAAGAAGTTGGGAAGGCAGGGTAAGGGCCAGGACGTTGCCGAGCTTGCAGCAGCGCTTGAGTTTATACCGCTTGCTATTGTTCAAGCAGCGGCATACATCTCTCGACGAGCTCCACGGTGTTCAGTGCGACAGTACCTCGAGGAGTTCCGAAGGAGCAATTGTACGAGAACGAGTCTCCTAAATTACGAAGGGGGACAGCTACGTCGAGATCGAGAGGCACAGAACTCTATCATTAGTACTTGGCAGGTATCGTTCGATTACATACTGCAGACAAGGCCGTCAGCTGCCGACTTACTATCGCTTATAAGCTTTTTTGACTGGCAAGGGATTCCGGAGGCCCTGCTTCGAAATCGAACCCAACAGAGAATCACCCAGCAAGATCAAAGAGGGGGTAGTGGGAATTATGCGGATGACGACGAAGAAAACGAATCGCAATCAAGCGAGAGCGACGAGTTTTAAGACGATGTCCAGACGCTACGAAACTACTCGTTCATCACTGGCAATGCGGATATGACAACCTTTGAAATGGACGGGCTGGTGCAACTTGCCACGCGAAAGTGGCTTGAAGCCAATAGCCAGCTAGAGAAGTGGAAGCAGCAGTATATCAAGAATCTTTGCGCACAATTCCCGACGGGAAAGTTTGAGAACTGGGCGAAATGCCAGGCGCTTTTCTCGCATGTGAAATCGGCAGCAACGCAGCCGCCAGAGGAACTTGACTCAACAATAGTGTGGGCTTCAATACTGTTCAGACTGCGCTTAATTGCCAACTCGGCGTTCGCGTATGAAGGCGTGTGAGGAGCGCAGGGCAAGAGCCCGTGATGATCACGGATACCCCGCTGGATCGGGCGATCAGAGAATTCGAATGCAAATATGATCACGTTGGTGTAACGAGTGAACAGCTAGCGCACGTCCGCCGCCCAGCCTCAGAGGAAAACTCTGTCGCCCGCAGGCCCCTGGACTGAACCCTCCAGGTTCAGTCCCATACCTAGATAGCAATATACTATCTTACTCGTAATAAGGCTGACGATCGTCAAGGCTGACGCCATGTCGAGCCTTGGCGTTTTCTCACCCTTCCTTCCCTTCTAGCCGCAGATTCTCGAGGGAACAATTCTTGCTTGCACGGCTGAAGAGATCCGCTTTGCCTACTCTTCATCTATCGTCAAATACATGAGGCAAACTCGTTGCATCAGCGTCCATCGCTCAACGAATGACTCAAAGGCGCATGTTGGGTTAGCTGCAAGAACATGTCATGCTGCTGCACGGGTGACCCCCTCGTGCTTCGAAGTGGCTTTCCTGCGGTGGAGGCAAGGTGCATTTACCTGCTTGTCGTATCCAAGAATGCTCGAAACGAGAGATCTACACTGCAAAGCTGGACGCAATCACGAGTTACCATCAAGAGTGCAGGGGTGGTGGAAAAAGAAACTGTGCTGGTGTCTCCAAAAAGTCCCTCATCGCTTATTAACCCCCTGGACGCCGTGTACTCTCCTGGGATCTTTACAGGCTTTTTTGAAGGATTTGGTTGCCTTTTTCTGCGGCATTTAATATGACAACGCGAAAGGTCAGGTGCGTACGCCCTGCCAACACAGTAGCTATCAATAGAAGCTCTCAAAAAACATTGCACCTTCCAAGCTGTAATGCCCTCAGCATGAGTTGATTCTGCCCATCCTCCTAAATTCTTGAATAGTTCGATAAGGTGCTTCCAGCTATACAGTAGCTTGCAAAACCGGCTTTCACCTTTGTGAAACACTTCAATTTTCCCGCAGCTGTCAGTTTAGCGGTGGCCTCCAGCAGTTCTCTCACTCGGTGAGTTTTCAACATTCCGTAAAGTTGTAGCAGCTGTGTTAGAACCAATTGTAGGTTTCCAACAACTGACCGCAATCATCTTTCTAGGAAGTAAACAACAGAACTCTCCGAGTGATCATTCGAAGAGAAATGGCAAGGCAGTTTGGTTATTACTGGCGTCTGTTTGAGACATCTTGGAGTTTTCCATTATCTTGGTTCGGTTTCACTGGTAGTGACATATCCTTTGGCTTCTGGTTTCGATTCAAGAAAGACCAACCGCTTCTCAGCCCGAAAAAACTTTCAGTATGTCACTTTAGACTTCGAGGTTAATCCAATGCGAATTTGTAGTGAAAGGCTTACAATAATTTAGGCCCGAGATGAATTGATTTTTCCAACCTTAGGGCAAGCCGACAGCATTCGCATATTTATCCTTGATCCGGGGAAAACCACAGACCCAATACGGGGAAAACTCGTAGTGAGAAATCTTAGTGAAGTGGAGTGTACCTATGAAGCTCTTTCTTATACCTGGGGAGATCCGAATTCCTTAACCTCTTCAATTGAGTTTACGGAAGAGTCTTTACCAATCACAACCAACTTGGACGTTGCGCTGCGGCAGCTGAGATCCGAGACGGATACACGAACCCTATGGATCGACGCAGTCTGCATCAATCAACAAGACAACAATGAGAAGGGCCATCAAATTGCATTAATGCATGAGATATATCGAAAAGCAAAGTCCGTGATTATGTGGCTGGGTCCACCTACAGTGCACACTCCATTTGGACTGGAGATCCTTTCGTTCTTTGCTGGAGACAAGTTTTTCAATATAGTACCTTGGCAATCTCGTTCACCAGAACTATTCCGCGAAGGCCTGAAAGACATCTTAAATCGGGATTACTTTCAAAGGTTATGGGTTGTACAGGAAATTGCTTTGGCTCGCGAAGTTCACCTGTGCGTCGGCAGCCATCAAGTATCTTGGAAGCGAGGAGCGTCGGCGAAGAGATTCATGAACAAAATGAAGTTGGCGGAGATTTCGCCACAGTGGGAGCAAGCTGGGCTTAATACCATTACCATGCGCCCTCTACTCGAAGTTCTCGAGCACATGGTGATGAATACGGCTCAACAGATTAATGTTGCAGTCCAACCAGATCTGCTGGATTTTATCCACAACTTACGACACAGGCAGACATCTGACCCTCGCGACAATATATATGGCTTACTGGCGCTGGATCCGGAAGCTCTAGGCCCAGACTTTCAACCAGACTATTGTTTGTCCAAGGAGGAGATTTTCTTAAGGTTCGCCAACAGATACCTTGAAAAAAGTTATGGCAAGGTTTATAAGGCGGACGTAGGGGATTTGTGAGAACTCGGAGGACAAGTCAAATTGAAAAATGAAGCGATCGAACGGTCATTAGTGTATCGGCAAACGTACGAGTAGCTCTTTCGGAGCTGCAGGCTCCGTGAAAATTGAAGTGTTATTCCGTTCCTGACGCATTTCGCAGCCGAGAAGGCGCCAGCTGTTCAAAAACATCCATTGTCGGAAGCGCAAAATGACTCTCCAAATTCCATTTCTTTTATTTGCTTCTCGTTTAACGCCCGTCCAAATTCCATTTCCGCTTCCAGACCTGAGTGGCTCCCGGATCAACCGTAAATTACTAAGTGGAAGCGCTCGCAGCACTTTGGGTGCTCGCATGTTAGATAAGCTGATCGACTGGCTGTCGCTGTTCCGATTATTGGTGCAAATTTTGGGGGTAAAACAGCAGCAGAGAAATAATTGGTCGCATTTCTAGGGTTTGTAAACTGTCAAAACAAATCATACTTCAAACCCAATATCTCCACTTCAGACCCCGGCAAATAGCAAATCTAATGGAACTCGCGTAAAAGCTTGACATCATCTCTCGACAACGCAGGATTGTTGAGGTAATCGGTATCGCCGAAGTCAAGAAGTGGATCTGGCTGTAGCGTGACAGCATCCCTAGGTGCTGGTTGCTATTGTAGCTGCTGCGGCCGTCGTTGTATTCGGGAGGTGGAGGCATTGGGGAAGGCAGTATAGGTACTGGCTGACGTTGTCGTAGCATCTCAGAGAGTGGAGGCGTTGGGAAAGGCGTCTCGCCATCCCGTCGACGTGTTCGGTGGTTTCGCTGCATGGCGGTTCTCTCGACTCTTGCAGCAGCAGTCTCTGGAGTATCTTGGGAGTTAATGCCGCGACGGTGGAATGCAGGCGACTGTTGCCGCTGCCTTATTGAAGGCTGCAAGCCAGCATCGGTCCCTGTTCTTTTCTGCTGACAATTTACGCATCTTGCTAGTAATCGGGTTGGATTACAGTTGCTGCGGAAGTTCTGTAGGGGCTGACGTCTCTTCATGGTATGGATCGATACCTATTCCCCATAAACCCGGTAGTAAATTTACCGAATTTCCAGCAATCTCTAACGGATCGAGACTCTTGATCCATGATTTGCCTTATGTAAGCTATGTGACAGTTATGGGCCCGGTACGCAACAACCGGAATTAATTCAATCTACCAATCGACGCGTGCGTACTGCATACTAGCAGTCGATCAGACTCCACCGCCGCGACCGCGAGTGTGTTTAGCGCTGCGGGAACGTTAGTAAGGTTGCATGCTGGGGAGCGATCTCGCATATCACAGCACCTTTCAATAGCTGGCTTCTCTCCCGGCCCGCAATACATTGAAGAATCCGTCCTTCGCCATGAGTGCCTGTTGTTCCCACGCAAGCTCTGTGTCATCGATAAAATCGTCAGTCCGATCGTAATCCTCCTGCCTCTTCTTCTCCCACTTC
>Ga0335075_10016866_pt1 | contig 10883 bp, 6 predicted proteins | sample Lox_Sample_24_FD_206723 | JGI IMG/M metagenome (GOLD analysis project Ga0335075, IMG submission 206723) | Soil microbial communities from Loxahatchee National Wildlife Refuge, Florida, United States - Lox_Sample_2.4 | ecosystem: Environmental > Terrestrial > Soil > Wetlands | place: USA: Florida... | reverse complement strand
AGTCGCCGAATTTCTCGCGACAGAATTGATAGGTAGGTTCGAACTTCCGCAGCAGCTTGTCCTCGATCAATGGCGGAATAGCGTCGCGTTCGCCGCCGAAATTGACGAGGCTGTCGAATTCCGCCGGACGATAGTCAATACAGAGAAAGGCGCAAAGGCGCCTTATTGTCTCTTCGCGGAAAAGGCTTTCGTAAAATAGATATGCGAGCTCCCGACCCTCGAACACCGCCTCCAGTGCGCGAATTGTCCGTTCATAACGGGACAACTCCAAGAATCTCTTGTGGCTTGCAAGCTTGTCGATCTGGAGTCGGGGCTTCGATTTCGCAATTTTCTTGTTCCGGAACATCCGCGTTTGGGAGCAGAACCGTTCCACCGGGTCGCGCATCATGAAAATGACACGAACATTGCGGAAGAGATCGCGAATCTTGCGATAGCCCGCCTCTCCAATCAGGGCATATGTAGGAGTAATTTCGCCAAACAGATGAATCTCATCAGGCACGCGCCTCCTGAAGAATTCCCTATACGCTTCGTCCTCGTGTACGTCTCCGGTCCCGCAAGCGTGACCGGAGACGCTCCACTCGGCCAAGCGTTCCCGCCGCGCGGCACCGCACATATCAGGCCTGTACTTTGCATCAAAATAATGCAGCTCCTTGCGGGCCGGCATATAAATATCCCCGCGGCTGGATAAGTACTTGTGAAGCCAGGTCGTCCCCGTCTTCTGCGATCCCACCCCCAGCACGAACGTCTTTTCCTGGAAAAGCATGTCCTGCGCACTCTATGTTCCATTCAGGCATCGGGCCTGGATAGCCACCGCTCAAGTGAGAGACGATCCCCGCATCGTTCACATCTCGATGCAGCCTTGCGGCGGATTTCGCGGGCGCCTCGGTCGTACACTTGATTCACGCACGAGACCGTGTCAAGTGACTTGCTGACCATGAAATGCATGGGCGGGATTGTCGTGCCAGGCTTGGCTTCCGAGTGAAGCGATCTGCGGTGGACGCCGTCTTCGGGAATCCCGGACGCGCTTGCGGTCAAAAATCCTGCTATTGAAAACTTGCCGGGACTTTGTCGGAAGGCTGCGCCCGGAGGCAGATAAAGATAACACGAGCAGGCGGACGAACTGGAGGTTGACGACTGGGACGCACGAAGAAAGGTTACTTCTGGAAGGTGGCACGCGACGACCGGCCCTCGGGGGATCGCACCCGCCGGTGTCGGCTTCGCCTACGCGCCGGGACACACGAGTTGCCATGCCCACGCGCAGCTAACAAATTACTTATGCCGTCGAAAGGGATGTTCACAGAACAACCGCCGAGGAACCGCAAGCGGTGCGCCAGGAAGAAAGCAGACCGCTCGTGCTCGCCTTCGACGAATGGCTCGAGGAGAACCTTGCGAAGTTGCCGGCCGAATCTCCTGTTGCCGCAGCCGTCAACTACGACCTCAATCACACGGACGGGCTCCTCCGCTTTCACAACGATGGCCGCATCGAACTCGACGCTAACATCGTCGAACGCACGACCCCCGTCGTGCTCAGCCGCAAGAACGCGCTGTTCGCTGACCATGACGACGGCACCAAGAAGCAGGCTTGAATCGCCCCGCTCATCGAGACCCGCAAGCTCCACGCCGCCGCCCCACAAACCTGGCTCGCCGACGTTTTCACACAGCTGGTCAACCTCTGGCCGAACGGGCGCCTCGAAGAACTCCAGCCCTGGCGTCGGGCCGCCGCACGCCAGCCAACAGAATTCGCGGCCTGACGGCAAAGGGTGATAATAGATCGCTTACCGGGCGACGCGGAAGCAGCTCGACAAAATAAACGAGATATTCGCGGATGAATTTGAGTTGTTCGGTCACGAGCGGACGTGAATCCATCGTTCACGTAGCCGCCTTTGGCATAGCGACATATTTCCTCCAGCCGTCAAAAAAGGTGGTACGGTCTGAGCATTACTGAATGACACGGCACCGAGGTCATGGTACTGGAAGGGCGCTCGCCTCAGTTTATGATCAGGGAGCCGCCGCGATGGGTGTCGAGGGAGTTGAGATGACGCGCCAGCAACAGCTTATTGATCCTGATATTGTCCCTGGCTCTGGAACGTCGGGGCCAACCGCGTCGGCCGCGAACCTGGGCCCGCGACGTAGTTCGTTCGGCGAGAAACAGGCACCTGACAGGAGTGCCCTCGCGATTGAGGGCCACGTTGGCGGTACGTTTGAAGACTTCATCACGGGATGGGTGTGGGATCCGGCGCGGCCGTATGAGGCGATTGAAATCGAGATATATTCAGGTGCGACGAAGCTTTGCCACGCGCGAGCCGACCTGTTCGATCTTGATCTGGCAAGGGGAAAGTTTGGAAATGGGATGCATCGTTTCGAAGCGAAACTTGACCGGCTCCCGCCAGGCAACCCTCCCTTCCTGCTTCGCGTGGTCGTCGCCGGAACCGAGATCGAACTCGGCCCCTCGGTAACTCTTCCGACGCTGCAGGCGGCCGAGCGGCTCCTGTCCGGCAGCGAATATCTCGGGCGGGTCACGGGGATTGAGAACGGCATGATCTGCGGCTGGGTGGTAAATCGCCGCAATCCGCACGAGAATCCGGTGCTGACACTTTGTGACGGCGACAGGGTGGCGCTGACTCAGCCGGCGCGCGAACGCATTTCCACGGCTGTCGAAGCCGGCGTGATGGCAACTGCATACCGGTTCGAGATCCCCCTCCCCGCCAGTCTGCTGGACGGAGGCCTGCATCATCTCTCAGTGCGGGCAAGCCAGCAGGGTCGTGATCTCGAAGGCTCGCCGATTCTGTTCGGGCCCTCGGACGTGGCCTCCGTAAGCCGCAGCCTTGTGGCCGCTTTCGAGAGGTTGCAGCGACTCGACCGGCGCATTGAGGCGCTGCAGGCGCCCTCCGATCTTGCGCTCTTCGAAAAGCAGTTGACCGCGAGAATTCTCGACCGGATCGACATGCTGTTGAATATCCATCGCGATTCCATCGAGCGGGAAATGGCGGTGATCCGCCGCCAGCTGACCCATGTTTTGCGGCATACACCGGACATGGAGCCGGATGTCATCGTTCCGCTGCCGCGCCGGGCATGGATCGAGGACGAGATCGTCCCGGCGTCCGCAGGGTTCGGCGTGGCGGAACGGGCATTGCCGCTGCTCACATTCGATCTGTCCGAACGCACTGCGGCGGTTACACCTTTGGGCGGCCTGAAATGGCCGGACTCTGATGGTAGAGGGCTTGACATCGCCGGCAACGGCACGATTGAACTGGACGAAACTGTAGCCGCGCCCGCTTCGCTGATCCTGGCCGGTAAAGGCGCCCGGGATCCGTTCGCGTTTTGCGGGATGATGGCCGCGCTCGACGGCCACCCTCTCAGCGGCCGGGTGGACGCCTTCGAGGACGGAAACTGGAGCTTCACCGCAACGACGATCGGCGGCGCAGTAACCGATCTGCCGCCGCGCGGCTTCACCGTCGAATTTCTCCCGGAATCTGGTGCGCCTCCAGATCTGCTGACACTTGAGAACATTGCCGTGTTCGGTCACGCGCGCGTGCCCCCGCGCGGCGGCGCCGAGCCTTCGAAGGCGAGCATCGTCTATCTCGGAACTGAGCAATTGAGCTCTGGATGGTACGCGGTCGAGGCGAGTCGCCGCGGCGGAATCTGCTGGATGGGCGCGCGTAGCGAAACGATGTTCCATCTTCGCCCCGCCCGGTCATACCGGTTTCTCCTGCCCGAAGTGCGGCCGCTGACGCCGGACATCATGCAGAAGATGCGGATTACGATTGGCGGAGTTCCCGCCGTTTTTCAGATCGCTCCACTTCGCTCCGACACTTCGGCGTTTGCCGTGAGCGGCGAATGCACCGGCACAATCGAAGCTGAAGATGGCATCGCTTTTGAAATATCGTTTCCCCGCGAGTTTGTGCTGTCTCCGAAGCAGCTGGGACTTAACAACGACGAGCGTTCGCTTACGATTGCGGTTCGCGTGATCGCGTTGAGCGCAACGGACTGACGAGTTGGCTGTTTTTATGAAATTCGGTTTTGAATCCGCTTTTGGATTGGCGGACATAATCCTGGAAGCCCTGCTGCGGAACGATAATCCGGGGCTTGTCCTCTCAATCGACATCGGGGGATCGTTTTTCGATGTGGTCGCCACCAATGCGGCGGAAGCTGTCGGTTGGGAGATTGTTCGTTCACCGACGTTTCTTTCCTGGCGCGCCTATCTCGAAAGCATGCCGAAACAGATGAGAGCTGCGAACGTGATCGCAGAGCCTGAATTTTTTGGGCGAGTTGACGGTTTCCTGAGGTCTTCCGGTCCAGCCGACCCGATTGCGAGCGACGAAACGGGACGCGAGCCAGTGCCAACGCGAAGTATCGATGGCTGGATGGCAGGACGTCCACCTCTTCGGCTGATACATCTGGGCGATACGGAACTCAACGCCGACCTGCTTGCCGGTGCCACAGCGACGATCGTGCGCGACCGGCCTGTTCTCACGCTCTATAGCGCACGCCAGGACAGGGCCGCACTTCTCTCGCGTTTGGATTCCCTTGGCTATCAAACGCTTGATTTGACGGCACGGCCGGTCCAAGCGGAGAAGGATAAAACGTTCGAGGAGTTCGGGTGGATCGCGGTGCCCCGGGAGAAGCAGACCATCATCCAAGAAGCGACCGCTACGATCCACGAGCGTCTTTCCAGTTCGTCGGTGTGGGAGTTGGAGCACGATGCTGGCTTGCCCGCCTTGCCGAGGCAACGACGCGCCCGCAGCATATTTGGCCTGCCATTGAGCGCCTTCATGGCATTAGGCAAATCTATCCCGGCCAAAGACATCATCTCCATCAGCGATGTTTATCCGTTGGAGTCGGAAAACGGCCATTCTTGGCGCTGGCTCGGTCCTCGCCCCTGTTCGCGCGTTGCCCTGCCATGTCCCGCGCCGGGCAGGTACAATATCGAACTGGAGATACTCGGGTCCCAGCTCGAGAACAAGCTTGCAGACTGCCGTGTTATCGTGGAGGGACGCGAGGTGGTGGCGACGGCCAGCGACTCCTTGCCTGGAGGGATCGCCTTTGTCGGTCAGGCTGAGGCGGCAGATTATGCGGGATATTTGGAGGTCGCGGTCGTGAGCGCCGGCAAAGTGCTCCCTCCCGCCCGCAATGAACCGCGGACGCTTCGGATTTCCGTCAGGTCCATCCAAGTGTCGCCCTTCCGGTGACTGCTACAGAGACATGAACCATTCGCCACGAGTCCTCGTGTTCACGCCGACTCCTACACACCCCCCGATCCAGGGAAACCGGCAGCGCATCTTTGATATCTGCCGGGCGCTACGGACCGTGGGCGCTGAACTGACCGTCCAGTACTATGCGACAGAAGACGTCAGCGCCGAAGAGGCCCGGCAGATGCGCGAAGCCTGGGGCGAGGTCGATATCGTTTTTCCACGCGATTTCAGTCCCCGGCAGAGCCTTGCGCGCTATCCCGCCCTCGACGACTGGTACGACGATTCGATAACCGAAGCCGTTAGGCGACTTTGTGTCCGACGTCATTTCGATGCATGTGTTGTTAACTATGTCTGGTATTCAAAGCTTTTCGACGCGCTTCCCTCGTCCGTGGTCCGCGTGCTCGATACGCATGATGTGTTCGGCGGTCGGGCCGCGCGTTTCGCCGAACTCGGACTCACGGCGGAATGGTTTCACACCTCGGCAGCGGAAGAGTCGAAGGGGCTTGATCGCAGCGATTTTGTTATTGCAATACAGAGCGAAGAAACCGCGCTGTTCGAAGCGGCAACGCAAGCACGCGTACGCACCGTGGGACTTCTCTCGGCGCCGGACCTGCTCCCTGCGCCGCACCCGAGACGCAGCGGTCCGCTCAAGGCCGGTTATATAGCCAGCGGAAATCCTTTCAACGTATCGTCCATCCTGTCCTTCGCGCGAGCCCTTGAGGCTCATACACAATTGCTGGACATGATGGAATTTCATGTTGCAGGCCAGGTTTGCGCTGCGCTCGCCCGTATCCCGCATCGTTTCGTGCTACATGGGAAAACGGAATCCGTGCGGGACTTCTACGAATCGATGGACGTCGCGATCAACCCGATGACCGGCGGCACCGGACTGAAGATCAAGTCTATTGAGGCGCTGAGCTTCGGCAGGCCGCTGGCGGCAACCAGAGACGCAATGATCGGAATTCCGACCTCACATCCTGGGCACGAACTTGCGGGCTCTCCCGAGATTGTGAAATGGCTAATCGGCCTTGCCGAAGAACGGTCGCGCCTTGCCGAGGAAAGCGAAATATCCCGACGCGTATTTCGCGCCTATCGGCAGGCGCAACTGCGAGCGTTCCGGGATCTGTGGTCGGAAATACGCAGCGAATGTGATTTGCGGCGAGCACACGCATCCAAGGTGGCGGGAGGGGTGGCCGAATGACCGGCCAAATAACATATCGGACGGCTGCAATGCAATCGCTGGTCATCTTCGCGCCGTATCCACCGGCCAAGAGCGGCATTGCAGACTACGTGGCCGAGCTGGTGCCTTATCATACCGAAGAATTCGATGTAACTCTCGTCGTCGCCGACGACGCGCCGATTCCCGCGGATACCGGACCACGCATATTGTTGGCTTCGGAATTCCGCCGCCACCGCGCCTACTTCGAGAGCGCAACGAAGCTCTATCACTTCGGCAACAATCCGCAGCATTCCTACATGCTGGATTTTGTTGTTCGCGATCCGGGAATCGTGGTTCTTCACGATTTCAATCTCGGTTATCTCCATGAGATGGCCACGCTCCGCTGGGACAAGCGCCAATCCTATGTCCGTGCGATGGAGCGGGAATACGGGCTCCCCGGACGGGCCATCGCCGAATGGCACCTTGAGCACGATTTTCGGGAAATGTTCACGGGGTACGAGCTTCCGCTGAACGGGCACGTACTCGAAAACGCTACTGCGGTCGTCACGCACTCGCGGCAGACGCAATACAAGGTCGCCGCACGCGTTTGCCACGCGCCTGTATGGTATGTTCCCCATCATCTTTCGCCGGCGGTCGCTGCCTATCGCAGATTGGACAAGGCGACGACCCGCAGGCGGACGGGGCTGCCGCTTGACGCGCGCGTGGTGACTTCGCTGGGATTCGTAACGCGCGCAAAACAGATCCCGCTGATCCTCAATGCGCTTAGCACGCTACGCGGACACGTCCCGCCGTTCCGTTTCGTGCTGGCTGGTGAGCGAAGGCCCGAAGAGTATGACGTCGACGCCGATATTGCGCGATCGGGTGTCAAAAACATCACTCGGTGCACGGACTATCTGGACGAACACCGCTTTTTCGAGCTGCTCGCAGCGTCAGATATTGTTGTGAACCTGCGCTACCCCAGTGCCGGCGAAATGTCCGGGACGCTGATGCGCGCGCTCGGCATGGGAGCGGCGACGATCGTGCTCGATTACGGTCCGATGGGGGAACTCCCGAGTTCCGTTGTCAGAAAAATCGCGTGGGACAATACTGTGCAGGATTCTCTGACGGAGGTGGTACGCGAACTGCTGACGCAGGCGCCGCTGAGAGAAGCCTTGGGCAAGAGCGCCGCTGCCTATGCGGCGAACATCCATAGCATAGAAAAGGTTGCAAGGCGCTACAGCCGCATCATCCGTGAATCCGATCGTGCTAGCGTCGCGCCACCTCGGCTTCAGCACTTCGGCGGCCCAATATTCGTAACACAACGATTTCGAGAATTGGGCCGGTCCGCGATCGAGGCCGCGTCGGCGAGCGATGGAAGCCTGTGGTGGCAAGTCGCCGCCGCGCCGCTTGCTGACGACACGCAGCGCGCGCTGGTTCTAGCCGCCAGACCACGGGAGACAGCCGATTTTCTGACGCTATTGTATGGCTGGAACCCCTCGCGCGTCGCAGCGATGTCGGTGGAGCAATTCCTCGCGCCTTCACTGCGCGATGCCGAAGGTATGCCGATCCCGGCGGGCTATTTTGATTTTGCCCTGATTATGGTATCATCAGATTTGCGAGAATTCGAAACCGCATTGCTGCTGCGCCGCCTGAACGCAGCGCTCGGCGGGGGGGCAGCTGTCGTCCTTGAAATCCAGTCTCCTGCAGATGCCGCGCGAGAAAGCATTGTGCTGGCGGGCGGAAATATCCGAGAGCGTTTGGGCGATGCAGGATTTGGCGACGTTCGGACAGTTTCGCCACGGGAGGGGTTGCTTGGGGAACTGCTGGTACCTATCGGCGGCAGCAATTCCGAACGCCGCTCAGTCTGCGTTACTGCGCGGAAGAGAAGCGACTATGTGGTCTGGCGCTATGTTACGCAACACGATGGCCTTCCGATGCGGTGGGGCGGACGGTCGGGCTTCCGCCACACTGCAGAAGGGAACTGACTTCCGGTATCGTCAGTCCTGATAAGAACCGGCAATGACAAGCCGTCACGGTCAAATTCGCCGCGGGGGCGAAGAAGGGCGTGTGACAGCGGAGTTTCGCGGCACTAGGAGCCGTACCCGAAAGTTTCGTAATCATCACGAAACAGGTATCTTATATAAGAACGGTCGTCATCATTCACCGCGGCAGCATCCTGGAGTCTAAGATCACTCTGATTTTCCCTGGAAATGGATATTTCGAGCCCGGTGATTGCGATCAGTTCGTCCATCCAATTCGGAAAATCCTCAAGCCGAAAATACTTTGCCTTCAGTAAGCCACCGTTACTGCCGCCGATGAGACAACTTACCTGACTTCGAAAACCGGGCGCATTGGCAAGCGCCTTTTGCCGGATGAACTCCGAGAAACTTGCCGAATGAAGAAATGCCTTCGTAGAGGACCATTGCAATGCCGGCGTCTTTTTTGCCGCCCGCAACGTAATGCGTTGTTCGACTTCGTTGAGGTTTATCCCCTGATTGCCGGCCCATTTGTGCACTATGGTCGCAACAGAATTGTACAGAGAGCAGATGCGCGACAACGGATCTCTGACAAAAGAGAACGTGTGGTAGCAATTGACGAGATTTTCACCGCAGATTGCCTCAATCTCGGATACCGTGCTGTGCTTGTTGAGACCATACTTCTTTGCGTAAGGCTGCTGGATGCGTTCGCCGAACGACGAGCCGCCGAGTATAAGGTCGTTCCATGCCAGATGGGGATCGAGTGCCCGCTCGAAGCTTGTGCCGCCGGTCTTGTGGATATGAACGAAGATGAATTTGCGGGAATGGCAGATAATCATCGCGGGATCAATCCGACCTCGGAGGCTGCATCTTGCAGAAGGACGATCACGCAGGCAAGTGGACGAATCTGTCCAAAGATCGCGAAGCGAAAATTGGTTGCGGGGCCAGGATTTGAACCTGGGACCTTCAGGTTATGAGCCTGACGAGCTACCGGGCTGCTCCACCCCGCGTCATGCGGTGCTTGTGAGGGCGGGTATCCGTTGCGATTCACGTCCTTTGCTGACCTGGCAGCGACCTACTCTCCCGCGGCTTGAGCCGCAGTACCATGGGCGCTGGGGGCTTTAACGGCCGAGTTCGGAATGGGATCGGGTGGAATTCCCCCGCCAGGACCACCAGGTCGGCAAAGAACGCAATCAAAGACACTCAAAATTGCTGCTGCACTGCGCGAATAATTACTTCGCGCGCCCGGGCTCATTTCCGAGCATGGAACGATGCTGGCGAATCAAGCGCCAATCGAGCGATTAGGACCAGTAAGCTCAACGCATTGCTGCGCTTACACGCCTAGCCTATCGACGTGGTCGTCTTCCACGGCTCTCAAGCGAAACCTGGTTTTGAGGTGAGTTTCCCGCTTAGATGCTTTCAGCGGTTATCTCGTCCGCACATAGCTACCCGGCAGTGCCGCTGGCGCGACAACCGGTCCACCAGAGGTGCGTCCATTCCGGTCCTCTCGTACTAGGAACGGCTCCTCTCAAGTTTCGAACACCCACGGCAGATAGGGACCGAACTGTCTCACGACGTTCTAAACCCAGCTCACGTACCACTTTAAATGGCGAACAGCCATACCCTTGGGACCTGCTCCAGCCCCAGGATGTGATGAGCCGACATCGAGGTGCCAAACCGCGCCGTCGATATGGACTCTTGGGCGCGATCAGCCTGTTATCCCCGGCGTACCTTTTATCCGTTGAGCGATGGCCCGTCCACGAGGGACCACCGGATCACTATGACCGACTTTCGTCTCTGCTTGGCCCGTCGGCCTTGCAGTCAGGCAGGCTTTTGCCATTGCACTCAACAACCGATTTCCGACCGGTCTGAGCCTACCATCGCGCGCCTCCGTTACTCTTTGGGAGGCGACCGCCCCAGTCAAACTGCCTACCATGCATGGTCCTGAACCTCGTTTCGAGGCCGCAGTTAGACATCAGGATCATAAAGGGTGGTATTTCAAGGGCGACTCCACTCAGGCCAGAGCCCAAGCTTCAAAGTCTACCACCTATCCTACGCATCACAGTCCTAATGCCAGTGCAAAGTTGCAGTAAAGGTGCACGGGGTCTTTCCGTCTGACCGCGGGAACCCCGCATCTTCACGGGGAATTCAATTTCGCTGAGCTGGTGTTGGAGACAGTGGGGAAGTCGTTACGCCTTTCGTGCAGGTCGGAACTTACCCGACAAGGAATTTCGCTACCTTAGGACCGTTATAGTTACGGCCGCCGTTTACTGGGGCTTCGATTCGACGCTTTCACATCTCCTCTTAACCTTCCAGCACCGGGCAGGCGTCAGACGCTATACGTCATCTTTGGATTTCGCAGCGCCCTGTGTTTTTAGTAAACAGTCGCCACCCCCTGCTATGTGCCCCCGGCCTCTACTTGCGTAGAAACCGGGCCCTCTTCTTCCGAAGTTACGAGGGCAATTTGCCTAGTTCCTTCAACACCATTCTCTCAAGCGCCTTAGCATACTCTGCCAGTCCACCTGTGTCGGTTTGGGGTACGGTCTGAACGTGGGA
>Ga0335075_10016865_pt1 | contig 10883 bp, 3 predicted proteins | sample Lox_Sample_24_FD_206723 | JGI IMG/M metagenome (GOLD analysis project Ga0335075, IMG submission 206723) | Soil microbial communities from Loxahatchee National Wildlife Refuge, Florida, United States - Lox_Sample_2.4 | ecosystem: Environmental > Terrestrial > Soil > Wetlands | place: USA: Florida... | reverse complement strand
TCGATCTCTTGTTGGCGAATTTCAGCGCCAAAGGCAGGAGCTGGAATTTAAACCGGGGAATGTGGCCAAAGCGGGGCAGTTTTTCCTTATCGTATCCATGTTCGGCCATGGGACGATCAAGGCTGAACCCAATCGGGGTTTTATCGGGCGTCAGATAGCTCATGATGCGGAGGCCGCCGATACCGCCGCCCGGATTCCCGCGCAGATCGATAAGCAGACGGCTTGCATCGTGGAGCATCCCATCGAAAGCCGCAGAAACCTCATTGGCAAACTCGATCCCGACGTAACCGGGAAACATACTGACTTTGAGATTAGCGATGGATTTGTCGAGGAGCGACGCTGCCACGCTCTTCGGCTCCGAATAAGGATTCGATCTGTACTTCGGTTTCTGGGTAGTCAAATCGATATGGAGGGAATGCTTGTCGCCGGCACGCGAAATCACGATCTCCGTTCTCTGTCCCATTTCAAACGCAGGCGAGACGGGTGGTTCCACTTCCCGGCGGCCGACGGCGATTAGAAGGTCCGCCGGTTTGACGCCTGCACGATCTGCGACACCTCCGGGCAAGACATCCTGAAACGCCCAACGCAACCCATCGGAGTCGGTGTACACCGCACGAAAGCTGGCGTTGATGCTGCTGCGTGGAGTAACCGCAGTGTGAGGACCGAGGATGCCAAGTCCGCTCGATCCTAGTTCGTCGAGCATATCCGCTACTGCAGCCTCGAATGCAGAATCCGAATCTGAATTGAGAATCTGTTTCCGGTGTTGCGCGACGATTTCCTTCCAGTTCCTGCCGTTGAAGTGCGGGTCATAGAATTTCTGTTGGACAGATTCATCGATGTGCTGGAGCAATTGCTCCCGTTCTGATCGCGTCAATGCCATGCGACATCCTCTCGATGGTCAGATCGTTCCGTTTGGGTCGCCGACCAGCTGGAAACTGGCCCAGTAGTAGGGTTGGAGTCCTTCCTTGATCAATTGACTTTGAGCTTCGCGGAGTGCCTGGCCCTTGGGTTCGCCTTTACTGAGACGTGAATAGAACGCAGCCATGAGATGCTCCGTGGAGTGGTCTTCAAGTTCCCACAGTGTGGACACGACCGTCTCGGCGCCGGCTTCAATGAATGCGTTTACGATGTTGTCGACGCCATCCTCGCCGACTGGCCCGACGCCGGTGTCGCATGCGGACAGCGTAACCAGCCCAGCATTCAGGCGAAGCTTCTCGATCTCGCGGACCTGCAACATTCCGTCATCCGGTTCGTTCCTTTCCGGCGCAAAGATGAGCGCGGAGCGGTCGGGGTACCCCGTGTCCACATAGCCGTGCAGAGCAAGATGCACCACGTTGTACTGAGGCAAAGGAAGCCCGGTGAATCGAGCTTTTGTTGCATCAGCTCCCAGGAGAATCGTGCTGGGCCGAGGCAGATCGCGGGCAATGGTTTCAACCTCTTTCTTGCTTTCCGGGAGAGGCTGGAGATTTGCTTCACTGGGCCCGGATGAAGCGCGGAGGAATGGCCCTTCGGCCTTTGTTTCCTTCACCCACGCTGCCACGCCAAGATACGGGAGCGGCGGGTCGGGTTCCTTCTGCTGTCTGCTTCGCAGGATCGAGAACACGGTCGACGACGGGCATGTCGCGATTGTGTGGGTTTCTACCGCGGGAGCACCGTTAATTGGGATCGCTCCAAAAGGCAGGAGGTGCAGATCTCCGTCAGGGACCAGGATTAGGGTCGAGTGATTCTGCAGCTCCGCGATCGGCCCGAAGAGTTCCCTGAACAAGGAATCACCCAGAACAGAGTTGGCGTGTTGCTGGCGAACAGATGTTCGATACGCGCTTGCATCGGCCTCGATTGTCTCTCGACTCGTGAGTTCATAGGCTCGAGCAGTAGTGTGCGTCACCGCAAGCGCATAGGAGTGAGGGGCAGCGAGCACGTATTCGACGAGCACTTCTTTATCGCCAAGGAGAGACTCCAGTTGTTTCAGTGGAACCGGATGCTCGATTGCCTCCGATGCAAGGGGATGCTGCTCGAGGGTCAGCTCGGTACGGTAAACCTGATCGGTTAGTTCCTGCCGCTGCGCCTGGTCTTGAGCGTTGAGTAGTGCGATGTTGAGTTCTGTGAGATGCTTCTCGGCGGGGGTCGGTGCATGCGGCGGGGCGTATGGGTGGTGCTCCAGTGCCTGCGCCTCAACTCGCCCTCGGGCTTCTTCGAGAACGTGAAGAGCCGCATCGTATTTGCGCTGATTGCACATCGAGACGAAGTACCCGGCGTAGACTTCGCCCATTTCCGTAAGCAGTAAGCGCTCGACGTTGGGAGTGGGAACATTTTGAAGCAGCGAATCGATGATGGTCGCGCTCTCTCGGTAGAGCGCATCGGCCTCATCGGCGTGGCCGAGCTTCCCGAGAATGCGGGCCTTGATCGCCAGATCGCGGGGAACAAAATACAGCTCGTCGGGGATGCGTTTATTGGCGGTGATCGCCTCATCGACAGCCGAGAGAGCCTGCTTGAGCTCGTTCTGGTGTTCGTATGCCTCAGCAAGTTCACCTCCGACCTGTGTAATGCCGCGCCAGTAGCCGAGCTGCTTCGCATCGGAAAGAGCCTGGTTGAAATCAGCGATCGCATTGTTCCACTGGCCTAGGTCCTCATAGACGCTGGCTCTCGATGTGAGGATTTGGTAATAGTGCCCCTTGAGCGTGGGGCTCGGGATCTCCGCCAGCGCCTGGTTCGCAAGATTGAGCGCGTCCTGGTAGCGGTGAAGACCTCGAAGCGCATCGATTTTAGACGAAACCGCTACGGCAGGGAATGCTACTGCAGGGTTGGACTTTGCGGTGTTGATTGCCTCATTAAGTGCAATGAGCGCTTCATCGTAGCGGTGGAGTTCGACCAGACCGGCGCCATAGAGGCTCGCATACCGCACATGGGCCTCGGAGTCGCGGAAGACTCTGGAGACTCCCCAGGCGGTGAGGACCTCACGCTTAGCCGTGGATGTATCGCCTGCCAGGAATGCGGCGATCCCTTGCTCGCCCAGGGCGCGCGACGCTAGAAGCAGATGCCCTTGTCTGGTAGCAAGATCGGCTACTTGTTTCCAGGTCTGCCGGGCAGTGCCGGCGTCGTAATTATTCTCGATCGTCCCCCGCACTAAGAGGATCCGAAGCCGGGTCTCAGCATCGGCTGCCTCTGGCGTGCTCAGGTCCTGGGTGAGGGCGTAGATCGTGTCGGCAAGACTGGTGGATTCGGCGCCGCCGGGAATTTGACTGACCTGCGCATAAAGCGCTTTGGCTCTGTTCCCTTGAGCCGCGAATTTGATTTCGGCTTGCCGGTAGAGGGGCACGGCAGAAAACCAGTTGCCGTTCCACGACAGCTCATCGGCACGACGCAGTAAAGCGTCGGCACTGTCAGATGCAACCCGCCGCCGAATACGGTAACCGACAAATACGACGAGCAGTATGGTCGCGACCGCACACGTGACAATAACGGCGACGGATTGGGTGCGTTTGGGGGAAAAGCGCATCGCAATCCTCGCTGGGCCGGTCGAACAGGTTGAGAACAATATAACTGCATTCCCATCGCCGACTCAAGGGAGGTGCACGGGAGGTGCACGGCCGATTGGGGCCGTTTTACATAGGTGGTTAGAGCCCTGATGGCTACAGACCGTTGAGAGTGTCGTCCAAGCCCAGTTCGCGGAGGGCACTCTTGATTTCTTCAATCTTCTGAGGCGATAGGCCGCCCAGCGGCTTGCACTTCACATTTACGTTGAGGTTGATATCGTTGCCGACCCCGAGCTTCGTGAGGAACTTCGTATAGAAATTCATCCACTTCTGGGACGGCACTTCGCCGGACCACGTGAGTTCAAGCATGAGTTGTGTTGCCGCGGGGCTGCCCTTTGGCATTGAAGGCCCCTGCGACGGCTTCAAGGGAGCTAGCTGCGGTCCAGATTCTCCACTCTGTTCGATGCCAGGCAGCAAAGGTTCCGGTTCTGCAGAGCGCTCCGGCTTCGAGAGTTGCTGCCGATATGCCTCGGCGGTTTCCTTTGTAATGATGTACATCTCTTCGGAAATTTCGACATCAAGGGCCGTGATCGTACGCTCGAAGTTGAATGGCAAGTACTTCCCGCTCCCGGCTTTTCCTACGTAGGCAATCTGACCGTTTGAAACACCACGCGCGATAGTTTCACGGATGGCCTCGGGATCGAGCAGTCTTGGGAAGAGCGGTGACGCATAAAAGGCATCGCGAACGGCGCGCGTGTTCCATTCGGGCAGCGCCGGCGGCCAATTGCGCACCAGCAGATTTGGAGTAATGCCCTTTTGCACTTCATCCACATTCGACAGTTCGTTCAAAATGAACTGGATGATCGACGCCGCGGCGCTGGAATGAGGCTTGCCGAGATCAATGAAGCGGACCGAGTTGTCCTTTCCGAGCAAGGCCACGTTGTTGTAGTTGCGCCAGACTGACTCTTTCAGATCGAGCTTGGCCTTCTTGATGTTGCTTGAAAGCTGCGTAACCTGGGAGTCGTCTACGCTGATCGTGGGCAGCTCCTGCTCGATTTCCTGCCAGGCAAGCAGACGCCGCGCATCTTCGAACAACGGCCCAGGCGACCCGCATACTACGAAAATGAGACCGCTCTTGTATGTCCTTCCCGTTGTTCCATGCTCTCGGATTGCGGCTTCAATAAAGGATCTCGTCCGTTTTTCATCCTCGGCACTCTGCTCTGGGGCCAGGACAACGAAGGTGAGCACGGGCTTATCCGGAATCTTGCCACTGGTCTCCGGGAAGAATATTGGACTGATTCCGCCGTTCGTGGCGAAAACACTCTCGATCTCTTGACGAACACGCTCGCCGATCGTTCCGTCTTTAATGTTGGCGCGGCGGTCTGCGTATCGCTTATTGAGGTTTTCTTTGAAGCTGAAGTGGTAGCGGTTCCTCTCGACGGTCAGGTAGTAGCAGGCCTCCGTCAACCCGTCCAGAACTGTTTCCACGTGCCCGATATCAAGGTCAGGATCAGCAACTGAGAGGCGGATCTCCGGAGCAGAGGCTTCGGCCCTGGTCATGCCGCCGTTCGATTCAAAGAAGACCGTCGTCGCAACCTTGCGATGCAGCCGGGCCTTTTTAATAGTCTCGATCGCTTCGTTGTCCAACCGTACGGCGTGTGAATCGCTTTTACCGCAAATATCGGTGGTCACGGCAGCTTCGAGCCGGTGTTCGCCGAGTTGTTCGAACATTGCCGCCCGGAACTGCGGATCGTCCAATGGCGCCGTGCCGAGCCCGATGAGAGAATCACGATGGTTTCCCTTATATCCATCCTGGTAGGCGCGCGAAACCCATAATGCCAGAAGGCGCAAGATACCGCGCGTCTGCTGGAAGCGTGGCAACACCTGCCACTTCCGCTCGAATACGGAAAAGACCGTAGGGTGGAAGGGATAGGCCGTGGCGAATGCCTCACGCGCCGCATCGAAGGGGAACTGCTCCGACACTTGTTGGCGATGATCCTTCACCCACTCGCCAAACTCACTACAGGTAGCTAATGCGTCGCGGTTCAGCAACACACGACCTTCTGCATCCACTGCTTTGTCTTCCCACTCAAAGAGCCGCCGCCGAATGATTTCCGACGTCTCCGATTCGGCCGACATGATCACTGCCTTTCCAACACGGTCCAGCAGCTTTTTGAAACGCTCATAATCCGACTGGTCGTCGGCGCTCATCTCCAACTCCGACGCTGGAATCGAGACTGCGAGCACCATGTTGTCGCGCCCGCGTGCCTCTTCGCTCAGGTTGTGCAGAAATGAGTAAAGTTGGCCAGCCATGCCGGTCTTCCGGCTACGGCTCACAAAGTTCATCAGCTCATCCATCAGGATCAGCACCGGCCGATCTTTAGGCAGGAAGGCGCGAATCACGTCCCCTCCCGGAGCCACGCCTTGCCGCTCATGTTCCGCCAGCACCTTTAGCGCAGACGCACCGCCAATCTGGAAGGCAATTTCGCCCCACGGAGTTTTACGTATCGGAGTCCCGTCGACGCCCCCGCGGCCGGCAATCGGATCGAACTCGGTACCTACAAAGACCGCCACATCCGACTTGGGTACTGTGTTCAGGCCCGCAGCCTGCAGTAACCGCCCCACACCTTGCCACTCCTTCGCTTTAGCTCCGTTGCTCGCCAAGTGATAGAGGAGCGTCAGCGAGTGGGTCTTCCCGCCGCCGAACTGAGTCGTCATGTTGAAGACTGCCGAAGTTTCGGTCCTCTCGCCACTCAAGCGCCGCAACACCTCCGCGGCCACGCTCGTCAGCCCTTTAGTCAGAAACGTGCGCTCGAAGAATCGCTCTGGCTTCTGATAGACCGCGGGCGCGCGGCCATCACGCACCTGGTCCAAATGCACGGCAAACTCACTCGCGTCGAGGGGCTTGCCATCGCGTAAATCTTCCCTCGGCGTCACGACTTTGTACCAAGGCTTGAGCGCCATTTCCATTCACTCCTTACGGCTAGTCATTCATCAAAAGCCAAACTGCTTCTTGCGGGCCATAACACCTTCGACCCAGCGCCTCTCATCAGTGCCTGTCGGGTAGAGTGCGGAAAGAGCCTGTGCCAATCGCCAGAACTTGGTGTCCCGGCCGGCGCCGTCGTCCACCATGAAGCGCTTCAGTGCCTCGCCTCGGCCAGCGGCAAACAGAATCATCGCTTGGTGGATCCGGTCCAGCGTGGTCTCTCCCAAGCGGGTCACAGTCTTTTCCTGCCACGCCATCTCTGCATCTTCGCCTCCGGTCAGCTCAGCAAACATGTTCAATTGTGCCGAAGCCTTCTTCCGAACCGGCCGCGCCGCGTCTTCCTGCTCCTTACCGAAGAGGTGCCGTGTGCGCTCTGCGACGGGGAGCAGTCGCGCGTTGTCGCCCTTTACTTCTACCAGGTGCGCCAAGTTCTCGAGCACTGCGCCCAGTCCTTGCGCGATCTTGCGCGCAGCGTCGTACTCCAAATCGAACCCGGAGAGCTTTGCCTCCTTTGGGTTCTCTTCCGCATCGTCAGTCTCTTCATCATTTGTTTCCTCAATCTTGCCGTTCACGGCTGGAGCATTCAGCGTCCACAGCCACATGGCGGTCAGCCGCGCATCTGGCTCAAATCCGGTGGCGTCAGCGCCTTTGAAAACCTGGGCGAGGGCTTCCTTCGCGACTGCCGCCCAGACGTGCTCCAGATATTCGCGCAAGGCAACCCTGTCGCCGTTCGCTTTCTCCACGCGGGAATAGCGAGAAAAGATCTCCAATGCTGGGCCGAGACAGGCAAAGATGGCGTCTGCGCCGACAACGCCCTCGTCCGCAAGACGCGGCATCCATTCGTGGATGCGCTTTGGAAGTTCCTGGAGAATGTCGCGCCACTCGCCAATCTCGTTTGCAGTAGTTGTGCCTACCGGAGAATGGCGGGTGCGACAGACAATATGGACTGAAGAACCAAGCCGCGCCTGGCCCTGAGCTGCGATACGACCTTCCCTTTCAGTATCGACCGGCCATGAGCCTGTAATGACGAGACCGGAATCGATCGCGGCTCCTAATACGGCTTCCCAACTTGCGGTTGTTTTGCTGGCAAATACGATCGTACCAATTCCGCCCGGGTGTAAAATCCGCCGACATTCCGAGAATGCTTTTGCCAATTCCCGTTCGTAAAACGCGATGTCCTTTGTGGACGTGCTCAATTCATGGGGACGGTCCACAACGATTTCTTCTTCTTTTGGAACTTGCTCTGTTGCAAACAAATCTGGATGGACGTCCTCAAGGGTGCGCTTCAGCCAAACGTAAAAGTAGTCGGATAAGTGTGCGTATGGTACCGAATCATAATAAGGTGGATCGGTGATAAACGCCTGAACGGACTCAGATGGCAGAGGGTGGTTGGTTGCGGAACACCGCTCAACACGACCGGGATTCTGGGATCGCGCTTCGGTCTTGATTGTTAGCTCCAAGGCCTCGATCCCGGTAATCCAATTTGCACCTGCCTCATTGAAGGGGTTCGTTTCCATGAAGTCCCAGACCATGGGCAATGCCTGCCTGGCAAATGTGTTTTTTACGCCGCGACCGCCGACAACATTAAGCACACAAAGAGAAGAATCGAAATCCGCGAGACGACTGATTGCGAGGGATAAACAGGTTTGAACGGCAACAGCTAACCCTGAATTCTGCCCCTTGTTGACTTCTGCTGCTGCGTGGCGAGCAAACCTCACTAGGGTCGAAAGAGTTAACGCCTGACGAGGAGTAAACAGATCTCCCCATTCTGTCATCCCGTACAGGGGCACACTCAATCTTCGGATTTCGTTGAGAGATATCCTCTCCTCTGGAACGAGTGTGCTTTTCCCGCACCAATTCTGTTTTTGCTTGGCTAGTTCATCGGCCGCCGCGGCCGCTGCCCGCAGATCGTGAGCGATAGGCAAGCGATAGCAGCGTTCGCCCGAGACTGGATTATCTTGCCGAATGGCCATCATTCGAGCATCCGCAGTTCCACCTCTTCTGGACTTGAGTTGCAGACGCAGCGACTTAACAGGAGTCGTATATCCACATAGGGGACAAGTTACCGATCCACGCCTGACCGTACCTTCGAAATTCGGATTGGTGATTCCACTCTCAGGATTAATTTGCCTTACCCAACCGCCCTTTTTTCGGAGAATGATTTCGGTGCCGATATGGCGGTTTTCTTGATCCGGCAGCAGTTGAATAGCAGTTGATCCAATCCCCTTGTTTGCTAGCCAAAGTGATCGCAGAAGTGGAACTTCGACCCCGCAGCCTGGCCCTTCGCATCGAAGCGTCCTCGCCCATAGGTACGCTATCGGAGTCGCTCCCTCCGGATCCTTCGGATAGAACTTGGTTAGTTCCCTCTCTGCTTCTTGCTTGATCCATTCGCCCCATTTGCGAACCTCATCTGCGAGCCTCTGGCCGTACTTGGGAATGTATTCGAGGACGACCTTGTTCAGCAGCACAGGGATAGGGTTCAGGTCGCTGGCAAATGCGTCCGCGCCCACGCGCAAGGCTTCAAGAGGAATCGAACCTCCGCCTGCGAAGGGATCGACGACCAGCGGCCGGGTTCCGGGCTCGCCGCCTAGCGCTTCGTGCGCTGCCTGGGTCAGAGCGCGACTCGTATCGAGATACTCTTGGACGGTTGAGTTATCCCAATTGGCAAAGTCAGCGATGAAGTCGAGCAGCGCAAAGCGCAGGATGTTCCAGTGCGCCTCGTTGTGGCTGTCGAGAGCTGCGTTCCTGGCCATCGCCTGCCATTTGATCCACGTTTCGTGATCGCAGCTCGCGCCGAGTTCCTTGCTGTGCGCCGCCGCGGAAGCGAAATCATAAATGATCTTCGATGCACGGTCGCGGAAGCTTTGCGGGCAGATCGGATCGGCAGGGTCGGGCCACAACGACGCACAGATGACCGCGCGGCAGGCAGCCAACGGCCGGCGCGCCCACCATATATGGAGGGTGGAGATGTGGCCGTGCCGGATAGACTTCTCGCGCCGTGCATGGGCGGAGATACGCTTAATCGGCAGATCAACTTCGATGAGGCGCTTCGGGTACTTCTGGGTCATTTGTTTTCTATCGTCCCCGAGTCCTCGGCCACATCCAGAATGGCCTGCGGCTTGACCAGGTAGTGTTCAATCTTCACAATCGGAAGCCAGTCCATCTGCGCCGGATTGCGAACGATTTTGATTTCGGGTTTGGTGCCACAGTTGAAAACAACATAGAGCCAGTAATCGTTCTTCAACCGCTGGGCGGTCCTGAACTCGTTACTTGTGAGTGCGACATCGCCCACAATTGATCGGCCCTTGACTTCGATAAATCGAACCTCGATCGCTGTCTTCGGATCTTCCGAATGTTGCCGGCGCGAGATCAAGTCAAAACCTCGATTGTCCTTTTCGACGCTCTCCACATCGCGACCCTGCGATCGCTCATAGGCGATGACCGCTTCGACAGCTTTGCACTCAATCTCTTCGTCCCGGACCATTGCCGCCACGCCGGGCGCGGTCCGCTCTGGATGAGGTAGAACCCAAGCGACGGCGTGGCGCTGAATGTCGCCGATGGTGCAGTTGCGCTCCTTTTCCAGATCACGATGACGGTTTTCAAGGCGCCCATTCAGTTCTTCGAGCCGGTCCTCAGCCTGCTTCAGGTTGGCCGCCATCAGCGGACTCGTGTCGCCCTTTTGCTGAGCCTCGTACAACTCGGCGAATTTCAGGCTTTGACGGTGGATAAGCTCATTCAGGCTCAGGTCCAGGTGCTTCTTGACTGTTTCGGTCTCTTTTTCACGACCGGCGGCAACCTCGGCCAGGAACGGGACAAGTGCCTGCTCGACGAGGAAGTGCTCGATGGCGTTGCGATCCTTACCCGGCGAGTCCGGCACTCCTGTGCCAGGAGGCGCTGGGACCAAATCGAGAAGCAGCGTGGGCTGGCGAAGAGAGAGCGTGCCGTCGAACTCCTCCTGAACGATGAAGAGCCTGCGATGGAGCACATGTCCCAGGCCGTCCCGAATGGCAGCGGAGTAGACGTTAAGCCGGGCAGGCACGCTGCGATGTACATCAAAAAAGACGGCGCCTTTCTCAAGCTCGCCACGCACCGACTCCGTCAAGCTCTCGCGGACGGTTTCAAAGAGCGGATGCCCAGGCGTGACCCATTCGGCTGTGGGCGTACGCTTCAGGACCTCTTTGTCAAAAACATATTGCTTGTATTCGCGGCCGAGCCTGCCGAATCGTGGCTCAAGCTGCTCGCCAATCGGCCACAAATGACGCGGCACACGCGGCGTGCTGTAGGTATGCTGCCCTTTCCCTTGCTCGCTAACTGCGAGGCCGGTGATCGGGGCTGCCTCAAGGAAGAAGCCTTCAATCACTTCGGGAACCAGGCGGCGCTCGCGCGCCTCGGCCGACTTGCCGACGATGGCGGAAAGGTTGAGT
>Ga0335075_10016862_pt1 | contig 10884 bp, 9 predicted proteins | sample Lox_Sample_24_FD_206723 | JGI IMG/M metagenome (GOLD analysis project Ga0335075, IMG submission 206723) | Soil microbial communities from Loxahatchee National Wildlife Refuge, Florida, United States - Lox_Sample_2.4 | ecosystem: Environmental > Terrestrial > Soil > Wetlands | place: USA: Florida... | reverse complement strand
ACCGTACGGGGGCGCTCCTGGCGTTCGACGAGGTCCAGACCGGGATCGCCCGGACCGGACGGATGTTCGCGTTCGAACACTGGAACGTCGTGCCCGATATCCTCCTGCTGGCGAAGTCGCTCGCGGGCGGAGTACCGATCGGCGCCACCGTGACCACCCCCGAGGTCGAGGGACGGTTCCGGGGCAGCCATCACTCGACGTTCGGGGGGAACCCGCTCGCCTGCGCGGCCGGCATCGCCGCGCTCGACTTCGTGGAGCGCGAGCACCTCGCGGAGCGGGCCGAGCGGCTCGGGCGCCGGGCGATGGCCGAGCTCGCCGCGCTGTCGTCGGAGCGCGTCCGGGAGGTCCGGGGGCTCGGGCTGCTGATCGGCATCGACCTGCGGGAGAAGGTCGTTCCGTACCTGGCGGCGCTCGAGGAGCGCGGCTTCCTCGCGATCCCGGCCGGTGCGACGGTCCTCCGGCTGCTCCCCCCGCTCGTCATCTCGGAAGAGGACTGGGACCACGGTCTCGCGGCGATCCGGGAGGTGGTGAGCCACGGAGCCCGCTGAGGTGCTGGCCCGGCTGGTCGGCCGCTACAGCCCCTCCGGCCGGGAGCGGTCCGCCGTCCGCGAGTTCCGGCGGGTGGCCCGATCGCTCGGCTACGCGACCTCGGTCGACCGGGCCGGGAACGGCTTCGCACGGCGCGGTCGGGGGCGACCCCGCCTCCTCTTCCTCGGCCACATCGACACCGTGGAGGGGCGGCGACCGGTGCGCGTCCGCGGCGGCCGCGTCTACGGGCGGGGAACGGTCGACGCCAAGGGGGCGATCGCCGCCGCGCTCTGCGCGGGCGCGTCGTTCGAGGGCCCCGGTGAGCTGACGGTCGTCGCGGCCGTGGGAGAGGAGGCGGACAGTCGCGGGGCGCGCCACCTCGTCACCCGCCGCGCGCCCGACCGGCTGATCGTCGGAGAGCCGAGCGGTTGGGACGGGGTCACGATCGGCTACAAGGGCGAGCTCCAGCTGGTCGCGACGTTCCGGGGCCACCGCACGCACTACTCCTCCCCGACGCCGACGACCACCGACCTCGCGCTCGACTGGACGGCCGCCGTGCGCAGCCTCGCGACCGCCCGGCACACCGAGTCGCTCTTCGCGTCCCTGACCGCGAAGGCGGTCGCGGTCGAGTCCCGTCGCGCGGGCGATGCGGAGACGACCCGCGTGACGGTCGATTTCCGACTCCCGCCCGGCATCACCACCGACGAGCTGCTCCGGATGCTCCCGGAGGAGCCGGGGCGCCCGACCCTCTCGGTCCGGATCCGCGCGGAGCCGGTCGAGGTCGGGCGGGCCAACCCCGCCGTCCTCGCTCTCTCCGCCGGGATACGGTCCCTGGGCGCCCGCCCGACGCTCTGGAGGAAGAGCGGGACCTCCGACCTCAACGTGGTCGTCCCCGCGTGGGCCGTCCCCGCGGCGGCCTACGGGCCCGGGGACGCCCGGCTCGACCACACCGCCCGCGAGTCGCTCGCGATCGCCGAGCTGGAGCGGTCGGTCACGGTCCTCCGTTCCGCGTTCGGTCAGCTCGCCCAAGAGGCGCGGGGGGTGCGCTCCCGCGCTCGCCCCCGTCGCCGGTCGAAGGCGTGACGGTTCGCGCGGGAAAGGGAGAAGGCCGGGGACACTCCCCGGCCCTCGGAACGGGTTGGCGCTCGGGTCGCGTCCCGACCTACGGGGCGCCGCCGGCGCCCGCGCCGAGGTGGCCCGGGAGCGTCGTGCCGAAGTACCAGAACGCCGCGATCGCCGCCAGTCCCGCGAACAGCGGGAAGAGGAGCAGCGCGGTCTGGACCCAGTAGGGCACGTGGTAGGTGGGGGACGTCGCGGGCGCGGCCGCGGGGGTCGGGCTCCCCGGCACGACCGGCTGCGCGCCCCGGATGCCCAAGCGGCGGAGGCCGACCATGGTCGTCGAGCGCACCGAGGTGAACGGTGCCTTGAGCGCCTCCGTGGCGCCGAGGTAGTAGTCCACGATCACCGTCGCCGGGAACGCGAAGATCCCCGCCGCCGCGAACCCCGCGTAGAGGAGCAGGGTGTCGAACGGGTCCTTCGTGAACGGGACGGCCGCGGTGTACCCGGTGTAGCCGTAGAAGGCGACGACGCCGCCCGCGACGAGCGCGAAGATGCCGACGTACTGCATCTTGGCCCCGACGAACGCCGAGACCGAGTACGCGAGCAGGACGAGCCCGAACAGGATCAGCGCATCGAAGAAGAAGATGTTGTAGCCGGCCATGTTATCCGCGGCGGGGAACGGCCACACCATCTCTCCCCAGAGCGCGAGCGCGGTGGTCACGACGCCGGTCGCTCCCAGGGGGACCGCCATCCCGTGGAGCGTGTTCTTGAGCGCCTTCGGGTCGTTGTTCCGGATCGCCCACCAGGCCATCACGCCCCCGTAGGCGAGGATCACGGCGCCGAGGAGCAGCAGGACCTCGACGAGGGCCAGGTCGTCGACGAACGTCATGGTCGTCGTCCTCCGAGGAGGCTACGCCTCCTCGGCGACGGCGTCGTTCGGGACTCTCGCGGGGCTCCCTTCGGGGCGTTCGGTTGCGCGGGGCATGTGGCTCACCGCTTCCAACGACCCCGGCCCGGGTATATCGAGGGTCCATCAACCGGAGTTGACGGGGCCGGACGGCGGTCTAGCCCGGCGCCGGTGTCGGCGCGCGGAGCGGCAGCGACACGAGGAACCCCGCGCCCGCGCCCGGCACGTTGCGGCCGGTGATCGTCCCATGATGGGACGCGACGATCCCGTGGCAGATGGCGAGCCCCAGTCCGGTCCCCTCGCCCTCGGGCTTCGTGGTGAAGAACGGCTCGAAGATGTGCGGGAGCGCTTCCGCGGAGATCCCGGGGCCGTGGTCGACGATGTCGACCTCCGCGCGGTCGCGCACCGTGCGGACCGTGACCTGCAGCGTTCCCCGGCCCTGCATCGCGTCGTACGCATTGTTCAGGAGGTTGGTCAGGACCTGCATCAGCTGGATCCGGTCGCCGAGGATCGGGACCGGGGAGTCCGGGTAGGATTCCTGGATCTCGACGTCGGCGGACTGCTTTCCCCGGACGAACCCGAGCGAGTCCCGGGAGACGTCGACCAGGTCGAGGGTCACCGCGTGCGGCTCCTCCCGCCGCGCGAAGTCGAGGAGACCTCGGACGATGCGGGCCGCGACCTCGACCTGTTCGGTCATCCGGTCGAGTCGCGCGAGCACCCACGGGTCCTGCGAGCGTCGGCGCAGGCTCTCGGCGACCAGCATCACGTTCGCGAGGGGGGTGTTGATCTCGTGCGCGACGCCCGCGGCGAGCTGACCGACGGACGCGAGCTTGTCGGTGTGGGCGGCCCGCATCTCCCAGCTCCGCTGTTCCGAGAGGTCGACCGCGACCCCGAGGTAGTGGGTGACCCTCCCGCCGGTGTCTCGGATCGCGGTGATGCTCAGCATCACCGGTCGCTCGCGCCCCTTCCGGTCGCGGTTCAGGATCTCGCCGGACCAGTAGCCCCGATGCGGGTCGACCAGGTCGGCCCACATCTTCTCGTAGACCTCCTTCGACGTGTGACGGCTCCGGACGAGGCTCGGCTTTCGGCCGATGCACTCCTCGCGCGTGTAGCCGTAGACCCTCTCGTACGCCGGGTTCACGTCGACCATGATCCCCGCGGCGTCCGTGAGCTGCATGACGTTGGTGGAGGTGCGGAACGACTCGTAGAACAGCGCCGCGCGCTCTTGCTCCCGCACCCGGTCCGAGACGTCCCGGATCATGAGCAGGGCGCGGGCGGGCTCGCCGTCCGCCCGCTCGAGCGGCCGCACGTCGACGTCGAGATAGACCCCGGCGGGGACGTCCCGGTAGCGGGCACGGACGGCGCGGAACGAAGCGCTCGCGCCACGCTCGAGGGCCCCGGCCACCGCCTCGCGGATCGCGGGGGACCACGTTCCGTCGGTCTCGGGGATCGCGTGAAAATCCGTTCCGAGCAGGCTCGGCTTCCGCCCGGTCGTCCGGAAGTACGCCGGGTTCGCCCAGGTGATCTCTCCCGGCTCGGTGATGAGCAGGACCCCGGTCGGGGCGCTGTCGAGGAGCCGTCGGAGGAGCACCTGGTCGGGCGCGTCCGATCCCATCCGGAGACCCGGTCGTTGGACCGCCCCCGTCCATTTCTCTTTGTCGCTCGCGGCCCCGGCGGCGATACGGTCCGAGCGTCGGGGGTCAACCCCACTCGACGGGACGAATATCCCCTGCCGGCCGGCTCCGTGGTCCCGATGGAGAGGCCCTCCGTGTTGATCGTGGCCGAAACGCCGAGCCTGGGTCGCTCGATCGCGGACCTCCTCGAGTCCGGCGGGATCTCGAGCCGACTCGTCTACGACCTCTACGATGTCCGAGCCGAGCGCCCGCTCCGGAGGGTGGCGGAGAGATATCCGGTGGTCGTCGCCGCCTGCAACGAGCGCTTTTGCGCGACCGCGCGTCACTGGGCCCGCGGGGAACTCCCCAACGTCGCGATGGTGGTGGTGGGCGACCGGGACCCCGGGCTCGCCTCCATCGCCGGGGTTCAGGTCGTCCCCCTCCCGCTCCTGCCATCTCCGTTCCTCCTGCGGGTACGCCAGCTGCTCGAGACGGGGGGTGTCTCCTCGGCCGTCGCGTCGGCCACGGGTTGAATTGCGGGTGGGCCGAGACGCGGACCGGGTTCACTCGACCGCGAGCGCGGTCGCGGCCGGACGCTCCACGGGAACCAGGGCCGTCGAAACTTCGTGCGAGATGTCGAGCTCGACGGTGGCTTCCTCGCCGCTCCAGGCCGTGGTGCTGGGGAACCCGGCCCCGGTGAACATGTCGAGCATCGCCCCGTTCTCGGTCATGACGACCGCATCGAAAGTACGCACTCCCGCCCGGCGGGCGTGACGAGCCAGCTGGCGCAGGAGGAGCGTTCCCGCGCCGCGCCCCTGGTGGTCGTCCGCGACGAGGAAGGCGACCTCGGCGTGCGACGGGTCGCGGGACGAGCGCACGAACTCCCCGTGCCCCACGATCCGGGGGACCGGCTCGCCGATCGTCTCGAGGACCAGCGAGAGCCGCTCGGGCCAGCCCTTCCCGTTCAGGATCTCGGCCGCGACTACCTCGGCAGTCACCGCCGAGAAGAACCGTAGCTCGAGCGACTCCCGGGAGAGGTGGCACAGGAAATCCACTACGGCCGGCCGGTCCGACGGCACGACCGGTCGAACCCGCACCCGGCTCCGGTCGCGAAGGAAGGCCTCGGTCGGTCCCGGGCTCGCGGGACCGGTGCGGTTCGCCGTCGCTTCCGGAGTCATCGGCCGAATCCACACTCGCGGGGGGTATGAAGGATGGGTGGAGTCCGCTTGAGCGGGGGCCGGCGGCCCGGGGCTCGGCCCGGCGCGGCGGCGTCAATCCGGGTTCACGGCTCGTATTTCCTCCCGTAGCGGGGTCCCCCGCCCGATTGCCATGGCAGTGGACGAGCCGAAACTGAAGCGCGAAGTCGGGTTGCTCGGATTGACCTCCATCACCGTGGGCGGGATCATCGGTTCCGGGATCTTCGCGCTCGCGGCCACGATGGGCTACGTGGCGGGACCGGCCGCGGTCATCGCCCTCGCCCTCCTCGGGGTCGTCGTCATCCTGATGGCCCTGCCGTACGCGGAACTCTCCGCGGCGTACCCGATCACCGGCGGCCCGTACTCGCTCCCGCGCCGCGCCCTCGGCAATTTCGCCGGGTTCCTGATGGGGTGGGGCTACTTCCTCTACGCGTTCATCGGTACCGCCGCGATCATCGACGTCTTCGTCGAGTACCTCGGCACCTACTGGAGCGCGGTCACCACGACCAACGCCGCCGGTCAGCTGATCCTGACGGGGACGGGCGTCGCGATCGGACTCGTCTTCCTCGTCTTCTACACGATCCTCAACATTCTCGGGATCAAGTGGGGCAGCGCGTTCGCGATCGTCACCACGTTCGCGAAGGTCATCCCCCTCGTCCTGTTCGGCGTCATCGGGCTCCTCCTGATCCGGGTCGGCAACTTCACGGCGTTCGGCTTCGCGCCGTTCGGTTGGGCCGGGATCGCCTTCGCGATGTCCCTCGGCTTCTTCGCGTTCACCGGATTCGAGGCCGCCTCCATCCCGGCCGAGGAGGTCGAGAACCCGAAGCGCAACCTCCCGACCGCGACGATCGTCAGCGTCGCGATCGTCACGGCGATCTACGCGCTCGTCGCGGTCGCCTTCATCGGAGGGATCCGGTGGGGCGCCCTCTCGATCGCTCCGGGGGACTGGGGGTCGACGGGGAGCCTGCTGCTGAACAACGTCGCCGACGCGTGGGGGCTGGCCATCCTCGGGACCGTGGTGGTCTTCGGGGCGCTGGTCTCGACGTTCGGCGCTGGCGGGGATTGGGTACTGCTCCAGGGCCGGATGCCCTACGCCATGGCGAAGGACAATCTCTTCTTCAAGTCCCTCGCGCGGATCCACCCGCGCTTCGGCACCCCCGCGATTGCCCTCGTCTTCGCGAGCGCCCTGACCGGGGTCGTCCTCGTGGTCCTCACGAGCTTCCCCGAGGCGGCGCTCCTCGCGTCCATCACGACCCTGATCCCCTACGGCGCCGCGGCACTCGCCCTCCTGGTGCTCCGGAGCTCGGACCCTCACGCCGAACGGCCGTTCCGCTTGCCCGGCGCCTGGATCCTGACGCCGGCGTCGTTCGTGATCGCCACGGTCCTCGTCTACTGGGCGTCGTGGCCCTGGACCCTGATCGGCGTCTTCCTCATGCTGGTCGGGATCCCGCTCTACTTCCTGTTCACGTCCCCGAAGTTCCGGGGCTGGGCGCGGGTCGCGGAGATGGGAGGGGTCGTCGGCGCGCTCGCGGTCGTGGGAGCCTGGTTCGTCTACGCCCCGCCGTCCGCCTACGTGTTCTCGGGCCTCGGCATGTACCTCAACGGGCTGCCCGCCCTCCCGGTGATCGGGACCGCGCTCCTCTTCGTCGGAATCCCGGCGTACTTCGTCACCCTCCTGCTGCGCAAGCTGACCTACGCGGAGTCGAAGCCGGTCCTCTGGATCGCCGCCTACCTGAGCGGGATCGGAGTCATCTCCTACCTCGGGGACCAGTTCTTCATCTTCGACAACTTCCTGCAGTCGGGCTCCCCGAGCTACTATCCGATCACCGTGCAGCCGATGGGCCTGCTGAACATGCCGTGGGACATCGTGGTCCTCGTGGCGTTCGCGCTGGCGATGTTCGTCTGGGGCTACCGCTCCGCCCTCCGGCTGGGGGCCCCGGTCACGCAGCCCCTTGCCGTCGCGCCGGCCGTCGAGGACCCGGACCCCCGCCCCACGCCCGCGGGTCACCGAGTATAAGGCGTCGGTCCCTGGAGAACCCGACCCCGGAGGAACGATGGCGAACGCGGCGCGCGCCGAGTGGCATCCGCTCACGGAGGTGCTGATCCACCGGCCCGGGATCGAGATGTTCTTCGGGCTGATGGAGCCGTACTCGTTCCTCTACGAGCGGGCGTTCAGCATCGACGGCGCGGTCTACGAGCACTCGGAGCTCGAGCACGCCCTCGCCGATGCCGGCGTGACCGTTCGGCGACTGAAGCGGTTCGCGGTCGAAGTCGGGGCCCGTCGGCCCGAGATGATGGACCGGGTGCGGCGCGCCGCGGAACGGATCGTCCGTTACTCCGGTCCGAAGGAGATGGTCGCCCGGTCGCGGAAGGCGCTCCGACAGAATCTCGCGTCGTTCGACGCGGAGACGCTGTTCAACATCCTGCTCCTCCGCCCGTCCGTCCGGCTCGCCCGTCGCCCCGGCGCCCGCGGGATCCTTCCGACGGTCGAGCTCGACTGTCCGCTCGCCAACATCTACTTCATGCGTGACCAGCAGGCGCTCGGCGCACGGGGGTTCGTCCTGGGACGGATGGCGAAGCCGCAACGGCGCGAGGAGCCGGTCCTGACCGGTGCCCTCCTGCGGACCTCGGGCGCGACGATCGCCGGCCAGGTGCGCGCGCCCGGGACGTTCGAGGGCGGGGACTTCATGCCCCTCGGTCGGTTCGCCCTCCTCGGCACCGGGGACCGAACGAACGGAAGCGGGGTGCGCCAGGTCCTTCGCATGGCGACGGGGTTCGACGAGGTGGGGGTCGTGCACCAGCCCGCCCATCCGGCGCTGCCGGACGACTCGCCCGACCCGATGATCGACATGCACCTCGATACGTACTTCAACGTCGCCGGCGACGGGGTGGCCGTCGGCTGCGAGGTGCTGCTCGAGGCGGCGCGAGTCGAGGTGTTCCACCGGCGGAGCCGGTCGGGTCTGGTCCGAGAGCCCCAAACGCTCTCCCTTCGGGAGTTCCTGAAGTCGAAGAAGTTCGAGGTCGTGCCCCTCTCGTCGCTCGAGCAGATGAGCTACGCCACGAACTTCCTGTGCCTAGGCGACCGACGGATCCTCGCCGTGGAGGTCGAGCAGGAGCTCGACCGCGTCCTGGGCGGCGTCGCCGCCGCGGCCCGGCGGGACCCTCACCGATACTCCGCGCTGTTCGCGCTCGCCCGCCGCGAACGGGAGGAGCTGCGCGAGGGGCGAGGGTACTTCCCGCACACCGCCGACCTCCGCGACCGGGGGGTCGACGTGACGCCCCTGAGCCTGCAGGAGATCACCGGAGGGTACGGCGGGGCCCACTGCATGACGTGCGTGATGAACCGGGCGGGGTGAGCGTGGTCGCGGCGAGCCGCGGGCGCCACGGTCGTCGCGCTGGCCGTGTGCTGGTCGCGCTCGGGGGCAACGCGATCCAGCGCGCGCACGACCGGGGCACGTGGAACGAGGCGGTCGCCCAGATGCGACGCACCGCCGCCGCCCTCGTACCGGCCCTGCGGCGGGGCTCGGAGCTCATCGTCACCCACGGCAACGGTCCCCAGGTCGGGAACCTCCTCCGCGAGGCGGAGCTCGGCGCGGCCCAGGTCCCGGTGCCCCCGCTCCACGTGATCGGGGCCGAGTCGCAGGGCCAGCTCGGCTACCTCATCGCGCAGGAGCTGGGGGGCGAGCTCCGGCGGCGCGGGATCGACCGGTCGGTCCTGCCGATCGTCAGCCGGACCGAGGTCTCCCTCCACGACCCCGCGTTCCGCTCCCCCTCGAAGCCGGTGGGGCAGTTCTACCCGACGCGGGTCGCGCGCGCACTCGCACGGCGCCTCCACTGGACGATCCGGGAGGACCCCGGACGCGGCGGCTGGCGTCGCGTGGTGGCGTCCCCCCAGCCGCGACGATGGCTCGAGGGACCGACCGTGCGGCGACTGCTCGACGCGGGGGCCGGCGCGCTCACGATCTTCGTCGTCTCCGGAGGCGGAGGGATCCCCGTCGTCCGGCGGCGGGGGCGTTGGGAAGGGGTCGACGCGGTCATCGACAAGGATCGGGCGGCCGCGCTCGTCGGGGAGACGCTCGCGGCGGAGACGCTCGCGATCGTGACGGATGTGCCCGCGGCCGCGATCGGCTTCCGGACCGACCACCCGAAGTGGCTCGGGAAGGTGGACCTGGACGACCTCGTGCGCTACTGGCGTCGGGGGGAGTTCGCCGAGGGCACCATGGGCCCCAAGGTGGAGGCGGGCATCCGCTTCCTGCGGCGCGGGGGTCGCCGGTTCGTGATCACCGACGTTGGCTCCCTCGCCGAGGCTCTCTCGGGTCGAGCGGGGACGCGGGTGGCGTCTCCCTGAACCTCAAGGCCCCGAGGCGGATCGAGGCACGGACGACCCGATCCTCTCTGGGGTCCGCCGACGGCCGGTCCCTGGCATCGGTCGAGAGACCGCGGTCTCCCGACCGCACCGAGCGGACCCGCGCTCCCGAGGGAGGGGAGGGCATCGTGGGCCCCCCCCGTAGGGCGCGGGTCGCGACGGATCCGGAGCCGAACGCTCCGATGCGGGCCGGGTGGGTCCTACTCTTCCACGATCGGGCGCTTGTGCTTGATGAACTCGCCGCTCTGGAGTTCCCTCACGGCGGAGCGCAGCTCGCTCTGCGTGTTCATCACGATCGGCCCGTACCACGCCACGGGCTCGCCCAGCGGCCGACCCGAAACGAGGAGGAAGCGGTGCCCTCGCTCCGAGGCCCGGGCCCGAACGCGGTCCCCTTCACCGAACAGAACCGTTTCGCCGGCCGAGACGGACGCCGGGTCGTCGCCCGCGAACGTCCCCGAGCCTTCGATCGAGTGGCCGAAGACGGTGTGCCCCGGATGGGTCGGAAGTTCGAACTCGCCGCCGGGGGGAAGGCGGACGTCCAGATAGGTCGGGTCGACGGGGATTCCCCGCACCGGGCCCTCGACCGTCCCGAAGGTTCCCGCGACGACCTTCACCCGGCCGCCCGCATCGGTCGTCACCTCGGGGATGTCGCCCGCGGAGAGCCCCCGGTACGCGGGAACCGACATCTTCTCGCGGGCCGGGAGGTTGACCCAGAGCTGGAAGCCGGACATCCCGTTCTCGGAGAGCTGGGGCATCTCCTGATGGATGATCCCGCTCCCGGAGTTCATCCACTGGACGTCGCCGGCGCCGATGACCCCGGAATTGCCGAGGGTGTCGCCGTGCTCGACCCGACCGTCCAGCACGTAAGTCACGGTCTCGATACCGCGATGCGGATGCCAGGGAAAGCCCGCAAGGTAGTCGGCGGGGTTCTTCGAGCCGAATCGATCGAGCAGGAGGAACGGGTCGAACAGGGGAACCTCGTTGTTCGAGAACGAACGGTTCAACCGGACGCCGGCGCCCTCGAGCGTCGGAATGCCGGGGAACCGGCGGCGCACGGATCGGATGGGTTGCGACATGATAGTTTCCTAATTCTATCTAATTACTTAGGGTAATTTAAAGGGAACGGGGCGTGAAGGTAATCGAGCGGTGACAGCGCCTTCCCTTGGATTCCGGCCGATGCAAGGGGTTAAGGTGTAGCACGCACGATTCCCTCTC
>Ga0335075_10016859_pt1 | contig 10885 bp, 9 predicted proteins | sample Lox_Sample_24_FD_206723 | JGI IMG/M metagenome (GOLD analysis project Ga0335075, IMG submission 206723) | Soil microbial communities from Loxahatchee National Wildlife Refuge, Florida, United States - Lox_Sample_2.4 | ecosystem: Environmental > Terrestrial > Soil > Wetlands | place: USA: Florida... | reverse complement strand
TGCAGAGCTCGGCTTCCCAGCCAAGGTGACCAATATTGTTGCACAGCACGTGGCTTCGAAGCGATATCTCACGGCCACTGACTCGGCGTACATGGACCAGCTGAGTGAGGCAAGCAAGAAGAGTCTGAGGCAGCAAGGCGGGCCGATGAGCGAGGCCGAGCTGCGAGCTTTCGAGAATATAGACGGATGGAAGGAGTGTCTTGAGGTCCGAAAGTGGGATGACCAAGCGAAGCTGGTGGGTATCGAGCACCAGACGCCCAGGGCGGACAGCTATGAGGATATGATTGCGAGCGTGCTGACGCAGGGCGGAAATTGAATCCATTTTCTTCGCCAATCAGATCTAACAGCCGCGATGCGATGGCTAAGCTATTGTAACATTTGAAGATCCAGTTCTGGAATGCAAGGGCGAAGCGACGGGTGAGATTACAGGGTTGAGGATGTAGCCCGTCTGTGCGAGACCCTCAACCCCGACTCGTCTTGTACCATCTTCCTGTTTGCTGAAAGCACGATCCGGGTCTTTTATGATACGTTCATGCCTGCCAGTCCCATCCCTTTCTTCAAAGGCAGCAGCAGTCAGTCCGGCCAAGCTCAACCTTGCAGCCAAATCCTGCACATTGGACGTTGATGACTTGAAAGCGGCAAAGCCCAATGCGAATCCCAAAATCACATATGTTAGACTGCACGCCATAATGGCCCAGAGAGGTATGGCGGGGACTTTGGCGATGAGAAAACTTGTTCGCTCTTGTTCTTGCATGCTTGGGCGTCCGGTTGAATACGCCGCAATTGTACTCAATACTTTCACACTGTACAAACTGGCCCACTGGTGTGTAAAGCCCGAGCTACTGGCTTGCTGCGCAGCTTGCATAATATTCAACTCAAGGTCGTGAGCTCCTCCGGTGATGGTTGAATACATCTGGCTCCCGTGATAAATCTCCGCGAGCGTACCATTTGGGCTTTGAGTGAACGATACATCCTGTATGGTACCGTTGAACCAGGTGTAGTTGACTTCATATGTGGTATATGAGCAGCTCATCACGAAGTCGACATAGGTTCCGTCTTGTGAGTCCATTACTCCGGGATCACCGCTCAAGACCGGGCCAGTCACCCTGCCCGCTACACCCAGATAGACTGGGTTAATCAGTTTGGCATCCGGAACGCATGTCCCAGACACATCGAGGGCATCAGTACTGGAGTTGAAGGCTCCTGTGTCGTAGGATTGCGTTAGTTGTGGGTCAGTGTAGTAACCATACTGCAAGTTTTCGAATGGCTTCCAATTGAGAGGGGGAACATTGGGGTCTGTTACATTGCCGCTGTCGCTCTGAACGGGTGGTAGACCGAGGATGCCGTAGAAGCTGCTAGAGCAATTGAACTGTGTGTCTTGGTTGTCGTTCCCAGTGCGGAGCATCTTGCAGTTAGGGGTTATGAGGGAGCATTGAGTGGCAACTCCAACAGTGGAAGCGCGGTAATCAAGTTCGACCGGAATACTTTGAACTTGAGGTAAGAGAATGGCGAGATCGGCGTGCTCAAGTGACGCATCCTGTACGAGCCTGACCTCGGACTTGCGGGAAATGTTTTGCTGCACCAAGAAAATTTCGTTCTGCTCATCGATAGCCTGAGTTTGGGCAGCCTGATCACCTTCCGGCCATATAGGAACAGAGCAAGGAAAGCAGAGGTTATTGGTTCGGTTCCAATTTAGACACGCGTCGGATTGTCCACGACTGAAAGGGTGCATCGCTTGGGTATTTGTCGAGTACTTGCTGAACGGAACAGTTACCGTGTAATAGTGAAGAGCGGTGTCGGCAATGAATACACCGCATGCCAATAGAACACAAAGCGTAAGTATCATTGCGGCTTTGTGTAGGACTGGCGGTATCCGTGGACGAGAGCGAGAGAGCGCATATTGGAAATACCGCCGAAGCCGTTGAATGGAGGCCAGCGTAACGCCTATGATCAGGCTTAGTTGATAGGGTGTTGGTAGATGACCAGCATCTAATGTAACTGAGGCTGCTCGCATGGCTTGAGCGATTGGCAAACTCCACAGCAGCATAACGAAACTAGCCAAAGTGGGTGCCAAGGTACTCAGCCACGAAGCCACGAAGACCAAGCGGGTTGCAGAGTAGTCTACAAGGATCCAGGTACTGCCAGTTGCTTGGTTCGCGTTGTTGGAATAGGGGAACAAGCCTTGCTCTGGTACTACTCGGTAGCCCCAAACAAGCCCGACGAGAACTCCGGACAAAAGAGTTGTTGGTAGGATAACAGCCGTCATCGGCCAGATGACATTTCGCAGCAATGGGCGGTGACCATGTTCGGAGACGGAAGACTGGTCATCGTTGAGTGGGGAATGTAGTCGATAAGGATTTGAAGGCTGTAAGCTCTGGAAGGTGATCCCATTTGACCAACGGTGAGTGTTGGGCGTCTTCTCATTAATGGTATGGTCGCCATCGAAGGACAAGATGGACAACTTGGACGGAACATCTGCCCCTGGATCTGGAATGTCATCTGAGAATCGCAAGATACTACCAGAAAGAGGCGGGTAGACTTCCATTCTGGACTGAGGACGGCTGGACATCTAGCTGACAATAGATGCTCACAGAACAGGGGAAGAATTGGAGAGAGAAATTGAGGATGAGATATGTTCTTGGAATGAAGCCGTCCCTATGTGCTTTTACGAAGGGTGAAAGGCCATCTCTTACTATACGATAAACCGCACACTTTTTGCAGGGCTGGCCAGGAACCAAGATGTGTGCAGGGTGACAGTGGCCAATAGCAGATTTTTTGCGAAACCGCAGCGAGGCCTAGCAAACTTCCTCATGCGCTGTCATTGGTTAGGGTAAATTTCCGCATCGCCTTGCATATGGGAACGAGGTCGGCGTAGGCGATTTTTTTTCCACCAGATGGTGTGGCAAACGCAGACTGAGGGTGGTGCTTTGCGCTGAGTGGTCGAGCGTGTGCAGAAAGACCCTCAGCCCGATCGCCAAGACCCTTGTCCCAGGGAAAGCCGGGTCAGCCGGGCGGACATTCTCCCCTGCAGCAAGCTGAGGACTAACGCAATCGGCTTGCGTAAGAAGTGCAGGCGCTCGAAATAACAGCAAATGATGTGACCATCGCTGTGTAGTTTACCACACCATGGGTGCAACGGTCTCACCCTCGGCCCGGCAAGCTCTAGGCTGCTGCCATGTGAAAACTCGAACAAACCACAGCCCTAAAGTCCGTGCTGCGAGTGAGCCAAGGAGGCAGTGCATCCCGGGTGCAGCGCTGTTGGGGAGCTCCGGCTTGAACCCTTTTCACACCAATAATTGGTTCGGCTCTCTCCCCTCCTTCACCGCCAGCGCCCATGCTGTGTGACCAATCCAAGCCCTTCGATAACCCATCAAATGTGCTAAGCGTCGGAAAGCTGAGGGGTGTTATCCGTACCTTTTTTTTGCACAGCTCTTCTTCTGAAGTGGCACCTTTTCCACACTACTTAGGCTCGAAGCGGGTCTGGTATGGCATATAAAATGTTGGATCCGAAACTTTTGTTGCATTTGTGGCATTTTCTCATTCCTACATCCTCCAAAACGGCTCTGTTCCAGACATCTTAGTTCAAACTAGCCGATATGTATTTCCTTCGTGCTTCACTGAGTCTTACCGTGTTGATCTTCTTCCTTGGCGCAACCTATGCCCAAGACTACGATCCCGAGTCATCAATAATTCCTACAACAACGGCGCCACCACACACGACGATTACCAACCAGCCAGCCCAAGCCCCATGTCTGTTCACGATGAACGGCATTGTGTTTGACACATGCTTCAAGGCGTCACACCCTGCAGAACTCTCGGAGTCGCAACTCCAAGTAGGGTGCCTAGTGACGATCAACAATCATGTATTCGACACCTGCAGCCTCTCCGTGTCGAACACCGGGAACTCCCAAATAACGGTGACGCCACGAAAGAGTTCTAGCAATCAGCCCCAAGCAGTAGATTGTTACACGACGATAAGCGGAAAGAGACTTTACACTTGCGGCGTCGCAGAGATATTGACCCCGGGCTGTCGCCAGCCCAATGCCGCATGTCTGACCACATTGACCGCACATGAAGGTCATGTCGTCGTTGTTGACTGCGAAGATGGATTCGAGTCCGGCCACCCTCCCACGATGACCTCGCCATCGCCCAACCCTGCAAAACCAACAACAGTCTGTATCGAGAACCGCTGCTTCGACGTTGTCGGTACTTTCGGATCGCCGGCCTCGGCAACAGCAACACCAACGCAGACTCAGTCGAAGGATGAGTTGTAGTGCCATGAAGGCTTGGGTGTCTGCCGTGTTGCAGCGATTGTAGTGATACCCCAGCCTCTGGAAGGCAGGTGCGCCCCGAATTTCCCATCTGGGTGGGCAACGGCGCCGGCACTCGATGGCTAAAGACAGGGCACTCTTTATTCGAATCTAACTGAGCGGAAACTGGTTAAATTTGCGTGCCACACTTTTGCTAGTGATAGCCTTTTCCAAATCTATGCAGAGTGACTCCACCATGACTCCACCTATCCAATCCATATTCCATATTTCTGTTAGACCAAAAGTACGCCAAGCTTCATTTCGCACCCCCCCCCCCCCAAAAAGGCTTGGCCAATATGCTAACACACCCTGACGTCCAAACCTGCCCCTAGAACCTGCAACAGTCTCCTGAACACCCTCAATCAGTAATACTTCAGCCTCTCGGCGCAGCCGCTTTTCTCAGTCCTCTTATGCTTCTACCCGTGCTGTTCAACATACCTCCTGATATCGTCAAGAACCTTTTCCAGAGTCACACTGGCTTTATCAAGTGGATCCGCAGTAGATCGGAGTCGTTGTCTTGCGGAAAGATCTATGTCAAGGCAGGTGAAGGCGAATAAGCCCTCCGTGTCCTGGGCCTTAGGCCAGTACATTCAATTCACCTGGGTGATATAGGGTACGGGGTACAGGAAGTGACGAATGGCAGATTGCGTATCGGATTGAAAGCAAGGAATTAAGTTTGCAAGCTGTAGAGGTGGTGGCTAGACTGTTCTGCACTTTTTGGTTGCAGCTCATTTGCTGATTTAGTGGTCATGGTGGCCGCATTTGTTAGGTCTTTTGTCGGCTTCTCGCCCCTGAAAGACCATCTACCCGCACTCACTTCTTCTCCCTAGCCAGGTGCTTTGCTGCAGTCTCCTCCTTCTTTTTCAACAGCTCCGCCTCCACCTTCGTACTCCGGAAGACCTTTTCGGGGTCTTCCGGTACCTGCCCGTGATGATGCAACACATTCTTTGCTCATGCACCAGGTTTGTCCTGTTCATCTCCTGTCTTGTTCAGCTCTTCCATTGACCCTGCTGTCTCTAAGTGGCATTCGTTGAGACGAGTTAGGATAAATGCCATCTACTTTTCATGTCCTTCAGGCCGCGGCCCAAGGTCAATACACTCTTCCTGCAGTTCCAACAACTTTTCAGCCAGCTTCTTGGCAAATGTCGCTGTGGTCAGCATTTTCTCAAGGATAGATATGTGTTTGTCACTGTTGGGTAGAAGGACCTGCGAGATCTCTAGAGCTCTCTTTACGCCATGGAATTTGTGCGTCCATCTTAACCGAAGCGTATACATCAGATTTGTTCGTAGGCCCCAAAGGTTAGCAGATGCTCGGCGGAGCTAGTCGGCAGCAATGACACAGCACGGTCAGAATGCCAGTGCGGAGCTACCCAAGTGCTACGTGCAACAAGAAACTGCTTGATGACAGATGAATAATCGTTCTGGAGCTAATGTGGAGGCCCAGGGAGCCGAAACCAACGGAGGTTGTTGACATCCAGAATGTGAAGGCGATGATGGCACTCTTACGAGCACCCCGTACAGACTCTAGACGGTATTTCTTTGCATTTCGGAACTTGCCGCACGGTTTGAAAGTTGCTGCCATTCATCAATGGAAGATGGTAACTAAAGCGAGCGTCTTACTTGAGAATATGCGTTTGCAAGCTCCGTATCTAGTTATAGAAACCTCGTCCTCTATCATTGGAAGGCGGTCAAGCAGGTGCCTCTGGAGGTAAACCGGTTTTGCACAAATGACCTTTCGTCAGGCACCACAGAAGGGCAAAGGTCGGAGAATGCAAAGCAGATGCTGGAGCACAGGATGACCTTAGGTTCCAGGTAAGAGTCCAAAGACCAGTCCCGCATCTCCTGCATATTGTCTGGACAGTCGATATGACGAGACATAATTAGCCTCGTAAGAAGCACACGAACGTCTTTCGATATTCCTCATTGCTTATGGTCTCTCTCTTTCAACCACTCCAAGACATGAACGACATTTGAATCAGGCGGAAAGATTGGATACCACCACTTAACCACCTTTCCGTCTTCAATTGCCAATGTCAGTCTTCGAATGACGCTTTGACCCTCCCACTCGAATGTCGGCAGGTTCAAGGCTCTCTGAAATTCAAGCTTCTCATCGCTCAGCAAATCATATGGCAGATGCAATCGGGCATGCACTTCCTGCTGATACTGGGTATCCTGAGTCGAAAGGCCGTAGAGCTGCGTCACCCCCAAGCTTTTCAATTGTGAGTGGTTGTCGCGAAAGGAACATGCTTGCGGAGTGCAACCCCGCGCCCCAGGGATGTTATCCCATGCGGCGGGAACTACTTCACCCGGTGCGCCGGTGCGTGGATAGCAGAAGATGATGGTGAGGCCGGGGAGTTGTGAGATGTTGACTGGTTTAGAGGGATTACTTGCGGGTGGAAGGGAGATGCTGGGTATCTCCAGGGATGTTAGATGATTGCATGCGCCATCGTCCTGAGGCTTTGGTAGGTCAGAAGGGTAAGTTGTGTCTGTGTCAGGTTATGAGCAAGGACCACAATATGAGGAACTACACGATCCTTGGACTGAGACTTACGAGCCATGCTGTCTGTGGATAATTGGAAGCAACATGGAGAACAGAAAAGAAGGCTGTAAGTAGTGAAAATACCCCCCATCCCCCGCAGTTCCCCACCGTACACCAGGCCGAAAACCGGGCCGTCAAACCGCCAACGAACGCTTGAAGCAGCACCTGTTCTGCAATCTTGAATCCAAGATTGCAGACGCTGCAGTTTTGGTCCTTCTTGCCACCATCTTTCTCCTAGCTCTTACAAGTGAACTAACGGACTTTACAGGCATGGAGAGAACTAGAAAGCTTTGCCACTTGCATTCCTCTTGCATCGACCGATCGCCTCAAAAGTTCCTGTCTATTCTACTCTGACTAACGGCATGTATCTATGTACCTCCGACTTTGGGAGCTGTTTTCGGCTCCCTTTCCACCGCACCCAACCCGCGCGCCTGGCCGCCCCCATGCGCCAAGCGCGCAAGGTTTCCTTTGAGCAAGGCGGACCGTGGCTCACGTTTTCGACACTCTCCTTCCCCTCCCCCCGGGCGACCTATTTTGGCTCCTCGAGCTCTGTCCCTGAAATGGACCTCTCTCGATCTACTCTGCGGGTCATGGCTGGCGGCATAGATACGATGCTGTTCCCATCTGACTTTCGGCCTTCCCTCCCTTCTCGTCCTCCGTCTCTAAGTTTAGACGTCTACTCTCTTTTCAGCCGGATCCACATCTCAAGCTATGGATGTACCATCATTACCATCCTAGCCTGTCTCTTCCCGCTCATACTGGACGCTTCCCGTTCCCCGCGAAGAAACGTTAACGGTACGGGAGAAATTTTGTGCCGTTAGTTAACGTCAACCGAACCATAAATCTAAAAGGACTGAAATTCATCGCGTGGGCCAAGAGTATTTAGGACAGGTACGTGACCCTTGAGGACCTCCGTCACCCGAGTGGTATTAGCTGTAACTGACTGCATGCTATAGTAGACCCCTATCCTTCCCATTCTTGGGCAGGACCCTACCCGAACGGAAATGGTATACCCTTTCCGTTTCGCAGCTTAGGAAAGAAAGAACATCAGCCTTTACAGAAGTTCGACCAGGCCTAGCAACAGACGCCGAAAGTGGCAAAGATCTTGTCCTTGATGTACCTTCTGGTCGGAGGACTCCAGACATAAAAAATACCGTTCCCACCACCGGCACCTCACAGGTGTTGGTAGCTGTTCCATAGTATACGCCCGGTAGGTTAGACTCAGAGGAAAAGCAGGAAGCCTGCAAATAGAAATTGTTCCAGAATGTGAACATGCCCAAGGGGTAATAAAATATGTCCGTCCGAGCTAGATGTCGTGGCAGCAGATGGAATTGTCTCTTGTGCTGTAGACGCGACTGTCGGCGTGGTCTCCGGGAAGGTCGTCGAAGTGTCAGTCGTAGGTATAGTGGTTACAGGTGAGGTTGCGGCGTTTGTGGACATTGAACTCAACGTGGCAAGAGTAGAGGAAGCTCCAACCTAAATGTCAGGAATTAGCGAAAGCTCAGCAACTGAGAAACCTCGTGCTGACCTGAGAAGCCAACATATCAGGAGGCTCATATGTGCCAGCGGGTACACAGTGACCGTAATATTCGCTTTCCAACGGCTGCACACCGATCTCTCCCGGCATACAACAGATGGGATCTTTGATGGTGAGAAATTCAACCCAGGTTGACACGGCGCATCGACTGTTTTTGGACACGTCATAAGCACAACCCTCACCTGTGATTTTGATATGCACGTTAGAACTTGCCAACGGTATTTTGGATCTGCTAGTACTTACTTGTCGGGCAGCATAAATTCGAGTTCGTATTCTCCTCGTCGTCGCAGTATGACCCATAAGGACAACAAGAGCGCTTGCCGCAGACACCCAGTCCATCAGGACAATTATCCTCTACTAATGCCCAGCCTTGAACAATCTCTTGTCTCTTCACAGCGGTGTGCCCAGGGCTTGTGACCAGCCTCAGCCCAGCGCATGTAGAATCTATCACCTGAAGCAGGAGCAGCAGTGCTAGATTGGAGAAGGAGATGAGGGTATGCATTTTGCAGAGGTTAGCACAGAATAAATATCTAAATTCGACGAAGGGCATCATACGGAGGTCGGGAAAGTGGGTGAGAAGCGCATATTTAGCTGAGAAAGCAGCCATCATGGACACAGGACACGGTCTCAACTTTCGTTGGTCAATTTCGCGGTCGCTCACACTGCTCCTAAAAGGCAGATTGTTGCCTTACGAGTGATTTGCCAGGGGCCATGTGTTTGAGGCGATACGAGCTGCTAGTTAGAGTGGCATGAATGCTAAGACTATCTGTCCACTAGCGGAGCTGCAGCGCACCACCGTAGGGAAGACGGCGCTACTGTACCGGGCCAGTGCACCGGCACTTCCCGTATTAGCAGAGCATTCCCAGATCTCTGGCCTAGGGGGACAGAGATTAATTTCTGTCCTACAACAGACGATTGTAGAAATATTCTGTACTATTCCAAGATCTAGCATCTAGACGGCGTTACTGTAGGTCCTTCACACTACTATTCGGGCCTGGCTGCCTCACGGGGTCCCAAATCCTGACATCGAGACCCATACAAGCCACTTTTGGTGGGTACTAAGAGTACGAGTATCCCAAAATGATGGCAGCTTAGCTGGACCGAAGCAGACATGGCTAGCCGTATTATGGCTTAAATCGCCCGCAATAGCGTGATTCCCGGGCCAAATCTGTCAGCGGAGCCGAAGGGCTAGACTGGTGATAGACTTCTCTACGGGCTGTGCATGCGTAATGATAACTTCAGCTCTACTACGTACAGAGGCTGAACGCTAAAGAGAGGAATCACACTTCTCTCGTCTAGCCCGGGGCTTCGGTGGATTTCTTGGCAGGCTTGGCATAGCATGAGGCTAAATCCTCCGCCAAGTCCACATTTCGGTTTTCGAAGGTCTTAATTCCTTAAAACTCTTAGCGCCAAAACTCGTCTTTCACAAACTCAGATCTCGACAACTCGACCATTGTTTAGACAACTTCATTAATATTGACGTGCCATTAGCGACAGCTAGGTCTCTGTGATCGTGATCTTTTGCTCGTTCGAACCCTGCTAATCTTGAAAGATTCTGACCTCATCTGACCTCGCCGCCGTCGAAATGGAGTTTGACCTTACCTCGGCCGTGGGCCACCTCTTTCACCACCAACCCACCTATTCCGACCTTGACATTGCTCGGCGGATCACAGAGGACTATAACATAGAGCACTTGACGCTCACTGCCCGTTTCGTCAAGCGAATTCGTCTAGAACAGGGCTGGCTACGGCGTCACAACGATCCTGCTACTGCAGAGATGCAGGAAGCTAGCACCGTCGGCGCTATTGAACAGCTTCTAGTAGAAGGTCGTACACGGCAATACGGCCGTCGACATCTCATCACACACCTCGCTCGCAAGCATGGGCATCGGTCTCGCCAAAACGACGTCGCCACAGCACTCCGGATACTCGACGACTACGGCGTCACCTCCAGAACACCCGGAATGAAGAAAAAACGGCGTGACAACTACGTGGTCCCAGGACCTGACTGGCTTTGGTGTCTAGATGGCCACGATAAGCTGGCACGCTTCGGTATCGAGATCTATGGCTGTATAGACGCTTATAGCCGTAAGATTATATGGTTCTTCGTCGGCAGCAGCAATCGTACCCAGGTCAGTGTACTTCGTCAATATCTCCATACTGTGAAAACAGTAGGCTACTGCCCTAACTTCATACGAAGTGACAAGGGAAGAGAGACGCCCATGATGGCCGATGCGCACTATTTCTTCTACCACACTGCCTGTTTCAACGATCCTACTATCCCCGACGATATGTTTGACCAGATCTGCTTCAGCGATTGCTATATCTACGGAAAAAGCACTAGCAACACTCGGATTGAAAGCCTTTGGTATCAGATGATTAGCCGTACCACAGAGCAATGGATCCTCTTCTTCTCCGCACTAGAGGCAGATGGCTGGTTTCGCGAAGACCTCGCTAGCGACCAGGTCATCTTAGTCTTCATCTTTATGCCTATTCTTCA
>Ga0335075_10016858_pt1 | contig 10885 bp, 12 predicted proteins | sample Lox_Sample_24_FD_206723 | JGI IMG/M metagenome (GOLD analysis project Ga0335075, IMG submission 206723) | Soil microbial communities from Loxahatchee National Wildlife Refuge, Florida, United States - Lox_Sample_2.4 | ecosystem: Environmental > Terrestrial > Soil > Wetlands | place: USA... | reverse complement strand
GACCTGGCGCATGCCCTGTGGCCGGCCGGCGACGTCGATCGCGCAACCTCGCTCATGGAGCGCCTGGAGGCGCGAATCGCGGAAGTTACGCATGCCGGCACGATCGCATTCGGAAGATTTCATTTGGCCGCGTTCGAATTGAGGCGCGGCGACCGCTCGCGGGTCGCGCCGCACGCTTTGGAGCTCGCGCGGATCACGCGGGAGCACGACCTGCCGTTGTTCCGGACGTTCGGCGTTTTTCTCGAAGGCCTCGCGACCCTCGACAGCGGCGCGCCGGGCGGCGGACTCGAGGCCATGCGCAGGGGGAACGAGCTTCTGCGCGAGCGCAATATCGTGCCTTTCAACGGGCTTTTGAAAATCGCGCTGGCCGAGGCCGAGTTGGCCGCGGGCGACCCCGATCGCGCCATTGCGATCATCAATGAGGCGCTGGCGGTTTGCGGCGCCACGGGCTATCGCGCCTTCGAAGCGGAGCTGCGTCGTAAGCGCGGGGAAACGCTGCTGAGCCGCGATGGGGGCGACCGTGACGCGGCCGAGGGAGAATTCCGCGGCGCCATCGAGGTCGCGCGGCGACAGGGCGCCCGCAGCTTCGTCCTGCGCGCGGCGCTGTCGCTCGCCAAACTCGACCGATCGTCGAACCGCCCCGCCGGCGCCCGCGCCGTCCTCGCGTCTGCGCTCGAGGGTTTTTCGCCAACGACGCGAATGCCGGAAATCGTCGAGGCTGAGGCGCTTTTGGCAAGGCTCGGCTGATCCTTGCAGCCCCGCGCGCGGATCGGATCGTCCCCGCCTTCGGGCGGTCGCAAGCCATGCGCGGCCGTTACGCTTCGGGCGACCCGAAGACGGTCGCCGCGGCTTCGAACTCATGGCCGCGCGCCTCGCGCCGCGCCATCGCCTCCGGGTCCACGCCCCAGCGCTCGATCTCAAAATCCTCGTCGATATGCGCGGCCCGCCACGCGGCTTCGGGCTTAAGGAAGCCGCGCGCGACAGCGAGCGCGAGCAGGGCCGAGCCGGTCAGCGTGGTCATGACGCTGAGCGCCGCGAGCGCGGCCGGATCGTCATAGGCGTCGAGCGCGGCGGCGATCGCGGCTAGCGCTGCCTGCGGCTGCGCGACATGCACGATTCCCGCGGTCACATCGAGGCGCGCGCCGAGCGAAGCCGCGGCCCAGCGCAGAACGGGGTCGAAGGCGTGCGCCTGGCGCGCCACAAGCGTGTCGGGCGCCTCGGCCCGGTAGCAAAGGAAGTCTGCGCCGGCGTAGCGCAGGATATCGGCGCGGGTCTCGGCCATCGTGTGCGCGACGCCGTCGATCGCCGAGTTCATGAGCCGCGTCAGCGGCATGTCGGCCGGATCGATGGTGTCGCGCTGCCGCGCCCATTCCTCGGCGACGCCAGTCATGAGCGCGCGGCTCACGTGGGCGAGCGGATTGCGGCCGGGCGTGCGCGCGCGGCGGCCGTCGAGGCTCAGCGCGAAGCGGCCGTTGTCTTCCACGACTTCGGCGATCTTGTAGAAGCGCCTGACCGGCTCAGGCCGCATGTTCGCCTGCGCCGCGCGCATCGGATCCTTGCTTGGGGGTGAGGCCGGGCGCGAGGGCTCACTCATCGGGCGCGTCCTCGATCGGGTCGCGCTCGCTCTCGTCGAAGCCGAACATGGCGAAGCTTTTCTTCATGTGCTCGGGCGCCGGCGCCGTCACGTCGATCACGCCGCCGCGCGGGTGGGGCAGGATGAGGCGGCGCGCGAGAAGGTGCAGCTTGGGTTCGAGCCCCGGCGGAAGAGCGCGCAAGGGATCGCTGCGGGCGGGATCGTTCAAGGGCTTTCGATTGTATTTCGGATCGCCGACGATCGGATGGCCGATCGCTTCGCAATGCGCGCGCAATTGATGAGTGCGGCCGGTGACCGGGCGCATCGACAGCCACGCGAGGCGCGGCGCCACCTTGTCGACGATTGCATAGAGGGTGAGCGAATGCTGCGCGTCGGGATCGCCGTGCTTGGCCACCCGCATCCGCTCGAGCTCCGCCCTGCCCTCCCGCTTTTCGCCCATGCCCTCGCCCTTGGCGAGGAACATCGAGATGCGCCCCTGCGCGGGCTTGGGCACGCCCTCGACCAAAGCCCAATAGATCTTCCTCGCCCGGCGCGAGCGGAAGATCTCGCCAAGCTCGGCCGCGATTCTGCGCGACTTGGCGATCAGCAGCACGCCAGAAGTGTCGCGGTCGAGCCGGTGCACGAGAACGGGCCGATTGCCTTCTCCGTCGGCGAGCGCCTGAAGCATGCCGTCGATATGGCGCGTGGTCCCCGAGCCGCCCTGGACGGCGAGGCCGTAAGGCTTATTGAGGACGATGACGTCCTTGTCCTCGAACAGGGTCATGGCGCGGATCGCGTCGCGGTCACCTGGATTGACTTGGCTGGCGGTGGGCCCCTGCCCTGGGCCAAGCTTGAGCGGCGGGACGCGCACGTTTTCGCCGCTCGCCAGGCGCGTAGAAACGTCAGCCCGCCTGCCCGAGACGCGCACCTCGCCCTTGCGCACGATCCGCATCAGATGCGAATTCGCGACCTCCGGAAACCGGCGGTGAAGCCAGCGGTCGAGCCGCATGCCCGCTTCATCCTCGCCGATCTCATAAAGAGCCGCTCTGTCGGGCGGAGCGAGGGCCGTCGCCGCGGCCTTGCCATCTTTCCGCATGGAGCGCGACATAGCGCAGCCTCGTCAGGGGCGATAGGGTCGAACGCCGACCCTGTCAGGAAAGCAGCCATGGCCCAGCACTATCACGCCGTCGTCTGGATCGATCACAAACGGGCGCGCATCTTCCACTTCAACGTGGAGGACGCGGACAGGAGCGTGATCCGCGATCACGTCGTTCGCGACCTTCATTCGCGGGAGCCGCGCTCCGGCCACAGGGTTGGCGAGAACAAGCCGTTCTTCGAGGACGTGGCGAAGGCGATCGTCGACGCCGGCGCGATCCTCATCGTCGGCCCGGCGCAGGAGAAGGACCTGTTCGCCAAGTTCCTCGCCGAGAGGCATCCGGCGATCCGCGCGCAGGTCGAGGGCGTGGAGAAGGCGGACCATCCGACCGACGGCGAGCTCCTCGACTTCGCGCGGCGCTATGTCAAAGCCGCCGACCGCATGCGGCCTTAAGACGTGAGGCGCGCCGGACGAGGAGAAATCGCGATGGCCTATGAGCTTTTCTACTGGCCGGGCATCCAGGGGCGCGGCGAGTTCGTGCGGCTCGCGCTCGAGGCGGCCGGCGCTCCTTACGTCGACGTCGCGCGCGAGCGCGGGGCCGGGCGTGGGGTGAAGGCAATGACCTCGATGCTCGAAGGCGCGGCCGCGCCGCAAACGCCGTTCGCGCCGCCCTTCCTGCGCGACGGCGAGATCGTGGTCTCGCATGTGGCGAACATTCTCCACCATCTCGGCCCAAAGCTCGGTCTTGCGCCCAAGGACGAGGCCGGCCGCCTGTTCGCCCATGGGCTCCAGCTCACGATCACGGATCTGGTGGCGGAGGTTCACGACACCCATCATCCGATCTCGACCGACCTCTATTTCGAGGACCAGAAGACGGAGGCCAAGGCCCGCACCGACGCTTTCCTTCAGCATCGCGTCCCCAAATATCTCGGCTATTTCGAGCGCGTGCTCGGGGACAATCCGGCCGGACAAAAGCACGCGGTCGGCGCCGGCCTCTCAACCGTCGACCTGTCGCTGTTCCAGATCTGGGCGGGGCTGGGTTACGCCTTCCCGCACGCGTTCGCGGACGCAGGCAGGCTTTATCCGGCGCTGGCCGCGCTCGCGGCCTCGGTCGCGGCGCTGCCGACGGTCGCCGCCTACCTCGGCTCGGACCGGCGCATTCCCTTCAATACTTCCGGCGTCTTCCGCCATTATCCCGAGCTCGACCAGGCGCCGGCGAAGGCGGGGCGGCGGAGGTCCTGACCGCCGGCTGGGGCGCATTCTGACGGACGTCCAGCCGACGAACTTGGGCGAGCGGCAACGGAGGCCGGGCCGACTCGCCCGACCCTCGAAACCGTCGCGTTAGCGAACCCCATTCCGTTACGTTAACCAAGCGCACCTGTTCGGACGATGCGCCTCGCCGGCTCAGTTGACTCGAACAATAAGAGAACATATCATGAATTTATAGAGATCAAGGAGGCCAAGATGCACCCCATCGCCGTACATGCCCTGCGCGACATCGCCGAGATCGCCGCCCTTGGGGCGTTCCTGACCATGATCGCGTTCATCGCCCGCGCGGTCGGCTCATGACGTCCTGCCCTCAAGCCGCCCAGCCGCCGGCAAGACCATGCTCGTCACCGCCGCCGGACGGGCGCCAAGGCCGGATCGCGCTCGCACGGCCGCCGCCTCGCCGGCGCGTCAAGAAAATGTCGATCTTTTTTGCGCTTCCTGGCCCGCGCAGCCCGCGCCCGAGGCGTCGCGCGACCGCTCGGTCGATCAGGTTTAAGCGCAAGGAGGCTTGGCCCATGTGCCGCAACATCCGCCCGCTGTTCAATTTCGAGCCGCCCGCGACCGAAGAAGAGATCCGCGCTTCCGCGCTCCAGTTCGTGCGCAAGGTGAGCGGCTTCAACAAGCCCTCGCAGGCCAATGCCGAGGCGTTCGAGCGCGCGGTCGAGGAGGTGACCGAGGCGGCGCGCAAGCTCATCGCCTCCCTGCACAGCGCCGCCCCGCCGCGCGACCGAGAGATCGAGGCGCGAAGAGCGCGCGAGCGATCGCGGCTGCGCTACGGATAGGCGGGCGACGCGCGTTGCGTCACGCGCCGGAATAGGCGCTCACCTCCGGCGGGCGCCAGCCTTGGAGCGCCTCGTCGCGCGGGCGGAAAATCTCGACCTTGAGCGGATAACAGCGCGCCGCGTCGCTCGAATGGGTCGCGCCACAATCGCCGCCGGGGCAAGCCGAGAGCGCGCCGACGAGATCGATCTCGGCGAAGAACTCGATGAAGTCGCCGGGCCGCACCGGGCTCGCCTTCATGAAATAACGGTGGGAGTCGCGCGCAAAACCGGTGCACATGAAGACGTTGAGCACGTCGTGGACGTGCCCCTCCGCTTCGCGAAACGAGAGGCCCATCCGCTCCGCCAGCGCCCGAGTGAGGTTCGAATGGCAGCAATGGTGATAGTCGCCGCCGGTCAGGAGACGGTTCGTATAAGGATCGCAGCGCGTGCCGATCACATCGTGGACGCCGGCGCCGTCGGCGTCGAAGCCGTACCAGCCCAGCGTGTCGTAGGTGATGGTCGCCATCGGCCTCAGATAGGGCAAGGCGCTCCAGAGCCGGGCGCCCGCCGTCACATGCGTCGCATGAAGCGCGCGCGTCTTGCCGCTGAAGAAGCGCTCGGCGAGATTTGTCGCGCTCCACAGGTTGAGGTCGCCGACCTGCGGGCCTTCGACGCTGACAATGCGGAAGACATGGCCGGCGGGAACGTCGAAGGCGCGTCCCTCGCGCGGCGGTGCGATGATCTCGCCGATCTTGGTCATGCCCGCTCGCGCCTTGGCGTAGAAGGCCGCGTCGTAGGCTGGCGCCCGGTCGAGGGCGTAGACGATGACGGGTTTGGCTGCGCGACGCTGATCGGCGTCCGGGGGAGGTTGCGTCTGAAATGCGCTGGTCATGATCGCAAAGGCTAATCGAAGGCCGGGCGACGGTAAAAGGCGACTACGCGCAATTTCGGCGCGCCTCGTCGCGCGACGAGCGCTATGCTACGGGTTTTCGCCGGAGCGGTCGATCCAAATGGCGAATGGAGTGCGGCGAGTGAGCAGTGAGTCTCGCCGCTTTTAAGGAAGGGCCTGGAGTAACGCGATGAGGGGTGATCCACAGGTTATCGAATACCTCAACCGGGCGCTGCGGCACGAACTCGCGGCGGTCAATCAATATTGGTTGCACTATCGCATTCTCGACAATTGGGGCTACAAGGATTTCGCCAAGACCTGGCGCTCAGAATCGATCGAGGAAATGCAGCACGCCGACCAGCTCGTCGCGCGCATCCTTTTTCTGGATGGCCAACCCAACATGCAGTCGCTTGATCAGCTCAGGATCGGCAAAACTGTCAAGGAAATCCTTGAGTGCGATCTCGCGGCGGAGATGCAGGCCCGGGAGCTCTATGTGGTGGCCGCCCGCCACTGCGAGCAGGCGAATGACCCGGTGTCGAGGGTCCTGTTCGAGTCGCTCACCGCCGATGAGGAGAAGCATATCGATTTCCTCGAGGCGCAGCTGACATTGGTCGAACAGCTCGGCGCCCAGCTCTACGCGCAAAAGCACGTCGGCGAACTGGAAGGCGAGTGAATGTCAAATCCGGTGGAACCCAAGCCAAGCATGGCGCATTGAATAGGGTCGGATTCTCAACCAGGAGACTGTCATGCGAGCATTGGTGATGGGCGCGGCGCTGTTCGCCGCGGCGAATTTGACGACGATGGTCGCGCCGAGAGCGGAAACGATCCACTACAAGGCGACGCTGACCGGGGCGGCCGAGACGCCGCCGAACGACTCCAAGGGCGCCGGGACCGTGGTCGCCACCTTCGACCCCGCGACCAAGAAGCTTACCTGGACGGTCGACTATTCCGGCCTCAGCGGCCCGGCGATCGCCGCTCATTTCCACGGGCCCGCGCCGGTCGGCAAAGCCGCGCCGATCGAAGTGCCGCTCAAAGCCCCGCTCACGAGCCCGATGAAGGGCTCGGCGATTCTGACCCCCACAGAGGCCAAGAACCTGACCGACGGCATGATGTATTTCAACATCCATACCGCCGAGCACAAGCCGGGCGAAATCCGCGGGCAGATGGAAAAGGCGTCGTAAAAGCCCGGACATGGGGTCAAGCGCCTGACGGCGCCCCGCCGGCGCGGCTCCCGAGACCGATTGCGCTCGAGGAGCCGAGTTTTATCCCGACGCTTCGCGCGCCGGCGCGAGAGCCGGCGGCGCCTTCGTCGGCGCAGCCGGAGAATGAAGCAGCTGTCGCTCGGCCGCGGACAGCGCTGGAAAACGATCCGCGCGGCATCCTGCGCTCCCATCCGCTTCCCGCCCTGACCGCCGCCGAGGCTCCAGTCGCGCTGGCGAACAAGCCAAAGGCCGCCGCTCAGAGCCGCTCAGGAGAAGAGACCATGCCGCTCGTTCGCATCGATCTGCGCCAAGGCAAGAACGCCACTTATCAGCAGGCCGTGAGCCGCATCGTGCATGAGGCTCTGGTCAGCGTCGGCGCGCCAAAGGACGACAAGTTCCAGGTGATCGCCGAACACGAGGCGGCGAATTTCGTCTTCGATCCCAACTATCTCGGCGTCCGGCGCACCGAGGACCTGGTGATGATCCAGATCACCTGGAACGAGGGCCGCACGCTCGAGCAGAAGAAGGCTCTCTATAAGGCGATCGCCGACGGGCTCGCGGAGGGCTTGAGCCTGCGCCGCGAGGACGTCCTCATCAGCCTCGTTGAAGTGAGACGCGAGAACTGGTCGTTCGGCGGCGGGATTGCGCAATATGCAACGTGAGCGAGCGGCGTCCAGCTAGCTGAAATAGAAACTCAGTTTGTCAAACTCTTCAACAATTCTGCGGCTTGATTAAGCCGCGAGCGTCGCTGCTGAATTAGTGGCAGTGCTAGCGAGGAAAGTCGCGCGTTATGCGCCTGAATTTGGCTTTGCTGCCTAGCAAGACATTTTTGTATATTATTGACCGTGTCATCAATGTATTTCTTCGCCTCCTGGGCTTGCTGCGTTGGTACCGAAATCCCCACACTTATGTGTTGCCCGACAATTCTGCCTCGAGGAGGGCTCAGATCGAACGGATTTGTTTTAAGATACCAAAGTTTAGGATCCCCCACGAATGGGAAACGCTTGCTCACTTCAAGTCCCGGGACGTGAGTAGTTTCACCTTGGCGCAGTCCATAAGAAAACCAATCTGAAACTTCTACGGAAACCTGTTCGACGCTGGGCATCCCGTTGTCGAAGTCAACTTCAATGGGCGTGACAGCCAGCCTAGACGACAATTCTTTTGCTAACTCCTCGTCCGATTTTTGTCCGAAGTCAGATTCAGGAACTTGCTCCACATGAACACCCATCGATTCTGCGTTCCCTCTAAGGACATCATCTAGGTCTGGTCCTCGTGCACTGAAAAATAACAAATCTCCTAGGAAAGCCATGGCAGCCTCTCGCAATGATTCGGAAGGGGAACATTACATGAACCTAGGGTGCCCGGCAACTTGTTGGATTTTAAATTGGCCCGCCCCTCAGGCGGTGCTTGGCCCCTTCCGTCCCAGCGCTGCTTGGGCGGCGGCTAGGCGGGCGATCGGGATGCGGTAGGGGGAGCACGAGACATAGTCGAGGCCCGCCTGCTCACAGAAGGCGATCGAGGCCGGATCGCCGCCGTGCTCGCCGCAGACGCCGAGCTTGAGATCGGGGCGGGTCTTGCGGCCGCGCGCGGCGGCGATGGTGACGAGCTCGCCGACGCCTTCGGTGTCCAGGGTCACGAACGGATCGGCCTTGAGCAGTCCCTTCACGGTGTAGAAGCCGAGGAACGACGCGGCGTCGTCGCGCGACACGCCGAGCGTGGTTTGCGTGAGATCATTGGTGCCGAAGGAGAAGAACTCGGCGGTCTCGGCGATCTCGCCCGCGCGCAAGGCCGCGCGCGGCAGTTCGATCATCGTGCCGACCTGATAGGGCACCTTGACCCCAGTCTCCTTGGCGACGGCCTCGCCCTCAGCGACGATGACCGCCTTGATGAGATCGAGTTCGGGCCGCCCCATGGCCAAGGGAATCATGATCTCGGCGGTCACCGGCTTGCCGGTCTTTCGTCCAGCTTGAACCGCGCCCTCGAAGATCGCGCGCGCCTGCATTTCCGCTATCTCCGGATAGCGGATGGCGAGCCGCACGCCGCGAAAGCCGAGCATGGGGTTGAACTCGTGCAATTCCGACGCACGCGCGCGCAAGCGCTCCGCGCTCACCCTCATCGCCTTGGCGACTTCGTTGATCTCCTCGTTCGTTTTCGGCAGGAATTCGTGCAGCGGCGGGTCGAGCAGGCGGATCGTGACCGGGAGCCCGGTCATGATCTCGAACAGCTCGGCGAAGTCCTGGCGCTGCATCGGGAGCAGCTTGGCGAGCGCGGCTCGGCGCCCCTGCTCGTTGTCGGCGAGGATCATTTCGCGCACCGCCACGATCCGCTCGCCGTCGAAGAACATATGCTCGGTGCGGCAAAGCCCGATGCCCTCGGCGCCGAACGAGCGGGCGGCGCGCGCGTCAGCCCCCGTCTCGGCGTTGGCGCGCACCCCCATGCGTCTCACCGAATCGGCCCAGCTCATGAGGGTCTGGAAATCGCCGGTCATCTCGGGCTTCACCATGGGCGCTGCGCCCGCCATCACTTCGCCCGCGCCGCCGTCGATGGTGAGGATGTCGCCCTTCTTGAGCGTGACGGCGCCCGCGCTCATCGTCTGCGCGTCATAATCGATGCGGATCGCGCTGACCCCGCAGACGCAGGGCTTGCCCATGCCGCGCGCGACCACCGCGGCGTGCGAGGTCATGCCGCCGCGCGTCGTCACCACGCCCTCGGCGGCGTGCATGCCGTGAATATCCTCAGGCGAGGTTTCGACCCGGACCAGGATCGATCTTCGCCCGGCCTGGCGCAGAGCCTGCGCTTCGTCGGCGGAGAACACGATCTCGCCGCACGCCGCGCCGGGCGAAGCGGGCAGGCCGACCGCGAACGGCGCGGGCTTCGCCTTCAAATCGATCGTCGGGTGCAAAAGCTGATCGAGCGTGGCCGGCTCGACCCGCGTCACCGCATCCTCGCGCGAGATGAGGCCTTCGTTCGCCATGTCGACCGCGACCTTGAGCGCGGCCTTGGCGGTGCGCTTGCCGTTGCGGGTCTGCAGCATCCACAATTTGCCGCGCTCGACCGTGAACTCGAGATCCTGCATGTCCTTGTAATGCTTCTCCAGAAGGTTGGTCGTATCGGCGAACTGCTTGAACACGTCCGGCATCAGCGCTTCCAGCGATGGCGCATCGGAATGGGCCGCCTTGCGCGCCGCCTCGGTGATGTTCTGCGGCGTGCGGATGCCGGCCACCACGTCCTCGCCCTGGGCGTTGACGAGAAATTCGCCATAAAGCGCGTTCTCGCCGGTCGAGGGATTGCGGGTGAAGGCGACGCCGGTCGCCGAGGTTTCGCCCATGTTGCCGAACACCATCGCCTGCACGTTGACGGCCGTGCCCCAGTCGGCGGGGATGGCGTTCAAGCGCCGGTAGGTGATGGCGCGCTGGTTCATCCATGACGAGAAGACGGCGCCGATCGCGCCCCAGAGCTGGTCGCGCGGAGCTTGAGGGAACGGCTTGCCGGTCTCCTCGACCACCCTCGCCTTGTAATCGGCGATGACGGCGCGCCAATCCTCGGCCTTGAGGTCGGTGTCGAGCGCATAGCCCTTGTCTTCCTTGTACTGCTCGAGGATGTCCTCGAAATTGTGGGCGTCGAGGTCGAGCACGACGTTCGAGTACATCTGAATGAATCGGCGATAGGAATCGTAGGCGAAACGCTCGTCGCCGGACGTCTTCGCCAGCGTCTCGACCGACGCGTCGTTGAGCCCGAGGTTGAGGACGGTGTCCATCATCCCGGGCATCGAGGCGCGCGCGCCCGACCGCACCGAGACCAGCAGCGGGTTGGTCGCGTCGCCGAATGCGCGCTCCGTGAGGCGGCCGACCTCGGCGATCGCGGCGTCAACCTGAGGCGCAAGCTCGGGCGGATAGGTTTTGCCGTTGGCGTAGAAAAAGGAACAGACTTCGGTGGTGATGGTGAAGCCCGGCGGCACGGGCAGGCCGAGCGAGGCCATCTCGTGCAGGTTCGCGCCCTTGCCGCCGAGCAGGTTCTTCATTTCCCCGCGGCCTTCGGCGCGCTCGGCGCTGAACGAATAGACCCACTTCGTCATTCTCGGCTCCTCAATTGTCC
>Ga0335075_10016857_pt1 | contig 10885 bp, 13 predicted proteins | sample Lox_Sample_24_FD_206723 | JGI IMG/M metagenome (GOLD analysis project Ga0335075, IMG submission 206723) | Soil microbial communities from Loxahatchee National Wildlife Refuge, Florida, United States - Lox_Sample_2.4 | ecosystem: Environmental > Terrestrial > Soil > Wetlands | place: USA... | reverse complement strand
ACTGAAGACGTCGGAACACTGCCGAGAACTGCGCAGATGAGCCAATCGTCAACGGGTGCGAGCACTTTCATTTGATGCAACTCGCAATGGTTCCGTACCGATAAGCTACATTATGTCAACTTAACTACTCCGTTTTCATCAGATGAATCAACGCGGTCTTCCTCCGGAGGCCGGGCCGGGATCAGAAGATGGCTTCTAATCTGGTTTCCGACTGAGGGTTTCGTCACGATCGCGGCGCATGCCCAGACGGTCGGGCACGAAGTTGGCTTCAGGGGTCGCCTCGGGGACTCCTGCGGCCTGCTGCACCGCACGCGAACTCAGTCTGTCAGCGGGTTAGAGTCAACCGTGCAGTTGCCTATGCGCGTGAGCGGCATCGTTTTCGACTGTGATGGGTTGCTTGTGGACACCGAGTCGTGCTGGTCACGTGCGGAAGCCTCATTGTTCGCCGACTATGGATTCGGCTTCGGTCCCGCAGAGAAGGATCTCCTCATCGGACGCACGCTGGCGGCGGCGTGCGACAACATCGCTGACTACATCGGGCAACCTGGCTCCGGCCCGAAGCTGCAATCTAAGCTACTCCCCCGCGTGGAAGCCGAACTTGTCGCCGCCGTCGATGCCATGCCCGGGGCCCCCGAGCTGCTCGAGTCCCTCGCCGGCCGGGTTCCGCTCGCTGTCGCCACCAACAGCCCCCGCGCCATGCTCGACGCGGCCCTAGCCTCCTCGGGTCTTGGCGACTACTTCGAGGTATCTGTGGCCGCCGACGAAGTCGAGCGCCCAAAGCCAGACCCTCAGCTTTACCTGGCAGCCTTCGAACAGCTCAACGCACAACCGCATTCAGGTATCGCCCTCGAAGACTCCGCCACCGGCGTCGCCGCCGCTCGCGCCTCCGGCGCATTCGTCATTACCGTGCCCTCCCAACCCGGCAAGCGGCTCGGCGGCGACTACATCACCTCAACGCTCGCCGATCCGGCCCTTACCGACTGGGCTCACAAGGTCACTGCCTACTCGCCCTAGGAATATGCACGGATCGAATATGTAGGGTTGCCCGTAAACTACCGCATATCCCCTATTATATTGCCCTGCAACAGGATTCACGGCGCATACGTCTGGTTGGCTGGATATTAATCATCAGTTGCGTTGCAGTGCCGCATCATTCGACGCTGGGTGATTCTGTCCGCGACGAGTGTTGATGATTCATCGAGCAGCCGCCAGATGGGCATACGGCAGGGAGTTGGCAGTCGGTGGCTCTCCCCCGCCGGGGGATTCTGGGTAAAGACGTCACGAGTTGTGGCGTGGGCTCGCGGTCTGGGCTACTGCGCGAGGCGGATGACGGCGTTCCATGGCATGTTGCCCAGCTTGCGCGGATTGGGCTGCGGTATGTATGTGAGTAGCCGCATGGTCGCGGGAAGGCGGTGAAATCGCTTTGCCGCCAGCAGCGTTGATTCGGCGTCCAGCGTGGTCCAGCCAAGCTTTTCGAAGTACCCGACGCCCCCGCTCGGGGCGAATTTGAACGGTGCGCTTTCGAGCATGGTGGCTGACTTCTTCGTGAGCCGGCGCACCAGAGCTGGCGAGAAGAAATCGAACATCCACCACGCCACTTCGGGCCGCCTCAGCGCCTCCGATAATCCATCGACATCGTGTTCGTCGAGGTAGATCAGCAGGCCCTCGGTCAGCACCAGAGCCTTGGCAGCACCGTTGAGAGCGTCATCCAAGAACGTGGCCCGCGCGACGGGGTCGGCGAGGTCGACGGCGTGTCGCGTCAGCTGGCAGCGCGGCTGTTCGCCGGCCAGCAGCCGTTCCTTCTCGGCGAGTAGCCCGGGCAGATCGGCTTCCACCCAAGTGAAGTCGGGCTTGAGCTCGAGCCGATAGGGGCGAGTGTCCAGGCCCGCCGCGAGGTTGAGCACTCGGTCACACCCGTGGCTGATGGCGTCGAGGATCAGGTCGTCGATGAGTTTTGTGCGCGCCACGACCGGCCAGCTGTCGCGCATAATCCGAGGAGACGCGGCAATGAACTCGCGGCCGCGCTCGCCGGCCAGGCGGTCCGCGAGGGCATCGTGGAATAGCGCATCCGGGCGTGCCGATTCTCGCGCTCGATGCGCGGCGATGATGTGCGCCGTGTCGGAGACGTTTCTGATGGATCCGCTGGGCGTCATGGCAAGGAGCTTTCCACTCAACCCGACTTTTCAGGCTGCTTTCCGGTCCGTTGACGCCCCACCAGTGCGGGTTCGATAATCAGGCCTACCGACCGGAATCAGCGCCGCACCTGGAGGAAACCACTGTGCCCGTCCGTGACAGCGCGCCGCTGGGCGCTCCATGCTGGATTGACCTCACGTCATCAGATTTAGGTCGGGCCCAAGACTTCTACGGCGCGGTGTTCGGCTGGACCTTCGAGGACACGGGGCCCGCGCTGGGCGGTTACATTCTCGCCTCCAAGGACGGACATCAGGTGGCCGGCATGGGCGTCAATGTCCCCCAGTGGCCGTTCCCGGACGGGTGGTCGACCTACTTCCATACGGCCGCCATCGACGCGACAGTGTCGGCCTCCAACGCGGCAGGAGCGTCGCTGCTGTTCAAGCCGATGCGGCTGCCGGCCACTGGTGTGATGAGCGCGTCAGCCGACCCCTCAGGTGCCGTGTTTCGACTATGGCAGCCTCTGGAGGCCCGCGGCTACGAGCTCTTTGGCGAGCCTGGCGCCCCAGCGTGGCACCAACTGACCACACGCGACTACTCCGCCGCCATCAACTTCTACAGCGAGGTTTTCGCCTGGCACATCGAGCCCGCCGCTCAACGCGACGGCTTGCGCTCCACCACAGCAACATTCGATGGCCAGCAACTACTCAGCGTGACGGACGCCGCTAACACGCTTCCCGAAGACGCCACATCGCAATGGAGCATCTTCTTTGGTACCGAGGACGTCGACAAGACGCTCCAGACCATCAGCGAAGCAGGCGGTTCCGTCCTACAACCCGCCCAGGACACACGACTCGGCCGAGTCGCGGCAGCGGGCGATCCAACCGGTGCGACGTTCAGCCTGCGCTCAGTGCGCAGCTGACGATCCGCCCCTACCCCACCGTGCCAGGCTCGGTTTGGGGAATATGCAGGAAACGAATATGCAGACTTGCCAGTAGACGACCGCTGCATATTCTCAATAGTGCGGTGCTACAAGCTAATTCGCACGTTCAGTCCAGGATCCAATAGCTACTCCGCGGACGGTCGGAGGGCTGTGAGGATCATCTCGACCGTGCGGGCGGTGAATGTGCGATCGACTGGGTGGTCGAGGATGGCGCTGCGGACAAGTGCGGTACCAATAAGGGCGTCGATAGCGAGTTCAAGGTCGGCGTCGGCTCGAATTTCACCGTGGTGTATGGCCCGCTCGAGCCTGTCTCGGACGCGGCCGTATTCCGGTGCGATGACAAGTGAGCGGACAAGCTGCGCGCCGTCGGGATCGGTTGCCATGTCGGCCATTAGGCCGGGCAATGCCGCGCGCGCCTCGGGCGCGGTCAATTCGTCAATGAGCCATTGATACGCGATGGTGAGGTCATCGACGAGGCTGCCGGTTTCGGGGTCGGCGATCGCCGCGGTCTTTCCGAACGCCGCGGCGAAGACAAGTGCGGGCTTGGTCGGGTAACGCAGATACAGCGTTGGCTTTTGCACACCGGCACGAGCCGCGACCCCCTCCATCGTCAGGCGCGGGTAGCCCACTTCGGTAAGGAGCTGCCGGGCGGCGTTGAGGATGGCGTCATTGATGGCCGGGTCGCGCGGTCTACCTTGTCGTCTTGCCTCCACCCAGAACATAATATACGGTCCGTATAGAAATACTGGGAGGCGCCGATGGCTTGTCGAGCTCCGATCGCACGGTGTACGGGCGCGGTGTTTCCGCGATGAATATCGAGTTGCTGATCGCGGGATTGACCGTGCTTGTCCTCGCGTTCGGGCATGCAGTCACCGGCGCGTTAGTGTTGGCGGGGTTGTCGACCGACAGTGTGTCGAAGACCCCGTTCGGCCCAGCGGACATGTCGGTTGGAATGGTCCGCTTTACCTGGCATGTGGTGACGGTCGTTCTGTTTGGAATCGCGGTGCTCGTTGTTGTCCTTGCGTTGGGTTCGTGGTCCGATCCGAGAACGTTGATTTTGCGCTGGCTCGCAGGACTTTTCGCAGCAGCGGCCACCACGGCGTTGATGATCGCCGGACGTACCCCGCGATATCTCCTGCGTCTACCGGGACCGGTCATTGTGACCATGCTCGCCATCGCCGCGCTCTGCTGGCACACAGCGAGATGACACTTGGACATATACGAGGCGGTGCGATCCAGGCATTCGGTCCGCGGTTTCACCAGTCGGCCAGTTGATCGTGACATTCTGTCCCGGGTACTCGCCGCGGCGACTCTGGCTCCATCCGGAGGAAATCTTCAGCCGTGGCACATCTACGTGCTCTGTGGTGATCGGCTCTCCGAACTCAAGAGGCGGGTCGCTCAGCGGGTCTCCGCCGGGGACAACGGTGACACGCTGGAGGTCGCGGCCTACCCATCACCGCTGGGAACTCCACACCAGCAACGGTTAGCTGACTTCGCACAACGCCGCTACGCCGCCTTGGGAATCGCTCATGACGATCACGCCGCCCGTGCCCGGGTCCGCGCCGAGAACTGGAACTGCTTCGGTGCCTCCACAGCCCTGTTCTGTTACCTCGACCGCGATATGCCACCGCCGCAATGGGGGGACGCGGGAATGTACCTGCAGACAGTGATGCTCTTGCTGCGCGCGGAGGGACTGCACAGCTGCCCCCAAATCGCTTGGGCCGAATATCACCGCACCGTCGCCGAGGTCATCGAACCCCCGTCGCACAAGATCTTGTACTGCGGACTGTCGATTGGGTTCATCGATCCAACAGCGCCTCGACCACACATACCTCGCGCACCGCTCTCGGAGACCGTCACCTTTCTGGAGTAAGCGGACATATCTCGTGACTACTCCCCTCCTGCCGACGAATACGACGGACTCGGATATGCGGATTTACCGGTAAAGTACTGCATATTTTCTATTTCCCTGTATAACAACGGTTTTCACGAATCACAGATGTACCGATAATTCGTACGTCGCGGCTGAATCACTCGCCCAATGCTTTTCGCCTAGGCATCTATGCGTTACATCTGTCGCTGTTGATTCATCTGATGAACCAATCACTGCGGTGAAGCTCACGCGGCTCGATCGCCGGTGGCAAGTAGCGCTGCTCCCCCGCTGGGGGAGCAGCGGGATGCGTCTGACGAAGTGTCAGCTTGGTGTGTCAACGAGTTGGGCGATGAGCGGTTCGGTTTGATACAGCGTGGCGCCGATGTTGGTCATCTCAGCACGTCCGCGCTCGTCGAGGCCGGATAGGGCGTCTTCGACAATGACGATTCGGTAGTCGCGTTCGCTGGCCTCGTAGATGGTGGTGCGGGGGCAGTTCGGGTAGTTGCATCCGGCGACCACGACGGTGTCGACGTTGTTGGTGTGCAGGTGCTCGTGGAGTCGGGTGCCGAAAAAGGCGCCCCACCGGGGTTTGTAGAGGACGACCTCGTGCTCGCCGAGGTATTGGGCTTGTCCGGACAGGAGTAGCTCGTCGTCGAGTTCGACGACCGGTTCCGGCGCCAGGCCGGCGGCAAGTAGCCGGCCCGGGGTTCCGGGCCGCAGCATCGGGATCGAGCCGCTGACAAGGTCCTTGCGCACTGGCTCGGCGTTGCTGCCGTCGGCGAGGTAAAGCCGCACGATGTGCACAATCGGCAGGCCGGAGTCGCGAAATGCGCGGCAGAGGTTAGCGATCCGCGGCACCGCCGCTGAGGTGCCCGCGATCTCGAGCGCTCCCCCATCCAAGGTGTCGACCTGCACGTCGATCGTCAACAACACCGCCGAGGCGAAATGCGGCTCGATCAACGACGACATCGCTCAAGCTTACGAAACTGCCCAGCCCCACCAAGCGCTAAGCGGTCAGGGGTGTCGCGAACTAGCCAGGCTGCGATTCGCATGGTTTGACAGAATGACTGTTGATGGAGCTGTCAGATTTTCGCGCGTTGAGCTTCGACTGCTACGGCACACTGATCGATTGGGAGACCGGCCTTTCTGCCGTACTCGGGCCGTGGGCCCGCGCGCACAATCTCGAGGTCGACGAGGACCGACTGCTGGCCGCCTTCGGTCACCACGAGTCACGGCTGGAGGCGCAGAACCCTGATGCGCTGTATCCCGACATCGTGGCGCACACCACCTGCACCCCCTTCACCGATCCGGCCCGACTGGGAATTCCCCTCGATGCGAGCTTTCGCTGAAGCCTGTCACTAGAGGCTAAACAGCATCACCCATATGGGATGTCACAGCAGCAGGATTCGAAACGGCCTAGTCGTCAATGCCGTCGTGCCGCCCGCCCAGACCTTTGGCGAACCGAAGGCTCTGTGACGATCAGGAGGAATACGTCTTGCAACTCAATGTGTCGCTACCCTGCTGGGGGATACCGCTCAGATAGCCAGTTCTCCCCGCACAGCGGTAACGGCAGCTCCGGTGAGGCCGACGCGGCCGTTGCGTAGGTGAACATCGACGCGGCCACCGCGCGCGGAGAGTTGGTAGCCGGTCATGGCGGTTTTGCCGATTTTTGCTGACCAGTACTGGCCGAGAGTGCAGTGCGCGGAAGCGGTGACGGGGTCCTCGTCGATACCGGCTGCGGGTGCGAAATAGCGTGAGACGAAGTCGCAGTCATCCTCACCGCGGGCGGTCACGATGAGACCTCGCGCATCGACTTTGGACAGCGCTGCGAGGTCGGGTGTCAGTTGGCGCACGGCATCAGACGACGTCAGTTCGACGAGCAGGTCGTATCGGCCGCGCGCCGTCGCCTGGGGCGTAAAGCCCAGTACGGCAAGAATTGTGGGAGGCGCAGGGCAACGTTGGAGGTCGTCGGCAGGAAAGTCTAACGTGACGCGTTGATCAAGCTCTCGGCGTGCGCCGAGCTGGCCGGCGCAGGTCGCGAAAGCGATTGCCGCGCCGGGCTCGCCGAGTTCATACAGGATGTGTGCGGCGGCCAGCGTGCCGCTGCCGCACAGTGAAAGTTCGGTACACGGGCTGAACCACCGTAGTTCTGGATGCGGATTCCCCTGGCGGACGAATGCGGTGGCGGGCAGATTCACTTCCGCCGCTAGCTGCTGCAGCCACGCATCCGGCGGCCAGGCCGAAGTCACCAGGCAGACCGCATTGGGATTGCCGGCAAAAGGGATATCAGTGAAGCAATCGACGATGAAAAACCGCATCACTTAATCATGCTTGACCAGAACCGACTTCCCTATCTAGTCGACGGGTTGGGCGTTTGGACCTCGGCCGGTCGCGTGCGGCCACGCCAGCTAGATGATTTGGCGTTGGATGTCGTGCAGATGGTGGTGTACGTCGTGGACCGTGTGGACCGCGAGCCATCTCAAGGAGCGTGTGTGGACTTCGGGATAGTTGTAGATGAGCGTGCGGTCCCAGTCGCGGTCGGACAGTCTCGCCAGGACGTTGCCGAGCAACGCGGCGGCGTCGAGGAGCTGGCGGGCGACGTCGGTGGGGTGTTGGTCGTCGTACCCGTCGTGCTCGACGCGTTCCTCACGCCCCATCGTGGCGCATTCCGCGCCGTCGGTTCGCCGACCCGCTAGTGCTCGCTCGCGTTGGACGAGAAGCACATCGCGGATATGACAGCCGTATTCGAGTGCAGACCAGGTGTCGGGTTGGGGCCGTCGCCTCAAGTCGACGTCGGTGCGTTCGAGGGTGCCTGCTACCTTGGCCGCTAATTCTTTAAGACGGTACTGCGCAGTGGAGGCCTCATCCAGGTCATAAGTGAAATCGCACTCCGCGCAGTAATCCTTCACACCGTGATCCTTGCAAACGTCGCCGGTTGTCGGCGAGCCATTTAGATGTCCACACCTACAGACCACGAGTGCCCTATCTCCGAGGTGCCAGTGGTCGCTATGGCCCGATGGCTGCCGCGCGCTGGACGTGGGAAATTAGTCCCATGTCAGCGAAGGCACTCATACGCTCGGCGATCGTGGAGGACGCTCCGGCGTGCGTCGCGATCTACCGCCCCTACGTCGAGACCACAGCGATCACCTTCGAAATCGAGACCCCCACCTCAGCGGAGATGGCTACGCGCATCGAAAGCGCGCTCGCGACCCACGAATGGCTCGTCCTCGAGCGCGATGGCAACGTCATCGGCTACGCGTATGCCCACCCATTCGGCACGCGCGCCGCATACCAATGGTCCACTGAAACAAGCATTTACATCGGTGCCGAGTACCGCCACAGCGGCGGCGGACGCAAGCTCTACACACAACTTCTACAGCGACTCAAGGCCCGCGGCTACCACCGAGCATTCGCTGGCATCACACAGCCCAACGAAGCTAGCAACAACTTCCACCGATCCTTCGGCTTCGAACAGGTCGGTTTATACCGGCGCGTCGGGTGGAAACACGGTCGCTGGCACGACATCGCCTGGATGCAAGTTGATCTGGTCAGCACAGCTCACGAAGATGACCCACCACGGCCAGTCGTTTGAAATCCGGCAAGGTCGATGCCCACATCTGGCCAGTCTGACGAATATGTACAAATCGAATATGCAGGCTTACCAGTAAAGTACTGCGCATTCCGTAATATACTGTGGCCCAGCATAATTCATATGCCGTTAAACACAGGGCAGCGAGCGCGGCTGTGGCACAGCGACATTCGACATTGAAGAGGTACCCGAAGTTGCACGTATTACGTCGCTGTCGAGCAATTGGCGGGCGGGGGACTGCTGCACTCATGCGGGCCAGGCAGCCCGGTGCGGCTGGGCCGGGTTAGATGCTGCCGATGAATGCGCGCAGCTGATCGGCCACCGCCGGCTCAGCCTCGACGTTGAGTGTCGATATTGGCCCTCTGCCAGCGAGCCATCGGAGGAGATCGGCTGCGGTCCCGGTTACAACGGCCCTCGGGTTGCGACGATCAGGCCCGAAGGTCCATTCGTGCCCATCGGTTGTGCGGATGGTCAGCTGACTAGCAGTGGGCAGGCGCTTGGCCTGATATCGGATCAGCGGCGGAATCGCCTCGGCGAGGTGGTTTGGAGCGTGGTGAGCCAGACCGTTGGTCGTGGCGAGGTCGTCATGATGCATCCACACCTCGAAGAGTGTGGACGCTGCGACTGCCGGGGCTAACAACAAACGCGGGCAGCGGTGGCGGAGCCGAGCGATGACCGCAGGGTAACCGTTGCGGCGTTCCCGGTTGATAGCGGACGCAATTACCTGGGGCTTCGGATGAAATTGGGCGCCCCTCGCCGCCAGCACCCGTATGCAGAATGCGAGCGTACCGGCCGCCCGGTCGGCTGCGACAACATGCGCCGCAAGGTCGAACGCTGTCCAATCGCCGCATCCAGCTGAAGCGTCGGGACCCACGACCTCCAATGCGTCAGCCAGCATGGCTCGCTCGGCCTCGACTTCCTCAGCAACGGCCATGGCGCGCGTCTCCCCTATTGTGTTCCCGACCCGATCCGGCCTTATTATTACCACATAGTTCCCTTATTTTTCTTATTTTTGGTGTAGCGTCTACCACCATCGAGTTCTGACTGTGGCGAGAGGGACAACCTGTGAGTGTGCCGTACGGCCAAGTGCCCCAATTGGTGCCGATCCCTGACGCGGCGGCGGCATACCGTCTCATCTACGAGCGTGTCGATGCGCTGGTTCGCGGGCGTGATGGCATCGCAGCGCAGGCAGTCCCCGCCTGTCCCGGCTGGACCGTCCGACAGGTGGTTGCGCACCTGGCCGGTGTTGCCCAGGACATCGTGGCGCTGAACTTGGAAAAGAAGGGCACCGGGCCCTGGGCGGACGCACAGGTCGCCCGACTGGGCGGACACAGCATTGACGACCTACTCGACGTGTGGGGGCAGTCGCTCGACTCGGTTTCGGCGAACCTCGCATTTGCCTCCGGTGCAGGGGTATGCCAGCTCGTGTTCGACACTCTGACCCACGAGCACGATATCCGTGGCGCGCTAGGTGAGCCGGGTTCGCGCGCCGGTGATCTCGCGTTCACCGCGGCCCTGGGGTTCGTGACAACGATGGGTGACCGATTCATCCGACAGGCGGAGCTGCCGGCGCTGCGGTTGGCCACTCCCACAATCGGACCCGTACAACTCGGCGACCCGCACACCGCGCGCGGTCACATCGGACTCAGCATCTCGGATTTTGAGGCGTTGCGTTGCTTCGGTGGCCGGCGCAGCGTCGGACAGCTGCTGGCGCTTCCGTGGGACGGCGATCCGACGAACCTGATGCCCGCCTTCACCGACGTGCTTGCCGCCTTCACCAACGACGGCCTACGGCCCCCCACCGACGACCTGATCGAATAACGGCGCCGCCGTGGAGTGCGGCGCCGGCTCGACACCGTCATATCCACCGAATTATCCACTCCTGAAGGGAATCCCGGCAATGTCGACCGGCGCCTACAGCATGCAGATCGGGGACGCCGACGCGCGACGTCTACAGCTTCTCGGCGAGTTCTATGATCCGATGTCAGCAGCGTTCCTCGAGGCCGCCGGTGTGCGGCCCGCAGACACCGTCGCCGACGTTGGCTGTGGTCATGGCGGGGTCACCGAGCGAATCGCTGCCCGCGTCGGTGACGCCGGCCAGGTGTACGCCGTCGACGCCTCACCAGACCAGCTGCGAATCGCCCGCACCCATCTGGCAGACCGAGCCAATGTCACCTTCATCCAGGCAAGCCTCGAAGACGACCCCCTGCGCGGCCGCCGCGTCGACTGGGTCTACAGCCGCTTCCTGCTCATGCACGTCAGAAACCTCGACCGCGCACTGAACGCGATGGCCGACATGATCACCGACGGCGGCGCGCTTTTGCTGGAGATCGCCGATGTCGGCAGCCTC
>Ga0335075_10016855_pt1 | contig 10885 bp, 12 predicted proteins | sample Lox_Sample_24_FD_206723 | JGI IMG/M metagenome (GOLD analysis project Ga0335075, IMG submission 206723) | Soil microbial communities from Loxahatchee National Wildlife Refuge, Florida, United States - Lox_Sample_2.4 | ecosystem: Environmental > Terrestrial > Soil > Wetlands | place: USA... | reverse complement strand
GCCGTGCGCGAAAAGGCGGCCGCCGCGCTGCCCGAGAGCGCCGGGCGAGACTATCAGCTGAAGGGAATCGATCAGCCGGCGAGACTGTGGGCGGCGTGAGGGTATCCGTTCGTATGTGCGAGGGTGTGGTCTTTGCTCGTGCCGGCGGTTCACAAAAAGGGCATTGTTTAGGAATAGGGAGTGACAAACTTCGGAAAGTAGACAGACAACGGAGTGTCCACCTCAGCTTCGGCTGCAAGCACGCGCCTTATTTTGGCTTCCAATCTCGGAACGGTAGGTCTCGATCTTGGGCACCAAGCGATAGATGTCTCGGTTGTCAATGACGATGGTGCCCATCTGGTGAACGTCAAATGGTAACTTGTCGCCGAAGGGGATTATCTGGACGATCGGCATCCTCGTGGCGTGACGCAGAGCCAGTTCATAGAAGACGTTCGAGTTGTGGAAAGAAAGATCAGCGATCACTAAGCGGGATCGGAGAATATATTCGATCACTTGGGGCGTGATCACGCCCGGCTTGTCGATAGCGTGGGCTCGCACCACCTTCAAGCTGAAAGGTTGCACTGCCGATTCTACGATACTGCCGAGGAAGAGATCTGGGTGCTTGCGTTGCTCTGATCCGTCTTCTCCAATTGCAGTTATGTAGAAGCAGGTGGTCTCGAGCTCCGCGTGCTCCTGAGTCACGAGGTTTCGCTGCTCGCTGATCGGTGAAGATGTACTGGCTGTTGGCACCGAAGTAGTCGCAGGAAGCGCGTCGAGCATATGATCTACTGACACAATACGGTCGGCACCCGAGAGAGTCTGTAACAGTGCCACGAATCGAAGGTTTACGATAAAGAGCCCGTCCGGGAAGATAACGAATCGTTAGAATCGTTTGTGAATCAAGGGCGGCGGCCTGATTGCGTTGGAGGTCGCCTGTGTGGAGGGACGAAAATCGCGGGCGCTATGAGCGCAGCAAATTGCGCTATCCGAGCGATCTGACGAACCAGGAATGGGCGCTGGTGGAGCCGCTGATCCCGCCGCCCAAGCGGGGCGGCGCCAAGCGGACGGTCAACGTCCGCGAGGTCGTCAACGGCCTCATGCACGTCTTGAGCAGCACCGCCTTCGTCATCTCCTCCACGAACAGGGGTATTCCGTCGGCGCGCTCGACCATGTCGTTCCGAATATTTGTAGCCAGTGGCTTGTCGCCGGCGACCTGGTCGATCAGCGCCATTCCTTCAAGGGGAGCCAGCCGAGTGATCGTCCGCGAGGTCACGTGCGAACGCCCGAGCCAAGATGGCGCGAATTCCGGCCGGAAAGTCACGAATAGTAGAGCACTCATGGCATCGATTTGGTCTACCAGCCGGCCCAATACTTCCAGGCTCGATGGATCGGCCCAATCTGCGTCTTCGAAGATCATTAGGACGGGTGACTTGCGTGCGCTCGCATCAATCTGCCCGATCAGCGCCTCCAATGTCTTTTGCCGGCGCTGTTGAGAAGACAATTCCAGCGCGGGATAACGTCCGTCGTTGGGCAAGGACAGCAACTCGGCCAGAAGCGCGGCGTCCTCGCGAGAGGTGGCAGGCGTCGCGAGGAGCGCGTCGAGCTTGTCCAGCTTCGTCTTCGCGTCGTCGTTTCGCGCGAACCGAGCCGCCCGTGTCATGTGAGCAATGATCGGACAGAGGGCGCTGTCAGTGTGCTGGGGCGAGCAAAAGTAGCGCATGCGCACATGCGGCTCACCCACCAGGCGTTCGAGGATAGTTGCCGCCAGGCGTGACTTGCCGATACCGGCCTTGCCACAGAGCAGCACTACCTGCCCCTCGCCCGACTTCGCTTTTGCCCAGCGGTGAAGCAGAAGTTCGCTCTCTTCCTCCCCACGAGTGCCGTCAGCCCGTCGGCGTGCAGCGCCTCGAAGCGGCTCTCCTGCGCACTCTCCCTCATCGCTGCGAAGGCACGTGTGGGTCCGGCGACGCCCTTAAGCTCTTGCGCGCCGAGGTCCCGGAACTCGAACAGGTCACCGAGTAATCCGCGCGTCCGCTCGGCGATGACGACGCTGTCGGGTTCGGCGATCCCTTGCAGTCGCGCGGCGAGGTTCGGTGTATCGCCGACCACGCCCCGCTCTTGCGACTCTCCTGAACCCAGAAGATCGCCCACAACCACGACCCCGGTTGCAATTCCAACGCGCACATGCAACCGCGCGCCTGCGGCCGTTTCCAGCTTCGGGCCGGCGTCGGCGATCGCGAGTCCGGCCCTGACCGCACGTTCGGCGTCGTGCTCGTGCGCCAACGGATAGCCGAAGTAAGCGAGCACGCCGTCGCCCATGTATTTAGCGACAAAGCCGCCGTTGCGCTGGATCAAACTCGCGCAGCATTTATGATAGGCGGCGATGATCCCGTGCATATCCTCAGGATCGAGCCGTGCGGCGAGCGCCGTCGAGCCGACCAGGTCGCAAAACATAACGGTGATCCGCCGGCGTTCGGCAATGTCGTAGGTGGGAGGTTCAACGCGGCTTGTTTTCGTGACAGCTGGATCAGCGGACGTCCTGTCCAACGGACGCGACACCGAGTTCCTTGAGGTCATCGCCCGCAATTGCGGACGATCTCGCCGTCGATTTGATTGTCACGGAATGCCGACTCGTATTCGCCGAGCCCAAGGCTTCGTAGCCAGTCCCCCACGTCCATGTTAGCGTTTCCCCCAAAGGCTACGCTCAGACGACCGACCAAACCGGACATGCTCTCTAAAAGCACATTCGGACCAAGCCCTACACGCCTAATAACCAAAGGTCATAGCGGCTGACCGACGTGGGCCCAGTCTCGCATCCCGATGGAGGTGGTGGTTTCGGGTTGAGCGATGAGCTTTCGCCACGCTTCGCATGCGGCGTCGACGATGGCGTCGTAGTTTTCGAAGACCCGATTTGAGAGCCAGTTATGGCGCAGATATTGCCAGATGTTTTCGACCGGGTTGAGCTCCGGCGCACGCGAGGGCAGGAAGATCGGGGTGATGTTTTCGGGCACGTCGAGCTTGCCCGTAATGTGCCATCCGGCTCGGTCGAGCAGCAACACGGCGTGGGCGCCCGCGGCGACATTGCGCGAGATTTCGTCGAGGTGAAGCTGCATCATGTCGGTGTCGGCGTAGGGCAGCGCGAGCGCGGCACCGACCCCACGGGCCAGGCAGATCGCGCCGAACAGGTAGGCGTTGTCGTAGCGTTGATCGGCGGGCTGCCTGGGCCGCGTTCCGCGCTTAGCCCACTGGCGCACGAGGCCGTTCTTCTGGCCGATCCGGGCCTCGTCTTCAAACCATATCTCGACCGGCGTCGTCGGCCTCGATCCGACGGGTGCGGTCGTCATGCGGCGTAGGGTGAGGCGCGAGACGCTGGTCGCTTTGGCTGAGAAGCTTCCTGCGTGCATCGTGGGCATGGAGGCCTGCTGCGGCGTCCATCATCTCGGCAGAGTGTTGGTGGCTCAAGGTCACGACGTCCGGCTGATGTCGCCGGAATATGTGCGGCCTTACGTCAAGGCGCAGAAGAACGACGATCGCGACGCCGAGGGGATCGCGGAAGCTGCGACGCGGCCGACGATGCGGTTTGTCGAACTGAAGAGCCAGGACCATCTCGACATGCAGACGCTTCATTGATCGCGGGGCCGGCTGGCGCCCCTCACTTCATGCGCTCCGCCGGCTTTTGCCACGCCGCGACCGCGTGCAGGATGCGAAGCGCCGCGCAAGCCGCGCCATAGCCGTTGTCGATATTGACGACCGATATTCCAGGCGCGCAACTGGCGAGCGCGGCCCGCAGGGCCGTCGCCCCGCCGCGCGCGACCCCGTAGCCGACCGATGTCGGCAGCGCGATCACCGCGCTCCCAACCAGGCCGCCGAGGACGCTGATAAGCGCCGCATCCATGCCCGCGGCGACAATGACGATGGGAAACGAACGGATCTCGTCGATCCGTTCAAGCACGCGCCAAAGGCCCGCAACGCCGACATCCGTATATTCCCGATACGGCTGGCCGGCGAAGGCCAAAGTCCTCGCAGCCTCGCGGCCGGCCGGCAGGTCGGACGTGCCGGCCATGACGATCGCTGCCGGCGGAGCGAGCCGCGCCGCGCGAGGTTCGCCAAGAATGGCGGTGCGCGAAACGGGATCGTACGTGAGTTCAGCGCCTCGGCGCTCAAACAGCGTGTCGAATTTCGATTGGTCGAGACGGGTGAGCAGCATCCGGCCCGTCTTCGCCTTGACCGCGTCCACGATCGCGGAGATCTGATCGACGGTCTTGCTCTCGCAAAAGAGCGCCTCATCCAGGCCGATTCTCGCTCCGCGATCAAAGTCGACCTTGAATTCCGGCGTCATGCAGGCGAACGCAGGAAAGCGCCGCCATTGCGGTACGGTTCGAATTTGAGATCGAGCGCAGGCGCGATTTCGGCGAAGATACGCTCCGCCTCGGCGCGCGCTTCGTCCTGGCGCGCGCCGGCGATCGCGGCCAGGGTTTCGGGATCAAGCTCGATCACGATTCCCCTCGCTCGCACCCGGCAGCGGACGGTTGCGGCCGGAAAGTCCTTTGCGATGCTGCGCTCGACCGCATGGATCGCCTTGAGGACCTGCGGGCGGATCGCAATGCCGGTCTCGACCCTGCTCGAGAGGCAGGGCGCCGCCGGCAGTTCGGATAGAGCGCCCAAGCCCAGATCGCGAGCAAGCGCGCGCACGCCCCTCTTGTCGACGCCGGCCTCGAGATAGGGGTGGCGCACGGAGTGATGTTTCGCGGCTTGGAGCCCAGGCCGATATTCCGCCAAGTCGTCGAGATTGGCGCCGGAGAGAATCTGCGCGTCGGTGTGGCGCGCGATGCAGCCATAAAGGTTGGTCTTGCAGAAGAAGCAGCGATCGACCGGATTGGCCAGATAGGCCGCGTCCGTGAATTCTCCCGCGTCAACAATTCGCAGCCGCCAGCCCTGATCGGCGGCGAGCCGTTTGACGCGCTCGGTCGCTTCGTCCGGCACGGCAGGCGAGACGGCGTGAAAAACCTCGACGCTGGACACCGCGATGCGATGGGTGAACGTCGCCAGCGTCATGCTGTCGACGCCGCCGCTGACCGCGACCGCCAGCGATCCCTCCATGCTCGACAAGACGGCGGCCAATCGAGCCTGGACGCTCCCGCCCGCTTCGTGCGTCTGCATTTCAAGAGCCCCCGCCATTCCGATCGCTCGGGTCGAGCGCCTGCGCCGCCGCTTCGCGCCGCAAGCGCGCACGGGCGACGTGGCTGCGATGATGCGCCACGTCGGCGGCCTCCGCCTTGCCTGTTCGAACTCCGCCCGGCCGCTCGACGATCTTGACCTGCAATTTTCCTCCGTCCGTCTCAACCGTCTCCACATGACGGCGCAGGACCGCGCCTTCCGTCAGCTGGTGTCTCAGGCCGATGGTCGTGGTCTCCTCGAAGCAGGCGGCAATCACATTCTCCAACTCGCGAGGCTCAAGCAGAACCTGGACGTGCGCCGCCATTCGCCCCTTTTTACCGACGACCGAAGACTGGGTCACGTCCAAAACCCCCTGCGACGCGCGGATATGATCCAGTCCAGCGGCCAAATCCTCCGGGCACTGATCGTCGACCTCGAACGTGATCACCGCCAGGCGCCTCCGCCCGATCGGGCCTGCGGCCGCCGCGGTCGCTTCGTCGAACGCCAGCACTCTGAGGCAATTGCTGAGACCCGGCAGGGTTCGGGCGCCGAATCCGACGCCGCTGCGCTTGAGCTCGCGAATCCGCCCGCTGAGCGGCGCGCCTGGGTCGATGAGATAGCGCGCGAGAGCAGCCCCGGTCGGCGTAACCCGCTCGCCCGGAATGCCGTCGTCGATCGTGGTGAGGCCGCGCATGAGGAGCGCCGCGGCCGGCGCGGGCACAGGCAGAACGCCATGGGCGGTATCGATCCGCCCCGATCCTATCGGCAGCGGCGCCGAGGTCCAGAGATCGGCGCGGATGAGCGCGATCAATTGCGCGGCAGCGACGATATCGACAATCGAATCGACCGCGCCGACCTCATGAAAGGCAACCGAGTCAACCTCGACGCCGTGCACTTTGGCTTCCGCCTCGGCCAGAAGCGCGAAAATCGCGATCGCGTGTTGCTTGACGTCAGCGTCGAGGCCGGAGCGGCCAAGCTCGGCGCGAATGTCAGCCCACGCCCTGTGGCCGCTGGTGTGCTCGTGACGTCCAGCTCGCTTGTCGGCGCTCGACGGATGATTATGGCGATCGGCGCGGGGCCGATGCGTGGAAGCGTCAACCCCGACGACAAATCGGCTTCCGGCGAAGAAATGATCGTGATGCGGCGCAAACTGGCACTCCGCGGCGGCGCCGAGGTTGAGGGATGCGATCGCCGACTGCACGCGCGGCCAATGTTCGGGGAAGGCGTCCAGAAGCGCGGCTGCGAACATGTCGCCTGACAAGCCGCCGAGCGGATCGAGATGAATATCCAAAGGAAACTCTCCTCACTCGAAGCGGCCCGCGATCTCAAACGGCCAGTATAGCGCATCCAGCCTCGCGCAGCCTCGCGCGCGCGGGCGAGGCCGCGGCGCGGGGCCTATAATTGACAGCGGGCAGCGCATGTTCGATCAATGCGACGAGTGATGCTTTCCTTGAGGCCTGCGGCGCTTTCAAAGGAGCGCTTCATCGCGTTTCCCGCGGCCGAGCACGGCGACCGAAAGTGGAGCGAGCCCTTACGCGGTCGAGCCGATGAGAACGAGAGCGCGCGCCCATGTCAGCCCCTGAATCGATCGGCCTTCTCTACGGCCGCAGCCAGCTTAAATTGCGCCTGCCCGCCGATGCGGAAGTCACCCTGATCGGCAAGGGAAAGCTCGAGAAGATCGCCGATCCGCAGGCGGCCGTGCGGCGCGCGTTGTCCAAGCCGATCGGCTCCCCGGCGCTGGCCGAACTCGCGCGCGGACGCAAAAGCGCCTGCATCCTGATTTGCGACATCACTCGGCCCGTGCCCAACCGTCTCTTCCTGCGGCCGATGATCGAGACGCTCGTCGCCTCAGGGGTTGCGCTCGACCGCATCGTCATTCTGGTTGCGACCGGTCTGCATCGTCCGAATGTCGGCGAAGAACTGGCCGAACTGGTTGGCGATCCCTGGGTCATGAGCCATGTTCGAATCGAGAACCATGACGCGCGCAACGACGCCGATCATGTCGACCTCGGCGTCACCGCGACGCGCGGGACGCCGGTCAAGCTCGACCGCACCTTCGTTGAAGCCGATCTGCGCATCGCGACGGGTCTCGTCGAGCCGCATTTCATGGCCGGCTGGTCGGGCGGGCGCAAGGTCGTCGCGCCCGGCGTCGCCCACCACGAGACCATCCGCACCTTCCATTCCGCCCGTTTCATGGAGGACCCGCTCGCGGTTCAGTGCAATCTCATCGGCAATCCGCTTCACGAGGAGCAGCTTGAGATCGTCCGGGGCCTGGGCGACGTGTACGCGCTCAACACGATCATCGACGACGACCGGGATCTCGCTTACGTCAATTTCGGCGAGATCCTCGCGAGCCATGCGGCCGCGGTGAAATTCGTCGATGGCGCGATCCGCGTGCCCGCGGCGCGCAGGTTCAAAACCGTGGTCACCTCCTCGGCCGGCTATCCGCTCGACAAGACCTATTATCAGACGATCAAGGGGATGGTGACGCCGATGGATATTCTGGCGCCCGGCGGCGCCTTGATCATCGCTTCGGCGTGCTCCGAAGGATTCGGGTCGAAGGAATTCCGCGCCGCCCAGCGCCGGCTGATCGAACTCGGGCCCGACAGGTTCCTCGCGACCCTGACCGCCAAGTCCTTGGCCGACGTCGACGAGTGGCAGACGGAAATGCAGCTCAAGCCGATGCGGGTCGGTCGAATCTCGCTCTATACGTCGGGCTTGTCGGACGAAGAGCGCGCTTTGACCGGCGTCGAGATGGTCGCCGACCTCGACGAGACGATCGCGCGCAGCATCGCAAGCGCCGGCGATCCCCATGTCGCCGTCATCCCCGAGGGTCCCTATGTGGTTCCCTTTTACGATGCGGCATGAGAGGCGGTCCGGGTCGGGCGCGCCGCCTGACTCATTGGCTTCGCGGCCTCCGCCTTCGACAACCGGCGCGCGAGCCCGTTGCAAACAAAAGGAAACAGATGCGCATAAACGGAAGTAAATTTGCTTCCTTTTGCTTCATTTTATTTCCTTTTTATTTCCTTTTATTTCCCCGAATCGGGACTTTTCAAAGGGTTACGAGCGAAAGAAATAAAAAAAATCGCCTGCCGCCTCGGCTCAACTCTGAGGTTGTGGTCCGCCAGCGATGTCAAACAGCCATGGGCTTCGCCTCGCCCGGCCGCCGGCCGAGCGAGCTGATTCCGTCAATAGGAACAGCATGGCGAGCGTTTCTGGTTTTGTCAAGTAAAATCACTGTTCATGCAGGATGGCTGAGGGCGTCGCGGCCGCGCAGCAGGCTTCAGGCCTCGCAGGAGGCCCAACCGACCGTGGTCAGCTTGCCGTCCGATTGCCGGCGCGCCCAAACATCGAGCTCGACCTTGCGCCGCTCCGCTCCCGAAGGCGTCGCTTGAGTGACGAGAGCGCAAATCTCCACCGGATCGAAAACCTGAAGCATGTTGATAAACTTGAGCTTGAACCATCCTTTGGTGAACCAGGCGGCGCCGAACGCCCGCGCGCAGAATTCGCCGACCAGGCCGGCCTGCTGCTGGCCCTGCACGATCAAAGTCGGCAGCTTGCCGGCCCGCGCCACTTCGAGATCATCGACCGCGCCCGCCATGCAGGCGGCGGCGCCCTCATGCCGGGTTGTCACAAACCGGATGTCTTTCGCATCACGGACCGCGTCCGTGATCGCGAGCGTCTGGCCGCCAGGGACGCCGAACACGAATTGAACGCCCAGCGCTCGCAGCGACTCGACGACCAGCCGGCCGCCGGTGGCGCTGTGTCCAGACGCATGGGCTTGAACAGCAGTCGCCACTCTCAACGCTGCCAAAACGCGCGGAGACCGAGGACCATAACCAACTCGATACGGGTGACTGGACAAGTCGCGTCACGCCTGCCTTTATGTGGCGCGTGCTGTCCGGCGACCCACGCGGCGAGGAAGCGGCTCCGCGTCGGAACGAATGACTGAGCGATCGTCCACTCTCCTCTCCCAATTGCGCGAGGCCTTCGACGCTGACCACGCGCTTGCGCTCCTCAGGCGGGCGATCGCGACGCCGAGCGTGACCGGTGAGGAGGCCGCCTTCGCGGCGTTGCTCAAGGACGAGCTTGCCTTGATTGGCGCGGAGAACGTCACATCGAACGATTTCGAGCCTGGCCGCCCGAACGTGTGGGGTCGGAGGCGTGGACGGGACGGCGGCGAGACATTGCTAATGATCGGTCACACCGACACCGTGCATGTGCGCGGCTGGCGGGAGCGATGGGCCGGTACTGAGCGCGAAGATCCGTTTTCAGGCGCGCTGGTCGATGGGCGCGTCTGGGGTCGCGGCGCAAGCGACCTCAAAGCCGGGCTTTGCGCCTCTCTCGAAGCTGTCCGCACGCTTGATCGCGCCGGTTTGCCGCTCGATCCAACCGTGCTGTTTGCTTTCGTCGGCGATGAGGAGAGCGGCGAGCCCGGCAGCGGCGTCAGCGCCGGCGCTCGCGCCTTTGCTCGTTTGATCGAAAACGGAAGCGTTCCAAAGCCGGACATGGCGATCTATGTCGAGCCGACCATGCTCGACGTCTATGTCGCGCACATGGGCTTCATCCTTTGCGATATCACGGTGGTCGGCAAATCGGCCTATTTCGGCGTGCCGGAGCTCGGAGTGGACGCTTTGAAGGCCGCGCATCCGGCGCTCGCTGCGCTGTGGCGGTACTCGGACGAGCTGGCGGCGGCCGGGTCTCATCCCCTGGTGGGCTCGGGCTTCGTGCTGCCGACCGGCGTCCAGGCGGGCGGCTATATCGCTGTTCCGGGCGAATGCTCTATCAGCCTGATCGCCAAGGCGCCGCCGGGCGCATCGCTCGACCGGGTTCGCGAGGGCCTCGAGGCCGCCGTGCGCTCGACAGTGACGGACGAGCGCGTGCAGATCCGGTTCTCCTATCCGACCCACCGCGATCATGCGATCGGCGGGCAGCCGTTCGAAAGCGCTCCAGACTCGACGCGCCTCGAAGCGTTCGTCGCGGCCGTTCGCGCCGTGCGCCCGGACAGAGGCAGGATCGAAGCCGCGCCCTACTGGTCGGAGCTGCCGATTTTCGCCGCGCTCGGCATCCCCGGAATCTATTTCGCGCCGGGAGACATTCGCGTCTGTCACACTGCGGAGGAGAATGTGTCGCTTGACGATTACTTCGATGGCGTTCTCGCCCTCGCGGCTTTCCTGGCCGGAGCCATTGCGCCTGATCGAAAGGGAGGGATGGCGCGTCCTCGGCAACGGGTGCAAACCAATGGCGTCGCCGCCCTATAAGTCCCAGGAAACGACGAGTTGCCAATCCAAGGAAGAAACGGACATGCAGACCAAAACAGGCGTCCTACCGCTGGCGATTGCAGGCTTTGCGGCCACAGGGTTCATCTTGTGCGCGACGGTCGCGCAGGCGGGCGAGACGGTCGGGCCGGGCGGAGAGAAGGCCACGCCGTCAAGCGAGCTCAGGCTCACCGACGCGGAAGTCGCGAAACTCAAGGGCGGCAAATACACGGCGGCGCTTTTGTGGCACACCTCCTCCGACTTCGTAAACGCGGTCACCGCCGGAGCGACCGACGAGTTCAATCGGCTGGGAATGACCGTCGTCGCTCAGACGGACGCCGGCTTCGACGCCGCGAAGCAGAAGAGCGACGTCGAAACCATTCTGGCCAAGAAGCCGAGCGTAATCCTCGCGCTCCCTCTGGACCCTGTGACTTCGGCCGAGGCGTTCAAGCCGGCGGTCGCCGCGGGAGTGAAGATCGTCCTTCTCTCCA
>Ga0335075_10016854_pt1 | contig 10887 bp, 7 predicted proteins | sample Lox_Sample_24_FD_206723 | JGI IMG/M metagenome (GOLD analysis project Ga0335075, IMG submission 206723) | Soil microbial communities from Loxahatchee National Wildlife Refuge, Florida, United States - Lox_Sample_2.4 | ecosystem: Environmental > Terrestrial > Soil > Wetlands | place: USA: Florida... | reverse complement strand
CGACGGTGAGGTATTGGAGCTCCAAGCCGGACCGGAGCGGGCTGCGGTCATTCTCAGTGGCCGCGTCGACGCGACCGTGGGGGAGACCGCGCTGGGCCTCGCCGGCGGGCGGCTCTCGGTGTTCGAGGCGCCCGGCGACGCTGTATACGCTCCGGCAGGAATGCCCCTGCGCCTGCAGGCCCTCGACGGTCCCGCGCAGATCGCCGTCACTGCCACGCCCGCAGCGGCCAACGGCGCATCCCCTCGCATCATTCGCCCCGACGATCAGCGGATCGCCGAGGTGGGGAAGGGCAACTGGTCGCGGACGGTGCGCACGATCCTCGGGCCCGAGCACGAAGCGAGCCGGCTGCTCCTCGGCGAGACGATCAATCCGCCGGGGAACTGGTCCTCGTATCCGCCTCATCGCCACGATCGCCACGACCCGCCCCGCGAGGTGGACCTCGAGGAGGTTTACCTGTTCCGAGTTGACCCGCCGGGGGGTTTCGGCGTTCAGATCCGCTACGACGAGAAGGGCCACGAGGAGGCTTTTCTAGTCCGGGACGACGACATCGCGGCGATCCGCAGCGGCTTTCACCCGGTGGTTGCCGCTTCCGGGTACTCGCTCTACTACCTGTGGGTGCTGGCCGGCGAGGGACGCGAGATGATCCCCTACATGGATCCGGCTCACGCCTGGGTACAAGAGGGCTCCTGAGTCGGTTATGAGCGTGCTCGAGCTGACCGGTCCGCTGCTTCGCCTGCACCCCGAGGACCCGGTGGCGGTTGCGCGCCACGACCTGGCGGCCGGCGAGCCGCTGGCCGGCGGCGAGCGTCCACTGCTCACCCGCGAGCCGATTCCATCCGGGCACAAGGTCGCACTGCGGACGCTTGAGGAGGGGCAGCCCGTTCACAAATACGGCCAGGTGATCGGCATCGCCACGCGCCGGATCCTGGCCGGCGAGCACGTCCATGACCACAACCTGATCTCGCCCTCGCGCCGGCTCGCGCTCCCGCCGCCCGGGCGCCCGGCGGTTCGACACGTGATCACTCCCACTGGGAAGAGCGGCTCCGCGCCGCCGACCCGGCCGCAGACACCGGCGACTTTCGCCGGCATCCGGCGCCCCGACGGCCGAGTGGGGACCCGTAACTACGTGGCCGTGCTCAGCACGGTCAACTGCTCGGCCACCGTCGTGCGCCGGATCGCCTCGGCCTTCTCCGCCCCCGGTGCGCTCGACGAGCATCCCGCCGTCGACGGCGTGATCGCCATCACCCACGGCAGCGGCTGCGGGCTGAGCCGCGAGGGGGAGGGGTTCGATCTCCTCCGGCGCACGCTCACCGGATACGCGCGGCATCCCAACGTCGGCGGCGTCGTCGTGGTCGGACTCGGCTGCGAGGTCAATCAGGTCGCCGCCCTGGTCGACGAATTCGACCTCGCGCCCGGCATCCCCATCGAGCGCATGACGATCCAGCATCTGGGTGGCACGGCCGCGACGATCCGAGCCGGGGTGGAGGCGGTGCGCGAGCTGTTGCCGGTCGCGGGGGATGTCCGGCGCACGGAGGTGCCAGTGAGCGAGCTCGTTCTCGGCCTCAACTGCGGCGGCTCGGACGCGTGGTCGGGCGCGAGCGCCAATCCGGTGCTGGGGGCGGCGGTGGATCGGCTGGTCGCCGCCGGGGGGACCGCCGTACTCGGCGAGACGCCCGAGATCCACGGCGCCGAACATCTGCTCACGAGCCGCGCGGCGTCATCCGAGGTCGCCTCGAGATTGCTCGACCGCGTCGCCTGGTGGGAGCATTACGCGGCCGCCGATGGCGGCAACCTGGACAACAATCCATCGCCGGGCAACCGCGCCGGTGGCGTGACCACGATTGAGGAGAAGTCGCTGGGAGCGGTGGCCAAGGGCGGCTCGAGCCCGCTCACGGCCGTCTACGACTATGCCGAGCCGGTGACCGAGCGCGGGCTCGTGTTCATGGACACCCCCGGGTATGACCCCGTGTCGGTTACCGGGATCGTCGCCGGCGGCGCCAACCTGCTGTGCTTCACCACCGGGCGCGGGTCGGTGTTCGGATGCAAGCCCACGCCGAGCCTCAAGCTGGCGACCACCGAGGAGCTCTACCGGCGCATGCCCGACGACATGGACTTCAACTGCGGCCCTGTCCTCGACGGGCGGGCGAGCATCGACGAGCTTGGCGAGGCCCTGTGGCTCAAGATCATCGAGGTGGCCTCCGGCCGGAGCACCAAGAGCGAGGAGCTCGACTTCGGCGACGAGGAGTTCAACCCCTGGCAGCTCGGCTCGGTGCTGTGAGCGCCGCGACCAGCCATGCCGTCACGGCCGGCCGGTTAAACCTCGACGCACTGCGGGACCTTCCGTCCGAGCGGCGACCGCGGATCGATCCGCGCGGCTTGCCGATCGGGATCGTGCATCTCGGCATCGGCGCCTTCCACCGTGCCCATCAGGCCGTCTACACCGAGGAGGCGATGGCCCAGGCCGGCGGCGATTGGGGCATCTGCGGCGTCACTCAACGGAGCCGCGACGTCGTCGACGTGCTCGCTCCCCAGGACGGTCTCTACTCGCTGGCGGTGCGGGGCGAAGGGCCCGAGCGCCTGCGGGTGGTGGGCAGCGTGCGCGAGGTGCGGTGGGCGCTGGAAGATCCTGGCGGGCTGCTCGACCGGATTGCGCGCCAGCGCACCGCGCTGGTCAGCCTGACCGTCAGTGAGAAGGGCTATCGCATCGACCCGGCCACCAATCGCCTGCGGCTCGATGACCCGGGTATCGCCGCCGACCTTACGCATGGCACCAGTCGCACGGTGATCGGGCAACTCGTGCAGGGGCTCGAACGCCGGCGGCGCGCCACCGGCGCCCCGATCACGGTGCTCTGCTGCGACAACCTGCCGGGCAACGGTCGCGTCCTGGCTGGCCTGGTCGCCGACTTCGTAGAGCATCTGGCCGGAGCCGAGGCTTTGCACGAGTGGATCACGGCCGCGGTGCGCTTCCCCTCCACGATGGTCGATCGGATCGTTCCCGCCACCACCGCCGAGGACCGTGAGGCGGCGGCCCGCCTGCTCGGCGTGCGCGACCGCGGGATCGTGATCACCGAGCCGTTCAGCCAGTGGGTGATCGAGGACGATTTCGCCGGACCGCGGCCGGCCTGGGAGCTCGCGGGGGCAGAGATGACCGACGACGTCGCCCCGTACGAGCGGATCAAGCTGCGCATGCTGAACGGCAGCCATTCGATGCTCGCCTATCTCGGACAGCTGGCCGACTATGAGCTCGTGTCCGACGCGGTCGGCTCGGACGGGCTCCGCGCGGCCGTCGCCGGGCTGATGGCCGTCGACGTACCGCCCACGCTCGAGCTGCCCGCTGGTTTCGATCTCGACGCCTACCAGCACGAGCTCATGCGCCGCTACGCCAACCCGGCGCTCCGCCACCGCACGCAGCAGATCACCATGGATGGCAGCCAGAAGCTGCCCCAGCGCCTGCTGGGGACGATCCGCGACCGGCGGCGGGCGGGTGCCGAGCCGGCCATGGCGAGTCTCGGCGTCGCCGCCTGGATGCGCTTCGTGAGCGCACGGCGCTCGGACAGCGGTCGACCGCTCACCGTCGATGACCCACTCGCCGACGAGATCGCGGCGCGCTTGGCCGGACGTGAGACCCCCGCGCTCCTCGTCGACGAGCTGCTGTCGCTCAGCGAGGTCTTCACCGAGGATCTGGCTGGCGATCGCGGGCTGCGAGATCTGCTCGTGGACCTACTGGTCCGCCTGAGCCGGGACGGGGCCGAGCGCACCGCGGCGGCCGTCGCGCTCGAGTCGGGTGGCGCGTGAGCGCCCGCGTGCCGATCACTCCCCAGCTGGCCGACACGGGGATCGTCGCGATCCTCCGGGCCGACCGCGAGGAGCACCTCCCCGTCGTGACGCGGACGCTGGCCGAGGCGGGGATCCGGTGCCTCGAGGTGACGATGACGACGCCGGGTGCGTTGAAGGCGCTGCGCAGGCTGCGCTCGGAGTTGGACGCTGAGGTGGCGCTCGGCATGGGGAGCGTTATCGATGGCGCTCAGGTCGCGGCCGTGCTCGAGGCCGGCGCCGATTTCCTGGTGAGCCCGGGCGTCTGCCCCTCGGTCGCGCGGGCGGCGGCCGGCGCCGGGGTGAGTTGCTACCCCGGCGCATTCACGGCGACCGAGATCCTCACGGCGTGGGAGCTCGGTGCCTCCGCGGTCAAGCTGTTTCCGGCGGCGACTGGCGGCCCGCGTTACCTGCGCGACCTCCGCGCGCCGCTCCCGGAGATCCCACTGATTCCCACCGGCGGCGTGGCGATCGAGCAGATCGGCGAGTACCTGTCCGCCGGCGCGGTCGCCGTCGGTCTGGGCGGCCCGCTCATCGGCGACGCGCTGGGCGGCGGCTCGCTGGACGCGCTGCGCGAACGGGCCGGCGCGGCCCTGGCCGCGGTGCGGGAGGCCCGGGCCCAGCGATGAGCCACCCGGGCTTGATCACCCTGGGCGAGACCATGGGGCTGATCTCGCAAGCGGGCGTGGGCCACGTCCACAACGGCGAGGCCATGGCGTTTGGGATCGGCGGCTCGGAGTCGAACGTTGCGATCGGCGCCCGGCGCCTCGGCGTGCCCTCGACGTGGATCGGGCGGCTCGGAGACGATCCTCCTGGACGGCTCATCCGGCGCGAGCTGCGCGCCGAGGGGGTGGAGGTGGTGGCGATCGAGGACGCTGCCGCGACCGGGCTGATGATCCGCTGGCGACCCACCGCCGGCCGCGGCCACGTCGTCTACCACCGGCGCGAGAGCGCCGGGTCGCACTTGCGGGTGGAAGACGTGCCCGAGGAGCTGGTCGCCCGTGCCGCGGCCCTGCATGGGACGGGCATCACCCTGGCGCTCGGGTCCGGTCCGGCCGGGGCGCTGAGGCGGGCCATCGCCGTGGCCCGCGAAGCCGGCGCGATCGTCAGCCTCGACGTCAACTACCGCCGGGCGCTGTGGTCAGAGGAAGACGCCGCGGCGGCCGTCACCGCGGTGCTCGGTGACTGCGATGTCGTGTTCGCCGGCCTCGAGGAAGCCCGGATCCTCACCGGTCACGCGGATGCCGAACGCGCGGCACGCATCCTGGAGAACTTGGGCCCGCACCAGGTGGTGATCACGCTGGGGGAGAGAGGCTGCCTGGCTCGGATCGACGGCACCACGGTTGAGGTGCCGGCGCCGGCGGTGACCGTCGTGGACACCGTCGGCGCCGGGGATGCGTTCGTGGCCGGCTACCTGGCCGAGCTGATCGGGGGCGAGCCGCCTCCCCAGCGGCTCGCCACGGCGGTAAGCGCGGGGGCGCTGGCCGTCACCTCACCCGGGGACTGGGAGGGCATGCCGGATCGCGAGGCGCTCGCGCGCTTCGGAACCGACGAGCCCGTGATCCGCTGACGCCGGCGGCTCACTGCACGGGCGCATATGTGAAGGCCGGGAAGCGGCAGGACGGAATCGACCCCCGCGCGCGAATCGGGGTCACGATCACGTTCGACCCCGACGGCACCACGTTTGAGTTGTAAAGCCCGATGCGGGCGTTGGACGCCGTCTGGGCCGGGTTGTCGAGATGGACGTTCTCCAGGTCGAGATTAAGCAGGTGATTGGCGTCGTAGCCCTGGAACAGGGAGGTCGTACCGGCCGGGCTGTCCACCGCGGCGATGCCGTTCAGGACGATGTCGGTGAACGTCGGAATGGTCGAGCCGCCGGCGGCGTAGAACGGGTTGAAGTAGAGCGGGTTCTGTACGCCGGTCAGGCAGATGTTGTGGTAGGTCACCTGCCGGGTCACCCCACCGGCCAGCGCGTCGCTCTTGATCCGGATCCCGTTGTTGCTCGTCGAGACGTTGCCCAGGCTGTCGGTGCCGCTGATCGTGTCGTCGTGGACGAGGATGTTGGCGACGCCGCCACCGGTCTGAGAGCCGATCGAGATCCCGTGCGTCCCGTAGCAGTGGTTGTCCTCGACGGTGATGTTGTCCGAGGCCAGGCCGGGATTTGACTTGATCGCGATGCAGTCATCCCCGTCCTGCAGGAAGTTGTGCGCGATCGTCACATCGCTCTCGCTCAGGGGGTCAACCCCATCGGTGTTGCGAGCGCCGGCCGCCGGTGTGTCGACGACGATGCCCCACACGGTCAGACCACGGCCGTCCTGGATCAGCACGTGGTACATCGGGGAGTTGGCGAGCTCCACATCGGAGATCGTCAGGTCGTTCGCGCCGTCGCTCTGGATCAGCTTGGGGTTGTTCTGGTTGCCTCCCGATTTGGCCTCCTCAGCCAGCCCCCACCAGGAGAGGGTCGATCCCAGCATGTTCATCTGACCCCGGCCGTCGATCACGCCCATCTGCCCGTCGCGCCCACGCGTGCCCATCACTCCGGAGTGCGACCCGGCCAGATCGATGAACGGGACGCAGCCGTTCCCGTCGCCGCTGATCGTTCCGCAGGTGGTGGAGCCGGGGATCTGGTACGCGCTCGGGTTGAGCGAGGCGTAGAGCGTTGTGCCGCCGTCGACGAGCAGCACCTCTCCTTCGCGCACCGTGAGTGGGGCGCTGAGGAACGCGTCGTTGCTCGGACCAGGAGCTAGCTCGACCGCCCGACCCGTGCCGGCGCAAGCGTCGAGCGCCGACTGAACGCGCTGCGTGTCTGGGGGGTTGTTCTCGTCCTGGGCGCTGAAGGTCCCGTTGCTCGTCGATAGTCTCGCGAACACGCGGCGGCACGTCGGCGGGGTCGAGGGACGGCGGAGGAGGCGAGGATCACCTGTGGCCAGCCTGCTGGCGCCCGATGCCCACCCGGGCTGCGCGCCCCACCTCCCGGCCGTGGCCGAGTCGCCAGAGCGGTGAGTGGGTCTCGCACCTGCGGTGGCGCTCCACGTCAGGCCGAGCACCATCAGGGCACAGGCCATCGCTACGGCCACGGACGTGGCGTTCCGGCGGTTTGACATCGGGTCCTCCGTTCCTCCCGGTCGCTGTAAAGGTTTACAGCACTTGAGGCGGAACTTTAGGAAGTCGACCGTGAGGTGTCAAGCGGCAGCGGCGCAAGCGTGGATTCCAGGGTCGTCGGCTCGTTCGGCGATTGGCGCTGAAGGTGCGGATATGCCACCTTCATCGCCATCGGCCAGCTCACGGGGCAGACGATCCGCGTCCGTCGCGAACGGACCGCTCGAGCTCAGTGACCCCCCCGAGCGCTACGATCGCGCGACGGGGCGCGCCGGGTGATTTTTGAACCGGATGGGAGCGATGATCCTCAAGCAGTACTACCTCGGTTGCCTAGCCCATGCCTCCTATCTGGTGGCTGACCAGGCAGAAGGCTGCGCCGCGGTGATCGACCCGCAGCGGGACACCGAGCAGTACCTCGTCGATGCCGAGCAGCTGGGATGCACCATCGGGCACGTGTTCCTGACGCACATGCACGCCGACTTCATCGCCGGCCACCTGGAGCTGCGCGACCGCGTGGGGGCGAGGATCCATCTCGGGTCGCGCGCGAACGCCGAGTACGCGTACACGCCGATGGGTGACGGTGATGAAGTGCGGCTCGGGCGCGTGCGGCTCTCGGTCCTCGAGACGCCGGGTCATTCGCCCGAGTCGATCTCCATCCTCGTTTACGACCCGGAGCACGGCGAGGACCACCCGTACGCCGTGCTGACGGGCGACACGCTGTTCATCGGCGACGTCGGCCGGCCCGATCTGCGTGCCTCGATGGGGTGGAGCGCGGACCGGCTCGCCGGCATGCTCTACGACTCGTTGCGACACAAGCTGCTCGCCCTGCCCGACGACACGCTCGTCTATCCCGCTCACGGAGCCGGCTCACTGTGCGGCAAGAACCTCTCGACGGACACCGTCTCGACGATCGGCGAGCAGCGGACGTTCAACTATGCGCTCCAGCCGATGAGCCGCGAGCGATTCGTCGAGATCGTGACCGCCGACCAACCCGACACCCCGGCGTACTTCACCTACGACGCCGTGCTGAACGCGCGGGAGCGGCCGACGCTCGATGAGGCGCTCGAGCGCGAGCTGCGGCCGCTGTCGCTCGAACAGCTGCTCGGCCTCGCCGCCGACGGCGCACAGCTGCTCGACACGCGCGAGCAGGCCGAGTTCGAGGGGGCGCACATCCGCGGCGCGCTGAACGTCGGCCTCGGGGGCTCGTTCGCCACATGGTGCGGCACCATCCTCGATCAAGGCCGGTCGGTCGCGTTGATCGCCGAACCCGGTCGCGAGACCGAAGCCGCGACCCGCCTGGGCAGGATCGGTTTCGACACGGTCGCGGGCTATCTCTCCGGCGGGATGCAGCGACTCGACGCGGCCGATGATCTCCTCGAGCGGACTGAGCGGATCACCGCCGGCTCGCTCGCCGAGCAGCTTCGCGCCAGCGCGCCGCCGGTCCTGGTCGATGTCCGCACCGCCCGGGAATGGAGCGAGGCTCACATCGACGGAGCGCTCAACCTGCCACTCGCCCACCTCATCGAGCGCGCGGGCGAGCTCCCGTCCGATCGCGCCGCCGTCGTCTACTGCGCCAGCGGCTATCGCTCGGCGATCGCGACCAGTCTGTTCCAGCGCGACGGACGTGGACACGTCGCGAACCTGGTCGGCGGGCTCGCAGCCTGGACGGCGGCGCGGCTCCCAACCGTCACCGTCAGCGGATCGCCTTAGCCAGATAGCGCTGGCCGGCGTGCAGGATGACCGTCCGGTGGCGGACGAAATCACTGACCGCGACCGAGTCGGTGAGATCGCGGATGAGCGTGCCGTCGCAGCGGTCAGCGACCGTCCACTTGGTACCGCGGACCGTCGCGGCGCCGTAGCGCCCGCTCGTCCGGAATTTCCCGTGCGCGCTGGCATGTAGGAGCTGAAGCGTCCGGCTCGAAAGCGCGGCAGCCGACGCATCGAGCGCCTTATGCGCCTTGCAGCCGGCGTAGGAGGGCGCCCCCTTGAACGCGCCTGAGACCAGCTTCAGCGTCGTCAGCCCCTTGCTCGCGCCGGCTTTCTCCTGCGTCACCTTGAAGACCGCGCCGCCGAACTTCCCGGTCTGCGTCTTCTTACTCGCGGTTGCCGTCCTCAGCGAGAGCGTCCCCCGAAGTGCGTCGATCTCGGTGCCGGACCGGATCTGCTTCGCCCCGGTCAGGGGCACGAGCCGGCCGCTGATGAGCACGAACACCTTGCCGCTGACCGGTGCGGCGTTTTCGCTCTTGCCCAGCACCGGCGCAGGCGGGACGGCGGCCTTCCTGGTGCGGAACGTCTGGTCGGGGCCGAAGGTCAGGCCGGCGCTGTTCGTAGCCACCAGACGGACGTGGTAAAGGGCGTTCGGGACCAGACCGGCGACCTTCGCGGTGAGCGCGTGGCCGGCGAAATCCGACCCGACCGTCTGATCTGCGGTTTTCTGGTCATACAGCGGACCTGCCTTGGCGCGCAGGCTCGGGTCGAGCCCGAACTCGAAGTGCGCGGTCGTCGGCAGCCCCTCCGGATTGACCGAGCCCGAGAACCCGGCCGCGCTCGAGCCGCCCACGGACGGCGCCGACGGACTCAACGCGGGCGGCCCTGAGACGATGGTGGGAGCACTCATCTGCGTGGTCGACCCGGCGGCGTTGGTGGCGATCACCTCGCAGCGGTACTCGCCGGGCGAGCTCACGAGCACGGAGCTCGTCGTGGCGCCGGCAATCGGGGCGCCACCCGCGGTCCACTGATAGCCGAGGCTCTGTGGCGCGCGATAAAGGAAACCGCTCACCAGATCGGGCTCCCAGCTCCCCGGGCTGCACGTCAGCGTCTGGCCGACCGCGCCGCTCCCGGAAACCTGTGGCGCGCCGCTGCCGAGCGGGGCGCGCAGGAGCGCGAGCATCCACGGGTCGGTCTCTCCGGCGTAGAGGCTCTGCGCGGGCGCGCTGCCGTCCAGGCTCCCGAACCGGATCGTCCCGAGATTCCAGTCGCTCCAGTAGATCTTCCCCGCCACCGGATCGATGGCGACGCCCCCGACATCGCCCTCGCCCGAGTACAGGCTCGTGGCGCCGGTGCCGTCGAGGTTCCCCACCCGGACGTTGCCGGCGAACTCGTTGGTCCAGTAGAGCTTTCCGGCCGTGGGATCGATCGCCAACTGGGTGGGATAGTTCTCGCCGGTGAACAGGTCCGCGGCGCCCGTGCCGTCGAGATTCCCGACGCGGATCTTGAACGTGTCATAGCTGCCCCAGTAGATCTTTCCGGCGGCCGGATCGATCGCCAACCCGACGGGATAGGACTCCCGCGCGAACAGCGTCCTGGCGCCACTGCCGTCGAGGTTCCCGACCCGGATCGATCCGCTTCCGGACACCGCGTCGGCCCAGTAGATCAGGCCCGCGGCCGGATCGATCGCGACGCCCGACGGTTGGCTCTCGCCCGTGTACAAGTCTCGGGCGCCCGTGCCGTCCAGGTTCGCGACGCGGATCGTGCCCGACGTCGTGTCGGCCCAGTAGATCGTTCCCGCGGCCGGGTCGATGGCGACACCCTCGGGACTGCTCTCGCCGGTCAACAGGTCGTGGGCGCCCGAGCCGCCGAGGTCTCCGAAGCGGATCCCGCCCGAACTCGTATAGCTCGACCAATAGATCGAATCGGAGGCCGACGCGGCGGGGGCAAGCCACGCCGTCGCACATGCCAAAACCGCCAACGCGCAGCCAAATATCATGCCCCGATTGAGAATCCCGCTCATGGTCGCCCCCGATCCGTGTTTGGTAAGAGCCTAACGGACCGCGGGACGGCTATGGGCTCAGGCGGCGTTCGCCGTGCGGTAGCTCCCGCGGCCGACGCGTCGAGATGGCCCGCGATCGGCGTTAGGTAGGCTTCGATTCGCTTATCGCGCAGGTGTGTCGGTCCGGGAGGCGCGTTAGCCAGCTAGAACGGAGGTGGACGATGTTGGTCATCGGGGCGTCGTATCCGTTTCTGGAAGTCCTGTG